>Ga0182017_10000642_pt1 | contig 27509 bp, 27 predicted proteins | sample 712E3DmetaG_FD_120492 | JGI IMG/M metagenome (GOLD analysis project Ga0182017, IMG submission 120492) | Permafrost microbial communities from Stordalen Mire, Sweden - 712E3D metaG | ecosystem: Environmental > Terrestrial > Soil > Wetlands > Permafrost | place: Sweden: Stordalen | collected... | reverse complement strand
CTGCGACATCCTCCGCGGTGCACGCCGACTCGGGCATGAGCCGAATGTCGAGAGCAATTCCCTTGCGGGATGCCACCTCGACGACCCTCTGAACCCCTGGATTGGAGAGATCGTTCACGTTTCTGGACCTGCTACGCGACTCTAGATTGGGCTAGAGAGAGCAGGATCGGCCCCCCGTCTGGGGCCGATCCTGCTGGATAGCTGCTGAGCGAGGGTGGGCGCTCTTCGAGGCGCCCTCCAATCAGCGGTGGCCGAACAAGCGACGCCGGCCGCCGAGGTTCTGGTACACGGCGATGACGATCAGAGAACCCACCACCGCGACGACGATGCTCGTGAGGTTGATGCCGGTCACGTTGGCGATCTTGAGTAGATCTGACGCGACCCATCCGCCGACGACGGCGCCCACGATTCCGAGCACCACCATCAGCACGAGGCCCTCGCGGACCCCCATGATCTCGCTGGCCAGGAAGCCGGCGATCGCGCCGACGACGACCCATGCAACAAGTGTCATCTGAGGAATATCCATTGAAGTCCTACTTTCTTTGAAAGCTTCGCCGACGCTCGCTCGGCGTGAATTGCCTGTTTGAGGGTCAGGCGGCCACGGGCTCGCGCCGGAAGATTGCCAGGCTCCAGAGCGCGATCAACTCGACAATCGTCCAGCCGACGAGAGCGACGATTGCGGCGACATCCAGCACGGAGCCGCCGGAGGCGACAGCACTGATTCGCAGGATCCCCTGGAACGGCGCGGTCAGGACTCCGCCCAGGTTTGTGATGATCGAAACGAGCAGGTTGCCCGTTCGAGCGTCGAGCGCCAGCAGGAGGATCCGCAGCCCGATCACGATCTGGATCAGGCCGAACACGAGGACGATGATGCGGCGAGTCGTCTCGTTGTTGCTTGGCCGAACGTCGAGCCGGCGGCTGGTTACGGTCCGGTTGCTCAGCGCCCCGGTCTCCGTTGTTGTCGGTGCGTCTGTGGTGACACTTCGCTGTTCTTGGATGGTCATGAAGGTTCCTCTTCCCGGCGGCGGATGAGGGACCTGCACCCGGCTGTCAAGCCGGTTGAGCCATCGATCCGTGCTCGAGATTCGATATTGGACTCGCCGCGGGCGTCTCGCGAGGATGAAAACCCCACACCCCGAATTGGCGGGCGTTGACCCTTCTGCCGCAATGCAAAGCCTAGGGACGGGCGGGATGCAGGTCGGGGAGAGTCTTGCTCGGCCGGGATACGATCGCGAAGCCGAGGACCGACGCTGGAGCGAGGCCGGCCAGCGTCACCAGACGCGGCGCCCCGGCCAGACGTAGCCCAGCACCCAAGCCGAGAGACGCTGCCGCCAGCAGGCGCAACCCGGAATCGGGCAGCGTCTGGAGTCGTGTCACAGTGTTCTCCGCACCAGCTCGTACGTGGCTGAAGGCACCCGGAAGCCGGTCCGCAACGTCCCCAACGCGTCGGCGCGCGCCGTCCGCGATCTCCCGAACGTGCCCTACGGCCTCGGGCGCTTCACTCTCAGCCTGATCGGCCAGGCCGCGCACGCCTTCGGAGAACTCCTGCCCGCCGTCCTGGGTCTCCATCGTGACCTCCATCGTCGTCATGTCAGACCCTGTTCCGGTGTCGGGTCGCGTCTACGGCCTGGGGACCTCGCAGGATGGCTGCCGGGCGACATGCTTGCCCTGGGAGTCAGCTTGGGCGCAGGCGCACCACTCCCGCGAGGATGGAATCACGGCCATTCGATTCGGTGTTGGGCCACCATAATGTCGGCTATGGCGCGATCGACGATCTCCCAGGAATCTCAGCTCGTGGTGATCGGATCATCGGCGGGCGGGATTGAGGCGCTCTCGCGCCTGGTGGCGAGTCTGCCGGCCAACTTCCCGGCGCCGATCGTGATCGCGCAGCATCTCGACCCCCGCCGTCCCAGTCATCTGCACGAGATACTCGCCCGTCACGCGACGCTGCCCGTCCGAGTGGTCGAGGAGCGAGAGGCCCTCCAGAACGGCGTGATCTTCGTCGCCCCCTCTAACCGGCTCGTGGAGATCAGCCACGGCGACCTCCGGCTTCGCGCGGCCAAGGCCGGCGCAGTCGCACCCTCCATCGACGTGTTGCTCGAGAGCGCGGCTAGTGTCTTCGGTCCCGGGCTCATCGCCGTGATCCTCACAGGCAGCGGCTCCGACGGATCCGCCGGAGCCTGGCACGTAAAGCAGGCAGGCGGAGCGGTCGTCATCGAGAACCCCGCGACGGCGATGTTCCCCTCGATGCCGAGTTCGATTCCGCCGTCTCTGGTGGACGCGACGGCCGACCTCGACTCGATCGGATCGATCGTGAGCGGGCTTCTGGCGGCCGGTCACCCTCCGGTGGAGGGGCCCGAGCGAGACGAGCTTCGCGACCTCCTGGAACGGATCCACGAGCGGAGCGGCATCGACTTCAGCACCTACAAGCCGGCCACGATCCAGCGCCGGCTGCATGGCCGGATGAACGCCACGGCGCAATCGAGTGTCGCCACCTATGCAGCCTTACTGGAGTCCGACCCAGAAGAGTACGCTCGGCTCGTCAACAGCCTCCTGATCAAGGTCACGGAGTTCTTCCGGGACCCAGAGCTCTTCGAATACCTGCGGGACAAGGTCCTTCCGGAGCTGATCGGGGAGGTCCGGCTCGATCGGCGGGATCTCCGCATCTGGTCGGCCGGTTGCTCGACCGGTGAAGAGGCCTACTCCCTGGCCATCATCGTTGCCGAAGCCCTCGGGGAAGACGCCGCGTGGCCGGACGTCCGAATTTTCGCGACGGACATCGACAAAGAGGCGACCGCCTTCGCGCGCCGGGGGATCTATCCGCCTGCTGCCCTAAAGAACCTGCCCGCGGGCGCTCGAGACCGCTACTTCGTAAAGTCGGACGGCCGCTATGAGGTCGCCAAACGGCTGCGCGCCCTGATGGTTTTCGGCGAGCACGATCTCAGCGCGCGCGCGCCCTTCCCGCGGATCGATCTCCTTCTCTGCCGGAACGTCCTGATCTACTTCTCCGTACCCTTGCAGCAGGTCGCCCTCGAAACCTTCGCCTTCTCGTTGCGGCCCGGCGGTCGACTGGCCCTCGGTCCATCCGAGACCGTCAGCGCTCTGCCGGAGCCATTCGAAGAGGAGGAGCCGCACCTGCGCGTCTATCGGCGGCTACCCGGGAGCTACGAGATCCCGCCGATGCGAGCCGCGGTGCTGCGCCCGCGTCGGAGCCAGGAGTCCCAGCTCTACCGGGCCATTCAAGTCGCGCACCGCGACGCCCAGCGGGTGACTGAGTCGTCGGAATCGGCGTCCAGCCTGCTCCTGGGCCTGACCGTCGGCGTCGTCGTCGTTGATCCGCGCTACTACATCCTGCGCATCAACTCGGCGGCACGAAAGATGCTCGGAATCCACGGCACGGCCTTCGACCAGGATTTCATCCATCTTGCCGAGGTTCTTCCGCCCAGCGAGATCCGAGCGGCCATCGATGCCGCGTTGTCTGGCAAGACCACTTCGGCCGTCTTCGAGGTGGAGCCCACCGACGCCGCCAGCGAGACGCCCCATTTCGTGGAAGCCAGCGTCCGCCCATACCGTGTCGAGAATCGAGCTACCGAAGGCGCGGTCGTCGAACTGACGGACGTGACCAGACTCGAGCTGGAGCGTCGCGCCGACGTCCGGACACGGCAGCGACTCGAGAAAGCAGTCGTCACGAACAGTCGGCTTCTTCGAGCGAACGAGGAACTGACCGCCCTGGTCTCGGAGCTGCGGGTGGCGAACGAAGCGATGCTCGTGGCCAGCGAGGACGCGCAGGCCACTCGCGAGGAAGTAGAAACCGTCAACGAGGAGTTCCAGGCCACCAACGAGGAACTCGAAACCCTCAACGAGGAGCTGACCGCGAGCGTCGAGGAGCTTCACGTCGCGAACGAGGATCTCGCGACGCGCTCGGTCGAACTCAGTGTCCAGGCGGCCGCACTCGAACAGCAGAGGTTGAATAGCCAGGAGGAGCGCGATCGCCTGCGATCGATCCTGGCCAGCCTCGGCGATGCTGTCGTCGCGGTCGACCACGAGGGCCGGATCGTGACGACCAACGACGCCTACGATCGACTCTTCGGTGGCGCCGATGTCGAGATCGAGCCTGAGGATGCCGCCGGCCTTCCGATTCCGCCGGACGACCGGCCGCAGCGACGGGCCGCCCGAGGCGAACGGTTCCGGATGGAGTTCGCAGTGGCCCGGCCTGCGGGCACTCGACGCTGGTTCGAGGCCGTGGCCGAGCCTCTCACCGCCGGGGACCGGACCTGGGGCGGGGTCATAACGATCCGGGACCTGTCCGAGCGCACGATGAGGCTCAGCCTGGAGCGGCTGATGGCCGCGGCGGGGCACGAGCTCAAGACCCCCGTGGCCGCCCTGCACGGGTATCTACAACTCGTCGAGCGGAACCTGGGCTCAGACAGCTCCGGGCAGGCCCGCACCTACGCGGCCCGGGCACTGGTGCAGACCAGGCAGATCGGCGAGCTCATCGAGCGCCTCTTCGACGTAAGCCGCATCCAGGCCGGTCGACTCGCGCTTGTCCCCACACCCATCGATCTCGTTGCTATAGTGCACGACGCCGTCGATGTTGCCGGAACGCTGCCGAACGCACCAACGATCCGGGTCGTGCCGACTCGTGGACCGATCCGGCTCCAGGGCGATGCCGTTCGTCTTGAGCAGGTCTTCGTCAACCTGCTCTCGAACGCCGTCGAGCACGCACCGGCGTCGCCGACCATCGACGTCAGCGTGAGCAAGACCGGCTCGGTCGCCATCGTGGAAGTCCGCGATTATGGCCCGGGGATCCCCAGCGACGCGCTGCCACTGCTGTTCAAGCCATATGCGCGGCTGGGCCAGAAGTCGTCGTCCGGGCTCGGTCTTGGGCTCTATCTGGCCCGCGAAATCGTGACCGCGCACGGCGGGACGATCAGTGCCGAGTCGAAGCTCGATGAAGGCACGGTGATCATCGTTCAGCTCCCGCTTGGCAAGCGCGCGCTCGGTAAGAGCAAGGCTCACGCTGATGCCCGGCCGCGGGTGGAGGCAGGCGCGTGATCCGGCTCGCGATCATTGAGGATCACCCGGCCATCGCCGAGGGGCTGACGGCGCTCCTGCGGGGCGAGTCCGACGTAACCGTCGTCGGAACGGCCGGGGACAGCGTTGCGGCCGACCGTCTCATCGAGACCCAATCCCCCGATGTCGTCCTTTGCGACATCCGCCTGGCCGGGACGGTTGACGGCCTGGGACTCCTCGCCGCTCACACGCCGGGTCCGGCGTTCATCATGCTGAGCGCGTACTCGTATCCCAGCTACTACGCCGCCGCCGTCGAGCACGGGGCAAAGGGCTACCTCTCGAAGATGGCGAGCATCGAGCAGATCGTCGCGGCCGTGCGAACGGTCGCCGCCGGGGGCACCGCATTCACATCCGAAGTCCGCCGCGCCGCGCGCACGGCGCTACGTCCGCCCACGCAACGTGAGGCCCAGATCCTCGCCCTGGTGGCCGAGGGCCACGCCAACGCCGAGATCGCCGAGCGCCTCTCACTGCGGGTGAAGACCGTCGAGAGCCAGCTCCGGCGCATGTTCGACCGCTACGACGTGACGAGCCGGACTTCTCTGGTACGCGTTGCCCAACGGCAGGGCTGGATCGAGGGCGACCGCTAGCGGGTCGTGCGGCCGTTTAGTCTGGCGGCGACCGCGAGGGTTTCCATCCTCGTTGCCTCGGCCAAAGACGAGCACGCTGGTGCGTGAAAGTGGTGCCTCATGGAACTCCTTGTTCTGGTTCTCGTTCTTCTCTTCCTGTTCGGCGGATTCCGATTCAGCCATCGCTGAAGAAAGGCCGATCCGACGGCATTAGTCCGTCGGGCATGGACAGCAAACAACTGGGCGGACGCAACTTGGGCGATCGGCTGACGTTTCTCGGCCACTCGACCGTTCTCGTCGACCTCGACGGCGTGCGCGTGCTTACTGACCCTGTGCTCGGCCACCTGGCCGGAGGTGCCCTTCGGCGGCAGGTTCCGGTGGTGGAGCCCGGCACGCTCGTCGATCTCTCAGCCGTGTTCGTGAGCCACGGCCACTGGGACCACCTGGATGCCGCGTCCATTCGCGCGCTGCCCGGGCAGCCGGTCCTCATCGTCCCGGTCGGGCTGGGGCGCATCGCCGCGAAAGTGGCACCCGGGGCCGTCCACGAGCTTCGAGCCGGCGATCGACTGCAGGTAGGCGCGATCACGCTGGAAGCGGTTCACGCGGAGCACGGACGCCGCCGCTCGTTGTTCACGGCCGCGGAGGGCGCCCTGGGCATCCTCATGATCGGATCGAGCAGCGTTTACTTCGCCGGCGATACGGACCTCTTCCCGCAAATGGCGCAACTCGCCGGGCGCGTCGACGTCGCACTCCTTCCAATCGACGGCTGGGGGCCGAGGCTGGGGCGTGGCCATCTGGACCCGTCGCGAGCAGCCGAGGCGACAGCGCGAATCCGCCCCTCGATTGCCACGCCCATCCATTGGGGAACCCTCTTCCCGCTGGGCTTGCGCCGGATAGCGGGCGGAAGACTGGAGCGACCCGCCGAGGCCTTCCGGGCGGCCGTCGCGGCGCGAGCCCCCGGCGTTGAAGTGCGCGTTCTTCGACCCGGGGAATCGATGGCCCTGAGCGGGACCCCCGGCCGATGACACCCGATGTCCAGACCCATGCCGTGCCGGTCGCCCGTGGCTTCCTCGAGTCGAACCGACTCCAGGCTCGGCTGATGTGGGAGTGGCGACCCAATCGCCTGGCACTCGTTCGCCGCACGATCCTGTCGTATGCGATGGCCTGTCTGGCTCTGGCCATGACCGCCGCCGTGCTCCGAGGACTGCGGATCGACGGCCCTGCCCCGCTGTTGCTGGCCGCGCTGTTATTACTGGCTCTCGACAGTTGCTCCGATATCCTCCTGCAGTGGCTGCTCGTGGCCCGGCCCATCCTCGTCGCCCAGACTCTTGGCCTGGTCGTGGAGTTCGCGGCCATCGTGGTCCTCGGTCGCGTCGTGCCGGGCCTGGGCGTGGATGGACCGTCGACGGCAATCTGGGCCGCCGTACTGCTGACCGGGCTCAATAGCCTGCTGGCGGAACTGGTTGCGGTGAGCGACGACGACTCCTACTACGGGGTGCTCGTCCGGCGGCTGGTCGCCCGCGACTTCCGGAGCCCCGCGGACGCATCGCCTGGATTGCTCGTAGTCCAGATCGATGGGCTGAGCCTTCCCGTCCTGAGCCAGTCGATACGGGCCGGCCGGGTGCCGGTCCTCGGGGGGCTGATACGCGACGACGGGGCGACGCTCCACCCCTGGATCGCGATGCTCCCGCCGACGACCCCGGCCAGTCAGGCTGGCATCCTGCACGGTCGCAACGATGGCATCGCCGGTTTTCGCTGGTACGAGAAGGCCGGCGCCAGGCTGATGGTGGCCAACCATCCCGACGACGCCGCCGAGATCGTCCGCCGGGTCAGCGACGGCGCGGGTTTGCTTGCCGACGATGGGGCCAGCATCGGCAACCTGGTCACCGGCGACGCACCCCGCAGCTACCTGACTATGGCGACGATCGCGCAGGGCTCGCCGGCGGATGACGGGCGGCGCCTGCGTGGCTTCCTCGCCACCTCCGTCAACTACGTCCGCTTGCTGGTGCTGCTGACCGGCGAGGTGGCCAAGGAGCTGTATCAGGCCGAGCGCCAGCACGGCCAGGCGGTCGAGCCGCGGATGCATCGCGACCTGCACTACGCAGTGGAACGAGCCGTCACGAACATAGCCCTGCGCACGGTCTCCACGGCCTTTGTCATCGAGGAGATGTACCGCGGGACCCCAACCATCTACGTGGACTACACGGGCTACGACGCCATCTCCCACCACTGCGGCCCTGAGCGCGAAGAGGCCATCGACGCGCTGGCCGGGATCGACCGGGCGATCGGATCGTTGGTGAAGGCCGCCAGGAACACGAGACGGCCGTATCGGTTGGTGGTGCTCTCCGACCATGGCCAGTGCCTGGGCACCACATTCGGCAAGCGGTACGGCGAGCCTCTCGAGGCGGTCATCGCCGCGGTGCTGCCGGGCTCGATGAGCGTCGTTGGCACGACCGACTCGATCGAATCGGCCGGCATGGGCCGGCGCCTCGCGGCCGAATTCGGGAGGGGCTCCGGCCTGGCCCCCCTGATTGCCCGCCGCCTGCCCAGCGGGCTGCGACGGTACAGTGGCGGAGCGGCACGAGGCGCGTCCGCGGCTCCTCCAGACGTCATCGTCGCCTCGTCGGGGAACCTGGCGCATGTCTACTTCACGAGCCGGCCGGACCGCATGACGGACGAGGCGATCGAAGCCTGCTACCCGGGCCTCATCGGCGCGCTGGCGCGTCATCCCGGGATCGGGGTACTCATGGTCAGGTCCGGCGCCGGTCACGCGTTGGTACTTGGGCGAGACGGCCGGCTCGACCTGACGGCGGAGCACCTCGAAGGCGACGATCCTCTGGCCGACTACGGTCCTCGAGCAGCTGAAAACCTGCTGCACCTGGATGGCTTTACGAACATCGGCGACCTGGTTCTTCTCGGCGCCGTCGACCGCGCTTCCGGAGAGGTCACCGGCTTCGAGAATCTCGTTGGCTCCCACGGCGGCCTCGGCGGTTGGCAGAGCGAGCCGTTCATCCTGTGCCCGGCGGGTTTCGAGCTCGCCGAGAATCCTCCTCTGGGGGCGCCGGCACTGTATCGCCAGCTGACTGCGTGGCAGGCGCAACTGCGGAGCCAAACCGGGCGCTGACGCGGGGCCAAAAATGAGTGCCACGATGGCCTGGAAATGGCCCGAATACCGCCACTGTGGCGGGTTTTCATCCTCGTGAGTCACGGCTGTGAAGCCTACCCTGACGGGCAGGGCGAGTTCATCGCCCGCTGCACCGCGAGGCTCCTGCTGTGGACACGACCTCAACATCTCTGCGGCTGTCCGAGCCGCCGGACGCGCCGAGCCGCATCTCGGATGGAGACCTGGTCCGGTCGGATGGAGACCTGGTCCGGTCGGTCGACCGCGCCGTATCGCTCTTGCTGGGGCTGGGCGAATCGGAGGCGGAGGTAGGGGTTACGGAACTCGCGCGCCGCCTCGGATTCCACAAGTCCACCGCTTCCCGCCTGCTCGCCACGCTGGAGCGGCGAGGACTCGTGGAACAGGACAGCGACTCGGGCAAATATCGCCTCGGGCTGGCGATGGTTCTGCTGGGCGGCCACGCCGAACGGATGCTCGATCTCAGGTCGGTCGCGTTGCCGGAGCTGGAGAGCCTGGCGCGATCGGTCAGAGAGACGACGACCCTCGGGGCGCTCGAAGGCGACAGCCTGGTTACGATCGCATGGTCGGACAGGACGGGAATGAGCCATCGCCGAACCTCCGCCAGCTTGCCGCTGCACGCAACGGCCCCCGGCAAGGTTCTGCTTTCGAACCAGCCCGAACGAGAAGTCGTCCGCCTGTCGAAGAACGGGTTCACGCCCTACACGGCCCACACCATCGTGCGTCTGGACCAGTTTCTCGACGAACTTGCCAGGGTGCGCAGGCGGGGCTTCGCCACGGCTTTCGGCGAGAACGAACCGGGCGTGAACGCCGTCGCGGTGCCTGTCTTCGACCACCATTCGAGCGTAGTGGCCGCTCTGGAAGTGCGGGCCTCCGGCAACCGAATCCAACCCAGCCAGGTTCCGACGTTGATCGAGAGGGCACGGGAAGCCGCGGCGACAATCACTGGACGCATCGGCGGCGTGGCGGCGTCGGCATAGCGAAGGTACTGGCAGTGGAGAATCGCTGAGATGACCATCAGGAAGTCGTTTACGCGCGAGGACGCGCTTGTCGTCGCGACTCATCTCGGTATCGACTTCGAGGGCCTGAAGTACGACCTCGAGCAGTTCCGGATGGGGCTGGATGTCGAACTCGAGCACGGGCCTCGAAGCCCGAGGACGGACGTCAGCGGCGACGATTCGATCATCACCGGGAAGATCGCGCTGGCTCACCTGAACGAGTTCCCGGACTACTACACGCGCTTGGCCGCGATGGAGCGCGAAGCCGCCGACCACTGGCGCACGCGGAGGTAACGCACTCGCCACCGCGACCCAGTTCGCGCGAAACCCCGGCAGCGGCCCGCTGCCCGCGCTAGCATCCAGACAAGCGGCGCCGCGCCAGACGGCGCACGGACCTACGGAGGAAAAGCGGATGATCGACCTCCTCGTCAAGGTCGGCGTGAACGCCGCGGCGCTTCTCGTGGCGGCCAACGTCGTGCCGGAGTTCAGTCTCGTCTTCAAGACAGACAAGCCCGAAGACTGGATCCAGATCGCCGTCATCGCCCTCCTGTTTGCCATCGTCAACAGCTACATCAAGCCGGTCGTCAAGATGCTTGCCATGCCGATCGGCTTCATGACGATGGGACTCGTGGCCTTCGTTATCAACGCGGGCATGGTGCTGGGAATCGCGTGGCTCGTGAACCAGGCCAAGGACACGCTGACGGTCGGCTTCACGGTCGGCCACTTCCCGGCCCAGTGGGGCTACGAGACCATCGGCTGCGCGGTTGTGGCTTCGATCGTGATCAGCGTGGTCGGTACCGTCCTGAACCTGGTCCTGGTCCCGCGGAAGGTCGTCGGCTTCTAGCCGCGAGTCGCCGATCGCTCTATCGTCAGCATACCTCCGCCACGATGCGGATTGGTTAGGCTTGCGTTCATGCCAGTCGCAGACACGTCATCTCTGGCCAGCCTGTTCGCCGCGGTCTCAAGTGCGGGCGCCCGGCCGGCCGCTCCTGGATCCCTGACCGAGCGCGAGCGGTTCCGCTTCCTGCTCCGGCGCCGGCCGCTCCTGCTCGACGGCGCGATGGGCACGCTCCTCTACTCTCGCGGGATTCCCCAGCGAACCTGCCTCGACGAACTCGTGCTGACCAAGCCTGAGATCGTCTCGACGATCCACCGCGAGTACATTGAAGCAGGCGCCGATGCGATCGAGACGAATACCTTCGGCGCCAACCGCTTCCGTCTGGCCGAATACGGGCTGGAGAAGCTGGCCGGGCGACTGAACCGCCGCGGCGCCCAGCTGGCACGCGAGGCTCGCGAGACCTCCGGGCGTGAAGCCCTGATCGCCGGATCGATCGGGCCGCTTGGTCATACAAGTCGAATGGCCATGCCTCACCCGGGGATAGCAAGGGCGGCCTTCCGCGAGCAAATAGAAGGACTCCTCGAAGGCGGCGTAGACCTGTTCGTCTTCGAGACCTTCGATCGACTGGAGCCCTTGCTGCTCGCGATCGAGGAGGCGCACCGGGCCTGCAGCCTGCCGGTCATCGCCCAGATGACGTTCGGAGAGGACCTCTGCGCCAATGACGGCACCTCGCCCGAGGCCGCCGCGGCGGCTCTGACGGCGGCGGGAGTCGATGCTGTCGGCGTCAACTGCGGAGCCGGGCCGCTCGTATGTCTGGAGGCGCTGGTCAAGACCGGGCTGCCGACCGCCACCGTAGCTCGCTGCATCGTCCCGAACGCGGGCCTGCCTCAGCGTGTCGAGGGCAACTTCGTCTACTCGGCCGGGCCGGAGTACTTCGGCGAAATGGTTTCGCAGATGCTCGCCGCCGGAGCGCGCATCGTCGGCGGCTGCTGCGGAACCACTCCCGACCACACGGCGGCGATGCGGCCCGCGATCGACGCCGCGGCCGACCACGGCGCGGCCACGGCCGTCGCCCCGAGCCCGGACGAGAGCGAATCCGGCCCGGCCACTCCCGGCGATTCGAACCCGGAAGCGGCCGCCGCGCCGCGCACGCCACTGCCAGAGATCTCAGCGAGTGGCGGCGCCACTCCCCCGTCGGGACTGGCCCGGAAGCTCGCGGACGGCTCCTTTGTGATTTCCGTCGAGCCGCCGGCAAACGGGGCGCCGAGGTTGGCCTCGAAATGGCGATGAACCTCCTGGCCCTGTCGGAGAGTCATGTCGCCGGCACCTACATCATGCCAAGCTTCGGTCGCTACAAGCTTGCGGCGGAACTCGTGCGCCGCTTGCGTGCCCGCCCAAAGGCCGGGAAGAAGGGCTAACCGAATCAGGGAGGTCCAGGTGAGGAGTCTCGGGCGTCTTCGCATAGCGGTGGCCGCGGGCGGCACGGCGCTGCTCCTGCTGCTGGCCTCGGCCGGCCTGTCGGTGGCCGCGCCCCCCGCGGGCCCACCATACCCCGAACCCGTGACCGGGCAGCGCGTCTACGACTACGCCGGGATCTTCTCGGAATCGGCACGCACCGGGGCCGAGGCCACGATCCGGGGCATCGAGGATCGAACCGGCGCTCAGGTCGCGGTCTATACGCAAGTCAAGCCCCAAAGCGACACCCTGGACCTGGCCAACGACGACGCCCTCGCTCTGATGAACCAATGGGGCGTGGGTCGCAAGGGCTTCGACGACGGCCTTGTCATTCTCTTCGACATGCAGGACAACCTGCGGCATGGCGAGGTGACGCTGTACGCGGGCAGCGGATTCCGGGCCGCGTATCTGACCAATGCCGACCGTCAGGCGATATTCGACAACGACATGAAGCCACTGCTGGTAGACGGCGACTTCGACGGAGCCCTGCGGATCGCCATCTCCGACGTTGACGCATCGGCCACTCCGGCGCATGCCGATGAGTTGAGCCGGGCCCGCATCCTGAACGCGCTGGTTGGTCTTGGCGTCGCGATCCTGGCCATCCTCCTCGTCGCCTTCATGCTCTTCCGCTGGTATACGCACGGCCGCGACCCCATCTACATCGATGACAACTCAGTGCTCATGCCTGTTCCGCCGGACGGACTGACGCCGGCGATGGCAACCCTGGTGATGGACGACCGGACGTCGAGTCGAACCGTTTCGGCCGCCATGGTCGACCTGGCGGCTCGCGGCATGCTCCACTTCCGTCAGGACAAGGAGTTCTTCACCAAGAAGACGCACATAGGCGCGACCGGCCAGACCCAGCACATATCGACTCCCGAAGCGGGCCTGTACGACGCTATTGGTGCCCGGACCGGCCCGGACGGTTTCGTGTCGGAAACGGACGCCAGGCAACTGCTACCAGCGGTCGCGAAGCTCAAGAGCGACCTGGAGGCGCTGGCTGTCGACAAGGGCTGGCTCACCGGCAAGCCAACACGTGTCGTGGGTATCTGGATCGGCGTGGCGGCGGTTGTGGGCCTGTGCGCACTGCCCCTCTTCTACTGGTCCGCCCAGTTAGACGCCAGCGGTGGATTCCTTGGTGGAGGCGCGCTCATCGTCTCCGCCGTGATCATCGGCATCACGGCCTGGTTCATGCCCTGCCGGACACAACTCGGGGCAATGCTGGCGGCCATGCTGGCGGCATACAAGAGAACGCTCCAATACACGATGGCCCAATCGGCCTCGATGGACGATGTCGTCCAGCGCAAGGCGCTGCCGTGGGTGAACACGCCCGACGCGGCGATGGCATGGGGCGTCGCGCTGGGTCTCAACGCCGAAATCGAGATGCTGCTGAACCGGACGGTCCAATCGAGCGTGGCTTCGGGACGCCAGGTCGGCTGGTACCCGATGTGGTTCTACGGCTCCGGTGGCTCCGGCGGATTCGGCGGTGGCGGGGGCAGCGGCCTTGGGGGCGGCGGCGTGTTCTCCGCGAGCGCGATCCCCGACGTTGGGTCGATGATGTCGTCGATCGGCTCGATCGGCTCGTCCGGTGGCGGAGGAGGCGGTGGCTTCGGAGGCGGTGGCGGAGGAGGCGGTGGCGGAGGAGGCGGTGGGTTCTAGAACCGAATGGGCCAGGTTCAGTGGGATCAGAGGAGGCGTCCAGTGAAGCGTTTCGCAACCGTTGCAGCCACCGTCCTGGGAGGGTGGCTGCTCCTGGCAGCGCCCGCCATGGCGACCACGCCTCCAGTCGGACCGCCGTATCCCAATGCAGTGACCGGGCAGCGCGTCTATGACTACGCCGGCATCTTCTCCCCGGCCGCAATCACCGAGGCCCAGTCCATCATCACCGGCATCGAGGCGCGGACGGGGGCGCAGGTCGCCGTCTACACGCAGGTCAAGCCGTCGAGCGACGATCTCGACAAGGCCAATGCGGACGCGCTTGCCCTGATGAACCAGTGGGGCGTCGGTCGCAAGGGCTTCGACGACGGCCTGGTCATTCTCTTCGACATGCAGACGAATCTCCGCCACGGCCAGGTTTCGCTGTATGCGGGAGGTGGCTACGCCGCCGCATTTCTGAGCGACTCGGAGCGCCAGGCCATCTTCGACAACGACATGAAGCCGCTGCTCGCCGATGGCGATCTCGACGGCGGACTGCTGGCAGGCCTCCACGACATCGACGCCAATGCCACGCCGGAGCATGCCGCGACGCTCGAGCGGGGCCGGCAGATCAACGCCCTGATGGCCGCCGGCGGCGTGCTGCTGGGCATCCTGCTGGTGCTCGTCGTGACTGCGTCGTGGCTGCGCCACGGGCGCGACCCGATCTACATCGACGACAGCTCGATCCTCATGCCATCGCCGCCGGCCGACCTGACGCCGGCGATGGCGACGCTTCTTCTGACCGAACGAACCTCGAATCGGTCGGTGAGCGCGGGTCTGGTCGACCTGGCCGCGCGCGGTTGCATCGCCTTCGAGACCGAGGGCAAGCATCCGGACGGGACCAGGACGGGGATCAAGTACCTCGGCGCGGGCAAGGGCGATATGCCGGCACTCGAGGGCGCCGTGCGTGACGCCATCGAGGCCAAGGGCGCCGAGCACGACGGCTACACCGCCCCGCCCAGGCTCTATCAGCTGATCCCCGCATTCGACACCTTCAAAGACGGACTCCAGACCGCGGCGGTGCAGCGCGGCTGGCTGACGGCCAAGCCGAGCCAGGTCCTTTGGAAATGGGGACTGATCGCCGGTTTCGAGATCACCGCAGCAATCGTCGTCGGCTTCCTGTGGTTGATAGTTGGAGCAAGCGGCTTGCTGGTCGTTACGGCCGGTGTGGCGGTGGCCGGCATCGTAACCGCATTCCTGACCCACGTCATGCCGTCACGCACGCGGCAAGGGGCGATGCTCTGGGCAATGCTGACCGCGTACCAGCGCACGCTCAAGGCGACCCTGGCCCAGGCGCAATCCATGACCGACGTGGTAAGGGCAAAGGCGCTGCCGTGGATCACCACTCCGGACCAGGTCATGGCCTGGGGAGTGGCCTTTGGCCTGGACGAGGAGATCGGGGCGGTCCTAACACGCTCCATCGCGACCGGGGACGATCAGACGGCCGAGGGCGACCGCCATCCGGCCCTGTGGCAGCCTGCGTGGTATCTGGCAGGGTCGTCCGGCTCCTCCGCTCACGGCTCCTCGGGCCATGTTGCCTCGGCATCCGGCGGCGTCTTCTCGGCCTCAGCAATCCCCGATCCCGGGTCGATAATCGCCGCGCTCGGTTCGATCGCCAGTCCGTCCCTGCCGGTGTCGAGCAGTTCGTCGAGCGGGTCCAGCTTCAGCAGCGGCAGCTTCGGCGGTGGCGGAGGCGGAGGCGGCGGGGGCGCCGGCGGCGGGTTCTGATCCACCCGAACTTCGGCAGGCGACCGCGCATGCACACCGACGGGCGGCGGTCGCAGTCGGCTAAACTCGGGGCATGGGTGCAGTCGACACGATGGAGCAGTTCTTCGACCTGCTGAATTCCGGCGATCGCGAGGGCGCCGTCTCGCTGATGGACGAAAGGGCCGAGTTGCGGGTCCACATCGAAGGCAATGCCCGCACGCTCAAGGGTCTGCGTGAAGTTGGCGGGTGGTTCCTGCGCGCCGAGCCTGGATTTCGCATGATCCCGGGCGACGTTCGGGACATGGGCAACACGTACCAGGCAAACCTGCTGGTGGTCCGGCCGGGCGCGCCGACGCAGCAACTCGACGCGAGTTTCCGCGTGGAAGCCGGCAAGATCACGGCCATAAACCTGACGCCGCGCTAGCGCCGAAACGCCGCGCTAGCGCCGAAACGCCGCGCTAGCGTCGAGCTGAGCCCTGCGTCCGCGCGAGGCGACTCGGGCCCGGCCACCCCTAGGAGGCGCTCGGTGCGGCCACGCGCGGAGTCGGCGAGGCGTGCCAACCGGGCGGCGGGATGTTCAGAACCGTATAGCCGGCGAGAAGCTTCGAGGGGTCGGAGATCTGCGGATTCGCCGCAATGAGGTCTGCCTGCAGGATGTTGAACTTGTTCGCGATCGTCCACATCATGTCGCCGGACTTGACGAGGTACTGGAAGAAGGTGGGCTCGACCGAAGCCTTGGGCGTGGCGGACGTCGCACTTCCCTGAGGTCCGGAGCCATTTGGCCCCAATGACCCACTCGCGCCCGAAGTGCCGCTCTTGGAGCTCATCAGAATGGGGAAGAGCGCGAGAGACACCATGACCACGGTGACGAGAAGCGCGGCGAAGAGGAGCGGCTGGTTGGCCCGGCGGTCTTCGCGGCTGCGCAGCCGCGGGAAGCTCTCCAGGCGCGGGGGATTCTCCCAACCGGGGTGACTTGGGCCGCGGCGAGCCATGGCCACGGCCGGCGCGCCGAGCGAGGACGGCGGGGTCGGCGCGCTGGGGGCCGTGCGCTTGTTCTCGCCCTCGTACGTCCATAGCGTGGCGCTTGCGTCCGTCGCCTTCTTGGACGACGACCCCACCTCGGTGGTTGACGCAGTTCGCGGCCGCGAAGCCAGGAACGCCGGAGTGGGCTCGCCGTCGGCGCCTACCTCCGCCAGCGCGGAGTCGAGCGTGGCCGCGCGGTCTGTGCCTCTCGCCTTCACTCCCGCCGCTTCCTGGCGGGCCCAATCCAGGAAGACCGGGCACCGGGCGAAGTCGTCGGACAGGCAGTAGCGCTCCTGGTGCGGGAAGGCTCGGGGCTCCGGCTCGGGCGCGGCAAAGCAGCGGTGGCGATAGTCGGGGCTATCCGAGCGGTGATCCCGGTCATCCTCGAATGCAAGGAACGGGCAGACGCTCGGGGCAGCGTCGAAGGGGGCAGTCGGCTCCTCAGTCACGCTATAGATGATACCCGGGCCCGCCAGTACCGTGCCGAACTGACGCCAGCTGCGCCTCGAGGATCACCCGTAGAGGCGGCATGGACCCGCCTGAACGGTCATATGCACGCACCGCAAGCCTGCCACTGTGACGGCCTGACCGGCCGTGGAGACGGTGCTCGATTCCAGGACTCAGCCGGCTGAGACGTGGGCCGGCTCAGCCACCGGCCACGCCCAGGAGGTCTGGAGTCGATCGCCCGTCCTCCCATTCGTTAAGCCGGGATCTGGTCGAGTGCGGACTGCAGCGACTGGATGTAGCCCTCGCTGGTGTACGTCGCTCCGGAAACCGTGTTGATCTGGGCGCTTTGCGCCTGAAGGGCCTCGCTGCGAAGCTGCGGTGCGGCGTAGGAACTCACTTGACCCGAATGGCCGCCGCCCGGCATCTGCACGGTCTGTACGTCGGCGATTACCCCGTTCTGGATCGTCACCTGGACCTGGACCACGCCGTACCCGATGTCGACGGCGTTGCCGGTCAGCTGTCCCGAGTACGTGCTGCGGATGCCAGCCGTGGCCCCAGCGCCGGCCGCCCCCTGCTGGGTGCCGGCGGTGGCATTGGCTCCATTGGCGGCATTCGCGAATGACGGTGCCGTTTGCGGCGTCTTGAAGCTCAGCAGCAGGGCAAGCGCAGCCGTGGTTAGGAGCGTTGCCACCGTAGGTCGTTTCCACATGGTCGTTTCTCCCGGCCCTAGAACGCGAACCGTTCGTAGTGGACCTGCTCGTCGGGGATCCTGAGCCAGCGCAGGCCGCTGAGGACTCGGGTCATCATTCCGCTGGGGCCGCAGACATAGACGTCACGGCTGTTGATGTCGGGCACGAGCCGGCGCAAGGCACGCGGATCGAGCGGATCGCCGGGCATCTCTCGCGTCCCCCGGCGGCCGACCAGGTAGTGGACGGTGGCGCCGCGAAGGCTGGCCAGCTCGTCGATCTCGCGTTTGAAGACCAGCTCGTCCGGACCGCTCGCGCGGTAGACGAGGGTCAGGTTGCCCCGAGACGCCGGCAGCTCTTCCAGCAGCGCCCGCAGCGGCGTGATGCCGATGCCGCCGGCGACCAGCAGCACTCGAGCCTTCGTCCGAGCCGCACCCGTCAGAGCGCCGTAGGGGCCCTCAACGAAGACCGGAGTTCCGAGCGGGATCTGCTGGAGCGTTCTCGTGTAGTCGCCGAGCTCCTTGATCGTGAAGCGAAGGTACTTGCCGTTTGGGGCGGCCGAGATGGAAAAGGGATGGGCCCGGAACCAGCCGTTGCTGGTCAGGAAGCGAAGTCGGAACCACTGACCGGCTCGAACGGGCAGCTGGTCGAGCTCGCGGCCGGTCAGATAGAGCGATGCCACTCCGGGCGCCTCCTCGACCACGTTGGCGACGTGGAACCGGTGCCTCCACGAGATCGCGATGGGCTGGCCGAACCGGAAGACCAAAAGCGTGCCGAAGGCCACGACGTACAGGAACATCCAGTACAGGCTCGCGAGACGGTCCGTGGTGAAGTCCACGCCGACAAAGAGCTGGTGCAGAAATGCGAGCGCGATGGCCAGATACGTATACAGGTGAATGGCGTACCAGGTCTCGTACGAGGCGCGGCGCCGCACCGCCCTGACGGAGGTGATGCCCACTGCCATGAAGATGACGAGTCCCGCGGCGGACCAGAGCACATACGGATAGGTGGTCAGGAGCGTCACGAACTCCGCGACCGGCGAGGCACCGATGCCCATCCCATAGCCGATCGTGGTGAAGATGGCGTGGCCGACGAGCAGCCAGATGGCCCCGAACCCGACCCAGCGATGAGCGTCGGTGATGTGGTCCTGGCCGAAGACTTGATCCAGCCAGGGGCTGCGGGACATCAGGATCAGCTGGATCAAGACCAGATACGTTCCGTAGAGGGCACTGACTTCGCCGGCGGCGGTGAAGATGCCCGACTGGGTGCTCAACAGATTCAACCCGCCGTGCCGGATCCACATGCCCAGGATCAGCAGGGCGTTGCCGCCGAGAATGAGATAGATGTCGTCGGCGGTGACAGGCCAAACGCGAGGCAACGGCACGCGGCGGGCCTTGCGGGCCGTTGCCGCCTGCTGGGCGGTGTGGCGAGTCGTGTAGGTGGCGTTCATCGACTTGTCGAGGCTCCCGGTCTGGCTGCTCGATTGATGTCGTCCGCGGACGCTTCCCGGATCGTGCCCTTGGTGAGTACAAGGCGACCCGACGAGCCGAATCATCGGGCCAGTTGCTGGAGTGAGGCTGAAAACTCCGTGGCGTCGGCGTGTACGTACGATGGAGGCCGCGTGGAGGCCCGAGCGACCGTGAGGGACGGGCCGGCTCGGTCGGGCGGAGAGGCGTCAGCCGAGCGGAGGGTGCGGCGCGGGTGAGGCGGCGACTCGACTGCCGGGCCGTGACGCCCCCGAGATTGACAGAGGGCCCCGCGCCTCCAACACTTGCACCGGCCGAGGCCCAGCGAAGCTGCCTGCTTGTCTCTCGCCTCGCCTGACGTCCCACGCCGGGAGGAGATCGATGTCCGGAATGACCCGCTGGCTGAAGCCCGCCACGACCGTCTACGCGCACTGCGACGTGCCGTGCGGCATCTACGACCCGCACACGGCCGAGCTGGCCGCCCGAACGGTGGCCCGAATGGTCGAGTTGATCGGCCAGCTGCCCAAGGAGAACCTGAGCGAGGCCGATCACCACAAGTTCGTCCGCTGCGTGACGGTCAAGGAGCAGCACGCCGAGATCGTGAAGCACGAGGTCCAGGTCATCTGGAGCGACTATTTCAAGCCCGAGCACCTGGAGCGGTATCCCGACCTCCACGATCGAACCTGGAAGATCCTGAAACTCGCCTCGAAGAACAAGCAGAACATCGACGCCGCAGCAGCCGCCGAACTCGAAGCGGCGGTCAAAGAGTTCGCCGACATCTTCTGGTCGACCAAGAAGTAGCCGACGCAGGATCAGGCGGACGGCAAACATGAAAGCGACGCCGGAGGACAGCCCTCCGGCGTTCCCTTATGTCGAGCCCGCGGAGCCAGATGGGCGGGAAGAGGGCGCCGCTGATCGACCGCCGAGTGTTCGTCTGCGGGGATTGCCCAAGCTCCCAGTGGAGTGGCCCGAGCCCCTTGCCAAAGCGTGGCCCGAGCCCCTTGCCAAAGCGTGGCCCGAGCCCCTTGCCAAAGCGTGGGGCCGTGCCCGGAGCGGCACCTGGCGAGTGGCCGTCGCCGAGGAGAGCATGGCACCCGCCCTGTCCCCCGGCGACTGGCTTCTCCTGGACCCAACCTGCGACCGCTGGCCGCGACGGGGCAGTATCGTCGTCTGCCGCGAGCCCGACTCGAACCTGCTCGCCATCAAGCGCGTCGCCGCTCGCCCCGGTGATCGGGTCCGAATCTCGGCCGGTATCCTGCACCTCGCCGAGGACGAGGCCTGGCTGCTCGGCGATAACGCCACATTCTCACTCGACTCCCGTCGCTACGGCCCCGTGCCGCTGGAGGCGTTGGTCGGTCGGGCGTGGTTCCGCTACGGCCCGCTCGGTCGAGTCGGCCGCCTCCCTCGCCCATAAGCCCGGCGACGCCGGCCGCGGCCCCGGCCGAAGTTTCCTAATGCTCACCAGATCGACATTGGGCGAGATCTCCCGCGGAACCATCGGCCGATTCGGTCGGTTCTGGCTCCCGGGCCGCCTCTTGCGCCCCGATTCGGCCGCGGACGGCTCGTTTCGGGCCGCCTGAACGACATTTCTGTTCCCTGCCGCGTGGCACCCTTTGCCCAATGTCCACGTGATGAGCATTCGGCAAGAACGGCCGGTCGGCGTCGGTGCGAGGAGCCCCTCCCTGGCGAGCGGCGACCAGCGGCCTTCGGCCCGTCCCACCGCCTGCGGCCGACCCGCGCCAGGCCCCCCCGCCGCCGGTAGACCTACACCCGGCCGATGAGCTCGCTGGCGGCCAGCTCGATCATGGCGTGGTCGCGGGGCAGCATGTCCTGGAGCATGATCCGCTGCACGCCCGCCGCCGCGAACCGCGCGACCATATCCCGAGCCTGATCTGGCGTCCCGGCGATCCAGCGCGGCCGGCGCGCCTCGAGCCAGCCCTTCGCGTCGGCGCCGGAGGCCCCGACCATCGCGATCTGGTCCCGCACCCGCCGCTCCAGCTCGGCTTCGTCGGCGCCCATGAGCAGCCCGGCCATCACAGAGCGGCGGATGGTGGCAGGATCTCGGCCGATCTTGCGACACTCCACGTCGAGTCGGCCGTACGCCTCGGCACACTCGTCGGGGCCGGTGCTCGACATGTTGTACTCGTCGGCGTACCGGGCAGCCAGGCGCAGCGAGCGAGGACTCCCCTCTCCTCCGATGACGATCGGCGGATGCGGCCGCTGAACCGGCTTGGGATTGAACGAGGCCGATGCCACGCTGACCTGGTGGCCTTCGAACGACCAGCCGTCTGGTTCCTCCCACAGCCCGTGCAGGATGGCCAGCTCATCCTCCATCAGGTCGGCGCGCTCGCGGATCTCGGGGAACGCGAGACCGAGCTGACTGTGTTCGGCATCGTTCCAGCCCGCCCCGACCCCGACCTCGACCCTGCCGCCGCTCATCTCGTCGACGGTGGTCACGACCTTGGCGAACGACCCCGGATGGCGGAACGTGACCGGCGAGACCAGCGTTCCGATTCGGATCGTGGTCGTTTCGCGGGCGATGCCCGCCAGCACGGTCCAGGCGTCTGTCGTCGGTTTGTCGGCCGGGCCCGGAAAGCTTCGGTAGTGGTCGGACCGAAAGAAGGCGTCGAAGCCGAGGCGCTCGGCAAGGCACGCCAGGTCGAGCTGTTCGGCGTAGGTGAGCCCCTGCTGAGGCTCGGTCATCAGCGCGAAACGCATCGGCATCCTCCTCCGCACTTCCATCGACCGCGGCTGCGGCCCTCAGTGTGAACCGTCCCGGCCGCGGGGTGCTCCGGCGCATATGGATGATGCAAGATGCTTCGGGTCCCGGTAGACTTCGCTTACCGTCGGATAGGGGCCGATCGGTCTCGATCCGATGTCGTAGTGAATCCGCATGTTCCTTTGGCGGGCCGGCTCCCCCTCACCGGCCCGCCTTCTTCTTGCTCGCCAGTGCGGCCCGCCATCACAATCCCCGCGACTCGGGGCATACTTCGGCCATGGCCGAGAAGCTGTCGCCGCCCAACCCGCCGCTGAGCGACGGTGTCGTCGTGCTCCGGCCCTTTCGCGCCGAAGACGCCCCGGCCATCACGGTCGCATGCCAGGACTCCGAGATCCAGCGCTGGGTTCCGATGATCCCAGTGCCCTACTCGGAAGCCGACGCCCGGCGCTTCATCCTCCTGACGCTCCAGGCGTGGCACGACGGAACGGGCTACGAGTTCGCCATAGCCGATCCCGCGACCGACGAGTATCTCGGATCGATCGGCATCCATCTGGGGCCCAGCCCGCGCCGCCACGCCGTCGGCTACATAGTGTCGCCGCAGGCGCGGAGGCGCGGATTCGCCACCCGGGCTCTGCGTCTCATCGCCCGCTGGGCCTTCGAGCAGCTTGATATCGAACGCCTGGCACTGTGGACGCTCCCCGGCAACCTGGCCTCCCAGGCTGTCGCCGAGAAGGCTGGCTTCAGGTTCGAAGGGCTGGCGCGCAACTGGGAGGTGGACCGGGACGAGCGACCGATCGACGCGGTCATGTACTCGATGACGCCCGAGGATCTGGCGGACGCCCTTGCGGTGGATGGGACGCAGGCGAGCGGCCCGACGGTAGGCGGCCCGGCGGCGCGGATCGCCGACGTGCCGCGCGAGCTCTGGGCGCCCGGCACTCGGGCAGCGCCGTACATGGAGGTCGCCGCGATCGCCGACCTGGCGCCCGGAACGATACGCCGCGTCACTCGAGCGGACATGGATCTGCTGGTTGCCTGGACCGACGACGGCATAGTCGTGACCGACGACCGCTGCCCGCACATGTCGGCGCCACTCAGCGTCGGGGAACTGGCGGGGTGCGTCGTGGCGTGCCCGCTGCACGAGGGCCGCTTCGATCTGCTGAGCGGGGAAACGGTCCAGATGCCCACGACAGGCGGCCTCGATGCCGACGGGGTCTACCACCGGCCGTGGTCGCCATCCGGCGCGGAGCCCAAGCCGGAGCCGCCTACGAAGAAGCTCGAGGCGCGCCGGCTCACCCGCGTCAATCGACTCCGCTACTATCCGGCCCGCATCCGCGATGGCCGGCTCGAGGCGCAGCTCTCGATCATTCGGGAGTAGCGCGGCGGAGCCGGGGGCGGTCTACGTGGATCCGGCAGCCCGTCCCGCAGTCAGTTCGGCCGCCTTGTCCGCCTTCGCGGCCTCCTTGGCTCGCTGGGACGATGCCGCCGTCAGCCAGGCGCAGGCCTCGGCCATGTCGTCGGTGGAGCGGACGAGGTCGAGGTCCCCCGAGCCGATCGCCCCGCGCTCGACGGCCTCGCGGCGCAGCCAGTGGAGCAGGCCGCCCCAGTATTCGGTCCCGATCAGGACAACCGGGAAGTGGCGGATCTTGCCCGTCTGGATGAGCGTCAGCGATTCGAACAACTCGTCGAGTGTGCCGAAGCCGCCGGGAAAGATGGCGAAGCCGTCGGCGTATTTCACGAACATCACCTTGCGGGCGAAGAAGTAGCGGAACTCGACGCCGAGATCCACGTACTGATTGACCGCCTGCTCATGCGGCAGCTCGATGTTGCAGCCGATCGAGAGCCCGCCGGCCTCGTGGCAGCCTCGATTGGCGGCCTCCATGATTCCGGGTCCGCCGCCGGTGATCACGGCGAAGCCCTCCCCGGCGAGGAGACCGGCGAGTTCGCGGGCCTTGGCGTAGTAGGGATCGCCTTCGTGAACCCGCGCCGACCCGAAGATCGTGACCGCCTTGCCAACTGCGGCCAGTGCATCGAAGCCCTCGACGAACTCGGACAGGATGCGCAGCGAACGCCACGGATCCGAATCGAGAAACGCCGGCCGATGCCGCGGCGAGAGCAGCCGTTCGTCTTCGGTACGGGCATGGACCGTCAGCATCTCGGTGGCCTTGGGCCGGTAGGTCACGCGACCGCTTCGACGCCGCTCGTGGTTGCCGATATGGTTCTGGCTCATCTTCCCGGGCAAAGCCGAGTTGGACGCGGCCTGGGCGTCCCCTAGTCCGGCAGGTTGAGGCTTCTTCGGCGTCCGGGTGCCGTCCCCGTCCTTCCTGGAGTCCAAGCGAGGCATTCGGGTCTCCTGATCGTACCGGCAGAGCATGCCACGGCCGGGGCGCCTGCGGGAGCCCTATCCGGCTATCTCTGCCCGGTCGGAGAAGAGCGCGGCGAGGACCAGGGCCCCGACCAGCCAGACCACGACCAGAACCTGGGCCTGATCGGCCGGAAGCGCGCTCGTGCCGCCGGCAAACACGCCCGCGGTGCTCGAGCCCGTGACCAGCGACGCGTTGGCGACGCTGAACGGCAGGTACTTCACGATGTCTGGCAGGAAGATGCTGGCGAAGCCCTCGCCGAAGTAGAAGGCTATGCCGACTCCGATGCCGGCCAGCTGGCTACGTGCCAGCGTCGCGATCGTGAAGCCAAGAGCCCCTTCCTCGACGACGGCGAACCAGCCCTTGAGCAGCCGCTGGGGCAGGTCGCTCAAAGTGGCGGAGTCTCCCAAACCGCTGGTGGAAACGTTCGCCAGGTGCGCACCGACGATCGCAGCGAGCACTCCGGCGGCAAAGGTGAGCAGGATCCCGAAGGCGATCATGACCGCGACGGTGACGTAGGAGATCAGCATGTAGCGGACGCGGCTCTCGCCCCTGGCGACGGCCCATTTGAGCGTGCCCCAACTCCATTCGGAGCCGGCGATCGCCGCCCCGTAGATGAGCGCGAACAGGCCGCCCAGCCCCGTGATGAACTGCAGGATCCGGTCGTAGGCACCCGGGAACGTCACCAGCAGCTTGGGATCGGCACCGCTTGCGCCGCCATTGCGCAGAGACCGCCCATTCACGCCGCTTCCAACCGCGACGATGATCAAGACCAGGAGGCCAATCAATAGGCCGACGGTGACCCAGGTGGCGGGTCGGCGCGCGAGCTTTCGAAGGCCCGAGAAGAAGAGCCTCATGCCGCCGTTCCCTTTCCAACTGTGGCAGAGCCGTTGGCCGCGTCCAGGCCGACGAACGTCCCTTCGCCCGAAACGGCCTGACCGCCTGTGAGTTCCAGGAAGAGCATCTCGAGGTCGCTGCCGGACTCCAGACCGGACGCGAAGATGCCCGCGCCGGCCAGCAGCTGGTTGACCTCTTCGGCGCAGTCGGCCTCGGCTCTCACGGCCAGCCAGCCTTCGTCGCGGTCTGTTTCGGTGAGTCTCTCGGCCGGCGCGAAGGAGGCCAACGCCTTGATCGCCGCATCGACCAGATTCGGTCGGACGCGCACCTTGACGACCCGCTGCATCGACAGAAGCTCCCGAAGCGGGCCCTCTCGTACCAGCTTGCCGGCGGCGATGATGCCGACCGTGTCCGCCATCACCTGGACCTCGCCCAGGAGGTGGCTCGAGACGACGACCGTCTTGCCCTGCGCCGCGAGCGCCCGGAGCGTGTCGCGCATGGCCACGATGCCGGCCGGGTCAAGGCCGTTGGCAGGCTCGTCGAGCAGGAGCAGCTTGGGATCGCTCAGCAGCGCCGCCCCAATGCCCAGCCGCTGCTTCATGCCCATCGAGTAGTCCTGAACCTTGTCCTTGGCGCGGTCGCTCAGCCCGACCAGCTCGAGCAACTCGTCGATTCGCTTCGACGAAACGTGCGCCCCGGACGCGGCCAGCTCACGAAGGTTGGCCCGGCCCGACAGATACGGGTAGAAGGTCGGCGATTCGACCAGCGCTCCCACCTCGAACAAACGATGCCTGTCGCCCCGCCGGAACGGCCGTCCCAGAACCTCGACGGTCCCGCCGTCGGCGTGGATCAGCCCCGTCAGGACTCTCATGGTCGTGGTCTTGCCGGCGCCGTTCGGGCCGAGGAAGCCGTAGACCACGCCCGTCGGAACCGAGAGATCGAGGCCGTCGAGCGCGCGCCGCGAGCCGTACCTCTTGCGCAGCCCGCGAGTGGCGAGCGCAAGACCGTCAGTCCCGCTCATGCCGGTTCCCTACGGTGTCCCGCGGCGGCGCGGGTTGTCGTGCCCGAATTCACTCGTACAACTCCTTCGTGGTCGCAGGACCCGCTGGGCGTCGGCGGCGCGAAAGCCTGGCGTGTCGCCTCCCGATGGCGAGAGCCGACGAAGTCCGCTCCGCTCCCACGCAAACTACTCGCGCATCCGGAGTCTGCCGTTCGATCCTCAAAAGAGCCTGAAACAAATCCCCGTCAACTCTGGCCCTGGACCAGCCACATCTTCCAGGTGGCATCGGCCGGGCCCGCGGTGAACGCATTGCCGAAACGGATCAGCGGCAGCCTTAGCAGGCCGGTATTCGCGAGCAGCCTGGCCACGATCTCGTCGTCGTCGAGCCGCATGTACGCGAGCCCCAGGTCCTTGTACTGGCGACCGTCCGTGTCCATGAGAGCGACTGCGCCCAGCCGTTCCACGAAACGGCGCAGCTCCCCGGGTGCGATGGGCTTGCGTCGCAAGTCCACGAACGTGACGGTGACGCGGCGCTCCTTGAAGAATCGCAGCGCAGCCTGGGTCGGGCGTGAATCTACAAGGCCGAACATCTGGACGGTGGGACCTTGCGGGGCAGGCATCGGCGACAGATTAGCGGCGCCGAGCCAGCCGCGACGGCTACACGGCGCGATGGCCACACGGACGGCGGGCGCCGGCCACGCCACTCCCCTCCCCGCCGGGGCCCGCGGCGGGTACCATCCGCGCAGGAGGTGCGGAGTGATCTGGTTCACGGTTGAGTTGAGCGACAAGCCCGGGTCCCTGGCGAAGATGGCGGCCGCTCTCGGGGAGCGGGGCATCAACATCAGCGCCATCGTCGGTATCGCGGAGGACACGGAAGGCGCGCTGATGCTGGCCACGAGCGATGCCGAGGGAACGCGTAAGGCATTCGCGAACCTCGGGCTCGCTTTCGAGGAACACGATCCCGAGGAAGGCCTGGACATCGGCGACAACCAGCGCGTCGCCCAGGGTCTGGCCGACCGCGGCATGGGTGTCGGCTGAGATGCCCCGCTCCGAGCACGCCGCGGCAACGGTCGCCGTTCGGCTCGACCTGGTCGATCGACCGGACGCGATCACCGAGATCGTCGCCCAGATCGCGGCAGTAGGCGGAAGTCTGCGAACTCTCAGCACGGTTCGACGCTGGAAGGACGAGTCGGGCGACCCGCTCATCGAAGTCGAGCTCGAGGTCGAAGGCCTGCCCCAGGACCAGGTCACCGGCATCCTGGATCGGCTGCCGGCCCTCCGCGGCTGCCGTCTGACGCAGGCCCTCGACAAGGTCTTCGGCAAGCGGCTCATCGTCATCGGCGGCGGGGCTCAGATCGCCCAGACCATGCTCGGCGCGGTGAGCGAAGCCGACCGGCACAACCTGCGAGGCGAGAAGATCAGCGTCGACACCATCCCGCTCGTGGGCGAGGCGAATCTGGCCGCTGCGGTCCGGGCGGTCGCCGACCTCGACCGGGCTCG
>Ga0182017_10000641_pt1 | contig 27527 bp, 25 predicted proteins | sample 712E3DmetaG_FD_120492 | JGI IMG/M metagenome (GOLD analysis project Ga0182017, IMG submission 120492) | Permafrost microbial communities from Stordalen Mire, Sweden - 712E3D metaG | ecosystem: Environmental > Terrestrial > Soil > Wetlands > Permafrost | place: Sweden: Stordalen | collected... | reverse complement strand
GAGAAAAGCGCCCGTTGAGCTTCAAAAAATCGACATGAATACCTTTATCAAGCAAGTAGTGGGCCTCATGGAACGGACCATAGACCGCCGCATTGAAATCGCCGTTAACGTCCAAAAGGAACCCGCGTTTATTTCGGGAGACCTGAACCAGTTGGAAAACACACTCCTGAACATCGCGATCAACGCGCGCGACGCCATGCCCGAAGGAGGACGGTTAAGTATAACCTCTGAAACCGTGGATTTGGACGAAGACGCATTGGCGAATGAACATTTTAAGGTAGTCAAGGGTCCGTATATAAGAATCATAGTCGAAGACACCGGGACCGGCATGAGCAAGGTGACAAAAGACCGTATTTTCGAACCGTTTTTTACCACCAAGGAAGTCGGCAAGGGGACCGGTCTCGGCCTGGCGAGCGTGTATGGGTGCGTCAAACAACATAACGGGTACATCACCGTGGATTCCCATTTAGGGATAGGCACCCAATTCAATATTTATCTGCCTGAAATAAAATCAACCAATAAGATTGACGGCAAAAAAGAAGATGCAACGCTCGTTTCAGGCAAAGGCGCCCTGCTGGTCGTGGATGACGAACCGGTCTTTAGCGAAGTCCTGAAGGAGATTTTCGGAGGTATCGGATACACCGTGCATTGTTGCGCGAACGGCGCGGAAGCAGTTGCGTTTTACAACGAGCGCAATTCCGAAATACAGGTCGTTATTCTTGACATGAACATGCCGAAAATGAACGGGCTGCATTGTTTCAGGCGTTTGAAGGAAATCAACGCCAACGTGAAAGTGATCGTATCGACGGGATATGGGGATAATAAAGACCGCGCGACAATGCAGAATGAAGGCGTTCGCACCTTCGTGCAGAAGCCCTACAGGGCCGCGGAGCTGGCGAAGAAAATAGCGGAATTGATAGGCCCCTGAAAATGATAAAAACAAATCATGTAACTGTCGAAGAGTTAAATTTTGATCAATTGTTTAAACAAATTTCTCCAGAAGAGATATGCGACAATGTCTTTACTTTGGTAGGAAAAGATTTTTTCGTTATTACCGCGGGCAAGGAAAATCATTATAATTCCATGGTAGGAAGCGTACAAAGAAGCAAACCATTATCGCAAATACGTATTTGGGGAAATCACCCATGTTTGGGAAAAGAAATATTGATTCAAATGGAAACTTGATGACGGCGTCGGCAAAATATCGCGCCCCTGCGGAAGGAAGAATTTATATTTTATCCAATACGATTTTAAAAAGAGGAGCATACCATGTGGCTTGTATTTTTTGTTTTAGGGATAATGGGAACGCTCCTTCTGTTCATTCATATCAACCTCGAACTGAATTCGCTCGGCAAAAAGATGGACAACCTGATCGTGGAAATCAAGAAGCACTATGGAATTAAATGAGGTACTTACCCTTGTCAATAAGCGTGTCCGCGACCTTAACCAGTATCATCTGGAGCCCCGCGAGACACGGATCAAGCTCAACCAGAACGAAAATCCCAGCGACTGGCCGGCCTCGATAAAAGAGGAAATCGCCGAATTCTGCAGGACACGCCCCTGGAACCTGTATCCGAATTTCGTGCCTGACCGGGTTAAAGAGCGGCTTTCTGAATATACGGGAGTTTCGTCGGATGGGATCATCGTTGGTAACGGGTCCAATGAAATGCTTCTCGTTATTCTGTTGGCCCTCATGGACGCGCATTCGCAGGTTATCATTTGCCAGCCGACATTTACCATATACCGGTTGTTGGTAAACGGCATGGGAGGGACCGAAGCGATCGTCAGGCTCAAGGCCGACATGAACTTTGACGTCGAGGACATTTGTAGTGCCGTTAGAGCCAAGCCGCAGTCGCTTCTTATTCTATGTTCACCCAACAATCCAACGGGCAGTACGCTGAGCGAAGAATCACTGCGCAGTATCCTTGAAGCCCATACCGGCTTTTTAATTCTGGACCAGGCTTATGTGGAGTTCGGTGGATTTAACGCGGTCCCTTTGTTAAAGGAATATCCGAACCTTATCATTACACGCACATTTTCGAAGGCAATGGCCGGAGCGGGCCTGCGGCTTGGATACATGCTCGGGGCGCCGGAAATTATCAGTGAAATAAACAAGATCAAGTTACCTTATAATATCAACTTTTTTTCGGAACATGTCGCCGAAGTGCTCTTGACTCACCTTGATTTCGTGAAGGCCAAGGTGGCGGAAATCATTGCGCAACGTGATGCATTGTATGTTTTTTTTAAAAGCCTGCCGCTGGAGAATGTGTATCCCAGCAGCTCAAATTTTATCATGGTCCGGTCGGAAAGAAAGTCGGAATTGTTTGAGCACTTGGCGGAAAGCGGCATATTAGTCCGGGACGTTTCAAACTATCCCATGCTTGAAAATTGCCTCAGGATCAACGCCGGAACGGCCGGGGAAAACCAGGCTTTGCAAAAGGTAATGAGAGAGTTTTTTTCTTAAAAAGGAAATCTTCATGAATCGTAAAGCTCTGATTAAACGGAAAACAAAAGAAACGGACATTTCCTGCGAACTGGTCCTTGACGGAAAAGGCGCGTCAAAAATTAAAAGCGGCAACGCCTTCATGGACCACATGCTCACGCTTTTTGCCGCGCATGGCCTCTTTGACTGCATCATTATCTGTAAAGGTGATGTTGAAGTCGATTTTCATCACAGCGTCGAAGACATCGGCATCTGCCTCGGCCAGGCGGTCCATGAAGCCATCGGCGAAAAAAAGGGGATCGAACGGTATGGGACGGCATACGTGCCGATGGATGAATCCCTTGCGCGGGTGTGCTGCGACCTGAGCGGGAGGCCGAACCTTGTTTACAAGGTAAAATTGGCCAGCGCGCGGGTGAATGACTTTGAGTGCGAGCTTGCGGAGGATTTCTTCAAGGCGTTCAGCGACCACTCCCGCGCCACGCTCCACATCGACCTGCTGCGCGGACGCAACAGCCATCATTCGCTTGAAGCGGTGTTCAAGGCGTTCGGCAGGGCGCTTTCGCAGGCGTGCGGCCTGAATCCCAAAGCCGGGAACCGGGTCCCTTCGTCAAAAGGCGTGTTGTGATTGACCGAAGATACGCCCGCGTGATCTACGGTACGGCCGTCTCCCTTGTGCTGCTATTTATATGTCAAGTATGGTCAAAAGAAAAACCGCCCATCGACGGCTATATGCTTCTGCGCACGGTGCAATCGCCCGTTGATCTTTTGTTCCCGCACCTGCCCGGCTCCTACACGGTCCCCGTAACATTATCAGGCGGCGCGGCCGATGAGATGAAACGCACCCTTGAAAAGCTCAAACTTGAGGCCCCGCGGTATGAAGAGGTTTTTGATTCAGGCCGCCGGTTTTACCTTAATTTGTCAAACGCGAACTATCCGCTTGAAACCCGTGAATGCATAACGGGGATTTTAAATCCCGTCGAAATGATGGAAATAGTCATGGCTTCGGCCCTTAAGTATCGCGATAAAGACATGTTTTCCATTATAATGAAAGAAACGAATGTTTCAACCACGGTGGAGACAATTGACGGAAAGGAATTTTATAAGGTCCGGGCAGTCCCCAAAGGCAGGTATTTTGCCTATTCATACGAGGACAAGGGAGCGTACGCCCGTGAAAGCTGGCTTACGGCCTTAACCCTGGTCATGGATTCCGCCTCACATCAGGCACGCGAGCTTGTACTTCAAAAATACGCCCGGCGCTATGAGGCGGTCCAAAAAGAAAAGCCGCCGGTCGACAGCTTTTTAATCAGGTATTCCTTCATGTACGGGTCTTTCGACGGCGTTGTGCTTCCCGCGGAACTGACGTTATGGGTAAACGGCGCCCAAACGCTTTTCCTGTCCGCCTCGTACCGTGTCCTTGACGGAAGGTATAGAGTATTTGACATCCGAAAAATTTGTTCCTCGGCCAAAGACAGCGCTTCGTGCCTCACCATGCGGTACGGCGCATATCGGACGGGTGAAATACCCGCGGCCATACGCAAACCCCTAAGGCCCGCGGCCTATGCGAAGGACCTTGAACGCGCGGCACAACTTTCGCGGAACGCAATAGCGTCCCTTCGGGAGGGTAACATCGAATCGTCCATCCGCACATGCAAAAAAATTATCGGGCAGTATCCGGAAACACCCCAGGCAGTCGAAGCGCGGCGCTTATTGTCGGGACTGCCCGGCGGAAAGTAAAAAAAATGTGGATTTTTACGTGTAAGTATTGTAGTTTTGTAATAGATAACGTAACTGGGCCAAAGTAAACGAGTTATATATCTCACCCGTTTTTTTAAAAAGGAGCACGTATGTGCTGCAATAAAATTCTATGCATAGGGATACTGGTTATTCTTGCTCTTTTTTCAGGCTGCAACAAAGGAAAAAATACGGCGGCAAAAAAGGCTGAGATAAACAAGGCATTGTCAACGGCCGATACGGCGGACATTTTCAAGGAATTTTATTCCGAAGACACGGCAAAAAAAAGTCCTGCAAAAAAAACATTCGGTAAAAACGCGAAAAACGAGACTTTTTCCCCGGCCTCAGCGGCGTCATCCTCTCAGGCGGAGTTTTCGGAAAACGGACGATATGTTGTCCAGGTGTCGTGTGTAAAATCACAAAGATTTGCCGAAAAAATGGCCGGCGGTCTTAAAGAAAAAGGATATCCCGCCTATGTATCTGAAGTCCAGAATCCGACCCCGAACCTTTCGGGGGCGTATTATCGCATCAGGATCGGCGGGTTTAACGCTTTTTCAGCCGCAAAATCGTTTGGTGAAAACACGCTTTCTCCCAATGACCACCAGTATTGGGTCGATAAAAAGTCTAACGACAAAGTAGGAATGGAAGGATATGGTCTGGGAACGGGCGCCGCAAACGGCGCCGCGGCAAGTTCCTATGAAAGCGCGACGCCTCCTTCATCATCGTGGTCGAGTCCGTCCACACCCGCGGGCTCAAGCCAATCCTCAGGTTCCACTACTGTTCAGTCAAGCAGCAGCGAGGTTTCTTCTCCCGCTTCATCGAGCGGCAGCGCGGTCGCTCCGGATGCGCCTGCTCCGGCCAAAACAGGCGCCGCGGCAAATCCTGGATTTGGCGCACCAAGCCCATCGGTCGCCCCAAGCAGTTCGTCTTCAACTCCCGCTCCGTCCTCAACACCAAAGCCGTCAAGCGCGCCTTCCTCAACCACACAACCGTCAAGCGCGCCTTCCGCAGCACCACAAACGTCGAGCGCGCCTTCAACCGCGACGCAGCCGCCCGGAAACGCTAAAAGCTCCACATCGGGAAGCGGGACCAGCGATTGGGGAACCGATACTTCCGCTTCAGGATCGGGTTGGTGACCGCACATAGATCTTTCGTAGCACTCTGCAATCTAGGATGCAGTAAAAACCAGATCGACGGTTCCACCATGCTTGAGCATCTATGTCGATGCGGCTATGAGCACACCGACGATTTTTCGAAGGCCCGCGTCATACTGGTGAATACCTGCGCGTTTATCAAGGAGGCCAAGCAGGAGGCCATTGATAAAATTCTGGAAATGGCCTCCTTTAAAAAAACGGGCGCCTGCACGAAGCTCGTCGTGTGCGGCTGTTTTTCACAGCGGTTCCGCGGGGAGGTAGAAAAACAATTCCCGGAAGTTGACGTATGGGCAGGAGTTGATGATTGGCCGCGGGTTTTCGAAAGGCGGCTGAACGTTTCTGCGAAACCCTCTTTCTTTCGGAAGCTTGAAAAACCGGCGGCGACCCAGTACCTTAAGATCTCCGAAGGTTGCTCGCATTCGTGCGCCTTTTGCGCGATCCCGCTTATACGAGGGAAATTCAGGAGCCGTGCAATCGAATCGGTCGTGGAAGAGGCGAAGTGGCTTTACGAGCAGGGAGTGCGCGAGTGCATTCTTGTTTCACAGGACACCTCGTTTTATGGGCGGGACAAAAACAGCTCGCTCGCCCGTCTCCTGGAACATGTGCTTGCGAATACCGCCTTCCCATGGGTACGGATGATGTACCTTCACCCGGCCCTTGTCGACAACGATTTACTTCACCTCGTGGCCGGAGAGCCTCGCCTGTGTCCATATTTTGACATTCCTCTACAGCATGGCGCCGACCCGATTCTTAAAGCAATGAACCGGCGTCCCCTGGTAAAAGGAATCCGCGACCTTGTCGAACGCATAAGGACCATTGTTCCCGATGCGGCGATCAGGACGACATTTATCGTTGGCTTTCCCGGTGAAACGGACCATCTTTTTGAAGGGCTGCTTGCATTTGTTGAAGAAATGAAATTTGACAAGGTGGGCGTATTTCCTTTTTCTCCGGAAGAGGGCACGCGCGCGTATGTGATGCGTCCCCGGCCCCGCGATGCGACGGTGGCCCGGCGCTGCGAGGCCCTCATGACGCTTCAGCGAGGCATCAGCGAAACAATTAATGCCTCGCGCATTGGCCGCAGCGTCGAATGCATTATCGATAAAAAAACTAACATCCCAGGCTTTACCTATGAAGGACGGACGCGATGGGACGCGCCGGACGTCGATGGAAAAGTTTATATACGAAGCGCTAAACGCGTGTCCGGCCCTTTTGCGCAAGTCAAGATTACCGGCGCAAACGATTATGACCTGTTCGGGGAAATCGTATGAACCGTTGCATTTGTCTAACCCACAAGGTGGATAAGAAACTGTAGGTTTAAATTATCTACGCGGTTTGCGTAGATAATTTAAACACAGTTTCTAATAAACTGATGTATTTTTAAATGCGCGTGAAGCGTAGATCCCTCTATGACAACGAGATTTATTTGACCAAGGATTGATTAAGCTATGCCGACCTATGAATATGAATGTGAAAAATGCGGCCTTTTATTCGAAGAGTATCAAAGTATTTCCGATAAGCCGCTTACCAAATGCAAAAAGCCCGCATGCGACGGGCAGGTGAAGCGGTTGATTTCCGCCGGCGCCGGTTTTCTTTTTAAAGGCAACGGCTTCTATGGTACCGACTATCGTTCCGATTCCTATAAAAAACAGGCAAAGGCCGACGCATCCTCATCCGGCGGCTCGGCGGGCGTCGGCGCATCGGGCGATACGAAAGCGCCAAGTTCCGGTACTACGGTTTCTTCACCTCTTCCCACACCCGAAAAATCCTGAATATAAAAGATCAACAACATGTTTATTGACGAAACGATCATTGAAGTCAAGGCCGGTGACGGCGGGAACGGCTGTTTTGCCTATATGCGGGAGAAATTCAAACCGACGGGCCGGCCAAGCGGCGGCAATGGGGGGGAAGGCGGCAGTATCTGGATAGAAGGGTCGGCCAATCTCCATACGTTGCAGGACGTAAATTACCGGAAAAAATACAGCGCACCCCGCGGCGCCCATGGGCAGGGGGCCGATAAATACGGGAAAAGCGGGGAAGACGTCATTGTCCTTGTTCCTCTGGGCACCGTTATTTATGACACTGAAACCAATCAAATGCTCTTCGATTGTTTGCAGCAGGGACAGCGGGTTATTGTGGCCAAAGGAGGAAGGGGCGGACTTGGGAACGCCGCGCTTGTTTCGCGAAGGAAGCCCAATCCTGATCATTGTTATCCGGGAAAACCAGGTCAAGTCCGCCGGCTCAGGCTTGTGCTCAAGGTCCTGGCCGACGTGGGACTTGTCGGCAGGCCCAATGCCGGCAAGTCGACCTTTCTTTCGACCATTTCCAGGGCCAAGCCGAAAATCGCCGACTATCCCTTTACAACCACGCAGCCGTACCTGGGCATTGTAAAAATCGGCGAGGGCTATGAATCCTTTGTCGTGGCCGACATCCCGGGCCTCATCGAAGGATCGCACAACGGCAAAGGCCTGGGGATAAAATTTTTAAAGCATATCGAACGCACGAAGGTCCTTGCCATCCTTGTTTCCGCGGAATCCGAAGATCCACCGGCCGACGCGCGCATGCTCGTGCATGAGCTGACCGAGTACAGCCCGATACTCGCCGAAAAACCGAAATGTTTCATTCTGTCAAAGGCCGACCTCCTGTCCAAGGACGCGGCAAAAACCGCCAAACCCAAAGGGTGGCTTGCCATGTCGTCCATGACCGGCGCGGGCGTCGGGGGCGTCCTGTCTTTATTCAAGAAAATGCTCGATGCGGTTGAAAAACAATGATCCGCCGGCGATAACGGTCCGTCGCGCAACGGTTTCCGACGCGGGCCGGATGTGCGCCATCGAACATGAATCGTCAACCGTACCGCGGTTGCTTACAGCTTATGAGACCGGCCTTTCGGATGAACACGGGGCAAGTTTCGTGGCCCTTGACGAAAGCGGCACGGTGTGCGCCTATATCATAGGCGTCATCGTTGTAGACGAGCTGCACATTCATAGTCTTGCAACGCAGCTGCGCTTTCGAAGGCGCTCCATCGCAATGCGTCTCATGGGCGAAGTGACGGATTTTGCGGTGCGCCGGGGCGTGGTGAAGGCCTTTCTTGAGGTACGGTCGAAGAACGGCCCCGCGATCGGCCTCTATGAAAAGTGTGGATTTTCCACCCAGCTCATACGGAAAAAATATTATTCCGATGACGGCGACGACGCGTTGATCATGACGAAAAATATGGGACTTGGGCTGAAAACAATATAATTAAATTTGAACTTCTTGAAAATCATAACGCGCGCGTATATTTTATAATTAAAACAGAGTTTCTCTATGCCCTTGACATTGGCCAACAGGATCACCTTGGGGCGGATGCTCTTTATTCCGCTCTTTATACTTTTGATCCTTTATTACAACAAGAGCGTTGCGCAGGGAGCGGCGGAAATCAACCTGCGGTGGTTCGCCACGGCGGTTTTTCTCGGTATCTTTCTGCTCGACGCGGTCGACGGGTATATTGCTCGCAGCCGAAAGGAAATATCCAAGTTAGGCACGCTTCTCGATCCGCTGGCCGATAAAGCCATGTTGCTTTCCGCCCTCATCATTCTCGGACATCCGTCCCTCGCTTTTGAGACCAATTTGCCCATGTGGTTCGTCTTGCTCGTCATAAGCCGGGACGTCATGCTCATCGGTGGGGCGCTTATCATTCAAAGCATTGTCGGTCATGTCACGGTGCGTCCGAGAATATCGGGCAAAGCCACGACATTCTTTCAGATGACGGTCATCATCTGGGTGCTCATCGGGTTGCCGGGAAAAATCTTTGTCGGGCTTGTCTATACTGCCGCGGCCCTGACCTTCCTTTCAGCCCTCCAATATATTTTTGACGGCATTCGGCAATTGGAAAAAGTCAAATAGTGTGTAAAAAATGAGGTGAGAATTCATGATAAAAAGTCAAACGGAAAAAATGAAAGGCGGCCTTTTGGTTCGAATACTGAAAATCTTTTTCTTCATCGCCGGGGGCTTTCTCCTGTACCGGAACAAAGAGAAAATGCTGTCATTTGTTAGAAACCAGAATTTTATAATCACCGCCGCTTATGCCATCATAATTTCATTCATAGCGCTCGTGGCCCGCCTGATCATGGCCCTTAATTGGATTCTCCAGCAAGCCCGATAGCCGTAAAAAAAAGGCGAACGTATGTTCGCCTTTTTAAAACCACGATTATAAATTAATCCGTTATTTTTTTTCCTGGACGAAATCGGCCTGCATTTCGGTAAACGGTATCCAACGGTCCTGGCTTCCGTCGGTGATCGTGGAATCGTAGGTGGGCTGTTTCTGCGTCTCCCAGACCTTTTTACCGTTTTTGTCAACTTGATTTTCAAAGTTTTGTTTGACTGAAGCGAACCTCTTGATAAAGATCATTATGGTGTCGCCCAGAAGATCGTAGGTGCCGTATGAATTGAATTCGTAATCTTCCTTAAGCACCTGACTGCTTTGCCCTTTTTTGCTCTCAACAAGCTTTGCGGAGCCGTCTTTATTAAATATGAAAACTTTCTTTTCCATGGAATTTATGGCCTTGTTCTCGTCGTTCTTCGTCTTATTGATGCAAACCCATTCCCCGACAACGCGGTTGCGCAGTTCTTTTGCGCGCGCCTCGTTGAATTTCAATTGGGGAAGCATGTCGGCCACCACTGCTTTTACGTTGGCCTCAACCTGGTAGATCCAATTTTTCTGGCTGAACGTTTCGATGACTTTCATTGCGCTGTCGAGCTTTTTCGCCTGAAGGCCCGAAAGTTCTGATTTTGCCTTGTTAATGATGAAAATGAGGGAATCCACGGTCGGCCTGAGTTTGATTAAATTCTCGGAATACAGCGCCTCGGCCTGGGCGATCAGGATGCGCATGGAATCCGCGGATAACCGGGCCAGGCTTTTATTGCCCCGTTGATTACAGTCCCTGGCTTGATAGAGATAAACAAGGGCCGTGGAAAGTGAACTGTCGGGGACGCCCTTTGCCTTGAGTGCGTCAATTCGACGTTGAGCATCGTCCAGAGCGCGTTGGCTCACGGAACATCCGCTGATTAAGGCTATAACGCTTAAGGCGAACACCACATTAAAAAACGCTTTTTTCATATACCTTACTCCTCAGAAAAGAGCACCCGAAAATGTGAATGGAAATACCGTTAAAATTAAGACAGTATAGAAATAAAATATGTTCCGATAACTGTCAAGAGGAATCGAACGAATGGACAATATTTTTAAATCTGCATACCTATCGAACAGTAACTAATAAATCACGGAGCGGGACCGCATAGCCCGCCCCGTGCGCGGATCACTTGAATTTAGCGGTAAATGCGGTGTAGAGCGTCGATTCGCCCCGGCGGATAAGGAACATCACATTGTCGCCGTTTTTAATGGTCTTGAGGGCTTTGGTGAAATCCTTAACGGACGTGATCGGGGTCTTGTTTATTTCCTCAATCACATCGCCCTCCTGAATACCTTCGGCGGCGGCCTGAGAGGCCTGGTCTACGGACGTCAGGACGACGCCGTTGACATCGCTATCGATGGAATATTGCTGCCGTAGCGCATCAGTCAAGGCGCCGGCCTGCACACCCCATTTTTTCATCTCGTCGGCCGTGCCTTCGCTTCCCTGCGACGGGCCGCCACCCGACGAAAGGTTGGTTATTTTCCCTTCATCGCGTTCGACAAGCACGACTGACAGCGTCATTTCCTTTCCGTTCCTGAAAACCGCCACCGGGGTCTTTTTCCCGGGGGAGAGCGTCGCGACCGTGTTGCGCAATTCATTGGAATTGGTCACGGGCCTTCCGTCGATGGATAACACCACGTCGCCCCTTTTAATCCCGGCCTTGTCCGCGGGCTGGTCCTTGAACACGTCGCTGATGAGAACTCCCTTACGTTCACCGAGCCCGAGGGAATTGCGCATTGCCTCGTTTACGTCCTGTATCTGGACGCCGAGCCATCCACGAGTAACTTTCCCTTCGAAAATGATGTCCTCCATGGCTTTTTTCGCCATATTGATCGGGATGGCCATACCGATCCCCATGAACCCGCCCGACCGCGTGACGATCATGGTGTTAATGCCGATGAGCGCTCCGTCGAGGTCCACGAGGGCGCCGCCGGAATTCCCCGGGTTGATGGCCGCGTCGGTTTGAATGTAATTCTGATATAAATTGGAGTTGTCGACTTTTCTGCCGAGCGCCGACACGATGCCCTGCGTGACCGTCGAAGTGAGACTGAAGGGGTTGCCAACGGCCATTACCCATTCCCCTGCCCGTAATTTATCGGAGTCTCCGATGTAGGCCACGGTCAGGTTTTTTATATCGCCTTTGAGCTTGATGACGGCGACGTCCGAAAGGGAATCCACGCCCACGATGGCGGCGTCGAATGTCCGGCCGTCGGATGTTTTGACCTGCAATTCGTCGGCCCCGTGGACAACGTGGTAATTGGTAAGGATATAGCCCTCTTTGGAAACGATCACTCCGGAGCCCAGGCCTTGCTGGCGGCGGAATTCTTTTTTAGGGGCCTCCTGCCGACCCTGGCGCTGGCGGCCGCGCTGTTGTTGCTGCGGGGCTCCGAAAAACTGGTCGAAGGGCGATTCACCGTTAGGCTCGCCGCCGAAAAATTGATAAAACGGATTATTGGTAAACACGACGGTGTCGATCTGCGTGGGGATGACCGAAACGACCGAGGGGATCACCTTTTCCGCGATGTCGGCGAAAATGGTCTTGAATGCCTGGAGATCCGGGGTGCTTTTTATGGCGGGCTTTTCTTTTGAGCCGAAGGTTATGGAGCCTTTTCCCGGGTGCTTTGCGTCCGCGAACGAGAATTTGCAGCTGAAAAAATAGGCCCCCGCGATGAGCATTAAAAACACGGAAATCGATGTTGATCTGCGAAAAAAGCTTTTCATGGTTTGGTCCTTTCGAAAAAAGTTGATAAGCGATCTATGGTAAAGTATCGGACTGCTTACGTTCCCTGAGCGAAGCGCCGCGCTGAGCGGAGCCGAAGTGCCGAAGGGAACGCATTTTCGCGCGTGCTCACTTCGGCTTCGCTCAGTGACCATTTAAGCGAAGTTTTTACACACATTAATTTCGATCAAGGAAATAAAAAATTGTCAGGTGACCCGGATTTACTCATATTTGGGCAAATCCTGGTCCAAACGCATGACGTTCGAGGTGCCACCCTCAATGAAGGACTGTTGCGACACCCGGGTAACCACCGCGTTATCGGTAAATTGGTTAAGCGTCACCGCGCCCGAATTGCACATCGTGGATTTTAATTTCGCCAGGGTGATGTCCATGATGTCGGAAAGCGACCCCACGACCGGCACGTAGGCGTCGATGCCTTCCTCGAATTTCATGTCCGCCCCGTCCCCCATGTTGTAGCGCTGCCAGTTCCGGGCGCGGTTCGAACCTTCGCCCCAGTAGGGTTTGTACATTCTTCCGCCAAGCGACACCTTGGGTGTGGGGCTTTCGTTGGTCATGGCAAAGTATCTTCCCATCATCACGAAATCGGCGCCCATCGCAAGCGCGATGATGATCTGGGTGTCGTTTGCCAGTCCGCCGTCGGAACATACGGGCACGTACGCGCCGGTTTCTTTATAGTAGGCATCGCGCCGGGCCACCACGTCGATGAGCGCCGAAGCCTGGCCGCGGCCGATCCCTTTCTGTTCACGGGTGATGCAGATCGACCCGCCGCCGATGCCGACCTTGACAAAGTCCAAGTCGGCCTCCTTGACGAGATAATCGAACGCCTCGCCGTCGACGATGTTGCCGCCGCCGATGATGATCGAGGCGCCGTATTTTTTCCGCACCCACAGCACGGCGTCGCGCTGAAACTCCGTGTATCCGTCGGAGGAATCGAAGCACAGCACGTCCACGCCCGCGTCGATGAGCGCCGGCACGCGTTCCTTGAAATCGTGGGTATTGACGCCCGCGCCCACGGCCATGCGTTTTTGATCGTCCAGCATTTCGTAGGGATTGTTGCGGTGGTCGACGTAATCTTTTTTAAATACCAGCGAATGGAGGCATCCATTGGTATCTAATATGGGCAGGCATTCTTTTTTATGGCGGTGCAGAAGCACATTGGCGTCATGGAGCGAAATCCCGATGTGCCCATAGACCACGTTTTCTTTCGCGGTCATGTAACCGGACACCTTGCCTTGCAGGTTGTCTTCGAATTCCCAGAAATCCTTGTCCGTAAGGATCCCCAGGAATTTTCCGTTTTTCGTGCCGTCGTGAGTCACGGGAATCGTCGAGTGCCCTGTTTTATATGAAAGCGCCACGGCGTCGGCAAGGGTGTTGTCGGGCCGCAGGTTTGAATCGCTCTGGACGAATCCGGCCTTATGTGATTTTACCCGGGAGATCATTTCAGCCTGGTTTTCGATCGGCTGGGAACAAAAGGTGAAAGCCAGCCCCCCTTTGCGGGCCGATGCAATCGACAGGTCAACCCCGGAAACCGCTTGCATGCTGGCTGAAACGAACGGGATGTTCAGCATGAAAGGCGAACTTGAACCTTTCTTGAACTTCGCGACGGGCGCTTTAAGGTCCACGTTTTCTGGAACATGCGAGGTTGCCGTCAGGCGCGGGATCAGCAGAAACTCGGAAAAGGTCCTCGAGACTTCATTAAGTATTTTTGCCACAGGTGCCTCACTTTAATTACATCGCCGCTCACTGAGCGAAGCCGAAGTGAGCGAGCGTGACTGTTGGTTCCCTTCGGCTTCGCTCAGGGAACGCAAGTGGGTATTCTTTAAAATATACATCGTACAGGGTTTAAGAAAAAATAAGTAATAAAATGTGATATTGTGACGGTGATCACAAACTTAGGGCCTGGCATTATTATATATTTTATTGAAAGAACGCAAAGGAACGCCCCCTCAAAATCACGTGAGGGAATACCTCAACCCGCTCTTCGAGCACCCTTCTCCTTACTAAGGAGAAGGGCAGGGGATGAGGCAAAATTTATTCATTTGGACGGTATTTATGCCGGAAATTGCAAGCGATCCACGGAACTATTTCAAGTTCCAAAGCTGTCAAAGGTGTTTTCACAAGCCCTGCGATCGCCTGCGGTTCGGCGGCGTGTTTCCCGATAAATTTTTTATTATCAATAATAATTACCTTGGGATCGGTTTTTTTGACTGCCCGTTCATTGCCGAAAGCTTCGATGAAATCGAACGCCTTATCAACAGCGTTTCTTTCAGCGAATTCCTTTTTAACTTCAACGAAGTCCTGGGCACGTTGACGCCGTCGGAAAGATTGCACTTTCGGCAGGAAAATTATGTATCGGATTATTCCGACGTGGCCGGACGGATCCAATTCATTAAAGCGCTCTGGGAAAACCGGGTCATAAGCGTCATCCGCATCCCTGGTACTTTTTCCCTTGACGCCAAGATGCGGAAATGGCTCTTCGCGAACGAGGGCCTTTCGTACATGCTTAAAAAGCCGGAACTGGAAAAGGATTCTGATGGCCCCGCGGTGACCGATTCTTTGGTCGGGGCGGATGAAGCAGTGGGCCCGCAAGACGCGAGCGGCGATCAGCAAGGTCAAGATAAAGATCAGGATGAAGATAAGGAAAGTACGACTGATGGAACGTTTTCCGTTCGGCTTAATATCGACCCGAATGACCCGGATTCGCAGGACGATACTTTCACGTTGTTCAGCACGGACGACGCAAAAACATTCAGCAAGGACCAGACGGTGAAGGACGATCAAATTCCGGGGGACAATTATACCGATCTTACCTTCTCGGACATGGACACATCGCTGTCCTACAGCCTGAAGATAGACCTGGGAAAAGACGGCAATTCATATTTCCTTTTTGAAAACACACCCTATGAGGAATTACATGGCTAATAAAAAACATACGGTCAAAGAAGGCGAAACGCTTCAAAGCCTGGCGAAGACCTTTTATAATGATCCGATCCATGCCGACGCATTGAGAAAGATCAACCAAATCGCGCCTCAGGACGACGTTCGGGTCGCAATGGACGTTATCCTGCCGCCGAGAGTGGTAAGCATCGGTTCAAGCGAAAATGTCGGTGATAAAACCGTGAAGAACATCCATTACGGCAAACTTCAGGATACTTCGAATTATCTTTTCCCGCTGCCTAAGGAATTTCAGGATAAAGGCTATCATTCAGGGGCAAGGTCGTTCGGGTGTTTAAGGAGCAAAGGCACGCGGGCGCATGCTGCATGTGATTTGTATGCACCGCTTAGAAAAGAAATATTTGCAGTCGCGGATGGGGTAATTATAGACTATTATTTTTATTATTGGAAAACATTTGCACTGGCAGTTGATCATGGTGACTTTTCTGTTGTCTATGGCGAAGTTCAACCGCCAGAAGATCCAGAAAAATATGGAATTACAGTTACATCTAAAGTTATGCAACTTATTCAAGAACTTAACATTCCAGAAAAACAAGGTCTTCCAAATAATTTAAAAAAAGGATCAAAAGTAAAACGAGGCGATCACATCGCTTATGTTGGACAATTGTATGAGAACAACGGCTCTAAACCCTTTGAACATACGATGCTTCATTTTGAGAAATATAGTAATAAGGCAACAGGGCCTTTCACACAGGAAACCAATTCCGTTTATATTAACAAAATTAAGAACAAGCCTTATAAAAGAAGAAAGGATCTTGAAGATCCATCTGACTTTCTCGATAATTGCGAGTTAGCAAATTAGCTAAATGAAATGGATAAAATCATGCGTATAAAAAGTTTTGTTATTATAGCTTTCTGTTTTTCGTTGATATTAGGTTCTGACAATAGAGAGTTAATGGTAGAAGATACAATGATTTTAAGGGGGAAAGATGCCCTATTAGAAAAGCCTCAATTTGATGCTCATCATATTGCTACTTTTAAAGCAAACAGTATTGTTTATATTCTTGATAAAAAACCCGTGCCAAATGAGTTAAAACAAAATGCAAAAGACTTTTTTCTCAAAGTAAAAACACCCGCTGGACAGATTGGATACTTTTGGACAAAATCTCTGATTACAAAAAAACAATTCCAGTTGCATCAGGATTCTTTGAATTCATGGGCGAAACTTCCCCAGCCGTTATACGGCGACTTGATCGGCACCACCTACTTGAAAAATTCCGAACTTCCGGCGGAACTTTACTCAGGCGAGTTTGTTTCCGTTGGTGAGAAAAATCTCTATGGTATAATTTCCGTCAGCAACAAATATAACGGCGACTATGCGTATCTTTTCTTTGTAATTGAGGACAAAACAAAGGGAGACGGGTTAAAAATCCTTGATATTATTCCGTTATACCCTGCGCTATTTTCAAAAGGTTCTTCGTTATGGTTTAAACAGTGTGAGTGCAAAAACAAAGCAACCGATTGTTCCGACGTTGTAGCCATATATTATCATGAAGACAAAATGGCAAAAAAGAACATCATGGTGAAACCCGATAAAGCCTGGAGACCGAACTATAAAACCCAAAAACTGGAAGCGATTCCCCCTGAATTGGTCAAATGCGGATCAATGGCATCCGAGGAAGATGCCGGAGGGCCATAGGGCCAGATTTAAGGAAAAGGAACTCGAAGAGACGGCAACTACCGGGAATTTCTCGGTAGTTCGATTTTATCGTGAACCTTGTGGAACAGAACGGCTCATTTTAATAAGCTGTTCAAGGTTTACCGTAATTTCTTTTACCATGGATTCATCACCCGATGATTTTGCCAACGCAAGGGCCTTTTCAACAAGCGGAATAGCGTCTGTCAATTTCCCCATTCTCACATAAGCGATGGCAAGATTTTTAAGCGTGCTGATTTTATCGGGGGTAATTTCCAAAGCCATTTTGAATTGAGCAATGGCTTCGTCAGGATGACCGATTTGCATTGCCGAGGTTGTTGTGCGCATCAGCATAGTTTGGGTTAATCTCCAAAGCTTTCCGAACTGGAGAATTTGAAAAGGTGAAATTGGCATGAACACGATTATTTGGATGTCACAATTTGTGATATCCAATGGCTGGATAATCTTGAAGTCGCAAATTGCGACCTCAAGATTGATCGCAAATAACCGTTATTTGGAGTAAGGTATGACCGGAAAAGAACTGATCGGTTCCAACGGGATCCAGAGCTGTATTTATACCATCAGAGATTTGCAGGTGATGGTCGACAGCGACCTCGCTAAATTGTACTGTATAGAGGTAAAAGTATTAAACCAGGCGGTAAAGCGAAATTCAGAAAGATTTCCGACCGGATTTATGTTCCAACTTACAACCCAAGAGACCGAAAACTTGAAGTCACAAATTGTGACTTCAAGTTGGGGTGGCAAACGTAAAAATTCCTATACATTTACTGAGCAGGGCGTTGCGATGCTTGCCGGCGTATTAAAAAGCGAAACCGCAGTCAAAACAAGCATTCATATTATAAATGCTTTTGTCGCCATGCGAAGATTTATCGCCACTAACGCCCGGATTTTCCAATGGCTCGATACCGTTGAACGGAAGCAACTCGAAACGGATGAGAATTTCAAGAAAATATTCAACGCCATAGAAGCAAAAGAGATCATTCCCAAGCAAGGAATTTTCTTCAACGGCCAGATTTTCGACGCATATAAGTTTGTTTCCGATCTTTTCAGGACTGCCAAGAAATCGATAATCATCATTTAGAAACACAGTTTTAAACGACATAAAATTGAAAATAATACATCTGCGGCGTCATCTCGGCGATCCGGCCACGAAATATATTTGGCAAACGTTGAACTGAAGCCGCTATGCGGTGTTAGGGCTCCGAAACCCAAAGCGCAACAATTCTAATAAACATTGACAGAAAGGAATGCCATGAATTTCACCAAGTCAATAACCGAAATTATCCGTCAACGCTTTTCGTGCCGTGCGTATCTTGAACGAGCGGTTGAAAGGCCCGTCGTTGAAAAATTAAAAAGCGCGGCCGCGGATTTTACCGTCGGTCCGCTCGGGTCGAAGGTGCGTTTTGATATCGTCGCGGCATCGCCCGGCGATCAAAGCGCGCTTAAAGGCGCCGGCACCTATGGACTGATCAAAAAGCCGCGGGCATTCATCATCGGCGCGGTTTCTCCGCTTGCCAAGGGCCTGGAAGATTTCGGGTATGCCATGGAGCACTTGGTGCTGCATGCCGCCGATGCCGGGCTTGGTTCCTGCTGGATCGGCGGAATATTCTCAAAAAGCAATTTCGCGAAAAAAATCAAGGCCGCGCGGGGGGAAATAGTCCCGGCCGTTGTTTCGCTGGGATACATTGAAAACGTCGAAAAAGCCAAAAACAGCGCACTACGCGTCAAAATCAACGCCATCAACCGTAACGCGTGGGAAGGACAATTTTTCAGCGGAAAATTCGGGACCCCCTTGACCGTTGAAGAAGCGGGCCGCTACACGGATCCCTTGGAAATGGTCCGCCTAGCTCCGTCCGCCTCAAACAAGCAGCCGTGGCGTATCGTCAAAATAGAGGGTGCATGGCACTTTTTCCTTGAGCGCACGAAAGGCTACGGCGGCGGCATCATCTTCAAGCTTTTAAAGCTTGCCGACATCCAGCGGCTGGATATGGGTATTGCAATGTGCCACTTCGAACTAACCGCGCGTCAATTAGGACTGGCGGGAGAATGGAAGGTAGAAGAGCCGAACCTTGAAAGGCCCGGGCAGACCGGGTATGCGGCAAGTTGGGTCGGAGCTTAATGTAACCGGCTGGGCCGTGCCGATAACTGTCGCTACGCTGTCACCCCAATAATATTCAAAAAATTGCAAAAAATGTGACGCCCGTCACATTGCAAGGCAAACACCGTATTGTATATTATTTTAAGTCGGTTAGGTTCTGTAGGCGAATTATATACGCGTTTAGCATAGATAATTACCCGTACAGAACCTTATCCACCTTGTGGGTCAGATATTTTCATACCTAAGGAGGCATTTCATGCCAACCAAGAAGAAAGCCAACGAAGCGCAGTTCTTTTTCTTTTGCAGCGGACAGCCCGCCGAGACCTTCGAGGTCATGAACTTTTCGGGCGCCGACGAAATCAGCTCGCTCTATAAATTCGACATCACGCTCATATCCGAAAACGCCGATATCGCCGCGGACGACGTCATCAACAAACAGGCCACGCTTCTCGTCTACCGTGACGAAGAATACTATCCCTATTCGGGCATCATATCCGAATTCAGCTTTATGGGCAAGAACCACGACCGCGCCACCTACGCGCTCAAGCTCGTGCCCAAGCTGTGGCTCCTCGAGCTTTCCCGGCAGAGCCGCATATTCCAGAAAAAATCGGTCCCGCAGATCATCAAGCTGGTGCTTGACAATGCGCAGCTTTCCGATTATTACACGTTCAAGCTCGACGACGCTAAATATCCCGAACTCGAATACGTGGTGCAGTACCAGGAATCCGACCTCAATTTCATTTCGCGGCTCATGGAAAAAAACGGCATCTGGTATTTATTCAACGAAAACCCGCTGCTTGCCGAGGAAGTGGACGGCACGAGCGGCAGCGAGAGCCTGCTCATCACCGATAAGACGGCACAGTTCGAATCCATCGGCGCTCCGGACGAAATACTGTTCCGGTCGGAAATGGGCATGACGGAGCAGATCGATGAAGTGGACAAGGAATCCATCCACGGTTTCCAATTGAACCGGCAAGTGGTGCCCAAGGATGTGCTGCTGAAAGACTATAATTACCGCACGCCGGAGGTCGACTTGACCGGAAGTAAAGCGGTGAAAAGCGGCGATACCGGCACGGTATATGAATACGGCAGCCATTTCAAGAACGTCACCGAGGCCACGAAGGCCGCCGAAATAGCCTCCAACCGGATCGCGACCCAGCAGGTCATGATCGACGGCGCGAGCAACTGCCGGGGTATGCGCGCGGGAAAGCGCTTTTCGCTCAAGGACCATTTCAAGGACGAACTCAACACCAAATTCGTCCTGACGCAGGTCATGCATCTCGGGGCGCATACCATGGAAGGCGACAGCATGAACGTGTTTTCGTACAGAAACCGCTTCCGCTGCATCTTCTCCGACCGGGCCGACATGTTCAGGCCGCAGCTTAGGGCCGCGGTCCCGAGGCTGTCGGGAATCATCACCGCCCAGATCGAGGCCAACGGCTCCAGCTACGCAAGCCTCGACGACATGGGCAGGTACAAGGTGCGGCTGCCCTTTGACCTGTCGGACGCGAAAAACTACGAGGCCTCGCGCTATGTTCGGCTGGCCCAGCCCTACAGCGGCGCGAACTACGGCATGCACTTCCCGTCGCACGAAGGCTCGGAAATGGTGCTCGCCTGTATTGACGGAAACCCCGACAGGCCGCTTGGCCTGGCAACGGTGCCCAACGCGAACACCATTTCGCCCGTGGTCAGCGCCAACAAGGCGCAGAGCCGCATACTCACCGCGGGCGGCAACGAACTGGTGCTTGACGACACCGACCAGAAACAGAAGGTGCGCCTTAACACCTCGGCCAAGCACACGCTTTTGATGGATGACGAAAACAAGAACATATCCCTTAAAAGCACCAACGCCAACGAGCTGTTGCTCGACGACAAAAACGAACTGGTGAAGTGGACGGGATCGGCGCACAGCATCACCATGAATTACCACAGCGGCAGCGAAGGAATCATTATCACTACAAAAGAGGGCAATACCCTGGAGATTGACGATAAGAACAAAAAAATCACCATCCATTCCAAGGCCGGCCATTCCTTTGAAATGGACGACGACGGTAAAACAATTACCATGGCGGACTGCGCGGGGAAAAACAAGGTCACTCTCGACGGCAATGGCGGGATCATCCTCGATTCGCAGGGAAAAATCCAGATAACCGCCCAGCAGGACATCGAAATCACCGGCGCCAATATAAAGATGACCGCCAATAACGCCCTGGAAGCCTCGGCCACCGCCGACATGAAGCTTCACGGCATGAATATCGAGGCAAAGGCCGACATGAATGCTAAAACCGAAGCGGGCATGAACCTCGAACTTAAGGGCGGTGTGCAGGCAAAACTCGGCGGCACCATGGTGGAAGTCAGCGGCGACGCCATGACCACGATCAAGGGCGGGATGGTGATGATAAATTAAAGGTCAGCAATCAGAATTATATCACCCTCTTGGAGGGGGTCGGCCGGTTTTGGGGGAGGTTTACAATTGCCTCCCCCTTTTAATTCCCCCTCAAAGAGGGGGAAATTCTGTAAGTGGTTGCATTAAAAATATAATGTATATTAAGGTTTCAATTTCCTAGCAAAGGACCTTACTATGTGCGGAATCGTCGGATATATCGGCACGAGGGAAGCATACCCGATCCTCATCGAAGGGCTGCAATCCCTGGAATACCGCGGATACGACAGCGCGGGGATCGCGCTTATTGACAAAGGGGTAATGTCCGTTTATAAAAACAAGGGGAAGGTGGCCGGGCTCAAGGCCCTCGTGGATAAAAAAACGAGAAAGGGCACCATCGGCATCGCCCACACGCGCTGGGCCACCCATGGAGTGCCGTCGCAGGCAAACGCGCATCCGCATACCGACCAGGACAATAAAATCGCCCTGGTGCACAACGGGATAATAGAAAATTACGCCGTTCTCAAGGAAGAGCTTATTAAAGAAGGCGTATCATTCAGGTCCGAAACCGATACCGAAGTCCTGGCCCAGCTCGTGGGGAAATATTACAAAGACGATCTCGTGGAAGCGGTCCTGAAGGCGCTTGCCCGGGTGGAAGGCACGTTCGGCATCGCGGTCATCGCCAAGGACAATCCCGACCTGGTTGTCGGGGCGCGCAGGGGTTCGCCGCTGGTTTTAGGTCTTGGAGACAATGAATTCCTTCTTGCCTCCGACGCCAGCGCCATAGTCCGCCATACGAAGAAGGTCATATACCTTAAAGACAACAACCTCGTGGTGATGAAGCGCGACTCCTACCAGATCATGGACCTTGACAAAAAAATACTTTCGCATGAGGTGCACCAGCTCGACTACGACGCCCAGGCCCTCGCCAAAGGCGGCTTCGCCCACTTCATGCTCAAGGAAATCTTCGAGCAGCCCGAAACCGTAAAAAACGCCATGCGCGGCAGGCTCATCGTCGAAGACGGGGCAGCGCGCCTCGACGGGCTGAACCTGGTCATGCAGGAGCTCAGGCAGATCAACCGCATCATCCTCGTGGCCTGCGGCACGAGCTGGCACGCGGCCCTGGTGGGCGAATACATGATCGAGGAAATGGCGGGCGTGAGCGTTGAGGTTGAATACGCGTCGGAATTCCGCTACCGCAACCCCATCATCGACCCGCACACGCTGATATTTGCCATAAGTCAATCAGGCGAGACGGCCGATACCCTGGCCGCCTTGCGCGAAGCGGAGCGGCGCGGGGCAACGGTCCTGGGCATCTGCAATGCCGTGGGGTCGACCATCGCCCGCGAAACGCACGGGGGCGTGTATCTGCACGCGGGCCCGGAAATCGGGGTGGCCTCCACGAAGGCCTTCACCTCGCAGATTACGGTCCTCGCGCTTCTTACTTTGCTGCTCGGAAGAATGCGGCGGATATCCCACGGCGACGGGGTGACCATTGCCAAGGCGCTTGAAGAAATTCCGAAACAGATCAAGACGATTCTCAAACAGAACGATGCGATTAAAGAAATCGCGAAAAAATATTACCGCCATAACAATTTCCTGTATCTGGGACGGTCGTATAATTTTCCGGTCGCGTTGGAAGGGGCGCTTAAGCTTAAGGAAATTTCCTATATCCACGCCGAGGGATATCCGGCCGCGGAAATGAAACACGGGCCGATAGCGCTCATCGATAAGGACATGCCAAGCGTCGTCATCGCGCTCAAAGACAGCGTGTATGAAAAGGTCATTTCCAACATGCAGGAAATCAACGCGCGTGGCGGAAAAATCATCGCCATCGCCACCGAGGGCGACAAGGAAATCAAAAAGTACGCGTATCACGTAATTTACATTCCCAAAACGATTCCCATGCTCAGCCCCTTGCTGTCGGTCATACCGCTCCAGTTGCTGGCATATCACATAGCGGCCCTGCGCAAGTGCGAAATCGACATGCCCCGTAATTTGGCGAAAAGCGTGACGGTCGAGTGATGCATCCCGCATGAAACCACAGATACTTCATTCCGACAATGCGCCGCAACCCATCGGGCCGTATTCACAGGCAATTGAATGCAACGGCCTCGTATTTTTATCAGGGCAGATAGCCATCGATCCCAAAACCGGGGAAATGACGGGCGCGAACGTTTCGGAGCAGACCCGTCGCATCTTTCAAAACATCCGCGCGCTGCTTGCCGACCTGTCTTTGGACATGGGCTTCGTGGTGAAAACCACGGTTTTTCTGACGGACATGGCGTCTTTCGGAAGCTTTAACAGCATTTACGAAGAGGAATTCGGCGGATGGAAGCCCGCTCGGTCGGTTGTTGAAGTTTCCCGGCTTCCCAAAAACGCGCTCCTGGAAATTGAGGCCGTCGTATGCCGCTGAAGCAGGAATACGAAGTCAAGCTCGACCTTTTCGAGGGCCCGCTCGACCTGTTGCTGTATCTGGTGAACAAGGATGAAGTCGACATTTTGCAGATCTCCGTCGCCCGGATCGCGGAGCAGTACATGGAGTACCTTGACTTGATGCGCGAGCTCAACATCGACATCGCGGCCGAGTATCTCTACATGGCCTCCACGCTCATTCGCCTCAAGGCGCGGGAACTGTTGCCTCCGGCCGAGGGAGAGGTCATCGAGCAGGAAGAGGGCATTTATAACAAGCAGCAGCTCATCGACCAGCTCCTGGAATATAAAAAATACAAGGAAGCGGCATTTTCGCTGAGGCATTTCGAGGCCGAGCAGATCGGGTGTTTTTCGCGCGGAACGGCCGACCAGAATTTTACCGGACCCGCGCAGGACAATGCGTGTTTCATCGGCACGATAACCGTGTTTGACCTGTTGACCGCGTTCAAGCGCATTCTCGAGCGCACGGTTGACGAAAAGAATTATCATGTTGTCAATGCCGACAATGTAAAGATCGACGACCGCATCGAACACGTGCTGGCGGCCATCGACACCGACGGCGAAATCCGCTTCGAAGAGCTTTTTGCGGACGATACCCGGAAAATAGTCCTCGTGGTCACCTTCATGGCCATTTTAGAGCTCATCAAAATGGCGCAGATATTTTTCAGGCAGGAAGAGCAGTTCGGGCCCATTTTCGTCAAGCGGCGGATTGCCAAGGATAACGGGCCGGTTACGCAGGCGGAATAATCAGCGCAAGCGGTTCATGACCGGTTCTTACACACTCTTTAGTTGCGTCTCCAGGCTGTTAATAATCGCCCCATAAAGGGAAAAGCGATTACCTGCAATAAATCCATCCATTCTACGCGATGAGCGAGTTGCCCGCTATACTTTACCGCATTTGACAAACACATGCCGAAACGGTATATTTTCATGCTTCATTGCGGTTGCCTGGGCAGGGTTAAAACGCGGACATGAATATTTTCCCGATGGAGTAACACATGGTGCGATTACGAAACATGCTTTTTTCAGCGGTTTTTGTAGCGTTGGGGGCGACGACTTTGCCGGGGGCGACATTGCCTTCGGATTCTTTGGCTACATTTTTCTTTCCCGATGGAAAGACCAAGGCCGGGACGCTTGAGCGTATGGTCTCCGACACGCTGGTGATTCAAATCCGAGGCGCCAATGGCGCGATTGTAAAAAAACGGCTGCATAAAAGCGCTTGTACCAAGGTCATCCTGCCCGGTGGCGCCCCGCTCGATCTTTCCAAATCAACGTGGCCCTTGGCAACGGTCGATGATTGGGCCGACGTTACACCTACCACGCCGAGGGAGATCGTTCTTGAACATACGAAGGCATGGAAGGATTCCGTCAAGGCGTTTGAAGTCCTTGAAGACTCGCTAAAGTCCGCGCGCGCCAAGGCTCATGCCGACAGCGTCCGCGCCGTTTCCGAGGCGCGCATCGCCGCGTCGCAAAAGAGTTTGAATGCCGTCGATAATCTTGAAAAAATGATGCAGGCGCTCATTTCCGGCGCCGCACTTGACACGGCGTCCACGGTCGCGGTGCTTCCGTTCACGGTTGCACCGGGCATTGAACCCAGTGTTGGAATCCTGGCCGCGGAATATGCGGTTGTCCGCCTGTCGGCGCGCAAGGGAATCAAGGTCGTCGAACGCGCCGGTTTCGAGAAGATGATGCGGGAACTTGCCCTATCGCAGAGCGGGATCGTTCCGGAATCAAAGGCCCTCGACGCCGCGAAGGTCCTGGCCGCGCGGTATCTTGTCATGGGCAATGTGGCCGAAGACCTCGGCAAACGTCTGGTGACCATACGGATCGTTGAGACCGAGACCGGCGCGGTGATGTCGGCGGCGGCCGCTTCGATCAAGATTCGGGACATGGACGCTTTCACTCGTGATGCCCTTGGGGAAAAGGTGGACCCGGCCGCGGCGTTTTTCCGCAGTACGGCAATTCCCGGGTGGGGACAATTTTATACCAATCATCCCGTGCAGGGCGTTGCCGCGCTTGTGTGCGCGCTCGGCGGCGCGTGCGCGCTCGTCTGGTCGGCGCTCGACTGGAGCGACAAGCGCGTTGAGGCGGACCTTTATCGCCGCGCCGATGCATCGACGGTTATATCAGGTGAAACCCCGGAAGCATGGCTCGCCCGCGGCAATGCGAAGATAAAAGCGCAGAACGATGCCGCGTCGCGCGACGTCATTATCGGCGCCGGGCTCGGCGGTGTATGGATTGTCAACATGGTCGATGCGCTCCTGTGCGGCGTCATTGACTCGAAACATGTACGGGCCCGTTATTTCAGTGTGGTTCCCACTTTTGACGGCCAAGCGGCCGGATGCATCCTTTCCCTGAATATCAATTATTCCATGAGGAGCCATTAATGCGTATTACGTCAAGCTATCGGTTCTCCGTCGCGGCTACGGCGATAGTGTTCGCGGTGTTTATGTTTACCACCTGCACTCAGGATAAAAATGTGCTTAAAGCGGACAATCTTGATGCCTTGCGGGGTTCCATAAGCGGGAAAGTTCTTGATAAAAACAATAATGCCTTGTCGGGGGTTTTGGTGACCGCATACCCCGGAGGATCTACCACATTGTCCGGGAACGATGGCGGTTTTACACTTGAAGAACTTCTTGCGGGAAAGCATGTTCTTGCTTTTCGTTTCGCGGATTATATCGACACCACGACCGATTCTCTCCCGCTTTCCCTGCATGAATCGAAGCGTTTGGATGCGCCTGTTCATATGAAATACCGATATGCCTGGATTCGCGGCACAATTACATGCGGTATATCCGGCATGATCGACGCGGGCGTGCAGATCGAAAACCAGGTGGTGAGCACGCGTACGCTTCCGACCGGAAGCTTCCTGCTGCCGCATGTTCTTCCCGGCAGATGCAAGGTGTTTGGCGCCATTCATGGAGTCGGATATGGAGTTGTTGAAAAAGACATTCCCGCCGATGACACCACCGATATGACCATCGCTATTACCAATACGGGCGGCACGGTCCAGGGACAAGTGACCGACGCGACCAACAATCCGGTTGTCGGCGCTACGGTAAGCGCAATGGGAAACGTCATAGCCGATACAACCGACCTGAAAGGCAATTATACGCTGACCGAAGTACCGGCCGACGGACACATGACCCTGACGATCAGCAAGGGTGCCGACACGGTTCTTGTCGGCGGCGTCCAGGTGGCCGATTCGCAATCAATATCGCTTGCAACGGTCAAAATGATTTCCGCGCCCGCTGGAATCCTGCGCATTATTCCGATGTCGGTGCAAACAATCGCCGGATTAACGACGTCGATAGCCGTATCTGCCGCAAGCGCAAGCGATACCATCAAAATAGCCTGGTACGATTGGGACGAGAATGGCGACGGCGTCTTTGACCGCCGCACCCCCGTACCGGTCGACACGGGGCTGGTATTCGCCGCGGGGTCGCATATAGTCAAGGTTCGCGCCGTCGCGAGCGATACGACCGTAGTGTCGGAAACCGTTGACATCGGCGTGACGGTGGTCGCGGCAACCTACGCGCTTGCGACAACGGTCAATAGCGCCTTAATGGGATCGATTTCCCCGAAAAGCGGGAATTTCGCGTCCGGCGTTAAAATCAAGCTGATTGCGATGCCCGCAAGCGGGTATACGTTCGATCATTGGGGCGGCATTGACAGCGCATTGATACTAAATGATACGCTTACCATGCCCGCTCACAACGCCGCGGTGAAGGCGGTGTTCAAGGCGGTCGCGGTCACGTATT
>Ga0182017_10000640_pt1 | contig 27554 bp, 26 predicted proteins | sample 712E3DmetaG_FD_120492 | JGI IMG/M metagenome (GOLD analysis project Ga0182017, IMG submission 120492) | Permafrost microbial communities from Stordalen Mire, Sweden - 712E3D metaG | ecosystem: Environmental > Terrestrial > Soil > Wetlands > Permafrost | place: Sweden: Stordalen | collected... | reverse complement strand
GGGTGGCCGGGGCAGGCGGCGTGGTCTTCTTGCCGTACTTCCTGTTGAAGCGCTCGATGCGGCCGCCGGTGTCGAGGAACTTCTGCTTGCCCGTGTAGAACGGGTGGCAATTCGAGCAGATGTCCACCATGAACGACCCGCGAGTGGAATAAGTCTCAACCGTGTGACCGCAGGCACACGTGATGGTGGCGGGCTTATAGGCCGGGTGAATCCCCTTCTTCGGCATGACGAGCAACCTTCCTTGGAAGCCGGCGTTTATAATCGCCCGCAGCAGCAAGAGCAAGTAGCAATGCGCCAGGGGTGTGCGATGTCGCCCTGCCCTCTTCGCGTTATGCTTGACTTCAGGCGCTCACTGGCGTCCACGCACCTCCGCCATGTATAGTCTGCCGCGCATGGCTGAAGAAAGCCCACCCGACCGGGGGATTCGCCACTCGGCCGTCTACAATTACCTGCGACCCATCTTGATAGGCCGACGGGTGTTGGAGCTCGGCTGCGGCACGGGTGAGAGCGCAGCTCACCTTGCACGACTGGGCGCGCGCAACGTGGTCGGGGCTGACGACTCAGGCGCGGTGGCCGAGGCGCGGGCTGGGAACCGGGAGGGTGCCCTGAGTTTCCTTACCATGACGGCCGCAGCGCTGGAGCAGGCCGGTCCCTTCGATGTGGTACTGATCCCGGAGGCCGCGGACATCCTGCAAGGCCGCGGGCCTTTGCCCCTGCCCGCGGTGCTCAAGCTGGTGGCAACGGGCGGACGCCTGGTTTGCGTGGTGCCCAACGGTGATCGAAGCGACATCGCCGCGCCTGGGGTTTCGTACTACGACATCGTCGACCGACTCAGCCCGCACTTTCCCAAAGTGCGCATGTTCGGTCAAACGCGTTTTGCCGCCTGGGGCATCGCGGAGTTCGACGAGGCCCCGGCCGAGCTGCGGGTCGAGCCTGACCTGGCCCAGGCCGAAAACGAGACGCCCAGCCACTACCTCGCCCTGTGCGGCCACGACGAAGCCCTGAGCCTGGGTTATGCGCTGGTTCAGATCCCAGCGCGCGTGAGTGAGGACCAGACAGGCGAAACGCCCGCGCCTGAACTTTCACAAGGAGCCAGGGCCCCCGACGCAGCACTGGCCGAGCTACGCCACAAGCTGGCCGAAGCCCAGGGCCAAGCCGAGGGCTTGGTGCGTGTGTCGCGCGCACAGTGCGAGGAGATCGAGGAGTTGCGCGGTCGCGTGCGGCGTACAGTGGAGGCCCGCGCCGAACTGGACGGCGAGGTACAACGGTTGCGGCGAGCGCTGCTGGAGGCGGACGAGTCGGTCGTCAATCTGACCCGCAAGACTACTGACGAGATGACCGCTCTGGCCCAGCGTCTGACCGCCGGACTCCGGCCCAGCGAGCCGCCGCCTGCCGCCGGCCTGGCCGATGAACTCAACCTCCGCGAGGCGGAGCTGGCCGAACGCGAATCGGCCTTGTCGGAACGCGATGATCGCATCGCGGCGCTGGAGGCGGCCCGGCAGGCGGCCACCTGGCGCGCGGAGGCCGCCGAGGACGATCTCGGCCGCGTGCGCGCCCAGATCGCTGAGCTCCGTCAAGCCCCGACGCTGGCCAGTTCGGTTCCCGATGAGCTGCTGGCCACACTGAAATCCCGCGAGCAAGCGCTCGAGGAGTTCCAGCGAGCCGCGGCCGCTCACCTCGACGACATGGGACGGCTGCGCGACGCCCTCAACGAGCAGTCAAGCCTGGTGGCCGAGCTGGAGGAAGATCTGGCCGCCGCGGAGAAGCGCCTGGCCGATGGGCTCGAAGAGTCGACGCGGTTACGCCAGTCACTAGCCGAGGTGGAGGAGGCCGATCGCCAGCGCCGTTCGCGTCTGGCGGAGCTCGAGGGTGTGATGCTGCGACTTGAGCGCCGTGAAGCCCAGGCCCAGGCGCAAGGCGATGCCGAACAGCTCAAGGGCCGCATCGCCGATCTCGATGTCCAGGTGGTCGATCTGCGCGATCGGCTTGGCGAGACAGAGCGCCGACTGGCGGATTCACTGCGTCTGCGCGACGACACCGAGCGTGCACGCAAGCAGGCCACTGCGCGAGCTGAGGAGCTGGAGCTTGAGTTGCATGCGAGTGTCGCACGCGTGTCCGAGCTGGAGAGCAGTCTGCAAATGGCGAGCACCGCCGCGGCCCGCACGGCCGAGCTCGAGGCCAAGCTGGCCATCGCCGAGACAGCGGCCGCCCAGGCAAACGAGCTGCTGGCGCGTTTGAAAACGGCTGAAGCAGTGACAGCGCGAGCCCGCGAGCTGGAAGCGCTGCTGCGAGTGGCGGATTCCAAGCTGGCCCGTCTCGCGGAACTGGAAGCGCAGAGCAAGATAGCCGAGGAGACGGCGGCCAAGCTGGCGGAACTGCGCGCCGAGGCACCGGACCCCGAGGAGGTCTTCGAGCGCCTGGTCTTCCTGGAAGCCGAGCATGACGCGTCCATGCTAGCGGCGGCCCGCGTGCCCAGCCTGGAAGCAGAGCTGGCAGCGGCCAACGCCTGCATCGCGGAACTCCGAGCCCGCAATCCCGAGTAAGTCACTCTGATATGGGAACCCTGAAAGGGTTCGCTCCGCCCTTCGGCCCCCCACCCGCCACCGCCTCCCCGCTCGCTCCGCTCGGCCTCGCCATGCCCTCCCACGATGGTGCGCCGCCGGCGACGAGGGCGCGCGAAGCGCGGGGCGGGCGGGGTGGGCTGTCGGTCCCGAAGTCCCCGCAGGGGGAGCCGGCGGGCTCCCCACGCGACTGGGGTAGGCGTTGTCCACACACGCCGACCGGGTGGCGCGAGAAAGCGCATGCTCGCCGGGCGTGGTCTGCTATCTTGAATTTGCGAATGAGTGGGCCGACGGATTTGCTGATGTTTGCGCATCTGTTGCGCCAGCCCGATCGTGAGCTGGATCTCGAGAGCACGGCTCTTTTGCTCAGCGAGCCAGAGTACCCGGGGTTGGATATCCCTGGGTTCCTGGGCAAGCTGGACGTGATGGGTGAGTTGGCGCGCATCCGCCTGGAAGTCGAACGTCGCTGCGGGCCCGCCCCGGCTGACCGCGTGCTGCCCATCCTTCGGCTTCTCTACGGCGAGTTGGGATTTCAGGGCAACGTGGCCGACTACTACGATCCGCGCAACAGCTTCCTCAACGAGGTCATTGATCGGCGCACGGGCAATCCCATCTCACTGGCCATCGTGCTCATGGCCGTGTGCCAGCGCGCGGGCGTAGAAACTTTCGGCATTTCGTTCCCAGGTCATTTTCTCGTGGGCGCGCGCCGACGCGACCGCAGCCTGGCGGTGGTGGACCCCTTTGACGGACGCATGGTGCGGCGGCCGGAGTTGCGCGCCCTCTACGAATCCGCCACCGGAGATCCCACTGACATCGACGAGCACTATCTGGTGCCGGCCACCCGACGCCAGATCCTGGTGCGCGTGCTCAACAACCTGCGCGCTATCTACGAGGTGCGCGGCGATCAACGCCGGCTGCGCTTCGTGCTCGAACGGATGTCAGTACTCAGTCCGTCTGAGGAGGTGAGAAGTCGCCTCAACGCCCTGGTTGCGGATGTAGCCATCGCGCCCCGGGTGAGTGTCAACTAACCACTACTAGTTGACTCCGGCTTTGTGACGGTCGACCGTTAGGGAAGAATCGGTCGCCCGTCCATGCGCTTCCCCTCGCTTCTGTCGTTGCTTGTCCTCCTGCCCTCGCTGGCCCAGGCGCAGCCCTCGGTGGCGCCGCTCGAGTCCGAGACCGCCCAGCCCGACGGGTTCGTCCCCAGCTACACCATCGAACGCATCGAGGTGCGCGGCAACCACAAGACCCGCACGGAGCTCATCCTGCGCGAGATCGCTCTTTCGCCCGGCGATACGGTAGCCGCCGACGATGCGCGGGTGGAGCGGGCGCGTCTACGCCTGTTGGCGCTGGGCTATTTTCTCGACGCTCGCCTGTCCATGATCAAGGGCGAGCGCCGCGGGGGAGCGGTGCTGGTCATCGAAGTCGAGGAACGCGGAACCATCATCCTCAATGCTGTCTACCTGGGCACCAGCGAAGCCACCAACGTGTGGGGCGGGCTGGACGTGAGCGAGCGCAATCTGCTCGGCCGCGGGCTGACCCTGGGTGCCGGCTTCGTCAGCTCGACGCGTCCCAAGGTCGACGGCGCCAAGCCGGCCCTCGCCTTTGCCTTGCGCATGGCCGGTCCTCCACGCGTGCACGGCCTGTTGCTTTCGGGAAACGCTCTTTTCTCCCAAGGCAGCGAGTTTTTTCGTGCGCGCGGCCCCTCGACCGAGCCCGCGCCCGCTGATTTCGTGGCCGTCAACCTCAGGCGCGCCGGCGGCGTGCTGGGCGTGGGCGCGGTTCTTTCGCGCACGGCCTATTTGGCGGCCGAAGGGCGTTTCGAGGCGGTTCACGCCGAGCTGCCCACCCTGAGCGACCGCGACCTGGGCCTGGGCCAGAGCCAACCGATCGCGTTTCTGGTGCGCGATGGATCCAGCCGGCTGGGCTCACTAGCGCTCACGCTCGACTTCGATTCTCGCTCGGATCCGGTGTTGCCGCGCGCGGGCCGGCACCTGGTCATGTCGGTGGAAGCGGCCACGCCTGCTTGCGCCTCTCAGTACACCTTCGTCAAGGTCACCGCGCAGGGCTCGCTCTACTTCCCCCTGTCCATTGGCCACATCTTCGGGGTGCACGGCCTGCTGGGCGGCCTGGTGGGGGACGCGCCCTATTTCGATCGCTTCTTCGTCGGCGATCTCAACCTGCTGCTGCCTCCGCGCGCCTTCGGCATCAACTTCTCGACCCAGCCTTCGCGCGACTTTCTCGGCACCAACGTGGCCGACCATCGCTACGACAAGCTGGCTGGCCGTCTGCTCTTGGAATACGCCGTGCCCCTGTGGCGACGCCACGGCCTCTTCTACCGGGGCGACGCTTTTGCAGCCTTGGGCATCTTCACCATGACCAATCCCGGCGATGTGAGCCGGCACGGCGCCAGCCTGGGCCAGCGCCTACCGGCCGATCTTACGGCGGATCTGGGTCTACGCCTGGACACATACATCGGCATCTTCACCCTTTCCGTGGCCAACGCCCTCGGCCGACTGCCCCTGTGATGAGGTCCCTGGTTCATCTCGCAGCGGTTACCACCTTGGCTCTGGCGGCGACCTCGGCCCACGCGCAAGAGCCCGAGGAGCGCAAGACTGGTTTCACCCGGCGCGATGGACGCCTGCTGGTCAGCCTGGGGCTGCAGGACCTGTTCAAGACACAGGACGCGCGACGCCTGTTGTCGGGCTTCACCAGCCGTGTGCTGGTGCGCGTGGCCGTCTTCCGCCCGAACCAACCGGAGCCGGTGGCCCAGTCTATGCGTCACACCGAAATCGTCTACGACCTTTGGGACGAGAAGTTCCGCGTGCGCCGCTTCGAGGCGGGCGGCAAGATGGAAACGCTGGTGGCCGCGAGCGCGAGCGAGGCCATTGCTCTGGCCACTGCGCTCACCGCCTTTCCCATAGTCCCGCTCGACCGTCTCGAACCGGGCGTCACATACCGGCTCAGCGTGCGCGCCGATCTCAACCCGATTTCGCAAGAACTGCTAGCCGACGTGCGGCGCTGGCTGGCGCGGCCTTCAGCGCGCAGTCGCATGGGTTCGGGGGAGAGTTTCTTCGGATCGTTTGTCAGCGTCTTCGTCAACCCCCGCATCGACGAAAGCGAGCGCCAGCTTCGCCTGGTTTCGCAATCCTGGGTGGAGCCTGCCCGATGAGACTGCCCGGGCGTTTCGAGTGGAAAGTCCTGGGGTCCATGCTGGCCGTGGCCGCGCTAGCGGTAGCCTTGTCGGCCTACGCTCTCTACTTCATGGTGCAAAGGTTCGCCGACTTCTCGCTGGAGCACGACGCCCAGATGGCGGGATCTTCCGCGCGTGCCGCCGACGTATTTCGCTCCTATTTCGCGGATCGCAAGGACGAGTTTCGCCGTCGCGCGCACGAGATCGCGGCGGCGGCGCCGGCGCACATGGCCGAGCTGGCGCCCACCGAAGGCCTGCTGCGCGCCCAGCTCTTGCTGGGCACCGAGGTGGTGGAAACCTGGGAGGCGCCAGCCGAGACGCTGAACCGCTCGCGCGAGGCGCCCCCGATCCTGGTGGCTTTGCCAGCGGCCCAGGGCGAGGCCCCCCGCGCGCTGGAGTTGGTGTTCGGAATCCCGGCGCAGATGTACCAGGACTTCCTGGCTCTGCGCGCGGCCATCGAGAAAGAACAGCAAATCGATCGCGTGTTTGGCCTGCTTGTCCCGCGCTTTCTGCGCCAGTACTTGATTCTGGTTCTGGCCATCCTGGCCGTGGCGCCGCTGGGCGGCTGGCTGGTCGCGCGGCGGGTAACCAGGCGGGTTGCGCGCCTGCACACGGCCGCGCGGGCGGTGGGAGCCGGCGATCTGTCGGTGCGAGTGGCCCCCAAGGGAAAGGACGAGCTCGACGAACTGGGGCGCGCCTTCGATCGCATGGTGGCCGAGTTGGCGCAGGCGCGCTCACGCCTGGAATACCTGCAGAAGGTGTCGGCCTGGCAAGAAGTGGCGCGGCGCCTGGCGCACGAGATCAAGAACCCACTGATGCCCATCCAACTCGCCGTGCAGGAGATCGCCTCGAAGTACCCTGGCGACGATCCCTCGTACCGGCGTCTGTTGGATACGGCCACCGAGATCCTGCGCGAAGAAATCACCGGGCTGCGCCGTCTGGTCGAGGATTTCTCGGCCTTTGCCAAGCTGCCCAAGGTGGAACCGACACCGCTCGATCTGGTACCGCTGGTCGAAGAGATCGTCCGCCTGCAGCCCGAGTGGCAGTCATTCGTCAAGGTCGAAACCAGCGGATCGGTATCTGCACCCTGTGACAAAGTGCTTTTCCGTCGCGTGATCGCCAATCTTGTCGAGAATGCCTTGCAGGCAGCCAGCCGGGCCGGGCGCGAGCCCCAAGTGGTCATCCGCGTCGAGCGACGGCCGGACCGCGAACGGGCCGCGATCTTGGTCGACGACAATGGTCCCGGGGTTCCCGCGGCCGACCGACAGCGGGTGTTCGATCCCTATGTCACCTTCCGACCGGGCGGCACTGGCCTGGGCCTGGCCATCGTGCGCAAGATCGTGATCGACCACGGTGGCGACGTGTCGGTAGGCGACGCGCCAGCGCCTCTGGCTGGCGCGCGTTTCGTCGTCGAGTTGCCCTGCTAGAGCTCACCCGGCCGGCTGCTCTGCCGACGCATGGGAAAGCAGCAGATAGATGCGATCCTTGATCGCCAGCTTCTGCTTTTTAAGCCGAGCGCGCTCCGCCTCCTCCTTGGCGGTCAGGAAGAGCTGACGATCCATGACCTCGAGCTTGGCTTCCAGGTCCCGGTGTTGCTTCCGCAGTGCCTCCAAATCCTCGGCCGATCCCATGTCGTTCCTGCGGGTGGCGTTCTCCAGCATGCGGCCCCCTTGCCGGTCAATGCCGGCGAAGACTTTTAGTGTAGGTCCAAGCAATGCCACGGTCAAAAGCTGAAACTTGGAATTCTGAGTGGCGGGGTGCGGTGTGGGTGACGGCACGCCGGTGCGCTATGGTCGCCCTTATGCAACGACGAACACTGGGGCAGCTGGAGGTATCAGACATGTGCGGTCCCTTCACCAATGGATAGAACCATGCACGCCAGGCTGATCTGGAAAGAAAACCTGCAGTTCGCCGCCGAGGCGGATGGCCACACTGTGCTCATGGACGCCAAACCGCCAGTCGGCCAGGGCAAGGCCCAGACCCCGAAGCAGCTTCTGCTCGCCGCCCTGTGTGGCTGCACCGCCATGGACGTGGCCTCGCTCATGCGCAAGCAGCGCCAGGACATGAAGCGCTTCGAAGTCACGGCCGAGGCCACTGTCCGTGCGGGCGTGTACCCCGCCGTGTTCACCGCCGTCGATCTGGCGTTTCGCATCGAGGGTGCTGTCGATCCGGCACTGGCCGTCGAGGCCGCGCGCCTGTCGCAAACTCGCTTCTGTGCCATCAGTGCGATGCTGAGCCGGGCCGTGCCCATCCGCTACCAAGTGTTAGTCAACGGCACGGCTGTGGGCAGCGGCGAGGCGCAGTTCGCGCCAGATTCGTAGCTATCGCGTGACGGCGCGCACACCTGGCCTGCTCGGGGAGGTGCTAACATCAAGGCCCAAGACGTGGTCGTAGCAACGCCCCTGGCTTGATAAACGGAGGTCCAAAATGCGACTTACTCTCGTTGGCGCCGATGTCGAAGAAAACCTGGGCATGGGCATGATTGCGGCAGCCGCCACAGGCACTGGCCACCGGGTGGAGGTGCTGGGCTTCAATGACAGCGCCCAGCTTCCAGACTTGGTCAACCGGATCACGTCGAGCGATCCCGACCTGGTCGGCCTGGCGGCGCAATACCAGCACCGCGGCTTGGACTTCCTGGCGCTGGCCACGGCCTTGCGCAAGGCCGGATTTCGCGGACACATCACCGCCGGGGGCCACTTCGCCACCATGGGCTGCGCAGAAGTTCTGGCAGGTCGCTACGGCGTGGACAGCGTGGTTCTCTACGACGGTGAAAGAACCATCGTCGCTCTGCTCGCGGCGCTGGCCGCCCGACAAAACCTGGCTGACGTGGCCGGTATCGCGTTCCGTGACGCCCGTGGCGCCGTGGTGCGGACCGCTGCGCGCTGCCTGCCGAACGACCTCGACGACTTGCCCATCGCGCGCCGCTATCGGCCGCACGCGCGCCACATGCGCATCCCCTTTGTTCCGGTGAGCGGAAGCCGCGGCTGCTGGGCTTCCTGCAGTTTCTGTTCGATCACCAGCGTGCTGCGCGATGCCCGCGCTCATGGGGCGCACGGCAAGTTGTTGCGACTGCGCTCGCCGGAAAACGTCGCAGCCGAGCTGGCCGTGCTGGGCCGGGCGGTGGGGGGCAGCGCAATCTTTTGCTTCCACGACGAAAACTTCCTGCTGCCCCGGCCCGCCGACAGTTTGGCGCGCGTCGGGGCCATCAAGCGCTATCTCGACGAGGCGGGCATGGAGCGCTCGGCTTTCGTGGGTAAGTGCCGGCCCGATACCGTCACGCCTGATCTCGCGCGCCACTTGGCCGAGTTGGGCGTGATTCGTCTCTACGTCGGTGTGGAAAACGCCTCGCAGCGCGGGGCCGACCACCTGAATCGGCGGGTGTCGGTCGCCTCCATGGGGCAAGCCCTGGAGGCCTGCAGCGAGGCCGGCATTGTCCCCTGCTACAACCTGCTGATCTTCGAGCCCGAGACGAGGCTGGACGACGTCGCCGAGAACATCGCTTTCATGCGCCGCTTCGCCGAGCATCCGGTGAACTTCTGTCGGGCCGAGCCCTACCTGGGCACCCCCCTGCACCGCCAGCTGGCCCAGACCGGCAGCCTGTCAGGCAGCTTCCTGGGTTGGGACTACCGATTGGCCGACGATCGCGCGGAGCTGCTCTTCCGAATTTCTTCGGCGGCTTTCCGCGAACGCAATTTTGCCAGCGACGGCGTGGCCAATCGCTACATGGGGCTCAACTACTCCTGCGGCGTGCTCGACTGGTTCTACCGGGTCGGCGACATTCGCAAGGAACGCCTGCGTGAACGCGCCCGCGAACTCACCAAGAACATCTCGCACGACACCGCCGAGCTACTCGAACAAGCGCTCGACTTGGCCAGCCAGTTGGATCCGCACGACGACGATCGTATCGCGCGCGAGACGGCCCATCTCGGCCTGCGCGTGGCGGCCTCGGACCGTGTGTGGCACGCGGCCCTGGATGCCATGATGTCCGATCTGCGCGCCTTCGCGGCCGTGGGACGTCGGCGCGAGACAGTTCGGCGACGGCCGGCAGGACAGGTTGTCCGTGCGGCCCAGGGAGCAGCCTTTGCCGGCTGGCTGGCCTTGTGGGCACCTGGCTGCAACAGCGGCGGATTGGGACTTCCCCACGACGGCGGACACCGCGACGCCACCGCGGACTACATGATCGCGGACATGCTTCCCCCGGCCGACGGGAATACCGTCTACGACCCGCTGCCCTCGCCCGACGCGAGTATTGTCTACGACCCGCTGCCCTCGCCCGACGCGAGCTTCTACCAACAACCGGACACGACCATCATTGCCGACCCAGTGCCACCACCGGACGGGAGCATCGTCTACGACCCGCCGCCACCGCCGGACACGGGTGTTGTCTACGACCCGCCGCCACCGGATGCTGGTCGACGCGACTTCGGACCCGTCGTGGATCCGCTGGTGCAGGACGCCGGCCGCCGCGACGCCAGTTCAGACTACTTGGTTGCGGACACACTTCCACCGGACGCGAGCCGTGGCCCGGACGGCATCGGCCCGCTGCCACCGCCCGACGCGGGCCGGCCCGATGCCGGCCCAGACTACATGATTGCGGACATGCTTCCCCGAAGCGACGCCGGCGTGCAGAAGGTCGACGCTCCCTGGCCAGTCTCGGATCCGCCGGTGGCTCCCATCGGCGCCCTGTCGTCAAATCGCGGGGCACCTGGGGCCACTGAGGGTGGGGGCCACTGGGCTGACACCACACCCCGTCGCTCGCCGCGCGCGCGCGAGCTGCCCCTGTGCCTGCCGCCCGAGATTCGCGTCGCGGGCGAGTGGGTGGACGGCGTCGTGCAGGTTAGTCTGACCGGCGCCGAGGAGCCGCTCAGCGTGCGCTGGCAAAGCGACGGCGAAATCGTCGGCGCGGATCGCCAGGTGATTTGGGCGCCGTCATCCGACGACGATCAGCTCAATGTGGCTGTGCGCAGCCGTGATGGAGTGGCCGTCGGCGAACTGCGCCTGAGTCAGGTTCGCGGCCGGCGCGGATAGCGCTGATGAAGCTCCAGCCGCTGTCCGCACAATCGCGTTTTCGTCCTGCCGTTTACGGCGTGATCCACGCGCTGGTCGATGCCGCGTGCGTGACGGCCGTGGTGCGCGCTTCGCATGGCTCGACCGTGGGAGACTTGGGCGCCTTCTGGACCGTGGCCGGGTACGATTGGCTCGCCTTTGGTCTGCAGTTTCCTCTGGGCCTGCTGGTGGATCGGCTGCGCCTGGCGCGACTATCCATGATCGTTGGCGCAGCCATCGCTGCCCTCGTCTTGGCCCCAGGGCCAATTCCCTCGCTGGCGACCATGATCGCGGCAGGTGTGGGCAATGCCCTGTTTCACCTGGGCGCTGGCGGCTTGGTCTTGCGTTCCTCCGGCGGGCGAGCCGCACCGGCCGGGGTGTTCGTGGCGCCGGGAGCGCTCGGCCTGGGCCTTGGCCTGTGGATGGGGCGCACGGGCCGGGGCTCGACCTTTCCCATCTACGTCGCCCTGGCCTTTGCGGTCATCGCGCTCATCACCCTGGACAAGCCCGCTGCCGAGGGACAGAGCACGCCGAGCCAGTCAGGGGCCGCTCCAACATGGCCAGCAGTTTTTCCCTGGTTCGTCCTCTTGCTGCTTCTGCTCGCGTCGGTCGCGGTCCGTTCCTTTGTTGGCTTCGGCGCGTGCTTCCAGTGCCCCGGAGGTTTGGCGGTGGTGATAGGGTTGCCGGCAGCGGGCTTCCTGGGAAAGCTGGTGGGTGGCATGGTGGCCGACCGCCTCGGTTGGCTGCGCGCGAGCATCGGGGCGCTGTTGTTGTCCTTGCCGCTCATCGCTTTCTCAGGAGGCTCACTCGTCTTGGCGCTGCCTGGAGTGCTGCTTTTTCAGAGCACCATGGCCGTGACCTTGGTTGCTGTGTACGCGCTCATGCCCCGCTGGCCAGCGACCGCGTTTGGCCTGCCCTGCTTGGCGCTGATCGCCGGGGCGTTCCCGACTTTTGTTCCCGAGGGAAAGCAGCTCTTCGGCCGCTGGACATTCGCGCTTCTCATCGCTCTTTCGGCTGCGGTTCTCGCAGTGGCGCTGCGCCGGCTCAGCCGTCGCGGCCTGGCCCGGAATTGAAACGTTACGGGACGCCGAACAGTCGGCGCGACAGCATCCCGAGGCTGAAGCTGGCGGCATTCGCGCACAACGCCCACAACCACGCGCGCTTGCGCTTGAAGGCAAAGCGGAAGTAGGCAGCCTCAGCCAACCAGGCGAACAGCTCGGCGGCAACGACCTTGGTGGTGTAGCTGCCGGGAACCGCGCGATGGAAGAATCCGAACCACACGATTGGGTGAGTGATCGCGCTCGCCCCGAACGCCGCCCAGACTGAGCAGCGCATGCTGCGCATGTAGATGGGCACCTCGACGATCTGGGTGAACAGAAAGGCCTGCAGCCACGCGCCCATCTCGTCGGATTCTCGCGCAGAGAGCCAGCTAGCGCCGGGGCCTGCGCCGCGCGAGCATCATGGCCGCGGCGAACAAACCTGCGGCCAACCAGGGACCGATGGTGCGCGCCAAGCGGCCGCCGATCGAGCAGCCCGAGCTGTCCTTGGTCTGGTCGCTGCCAGCGTCCTTCCAGCTGCCATTTGGGACGCAGCTCACGCAGGCATATGTGTACGTGGGTGGACTCGCACCGGAGTCACGATCCCAGTTGGCCTTGTCGATCCCCGTGCAGGTGGTGTTCTGGCAAGTGCCTGGGCCGTTGTTGGTGCAAGGGCTGCCAACCGGCAGATCGCCGCCAGCACTGGCGTGACACGCCCAAACCTCGGGCGGTGGCACGTCGGCGCGGGCCGTTCCTACTAAACAAACGCTGAATAGGAAGGCCAAGGTCAGACATCGCTGGGTCATGCGTCACCTCGCTGCAGGAACCAAGATACGATTCAATGCTGGCAGAGGGATCTGGGGCTGTCTAGCTGCATTCGGCAAGCCCTGCGGGGAGAGGTGACCGCCATCACCTTCGCGGCACGGGGCCTGCGCACGCCGTCTTGTCGCTTGCATGCCCGTCGAGTTCAGCTTGACCCATGGCCGGTAGTCGCGGCATATCTTGGCCTCCCAAAGGCCCGATGCCGCATCCAAGGCCCCAAGGCTAGTCGCTGAAGACGAAGGAAGAACTGCTAACTCATCAAGATCATTGCCGGAGAGATGGCCGAGTGGTCGAAGGCGCCTGATTCGAAATCAGGTGTACCGAAAGGTACCGTGGGTTCGACTCCCACTCTCTCCTCTGAAAATCAAATATGGACCGCTCCCCCGGGAGAGATGACCGAGTGGCCGAAGGTGCATGATTGGAAATCATGTGTACCGCAAGGTACCGAGGGTTCGAATCCCTCTCTCTCCTCCGCAGTGAATTCGCCCACAGCCCCTTCCCTTGCCCGCGAGCTCCGCACTCTGGGCGGGCTGGCAGCCCCGTTCGTTGCCGCGCAGGTGGGCATGATGACCCTGGGTGTGGTCGAGGCTGCGATTGCCGGCCGCGCCGGCACGGGCGTGCTGGCGGCGGTATCATTGGGCAACGCCTGGACCCACGGCACCGGGTTGGCCGCGATGGGCGTGGTGCTGGGCGCTGATCCCATCATCAGCCAAGGCTACGGCGCGGGCGACACGCGGGGCGTGGCCCTGACTTTCCAGCGCAGCATCATCCTGTCGCTGCTTCTTGGCGCCATCGTCGGTGCGGCCTGGCTGTTCACCGCCCCGGTTCTGCGGCTCGCTGGACAGGATCCGAAGCTGGTGGCTGATGGGGCTCGCTTCGTGGCGGTGCAAGCCCCCACGGCGTTCGGGCTGCTGCTCTTCACTGTGAACCGGCAATACCTGGCCGGCCGCGGGCTGGTGTCGCCGGCTTTCTGGGTCACGGTCGCGGTGAACCTCATCAATCTGGTGGTGACCTGGTGGCTGGTGTTCGGGGGCGCTGGTTTGCCGGCGCTCGGTGTGCTGGGCGCTGGACTGGGAGGCGCGGTCGCGCGCTTGTTGATGCCTGGCCTGCTGCTTGCGGTGACCTTCTTCTGGGGGCTGCACCGAGCTGCGTGGGTTCCCTGGGGCCGCGAGGTTCTGGCTCCGGCGCCCATGGCACACATCCTGCGCCTGGGCCTGCCCATCGGGCTGCAGTTCGGCCTCGAGGTGTGGGCGTTCCAGTTGACGACGCTGCTGGCAGGCCGCCTGGGCCTGGTGCCTCTTGGGGCGCACACCATCGTGCTCAACTTGGCCTCGTTCAGCTTCATGTTCCCGCTCGGTATCTCCATGGCGGCCAGCGTGCGCGTGGGCAACCTGGTGGGGGCCGGCGACCTGCGCGCGGCCCGTCGCAGCGCTCTGCTGGCCCTGGCCCTGGGCGCAGGCGTGATGAGTCTTTTCGCTTTCACTTTCTACTTCTTGCGCTGGCATCTGCCCGCGCTCTACAGCGCTGACCCTCAGGTGACCGCGGCGGCCGCTTCCATCCTTCCCATCGCCGCGGGATTCCAGATGCTCGATGGCACGCAGGTGGTGGCCAGTGGAATCCTGCGTGGTCTGGGCCGCACCCGTCCGGCAGCCGTGGCCACCTTGGTGGGCTACTACCTTCTGGCCTTGCCTCTGGGCTGGCTCCTCGGCCTACGCCACGGCCAATCGCTGGCTGGCCTGTGGTGGGGCCTGGCCACGGGCCTGGCGGTGGTGGCCATCGCGCTCGTGACGTGGATTCTGCGACCCGGGACCTTTGCGGTGGCGCGCACGACCACGTGACGGACAGACTGCGAATGGGCACCCTCCCGTCCGCCTGGTTTCTGGCGAAGAATCCACGGAGGAGTAAAATATTTGCTCTGCGGCGTATCTCGGCCACCCGCGGACGGACTGAAAGGAACAAATATGACTAGATTCACTCAACGTTCTGTCGTCCTCGTGCTCTCTTGCGCTCCATTTCTTCTGGTGGGTTGCGGCACGAGCAGCACCATCAAAGATGATGCAGCTCCCAAAGATGATGCCGCTCCGAGATCTGCGGACGGCCCTGCGACTACGATAGACCTCCTTGCTGTCCCTATGCCCGATGCCATCGTTATCGTTGATGTTGCCCCTTTGCTGCCGCCGGACGGGTCTGTCGGTGGCCAAGCCGACGCAGCCGATGCTGGTGCTGTTGCTGATGCCCTCGCTTCCGCTGACGACTCAGGCGCTGCGCCGGATTCGTTGCCGGTTGCTTGTGGATTCCACGGCGGCAGCGTTCTCTCCGACCTGACGCTGACCAAAGCGTGCAGCCCGTACAGCATCTCGCAGTCTATCGAGGTCAACGGCGGCGCCGTCCTGACCATCGAGCCAGGTGTCACGCTGAGCTTCGACGGTGACGTTGTTATTCAGATCGGCAACACCAATCTGGGCAAGCTGGTCGCGGTCGGAACTGCGCAGGACCCGATCACCTTCACCTCGGCCGAGACGCCACCCTTGGCCGGGGACTGGGCAGGCATACGCCTGGTCGACGGCACCGCGGCGGGGACCAAGATCGCGTACGCCAGGTTGGACTATTGTGGAGCGGATCGCAGTGCCTGCATAGTCGGCGACGGCGTGCCGCCCAACGCCGTGACAATCGATCACGTCACTATCGACCACGTGGGGCTGGACTCCGATGGCATCTTGCAGTGGGACTTTGCCTCGAACTTCGTCATCACAAACTCGACCTTCAGCAATATCCCCGATGGCCAGTATGCCATCTCGGTCCAGGCGTCCTCGTTTGCGGGCATTGGTGCGAACAACACCTTCAATGGTGGCGCCATGATCGAGATTGCGGGGGGGACCATCAGCTCGACGACGTCTTGGGGCGATCCGGGAACGGCCATCGCGGTCACTGGCGCCGTGTGGATCGAGGGATCGGACAGCCCGGTCCTGACGCTCGGCGCTGGCATGACACTCATGTTCGCCGCAACAAGTCCCCCCTTGCCCTTCAGCGTTGGCTATGGAGCCCCTGGCAGTCTCGTGATTGCGGGCACTCCTGCCACTGGCAAACGCGTAGTTCTCACGTCACTTGCGGCCTCGCCGGATCAAGGTGACTGGGTCGGCGTCGAAGTGTGGGCTGACGGCGCGGCCCATATCAGCTATGCCGACATCTCCTATGCTGGCAGCGACTCCCTTGGTGGAGGCGACCTCATTCTCGAAAACGGCAACTCCACCTCCCAGATTGTGGTGGACCACTCTTCCTTCACATACAGCAGGGGCTATGGCATCTACCTGGACTGCGCGGCTCCCGCCGTCATCACGCCTCTGGCCACGGTGACGCTCAACGCTGGCATCACCTACGAATTCAACGAGAGCGACATAGGGAACTCAGGCGATCCGGCCGACAACGTGGGGCCCGGCCTCAAGGGCCCCGACTGTTCAATTCACCACCACCACTAGTTCCGCTTTCGACTAAAGCGAGGGGGCCTCAGTTGTGGCGGCCGCCCTCTAGCTCCTGAATTCGCTTCTGTACGTCAGCCCGGTTGGGCGCATTGGGGGCATTGCGCAGATAGCTCTTGTAGAAGTCAACCGCCTCCTTGTCATGGCCCATCTTGCGATGGCACTGGGCGATGTTGAAGAGGAACACTGGATCAGGCACCGCCATGTAGGCGGCTTCGAATTCGTTCAGGGCCTCCTGATAGTGGCCGAGCTCGTGGTGGCGGTTGCCTTGGTTGAAGTGTTCCTTGGCGCTGGCAACAGCCTCCGGGCTGGGTTTCGTCTCCCCCGAAGCCGAGCGTTGTTCGTGCCGGACCGTGACCGGACGCGGGTTCTTCTTCTCGGCGAATTCCGCCAGAGCGGGTGAGTGAAGCAGGGCTTGCACCGCTTTGCCGGCCATGATGAGGGGGAAGTCCCCCTCGCGGTGGAACTCATCGCGGGTCACCGCCATGGCCACCGCGGTACCATCGCTTTCGGCCGTCAGAGTCACATGTCCGCGCAGGAAGAAGATCCCCGCCGACACGCGCATCTCCAGGCGGACGTCGATGTCGGACGTGCCATCCCGGCCGTGCAGCACGGTGAGGCCACCATGGCCCAGCTCGGCCTGCACCGCAGCCCTCATCCGTTCGTTGAGCCTGGGGTCGGTGTCCCCCTCGGCCACGAACGCCATGTCCTCCAGCACGCGCGCACGCAGGGTTCGCACGGCGGCCGATACTTCAGGCATGGGCGCCGCGCCCGGCGGGCTGCCCGAAGAGAACAAGCTGCTGCACCCGAGGGCCGCGATGGCTAAGGCGAGAAACACAGACCGGGTCACGGGGCTAGTATCCGATGGTCGCGACTCGCCTTCAACCTTGTCGAGCGCTGGGGCTTGCAAACCCCGTCACAGAAACGCCAACCACTCCGGATGAGTCTCGGAAATACCCTTGACCACTGCCGTAAGAGCCGCCTGCAACTTGCGCGTGATGGGGCCTGGCTCGCCGGCGCCGATGGAGATCTTGTCGATCTCGCGCACCGGCGTGACCTCGCAGGCCGTGCCGGTGAAGAAGACCTCGCTGGCCGCGTACAGCATGTCGCGCGTGAAGGCCTGCTCCACGACCTCGATCCCGTTCTCGCGCGCCAGCGTGATGACCGCGTCGCGTGTGATGCCGTCGAGGATGGGCATGGACAGCGGCGGGGTATACAGGCGGCCGCGGTGGACCATGAATATGTTTTCGCCCGTACCTTCGGCCACCGCCCCGGCGGCGTCCAGCATGATGGCTTCGTCGTACCCCAGGCTCACCACCTCGCGCTTGGCCAGCACGGAATTCACGTACTGACCGGAGATCTTGGCTTTGCTCATGGTGTGGTTGAGATGACCCCGCGTGTAGGTGGAGAGATGGGCGCGGATACCCCTTGTGAGAGCCTCGGCGCCCAGATAGGCGCCCCAGGGGAAGGCAATGACGATCAGCTCAACCGGACTATCGCGCGAGCCGAGCCCCAGCGCACCGGCGCCCAGATAGGCCAGCGGCCTGATATAGGCCTCTTCCAGCTTGTTGGCGCGCAGAGTTTCGAGGCAGGCGGCCTCGATCTGATCACGCGAATAGGAAACCGCCATATCGCAAATCTTGGCCGAGGTGACCAGCCGATCCACGTGCTCGCGCAGGCGAAAGACCGCGCTACGGCCATCGTTGCGCTTGTAGCAACGGATGCCTTCAAAAACCGCCACGCCGTAGTGGAGCGTGAAGGCAGTCACGTGGGTGGTCGCCTGTGCGAAAGGCAACAACTTCCCGTTCATCCAGGCGAACTCGGACTTGATCATGTGACTCCTCTCAGGCGCCGGATTTCTTCCTCGATGTCAGCCAGGCCAGGACTCATGCCCAAGGCCGCCTCGAATTCACGAATGGCATCATCGGGCAGCCCGGTTTCCGCATAGAAGCGACCGAGCGAGATGCGCACCCAGGGATTGCCGGGCTCGGTCTCCACCGCCCGGCGCAGCTCGGCCAGACCCGCGGCCATCGCGTGCGTGTCAGCAGGCGCCTGGCGATAGAGCGCCCAACCCAGGGCGCTGCGATAGCTCGCCTGCATGGGCGCCAGTGTGGTGGCCTGGCGAAAGGCCTCGGCCGCCTGCGGGTAGCGACGGCCGCGCAGGTGCGACACACCGGTGAAGTACACGCGCTCGGCTGCGGTGGCCGCGGATTCCGATGCACGGGCCGCCTGCGCATCGGATCCCGCAGGCAACGGAGTGCTCTCCAATTCAATCAGGTAGTCGCGCCGCGAACCACTGTCGCGCAGAACCTGGAATGCCTGTTCCAGACGCTCGAAGATATGTTGGGCCACGTCGCGCACGTCCTCCCCGCGCAGGCGGAAGAGATCGGGATGGAAGTCTCGCGCCAGGGCATCGTAGGCGTCCGCGATCTCGGCGGGCGTGGCTTCCCGCTCGACGCCCAACACCTCGAAGTGACTCTGCACGCGCATCACCTCCAGCAGAGCGACCAGCTCTTCACGGCTGCGCTCGCCGGTCAGCACGCTGGCGCTGCCCAGATCCACCGGCCGGGGCGTACGGCGGAGTTCGTCCGCCTCCCCACGCGGGGGCGCCTGGGTGGGCGTGATCATCCCAGCCTCGGACATAGCCACCAAGAGCAGGCGTGCGCGGTCGATGGGAATGGGCGATGAGGCCAGGGCCGCCTCCAACTTGACCGTGCCGTCCAGGCCGTCGATGAAGCGTCGCTCGTTGGCCTCGGCGGTGATGTCCTGCAAACGTCGGCGCGGGTCAGGATTGGGCGTCAGGTATTTCCCTGAGAAGGGCTGCAACACGCTGTAGATGCGCTCGGCATCGTAGTGACGTCGGATGCCCTCCAGGATCAGGGCCGCCGGGGTCCGTTCCAACCGCATGGGCGCATCTTGGCGAGACATCCCTTTCTTGAACATGAACTCGCCGCTGGTCCACGAGAAGATCTCGAGCAACTTCGATTCCATCTGCAGCATGAGAGCGCGCGACAGGTTGTAGGGCGAGAGCACGCCCATCGCCACCAGGACCTGTCCCTGATGCTGGTGCGTCTCTTTCATGCGACGCAGGGAATCCTCCAACGTCTCCTCAGAAATGAGACGCTGTTCCAGCAGGATCTGACCCAGGCACTCGGACAGCATGTTGGAACGAACCGAGACCGGGTAGCCATCTTCGAAACTGACGATCTTCTTGGTCTCGCCGCGGGAAAGCAGAAGGGCGCCTGACAAGCGGCCGGAATACGCCCGCTGCACGATGCGGGCGAAGGGCTGGCGGGCCAGGGTTCCGTGCATCTCCGCCTCGCCCTCGACGAAGTGCTTGGCCGTGGTTTCCACGGCGCGCTTCTCGCGTTTCTGTTCTGAGTCGGCAGCCGCTGCGCCTGGGTAGTTGGCTACAGCGGGCGCCTCGGGCGGTTCGCTGGGCGGCACGGTCTCGAGCAGACGCGCCAGCAGTCGATCCGTGTCGAGCGGCGTGGACAGGTACTCGGCCGGGGCAAAGCGGCGCTGCGCTTCGGCCTGATGGCTGGCCCCGCGGTGGGTGCTGGCGACGAAGAAAATCGGGATGCGGGCGGTAGCGGGATTCCGGCGCACTTCGTCGGCCAGCGCGAAGCCACTGCCATCGGAAAGGGTGGTGTCCAGGATGAGGGCGTCGGGCGGCCTCACGGCCATTGTCCGCCGGGCCCAGGTCAGCTCGGCCTCGGTCGAGAGCAAGTAGTTCGCTTCCCCGAGCGTCTCGTTAATGCGACGAGCCAGCACGGGATCGCTCTCGACTACCAGGACGTAGGAAGGCATGGGCAGGGATTGTATACCGCCCTTTTCCCTGATGCGCCTTTTGGCGTGCGATGGTAGACGATGCCCCGGAGGATCCTCGTGAGTCGTGGCCAAATGAAAGCGAAGAACGACCTGGCCTGCTTGATTCTGGCGGCCGGCAAGGGCACCCGCATGTATTCGGCGCGGGCCAAGATGTTGCACCCGATCTTGGGCGTGCCCTTGGTTTCATATCCAGTCGAGCGGGCGCTGGAGCTGCGTGCCTCGCCCATCGTAGCCGTGCTCGGCCACCAGCGCGCCGAGGTGGAGGAGGCGCTCGTCGCTCGTCACGGTCAAGGCACAGTGACCGTGGTCGAGCAGACCGAACAAAAGGGAACCGGGCATGCCGTCCGCCTCGGGCTTGCGCCCCTGCGCGGGTGGGAGGGAACGGTTCTCATTCTTTACGGCGACGTGCCCCTGCTGAGCCGCGAGACCTTGACTGCCTTGGTGAAGAAATCGCGCAAAGGGGGCAGCCTGGCCATTTTGACCGCCGAGCTGTCCGACCCGCATGGCTACGGCCGCGTGATTCGCGACGGCCAGGGCCGTGCCGTCGGAGTCGTCGAGGAGAAGGATGCCAGTGACGAACAGCGCCGCATCCGCGAAGTCAATGCCGGTATCTACGCCGCGCCAGCAGCCTTCCTCCGCCAGGCCACCGGGCGACTGTCGCCACGCAACGCCCAGGGCGAGCTTTATCTGACCGACATCATTGCCAAGGCCGCGACGGGTATCGGTGTTGCTTCGGTCAGCGTGAGCGCCGAGGAGATGGCCGGGATCAACGATCGGCAGCAACTGATCGCGGTCGAGAAAATCCTGTGCCGGCGCATCGTCGGGGGCTGGATGAAGCACGCCACCTTCCGCGATCCCGAGGCGGTGCTGGTCGAAGCCAGCGTCACCATCGACGCGGACGCCGAGATCGGCCGCAATGTGGTACTGCGCGGCCGCACCAAAATTGGCGTCGGCGCGCGCATCGACGACGGCTGCATCGTGAACGACACCGAGGTCGGCGCAGGCGCCGTGCTCCTGCCCTACACGGTGACCAGCCAGTCCATTGTTGGGCCGGGCGCCAAGGTGGGACCCTTTGCCCATCTGCGGCCGGGCACCGAGCTGGGGCCTGACGTACACGTGGGCAACTACGTGGAAACCAAGAAGACCCGCCTGGGCCGCGGCAGCAAGGCCAACCACCTCACCTACCTGGGCGACACCATCGTGGGCGAAGGGGTCAACGTGGGCGCGGGCACCATCACGTGCAACTACAACGGCTACGAAAAGCGCCAGACCATCATCGAGGATGGCGCCTTCATCGGATCCGACACGCAACTAGTCGCGCCGGTGCGCGTGGGCAAGCGCGCGGTGGTAGCCGCCGGTGCCACCATCACCGAGGACATCCGCGACGGAGCACTGGCCATCACGCGCGTTCCGCTCAAGCAGGTCGACGGCTACGCGGATAAAGTGGCGCAGCGCTATGCCGAAAAGGCCGCAGCCAAACGCTGACATTGACAGCCGCCGCTTCGCAGCCACAATCGCGCTGAGGTTCCATGCCCACTTCCGTGAAAGACTTCTTCGACCGACGCGTCCCGGATGCCCTGAGCCGTCACCCCGAAAAGGCCAAGGAAGTGGCCGCGACTTTTTTGTTTACTATCACTGGTGCCGACGGCGGAACCTGGACCGCTGACCTCATCCGCTCGCCGCCCATCTGCCAACCCGGATGCATCGGCCAACCTCAGTGCACCATTGAAATCACCGACGAAGACTTCCGCAGCATGATCGACGGCGGGACCCAGGCCGCCATGCAGATTTTTCTGGGCGGCAGGCTGAAGATCGGCGGCGATTCCATGCTCATCTCGCGCCTGCTACGGCTTCTGCAACTCGGAGGCGCGCCGGCGATCTAGCCGCAACCGGCGTTGCGCGGCACGGCCCATCGTTCTCTCTTGCAGCCAGAACGGAAGTCGTGGCGGAAGAGCCGGGCCACGTTGTCAGCCTCGGCCGCTCTTTGGCTGGCGCGCGCCGGCGGAAGCAAGGGTTTTCACCTGTACACCTCCCGCCGGTGGCCGAGCTTGAGCACCAGCACGACGTGTGTCTTGCGGATGCGATTTGGGGAAAGCAAAAGGGCGCTTCTTTCGCCTATGCTCCTTTGCGCGCTACTTGGGCGGGACCAGCCCGGGCGGTTGAGCACAGGTGCCGACAACCATTGTGTTTCGGATACAAGTCTGGTTCGACTTGCAATCGGAAAGAGTGGCACAACGGCCGCTGAGAAGCGCGCAATGGCCAGAACCGACCTTGGTGCGCCTGTCCCAGCGCACGCCCTCGCACTTCATCCCTTCAGGACATGGTCTCGCGCCCCCTGGCGAGCCCCATTCTGCGCACGTGTCTCCCGGGTTTTCCGGTGGGGCAATCTCAGGAGGGGGGAATTTTTGATACGTCGAGCAGGCTGCGCAAATCGACAGTGCGACCAGGAGCACGCCGATATTCGTCATGTCAAACAGGTTAACACTGCCCGCGGCCTACCGACATCCTGGAGCTGGCGCCTGGTCAGCGATAGAGTGGCATTCGATTTCGATGTTGTGCTTCATTCCCCTGGCCATAGGGTTGCTTGCCATGACCGGGTCAGCCGGCTTGTCCGATCGCGGAGTCTTTCCAGAATTGGACGCGCGCGTGGCGATTGCGCTGCCGGCGTGGGTGCCTGCCGCCGACCTGCACGTGGTGGTGGATCGCCCGCGCCAACTGCTCACGGTGTTGGCGGGCCGCGATCCGGTGAAGACTTATCCCATGGACCCAAAGTGTGCGGAGCCCACGCTCGACTGCATGGGCTTGCGGCCGGCGGATCGGGACGAGTTGTCGCGCCTGCCGGCAGGTCGTTTGCCGATGAGCGAAGCGGCTGTGCGCGACAGCGATGGCGATGGAATCCCCGACGCAGTGGATACTTTGTTGGGCGCGAAGAAGGCCGTTCTGCTCGCCTCGCGGTACGTGGAAACCAGTCCGAAGCTCGCCTATCCTGGCGGCGATGTTCCGACCAGCGAAGGCGTGTGCACTGACGTGGTGGTGCGCGCTCTGCGCAACGCGGGCATCGACCTGCAGAAAGAGATCTTCGAGGACGCGGGCCGCGCGCCAACTGCCTATCCCGCAATCGTCACGCGCAACCCCAACATCGATCACCGTCGCGTGCGCAACTTGATGGTCTACTTCGGCCGTCACTGGCGACGGGTGGAACGGCTGCAGGATCTGTTGCCGGGTGACGTTGCGATGCTGGACACCTTCCCCAGCCGCAAGGGAGTCGAGCACATCGGCATCGTGTCCGACCGACTGGGCAAGAGCGAATGGCCGCTCATCATCAATGCCTGGACCGTGGGCTACCAGACGAGCGAAATGGACCTGCTTGGCTTCGTGCCCATGCCGGTTGCCTTTCGCGCGCCGGCTGCAGCTGCTGCGACGCCAGCCGAATCGTCTTCGTTTCGCGTTCCGGCTGAGACCCGCCAGCTGGTGACCGTGGTGACATCGGACTGGGGCGCGGGCCGTGCGCGACTGGCCTGGTGGCAGCGGCACAGCGACGGGCATTGGGTGCGGCAAGGCGGGCCAGTTGAGGCAGTCGTCGGCAGCGCGGGTTTGGGCTGGGGCCGCGGCATTCACCCGCCTGAATTGGGCAAGACAATGGGTGGTCCTGAAAAACGCGAGGGCGACAACCGCGCGCCGGCTGGCGTGTTCCGCCTGAGCCAGGCCACCGGGTACGCCAAGGTGCCGGCGGTAGCCCGAATCGAGTATCGTCGCGCTTCGGCCGCGCTCCGCTGCGTCGACGATCCGGCCTCACCTTTGTACAACCAACTGGCCGAGGCCCCTGCCCACGGGAAGACCGCGTGGGCTTCCGATGAGCCGATGCTTCGCACTGACGGAATGTATGCCTTGGCCATCGTGGTCGACCACAACCGCGATCCAGTCCAGCCCGGCGCCGGCAGTTGTATCTTCATCCATCCCTGGGTGACGGCCGGTGTGCTGTCACCCGGCTGCACCATGTTGGCTCGTGCCCCGGTCGAGCGCCTGCTACGCTGGCTGGATCCCGCTGCCCATCCCTTGTTGGTGCAACTGCCACGCGCCGTTTTTCGTGCTGTGGGCGGGCACTGGGCCCTGCCGCCCGACGACGGACGATAGATCCGGCTGAAAAGTGGCTCGGACGCCGCTTGTCGCGCGTCCTGTGTGAACCCGATGCCTGGGTATATGGATAGTTTGGATGTGTAGGTCGATGTAGTCCACAGAACATCCATATATCGGACATTTGTTGCGGATGCGATTTGGTGAAAGCAAAAGGGCGCTTCTTTCGCCTATGACCAACGAGTTCACACCGTCGAGGACGACCTATGGCGAAACCGTTTTGTTGTGCTTGCTCGAATCGTATTCCTCCTCGTTCTTCCACATCACCAGGGTGATCGTGGCGATCTTTCTGGCCAGCGAGACCTGGGCGAGATTGGGTTTGGTGCCCGCTGCCAACCAGCGCTGCTAGGCGGCATTGAGCGGTTCGTCGGGATGCTGGGCGATCACCGTGGTGGCAGCGCCCTTGAAGATCGCTTTGAGATGATGATTGTGGGTCAGGTTGAGTCCGCGGGTCTGCTGTACCTGGGCGCGCTGCCACTGCCCGTTCAGTTGCCTTTCCCGCGACAGCAGAGCCACGCCCCAACGCCGGAAACATGAATTCGGCGCCCACATCGAAGCCGTGTTTCGGGAGACAGGCCCATCTGGCCTTGCGAGACCGCCGGCGGAATGAAGGGGTTTCCCCTCCTTCTCGGGCCCTGCTTGGTCAGGCCTTGTCCCATCGAATTGATCGCCGTCAGCCTCCATTCTGATTGAACCGGCCGGCCCGCTCGAACTGGCTGCATACGAAACTACCCACATTCACACGCGATTGAATGTGGCACAAGAAATGCTCTATCTATGGATACGCGGGACCGCCCGCCACGCCACCTCATTCATTATGGGAGGGTTCCATCATGTCACATCATGGATCACACTTTTCTTCTCAAATGCATCAGCCGCACGGATCCTCGACAGCCCCAGCCGCGCGACACATTGATGTGAGGACTGCTTCCGATGCGGATATTGCCAAGCTGGCGTACGCAAAATACGAGGCTCGCGGCCGCGCCCATGGCCTTGACAAGCAGGATTGGGCAGCAGCACGCCACGAACTGGTCGGCTGATGAACACTCGAGGTAGTTGTTGCCGGCGGTGGCCCCCATCGGCGGTTCCCCCGCGTTTGCGGGCATGGTTCCGCGGTAGCTGTCGCGGGGATGGTCGTGCGCCGCAAAGATTCGGTGCCAAGTCCAACCAGCAGGAAGTTTCCTCGGGATTCATCGGGTGATCCCTGGTTGGGGATCCACTTCACTACACACGGAGGCAATCATGTTCTTGATGTTATCGGCGATTCTCATGGTCGGCATTGGGCTCTGTGATTTTGCGCCCCGCAACTCCTTCTCACCACACCGCATTGGTAGACGGCGGCGAGGGCTGCAATCGCTTGCCTTTGCCATCGCACTTGGGCTGGTGTCCATTCCGACGAGCGCCTTGGCCAGCGCGCCCGGCGAGAATAGCGCGCAGATTCAGCGGACTCACCCCGTAGCCACGGCCTCGGTCGCGACCGAAGCCCGCATGCCGCAGGGTCAGGACTACGCCTCTCGTGAGGCGAGTGCCAAAGGTCTGGAAAAGTTCGAGGGTGGCAGCACCACTGTCATCTGGGTGGCGGGTGGCAGCACGCTGGTGGTCGTCCTGATCGTGGTGCTCATTCTCGTGATAATCTAACTCAGTGGGGACGCGCAGATACGACCGAGTGCGGAAGCACCTTGTCCTGGCGGCTGTCGTTGCGCTGGCTGGCTGCTACCACGGCACGGCGCAGGCGGTCTTGCCCAGCGACCTTACCCGCGATCGTGGCTGGGTGCTGGTGGAAGGCGTTCACTTGATCCGGCAGACCAGCGAGCGCGACTGTGGGGCGGCGGCGCTCGCAATGATGTTGCAACGCTGGTCGGTGCCATCGTCGGCGGACGAGATTTGGCACAACGTTCCCATCGAAGCCGGTCACGGCATCAGCCTCGGTGTGTTGCGCGATTTCGCCCGGCAAAAAGGGCTAGGCGCGTTCGTGATCAAGGGCGAGCTGGCCGACCTGATCAACGAAGTGGGGCTGAATCGCCCGGTCCTGGTCGGGTTGGTGCAACACTATGGCGATCGAGCGCTGTTCCACTACGAGGTGGTGGCCGGCATCAACCAGTCCACCCGTCGCGTGTTGCTGCTGGACCCCGCGCACGGGCTGCGCGAGGACGGCTTTGACGGCTTTGCTGCCGAGTGGGACGCGGCCGGCAGAGCAACCCTGGTCATCGTTCCGTCATGAGCAACGGAGCGGTGACAGGGCGAAGGGATCGTGTCGGAGTGGCCGTTGCGCTGACAATGGTTCTGTCGCAAGCAGCATGCAGCACCACCTACCAACCGCAGCCGACCGGTCGGGTGGGAGTGGTCATCCACCGTGCCGCGCCTATGTATGTGAAGGACGGCCGTGAGGTGCCGATCGGCCCACTCGGTGGGGATCTGGCGAGTCTGATGGCGGATACACCAGCCGCTGCCATGCATGCACGCAAATCTCACACCCAGCTCGCCATCGGTGTTCCGACCTACCTGACCGGCGTGGCCGGCGTGATCGTCGGGATCGCGGTGCTGTCCGGTCCCGTCGGCTGGGTCGTGATTGGTATTGGGGCTCTGGCGGCGGGGACGGGGTTGGGTTTCATGGGGTCGGGGGTCACGCATGCCGTCGACGCGGTGAACATCCACAACGACGGCCCCCGACAGCCATCCAGCGCTACTGCCTTGATTCCGCCGGCCCGCCCCGGCGCGCATTAGCTGTCCCCTTCGAATTGAAGGAGGCTATGCTTCATTTACATTGAGCCTACCGGTGATCGTGGCCGCTTTCGTGGCCCGCGAACTTCTGAGCGCCGCTGGTTTACAGCGCGACTCCGCAGCGGCCGGCGCGGCTGTCGCCATAATTGCGCTTGTTTCCAAGGATGCGCGATCGCCGGGGAGAGCTGAAGCCTGCGGCGAAAAATGCCGAGATCCATCACGAGCACGATCGCGGCGTGGCAGGGGTGAAAGATGGGCTCTCGCGCCGGGCATGGTCGGGCCTCCATTTGGACATGCCCGGCGCACGAATCCCCAAGGGCCTCTGACGAAGATTCACTCCCGAAGATCGGCATCGTCGGGCTCGTCGTTCGTCGTCTACCGGCCCGGCCGGAGGAACCGGTGCTGGCGCCTGTACCTCCAGCTTCTTGAGCGCGTACAGTGTTCGCTTCTTCTTTGCAGGCCACACACATGCGAGCCTCCCCCTGATCTGCTTGGGCCGTTGCGGTGCCGCGCCCGAGGTCATCTTAGGTCCACTAGAAAAGACAAGCCAGAAGAGGTTGTCTTGTGCTCTCGTGCTCAACGCAGCTTACGCTTAGTGCAGACACGCCAACCACCCCAGGTGAACTTTGTCGAAGCAAGAACCGAAACCAACGAAGAATTTTGACCGTCGCTTGTGGCGCCGCTTCTGGAACATCGCCAAGCCGTACTGGTTCCTGGACGAAAAGTGGACAGC
>Ga0182017_10000639_pt1 | contig 27580 bp, 24 predicted proteins | sample 712E3DmetaG_FD_120492 | JGI IMG/M metagenome (GOLD analysis project Ga0182017, IMG submission 120492) | Permafrost microbial communities from Stordalen Mire, Sweden - 712E3D metaG | ecosystem: Environmental > Terrestrial > Soil > Wetlands > Permafrost | place: Sweden: Stordalen | collected... | reverse complement strand
TACCGGCCCGAAGCGACGCGCGTAGAGACCGCGCCTTCCCAACCGGCCGCGGTCGCGATTACCAGCGGCAACTCGCGCGGGAAGCGAATGCGGCGTGGTTGCGTCGGCACCGTGGACGAACGGCCGAGCAGGAAGCCCTGGCCGAAGTCGACCTCGCGCTCCTGGAGGGCGAGGAGGTCGCGGCGGTTCTCGATCCCTTCGGCGACGACCTTCGCACCGATGCGGCGGCTGAACGAAACGAAGGCCTCGACGAGCGCCTTCTTGGCCTCGCTGCCCTTGTTGCCGATGCGGCACACGATCTCGCGATCGATCTTGATGATCGACGGCTCGAGGGCGGCGATCACGTTGAAGCTGGCATAGCCGGCGCCGGCGTCGTCGATCGCGAAGCCGAAGCCGAGGCGACGGAGCGCCCGGACCTGCTTCTTGAGGCGGGCTATGTCGGCGATGGCCTGCTGCTCGGTGCACTCGACCACGATCTGGCGGGGTGACAGCCCGACTCGGCGGACGCGGTCGGCAAAGACGGACGCTTCGAAATGGGGCGCCAGCAGGCTCGCCGGCAGGAGGTTGATGCCATAGCGTGTTCGTCGGCCCAGGACGCCCGGCCGCGCGACCTCGGCGATCCGGGCCAGGGTCGCTTCGACCACGAACATGTCGAAGTCGACCGGGCGCTTGGCCACGAGGGCGGCGTCGACGATGGCGCTGATCGTATGCGGCAGCATCGGCATATGCGGTCGGAAGAGGCACTCCCACTCGCTCGCCTCCATCGTCCGCAGGTCGACGATCGGTTGGAACTCGACGTGGTGGTTCTCTTTCAGCGCGAAAAAGTAGTCAAGGACCTTGCGCTTGGCGATCTCGGGCGTCTCATCCATCCCGATCCGGTCGCCCAGACCGGACACCTGGACGGCGCTTCCGAGAGCGACGACATAGCGCTCGGCCACCGGCAGCGACGGATCCACGTCGGCCAGACCGTAGGCGCACGTCTGAGCGAGCGGCAGGATGAGTGCCTCGGTGAGTTCGATTGCATCGCCGAGCACGCACCAACCGGAGTCCGCCAGTTCGATGACCCGGGCCTCCGGCAGGCGCTCGGAGATCCGCGCAATCAGCCGACTATCGCGCGACCAGAGAAGACGCTCGACCGCCCCCTGCCGAGCACGACTGAACCGCATCTGGTTCCTCGTTAACCTTGGGCCCTCGCGACGGGCACCTTGTCCGGGAGACGAATCCGGTCAAATTGAGTGCCTGAGAGTCTCTTTGCCTGGCGCTGCCTTGCACCGGACCTAGCATCCAAGGGTACGGGCTTGCGCTGGGTGATCCGTACCATACGCGAATTTAGGCCATCTGCAAGGGTCTTGCGCGCATATGTATCTCAGGTTTTCGACGTCTTGTCTACACCGAACCACACAAACCCAACCACGAACCATCAAGACCACACGGTTCGAATCGTTTCGATTCTGTTGCTCGAAGTCGACATTTGGCGTTCTGTCAATACGTAGGTAATCCAGATCGCGCCCGAATTCGGTCCGACCGTCCGGTCCCGGGTCGGTTCCGTCTAGAATCGGGGTCTTCGATCGCTAACCGCCGGCCCGCCCTTCGCGCCGACCTGGAGTCCAGTTGATGCCTCAGATTCACCTTCGAGCCGAACCATCGGACTACGCCCCCGTAGTGCTGCTGCCGGGCGATCCCAACCGCGCCGCCTGGATCGCGCAGAAGTTCGATGGCGGTCCCGGCGCCGCGCGCCAGGTCAACTCGAACCGCGGCCTGTTCGGCTACACCGGGACCTACAAGGGCGTGCCGGTCAGCGTTCAGACGAGCGGCATGGGCGCACCGAGCATGGCGATCGTGGTCGAGGAACTGCTCCGCCTCGGCGTCGAGCGGTTCATCCGCGTCGGCACCTGTGGCGGCATCGGCCGTGGCGTCAAGACGGGCGAGATCGTCGTGGCCACATCCGCGGCTCCGGTCGACGGGGCAACGCAGACCCATCTTCACGGCGATGCCTATGCGCCGACCGCGGACTTGGCGCTCCTCCGATCGCTCATCGAGGCGGCCGAGAAGCATGGCCAGAAGCCTCACGTCGGGCAGGTGGCCACGGTCGATCTCTTCTACAACCCCGACCCGGACTACTTCTCCAAGTGGCGCTGTCGCGATGTGCTGGCTTTCGAGATGGAGACCTCCGTCCTGTACTACCTGGTCTCGAGGGCCCACGCGGCCGGGGCGGCGGCGGCCGCCGCCGCGATCCTGACCGTGAGCGACCTTCAGTCCGAGGAGGCCACTTCCGAAGAGTCGTACATGCCGCCCGACGAGCTGAACCGGGCGATCGAGCGGACGATCGACATCGCGCTCGATGCCGGGATAGCCAGTTGACGGCCGCAGGTTCGGACGGCGTGCCGAGTTCGGGGGCCGCCGGCGAATCGAAGGCGAGCCTGGGCCGGCTCGGCCGGTCGGCAGCCTTTGGGCAGGAGCTCGAGCTGGCCATCGACCTGGCCCATCAGGCCGGGCGAATCCAGATGGACCGCTACGAGCGGCTCGAGCAGATTCGAGCCAAGGGGCCGCGCGATGTCGTGACCGAGGTCGATCACCTGTGCGAGGGCCTGGTGATGCGGGCGGTTCAGGAGCGCTATCCGGGCGATTCGTTCTATGCGGAGGAGATCGGCGAGGTGGCGGCGCCTGGCGCCGCGAAGTCGGGCCGCGTCTGGATCGTCGATCCGCTCGACGGCACCATCAACTATGCCAACGGCATCCCGTTCTTCTGTATCTCCATCGCCCTGGCGGTCGAGGGCCGGCCGGTCATCGGCGTGGTCTACGACCCGACTCGCGATGAGACCTTCGTCGGCGCAATCGACGGGCCTTCAATGCGCAACGGCCAGCCGATCCAGGTTGCGGACAAGGAACTCCTCGAGGATCTCGTGGTCACCCTCGCCATCGGCGGTCGTGGCACCGTCCTCAAGCGTCGCAAGGCATTGAAATCCGTCCGCGCCAACCGCTCCATGGGTTCGGCGTCGCTGACGCTCTCGTACGTCGGCTGCGGGCGGTTCGACGTCTATGCCCAGGGTGCCGGTCTGTCCGCCTGGGACGTCGCCGCTGCCGGGCTTCTGGCCGAGCGGGCCGGTGCGGTGGTGACCACCCTGGAGGGCGGCCCCTGGTTCGACCTGGCATATCCGGCGAAGAAGTGGTCGTGTCTGGCCGCCTCCCCGCGCCACCACGCCTCGATGCTGGAGATGCTCAAGTAGAGGCCGGCGCGGCCGGGTCAGCCCTGCCAGATGTGCGGTCGTCCGGCCAGGCGCGGTTGACCGAGCTCGTCGCAGAGCGCCTCGAACTGGGCCCGGCGCGCCCCGCGCCAGAGCAGCGCCTCTGGGTCTCGCTGGGCGATAGGAGCGTCTGTGGCGAGCGTGGCGAGTCGTCGAAACAGCAAGGCGTCGCCCCAGCCCGCTCGCAACGTGGCGTTGAGTGCCGCCGGCGAGCGGACCCCCACGCCCCAGGCCGCGGCATCGCCGGGGATCCCCTCCAGGTGTTCGAAGCGGCTTAGGACGGCTGCCGAGGACCGTGCCCCCCAGCCGGCCAGGCCCGGGAAGCCGTCGGCCGAGTCGCCTACCAGGGCCAGGTAGTCGGGTATCGAGGCCGGCCCGACTCCCCATCGAGCCACCACGCCGACTTCGTCCACGGTGCGGTCGCGACGCCGGTCCCGCATGACCACGCGTTCGCCGCGGACGCATTGGGCCAGGTCCTTGTCCGGCGTGCAGATCAAGACGCGATCGACGCCCGGGGCATCCGCCCACCGCGCGGCGGCCGTGGCCAGGGCGTCGTCCGCCTCGAACTCGACCATCGGCCAGACAACGAGGCCAAGGGCTTCCATCGCCCTCTCAGCCAACGGGAACTGGTCGAGTAGTTGGGCCGGGACACCAGCCTCCGTCTTGTAACCGGGATAGAGCCCGTTTCGGAACGAGCGGATGACGTGGTCGGTGGCGCAACCAACGTGCGTCGCGCCCTCATCGCGGAGCAGCGTCAGGAGCGTGTACAGCAGCCCCACGACCGCTCCAACGTCCCGGCCGTCGCGCGCAAACGCCCCGGGCCGGGGGGCATAGTGGGCCCGAAACAGCTCGTATGTGGCATCGACGAGATGGATCCGCACGAGCCGCTAGCCCGTCGCCGTGCTCGTTCCGACGAGTCTGACCCCGGCGGCGGCCATCTCGTCGAGGGCGCGGTCGCCGTCGCCGGGCTCCAGGTTCACCGCACGAACTGCCTCCAGCAGGACGGCTGTCTCGTAGCCCAGCCTGACGCCGTCGAGAGCCGTAGCCTTCACGCAGTAGTCGGTGGCCAGCCCGCACACGACCAGACGCTTGACCCCGCCACGGGCGAGAGTCGCATCGAGCTCCGTGGGGATCGGCAGACCGCCGGATGGGTTGCGCATCGAGAAGCCGGAGTAGCCGTCTTCGCCGTGGCTGCCCTTCCGCACGATCGGGCCTCGAACGCTGAGATCGGGGTGGAGTTCGGCGCCCCAGGTCCCACCGACGCAATGCACCGGCCAGATGCCCCCGTCCGGGGCGAAGTGTGGGGTGTGCGCCGGGTGCCAGTCCTGCGTATACGCGACTGCGGCACCGGCGGCCAGGGCGCGCTCGACCTCGCCGTTCACGAGCGGCACGACCTCGGCGCCCCCTCCGACCGACAGGCTGCCTGCCGGATCGGCGAAGTCGTTCTGGACGTCAACGACAACGAGCGCTACTTCTGGGCCGTACCGCGTATCGGGGTCCTCGATGGCCCAGTGGTCCGGCCCGGGAGACCTCCAGCTGGCAGGCATTGACCGACATTCCTCCGTCGTCGTCTCAGCGGCGCGATAGCAGTGACGGCCTTTGTACGCGATGCGTGCCGGACGCGCAAGCGACCCGATCCTCCCAGGGCGTGGGGCCCGCACGGCGGTTCTGCGGCGCCCCAGGGGCAGTGAAAGTCGAGCACTGCAATATCCCTGCAACGGGTAGGTAGGCGGGCAAAGTGCGGTCGTCAGGCTCGGCCGTCTAGTCTTCTCTTGCACTCCTCCCACTCTTGAGAACTCCACCCTGAAGACGCCGGTGACGGGGCGTCTTCCAGATGAAACAAGCGGTCCGGGTCCCCCTCCCCGGGCCGCTTGTCTCGTTGTTTCCGGGTGGGCGGTTGTAACGTGTCGGCCGGGCAGGACGGGTGGAGGCGGCTCGCCGGTCAGGACTTCGGCGTCTTGTCGGTGCGACTCGGGTCGCTCCGCACCTGATCCCGATGACCATCGGCCGCCGCAGGTGACGGCGGTGCCTCCGCCGCACGCGAATCGGTAGTCTCGTGCGCTGTGGCCGTCTCCGTGGTCTCGGATGTCGGGTGCACAGCGGGGGAGCGGCCCCGTTGACCGTCGCGGCTCTCGTCGGGGCGACCTGGTTCCACGTCGAGCAGGTAGCCGATCCCCTGGAAGGTCTTGATCCGCCCGGGCTCGCCGGGCTTGGCCCCGAGCTTGCGGCGAACACGGCTGACCCATACCCGCAGGTACTGGAGATCGTCGCGGTATTCCGGACCCCAGACCTTGGTCAGCAATTCCGTGTGCAGCACGACCTTCCCGGCGTTGACCGCAAGGTGCTGCAGCAGCAGCCACTCCGTCCGCGACAGTTCGACGAGCTCGCCTCCTCGGGTCACTTTGCGACGCTCGAGGTCGATCTCGATGTCGTCGAAACACACCGCCCCAGTGCCGGCGGCGGTGCCGGAGGCTCGCCGAAGGACGGCTCGGACACGCGCCGCCAGCTCGTCGAGATGAAATGGCTTGGCGACGTAGTCGTCGGCGCCGAGATCCAACCCCTTGGCCTTGTCTGAGGCGGAGCCCTTGGCGGTCAGAAGGATCACGGGGACGGACCGGCGCTCGCGTATCAGGCGCATGACCTCGATGCCGTCCAGGTCGGGCATGACGATGTCGAGCAGGACGATGTCCGGTCGGACCTCCTCCGCCTTGGCCAGCGCCTCTTCGCCGCCGGACGCGGTCACGACGCGGAATCCCTCGTCGGTGAGGGCCATCGAGACGAGCTTGGTGATTCGCGGCTCGTCGTCCGCCACAAGGACAAGAGGCTGAGTGCTCATGAACTCAATCGTCCGCCATAAGCTGAGTTGGCGTTGCGAGTCCGGCGCCTGTCGGAAATCCCCGTCGCCCAATACTCTGCTCCGAATCTCGCCGCCCGGCGAGGGAGAATCGGCAACGCCTTCTGCTGGGCCGGTCGGGGCGCAAGTGCCTCCGCGTCGCCTCGTCTTCCACGAGGCGGCCCGCCACACGGGCCCGCACCACGCGCGCCGGACGATCGGCTAACCTGGGTCCCAGGCACGGCGTCGCCTTCAGCGCCGCACGGCGTGTCGTACTCGGCCCGGAGAAGCCCCGAGCATGTACATCGACGAGTTCAAGCACCAGCTGCCCGATATCGACCCGACCGAAACCCAGGAGTGGTTGGACGCGCTCGACCAGATCCATAGCCAGGAGGGCGACGAGCGCGCCCGCTTCCTGCTGTACAAGCTGCTCAAGAGAGCTCGCCAGCTGCACGTCGGCCTGCCGCCCCTGACCAACACCCGCTATATCAACACCATCAGCCCCGAACAGGAGCCATTCTTCCCGGGCGACGAGGTAATCGAGAAGCGCATCCGGCGGCTGATCCGCTGGAACGCCGTAGCCATGGTGCTGCGGGCCAACAACCGTGCGCCGGGGATCGGCGGCCACCTCGCCACATACGCCAGCGCCGCGACCCTGTACGAGGTCGGCTTCAATCACTTCTTCCGCGGCAAGGAGCCAATTTCGCCTAACGGCCAAGTTGGCTTTGCGACTTCGCCGGGCGGCGAAGGGGGATCGGGCGACCAGATCTTCTTCCAGGGTCATGCGGCACCGGGTATCTATGCCCGGGCATTCCTGGAAGGCCGGCTGACCGAGGAGAACCTGGACCACTTCCGCCAGGAAGCGCTTTCGGGCGTGGGGTTGCCGAGCTACCCGCACCCTCGCACCCTGCCGGACTTCTGGGAGTTCCCGACGGTCTCGATGGGCCTCGGCCCGATCGCGGCCATCTATCAGGCTCGCCTCAATCGCTACCTCGCCAACCGAAGCCTGGCCGACACATCCGCCAGCCGCGTCTGGGCCTTTCTGGGCGACGGCGAAATGGACGAGCCCGAGTCGGTCACGGCACTGTCGCTTGCCGCCCGGGAGGGCCTCGACAACCTGACCTTCGTCGTCAACTGCAACCTGCAGCGCCTCGACGGGCCGGTCCGCGGCGACGGCAAGATCATCCAGGAGCTCGAAGGCCTCTTCCGCGGCGCCGGCTGGAACGTCATCAAGGTCATCTGGGGCCGCGAGTGGGACGACCTGCTGGCCCGCGACGTCGAGGGCGTGCTCGTCAACAAGATGAACGAGACCGTCGACGGCGAGTTCCAGAAGTATTCCGTCGCCGGCGGGGCCTACATCCGCGAGCACTTCTTCGGACCGGATCCGCGTCTCGGCCGGCTCGTCGAGCATCTCTCCGACGACGATCTGGCCCGGCTTCGCCGCGGCGGCCACGACTACCGCAAGGTCTACGCCGCGTATCGCGCCGCGACCGAATACCGCGGCGCCCCGTCCGTCGTTCTGGCTCAGACGGTCAAGGGCTATGCCCTGGGACCGGGGGTCGAGGCGCGCAACATCACCCACCAGGCCAAGAAGCTCTCCGAGGCGGAGTTGCGCGTCTTCCGAGACCGGCTCGAGCTGCCGATCCCCGACGACCAGCTCCACGACGCGCCCTACTACCATCCGGGCCCCGACTCGGAAGAGGTCCGGTACATGATCGAGAGACGGGCGGCGCTCGGCGGCCCGGTGCCTCGACGAGTCGTACGGGCGGCGCCGCTGCCATCGCTGCGTCCCGAGGTCGACGCCGAGTTCACGTTAGGGTCGGAGATGGCCGTCAGCACGACGATGGCTTTTGGGCGGCTGCTGCGAAACCTCATCCGCGACCCGCAGATCGGGTCGCGCATTGTCCCGATCGTTCCCGACGAGGCGCGCACCTTCGGCCTCGATCCGCTCTTCAAGGAAGTGGGCATCTACGCGTCGGGTGGCCAGCGCTACGAACCGGTGGACTCGGACCTGGTCTTGAGCTACCGCGAGGCCAAGAACGGGCAGGTGCTCGAGGAGGGCATCACTGAGGCCGGCGCCACTGCCTCGCTCCAGGCTGCGGCCACCTCCTACGCCACTCACGGCGTGCCGCTCATCCCGTTCTACATCTTCTACTCGATGTTCGGCTTCCAGCGCACGGGCGACCAGTTCTGGGCCCTGGCAGACGAGCGTGGTCGCGGCTTCGTGATGGGTGCTACGGCGGGACGGACGACGCTGATGGGCGAGGGGCTCCAGCACGATGACGGCCATTCGCACGTGCTGGCATCGGTGATCCCGAACATTCGGGCCTACGATCCCGGATACGCCTACGAGCTGGCCTCAATCGTCCGCGAGGGGATCGAGCGGATGTATGGCCACGTCGAGTCGCGCGGCGACTCGCGGGGTGAGGAAGCGCTGGACGCCTCTTCACACGACGTCTTCTACTACATCACTCTGTACAACGAGAACTACCCGATGCCCAAGCGGCCCGACGATCTGACCGACGATCAGATCGCCCGGGGCATCTACCGCCTGCTCGAGGCTCCCGCCCTGGGCAAGGCGGCTCGCGTCAAGGGCGAACCCGTCAGGCTCGTCGGCAGCGGCTCGATCCTGCAGCAGGCCGTGGCCGCTCGGGATCTGCTCGCCGAGCGCGGGGTGCCGGCCGAGGTATACAGCGCCACTTCCTTCCAGCAGCTGCGGGCCGACGGCCTGGCTACCGATCGCTGGAATCGCCTCAACCCCGCCGCGAAGCTCCGCATCCCGCACGTGGCCGAGGTCCTGCCGCCGTCGGGCGGGCAGATCGTGATCGCAACCGACTGGATCCGGAGCTATCCGGACCTCGTGGCGCCGTGGCTGCCTCAATCGCGCATCGTGCTCGGCACAGACGGCTTCGGGCGGTCCGACACTCGCGAGACGCTTCGCAGGCTATTCGAGATCGACGCGCCGCACATCGCCGCAGCCGCGCTGGTTGGCATGGGCCGTTCCGGCGCGGTGGCCACCGCCGAGGTCGAGGCCGCCGTCCGCGAACTGGGGATCGATCCGGAGGCGCCGGACCCGCTCTCGCTCTGAGGGCGTCCTAGCGGTCGACGGCCGCTGCCCGGCGCCCCGGCGGCAGCAGGTCGATGATGACGGCACCGGTCACGTTGACGATCGTCGTTCTCCCGACCTGGACCTTCCATTCGCGGGTCGCGGCAAGCGGCGTGTGGCCGTGGAGCCAGAGGACCGGCTCGACGCGGTCGAGGAGCCATCGATAGCTCCTGAATCCCCTGTGGTACGGGTCTGTCGAGACGTCGCCCACACCAAGCGGCGGTACGTGGCTCAGAACGATCAACGGACCGGTTCTTCCGAGCCGTCTGGTGGCCAGGCGCAAGGCCTGGCTCCATGCCGTTCGCGCGCTTCGGTTGCCGCGTTTGCCGCGTTGACCCGGCCAGGTCAGACCCGCCATAGAGATCCCCGACCGCTCGAAAACCGAAGTCGAGTGGATCGCCTCCGGGCAGGTATCCCGGCACTGCCGCCATCTTTCGTCGGTGTCGTGGTTGCCCTGGACGTACACGATCGGGGAGTCGAACCCATCGACGATGAAGGAGAGGTCGTCGCAGTCGAGGTCGCCGCAGCCCACGATCAAATCGATCGAACCCAGCACACTGCGGTTGCGGGCGTCCGCCAGAGTCTGCTCGAACGCGTCCGAGATGGCGAGCAGCCGAATCGGCGCGCCGTCGCGATCGCGGAAGGGTGCCGGGTCGGGCCATTCGATCGTCAGGCGCTTGGGCATCTCAGTCGCGCTCCGGCCGGGCGGGCCCGGCTTCCGGGTTGCGGTCCGCCTTGTCCTCGAGCTCCCCCTCGAGCGCCGCGGGGTGCGCGTCCGACAGGCCCGCCGCCTCGTCGAAGGAGAGCTGCTCGACCTGCCGCATCCCCATCGCCGGCCGGTGTCCTTCGGCCGCGGCTCGCATCTCACCCGTCTCGCCGAGGTACTGGAGCAGGTTCGCGGGGCGTTCACTCGTCCGGCCGTCGAGAGGCACGAGTTCGGTGACCATGGCGTCGAGGCCGACGCCGTTGGCGTACAGGGTGACGGCGACCCGGTTGTGGCCGTCCACGACCCAGTACTCGCCGTCGTACTTGACGAGATCCACCGGCGGCAGAGGCTGCAGTTTCTCGTTGGCGTCACGGATGCGACGCCAGCGCCCCGCCCAGTTCTCACCGCGGAAGGGCTTGAGGGGCAGGAAATCGCCGCCGCGCTGGCTGGCCCCGGCCACGGCCGTACCTCGGATATCCTCCACCGGCACGAACCTGAGCCCGAGCTCGCGCGGCGACGCGAACCGCGCCTCCGGATAGAGGTCGTACAGGCTGGCGAGCGGCTCCCTGGCCTGGCGTCTCAAGCGTCGCCCAACCGCGCCGTCGCCGATCCCCCAGACCTGGCCGGCAGCCTCGATCACCGAACCAATGACGCCGGCTACCGGTCCCGCGACGTTCTGGAGCGCGCTGACGATGCCGCCGCCCGAACCCTCGTCCTCCCGCGGCAAGATGGGCCGCACAGACTGAGGCTCCCCGGCCTCGACGGCGGGGGCGTCCGATTCCGGCGGACTGACGCGCTTGTCTTCCATCCGCCTGAGCGTACCATTCGGCGCCCCCGCTACAACGGCGGCAGGTCCTGCTCGAGGGCAAGCGCCGGCGCGAAGAGGTCGCCACGCTCGGCAAGCCGATAGAAGATCGAGCGGATCGTCCAGCCGTTCGGCCGCAGCGTCGGGTCGTCCAGCTCGTCCCATGAGATCGGCGCCGATACGGGAGCCCCCGGGACCGGCCGCGCGGCGTATGGCGCCACCAGGGTCTTGTTGGCCGCGTTCTGGGTGTAGTCGAGGCGGGCCAGTCCGGAGCGGCGCGTCTTCTCCCACACCCAGCTGACAAGTTCGGGCACCGCTGCGCCGACGGCCCGCGAGATCCCGCCGACCCAGTCGCGAGTTTCCTCGAATGAATAGCCCGCCCGAATCGGCACCCAGACCTGGATGCCGCGCTGGCCGCTGACCTTGGGGAACCCGGTCACGCCAACGTGGTCGAGGGCGGTCCGGTACAGCCGGCCCAGAACGAGGACCTCGTCCCAGGTGGTGTTCTGGCCGGGGTCTATGTCGATGAGAGCCCACGTCGGCCAATTCGGCGCGTCGATCCGGAAGGTCGATGGATGCAGGTCGATGGCGGCCTCGTTCGCCAGCCAGGCGAGCGTTGCGGCGCCCTCGGCCACGGCGTAGTCGCGCGTCTCATCTGCGGAGACGGACTCCCACGACCAGCGGGCCACCCAGCTCGGTGTGTGGCTCGGCAGCTGCTTCTGCCAGAAACCCGGTCTGTCGATGCCGTCCGGATGACGCAGGACGGTGAGTGCGCGGCCGCGGAGATACGGCAGCACGTACGGGGCGATCGATGTGTAGTAGCGGATCAGGTCGCGTTTGGTGATCGCGTCGGCCGGCCAGATCGGCTTGTCGAGGTTGCTCAGTTTCAACCCGTGGCCGCCGATACTCCAACTCCCGCCCCTGGCCGGTAGGGCGTCGAGGGCGGCCAACTCGGCCGCCGTGGCCGCGGCCGGCTCGGCCGCCGTAATCGCGGCCGTCGCGCCCCCGGAGTTCGTCGCTCCGCGCAGACCCGCTTTGCGGCTGGAGCGCTCCGCGAGCGACTCCGGGGACGCGCCGTCCGCGGCTGGGGGACCTCCGGCTATGTTCGGCGCCGCCGTCGCCGCCTCCCGGACGACGCCGAGTGGATCGATGTCCAGGTCGAGACCTCTGTAGGAAGGAGCTCGCAGAGCACCGCCGAGCGGCCAATCGTCGAACTCGACGCGGGCGACCAGACGCGGCTCGACCCATCGAACGCCCTTCTCCTTGGGCGCCGGGCGAAACGGCGATGTTGGGCGCGTCATCGGTGCCAGGAGCGCCAGCAGTCGGGAGCGTTCGGGGGCATCGAAGCCGGTGCCGACTTTCCCGACCGGGTGAAGCGCCCCGGCATCGTAGACACCGAGGAGGAGAGCCCCCAGGTCCGACTCGGTGCCCGTTCGAGGCGTCCAACCGCCGACCACGAACTCGCCGTCGGCGCGGCGCTTGATCTTCAGCCACGACGGCGAGCGCCGCCCGGGCTCGTAGCGGCTGCGGCCCAGCTTGGCGACCATGCCTTCGAGGCCGCGCGCCGACACCGCCGCATAGAAGGCTTCGCCCTCGCCGTCGACATGGCCGGCATAGCGCACCGCGCGCGAGTCGATCAGGATCGATCGCAGCACCCTCTTGCGGTCCTCGAGCGCGAGGTCCAGGAGCGAGTGGCCGTCCAGGTACAGCAGGTCGAAGACCTCGTACACCAGGCTGGCAGCTTCTCGCCCCGGATCGGTCGAAGCCGCCGGGCGTCTCGAGCGTGTCGCCTCGTGCCATGCCTGGAGAAGGCGGAAGTCGGGCTCGCCGGCGCCGTTGAGGGCGACGACCTCCCCGTCGAGGATCGCATCCCGGGCTGCCAGCCAGGTCGGCGGTCCGGATAGTTCCGGAAAGTACGAGACGGCGTCGTTGCCGCGGCGCGTGAACAGGGCTACCTTCCCATCCACGACATGAGCCTGGACGCGATAGCCGTCCCATTTCAGCTCGAAGATCCAGGCCGGATTGCTGAAGGGCGCCGCGGCCGGCGTGGCCTTCATCGGCTCGATGAAACCGGGCATCGGCGAGAGCGGAGCCCCGGCTGCGCCGGAGGCGGGCGCGGGCTCGAGCGGGGTCCGGGGCGCGACTCCGGCGGCTACCTCGTCGTTGGTCCGGCCGGACTTAACGGAACGAGGTAGCGTCTCGGTCTCCCAGCCCGAGACGGCGGAGGCGTCGCGCTTCTTGATGAGGAGCCACGCCTCGCGTTCGCGTGGCTCCGTTTGTCTGCCCGAGCCGCCCCGAACGCCGACACCGCCTCGGGTCCGCACGATGGTGAATCGGCCCCGCAGCTTCTCGCCGAACAGTTCGAACTTCAGCTCGCCGTCGCCGACCGCCCGGCCTGGGTCATCGGTCGCTTCGGCTCGATATCGCCCCCAGTCCCAGACGATGACGTCGCCGGCACCGTACTGCCCGGCCGGAATTGTGCCCTCGAAGTCGAAGTAGTCGAGCGGATGATCCTCTACGTGGTAGGCGCCCCGGCGGATCGCAGGGTCCAGCGTCGGCCCCTTTGGTACGGCCCAGCTGACCAGGACGCCGTCGATCTCGAAACGGAAGTCGTAGTGGAGGTTCCGGGCGCGATGGCGCTGCACCACGAAACGGCCACCCGCGACACTTCCGGCGCGCGGCATGCCGGGCCGGTCGGACGCGGTTGGTGTCCGCCCGGGCGTCTCTTCACCGGACGCCGCCTCGCCGCTCGGCTCGGGCGTCCTGGCAAAATCCCGCTTGCGTCTGTAGCTCTCGAGGCTCACTTCGTGGCCAGCGTAGCCCGCATCGCCGAACCCGTCCCTCGGTCCGGCAGCCGATGCGGGCTACGCCCCGATCGATGTGCCGCCGGGAAGCCTCAACCGGTGATCTCGGTGCGTTCGACTGAGAGTGCCGTGATCCCCACCAGGGCGACGAGCCAGCCGATCGATATGAGCAAGGCCAGGTTGGGCTCGACCGCTGCGGCGGACGATGCGACGCCGCCGGTGGGCGGTCCCGCGAGCCCGATAGCGTCGGCCGTGATGTTGAATGGTTGGTATTTGAGCACCTGCTTGATGATGTCCGGAAGCAGCGCCTGGGAGAGGATCGAGACCACGAAGTAGACGATCACCGTGCCGATGCCGGCCATCTGGTTCTTGGCGATCATCGCGACGGCATAGCCCACCGAGGTCAGAGCCATCAGGGCGATCCAGCAGCGGGCCAGCTTGACCGCAACCTGCGCGAATTGCGCGGGATCGGCCGGGTTGCCCACCGGCAGACCTGCGATGGAGGCTCCGACGACGACCGCTGCGATGCCAACGAGGAACGCGATCAGCATTCCGGCCAGGAGGATGATCGAGAGCGAAGCGAAGGTGGAGACGGTGTAGTGCCACCGCGACTCGCCGCGCGCCACTGCCACCTTGAGCGTGCCCCAGCTCCACTCCGAGCCGGACGCGGTGGCGATGTAGATCAAACCCACGATCGCGACGAATTCGTAGACGATCACGAGGATCGCGTCGAAGGCGGTCGGGAAGGAGAGGAACCAGGTGACCGTGTCCTTGTCGAGGCCGGTCGAAGCGGTTCCGCCGCTGCGATAGCCGGCACCCACAGCTACGAACTCCAGGACCACGAAACCGATCACCAGGAGAATCGAGACCAGGGTGGCTGAACGGGTCCAGAACTTGCGTATCCCAACGATGGCGAGACTCACGACTCAACTCCGCTGTTCCAACCGGGAATGGCACCAGGTCGTGTCGGTTGCATGGTCGGCTCCGGCGGCGCGGTCAGCTGCAGGAAGAGCGATTCGAGATCGCTGCCGGCTTCCAGGCCGGAGGCATAGATGCCGGCCCCGACCAGGGCGCGGTTCACCTCGGCCGCCCGATTGGCCGCGATACGCGCCGACAGCCAGACCGCGTCCGGATCCTGAGTCTCGATGCTTCCGCCCCCGGTCAGCTTCGAGAGGACCTCGGACGCTCCCGCGACCTCCTCGGGGCAGACCTTGACGCGGATCAGGGCCTGACTGGTCAGCAGCTCCTCCAAAGGACCCTGGGTCACGAGACGCCCCGCCGCCACGATGCCCACGATGTCGGCCAGCTGCTGGACCTCGGGCAGGATGTGGCTCGAGATGAAGACCGTCTTCCCCGCGGCCGCCAGCGCCTTGAGCGTGTCCCGAAGGTTGACGATGCCGACCGGGTCAAGGCCGTTTGCCGGCTCGTCGAGCAAGAGCAGCTTCGGGTCGTTCAGAAGCGCGACGGCGATGCCCAGCCGCTGCTTCATCCCGAACGAGTACCTCGACACACGATCCCCGGCCCGATCGGTCAGCCCGACGAGTTCGAGCAACTCGTCGATCCTCGCCTTCGCGGCCCGCCGCCCGGTCGCCCCAATCACCGTCAGGTTATCGCGCGCCGAGAGGTGCGGATAGAACGACGGTGACTCGATCAGAGCGCCGACGTCGTGCAGGATGTCGTGCTGGGATCCAGTGAACGCCCGGCCCAGCAGCGATATCGAGCCCGAGTTCGGCCGGATGAGCCCTGTCAGGAGGCGCATCGTGGTGGTCTTGCCTGCGCCATTGGGGCCCAGGAAGCCGTAGACGACACCGCTCGGTACTTCGAGGCTGAGCCCGTCCAGGGCCATCTGCCGGCCGTAGCTCTTCCTCAGGTCGGTGGTCGAAAGGGCCAGAGTCGCGGATGCGGTCATTTACTCCCCCGTGTTGCGTTGGGTCGTGGCGTTGCTAGTATCTCTTGCCCGGCGCGCCGCCGCCAAACACGCGCCGACGCCGCATACTTGAGACTCGGCTGGCGCGCTCGAGGTTCGATCGGCGGAGTCAGGCTGCTGGCGCCGCCCGGCGGGGGTCCGGCGAGGTCCAGGGAGAGGAGCAGCGATGGCGAGTAGACGCGAACCGGCCGGGCCGGCCACGATGCCACCCCAACGCTTCGGCATCGCCTGGTCGGATCAGTCGGTTCGGCTGCTCGTTCTCGGAATAGGCGTCCTGCTCGTACTCTGGCTGGCTCGCGGGATCGTCGGTCCTTTCCTCGTGGCCGGCGTTCTGGCGTATGCCTTCTCGCCGGTCGTTTCGGGCGTCCACAGCAGAACGCGACTGCCGCGGGTGGCCGTCGTGGCGATCGGCTATCTCCTCTTCTTCGCCGTCGTTGGAATCGTCGCGTTCGTCGCCGCCGCTCGGGCCGGGTCGGAGCTGCGGGACCTCTCCTCGAATGGCCGCGATGTCATCGCGTCGGCCCTGCACCGGCTGTTCGGCGACTCCATCGCGATAGCCGGGAACACCTACTCGGTCGACGATCTGGCAATCCAGATCAGGAGGACGCTGGTCGACTCGGTGAGCTCGCCCGGGACGGCTCTCCAGGCGGCCGAGCGGGCGGTCGAAGTTGGGCTCCAGGTCATCCTGTGCCTGATCGTCACCTTCTACCTGCTGCTCGACGGCCATCGTTTCGGGCAGTTTGCCTTGCGGTTCCTCTATCGCGATCAGCGCGCCGAAGCTCTCCGGATCACGCACCGAATCCACGTCGTCCTGGGGCGGTGGCTGCGCGGCCAGGTGGTGCTGATAGCCCTCGTGACGGCCGTCATCTACCTGATCCTTGGGCCGGTCCTGCATGTTCCATATGCCCTGGCTCTGGCCATCCTCAGCGGCGTGCTCGAGATCATCCCTCTCGTCGGCCCCATGATCGCGGCGGCCCTGGCGGGGACAGTCACCTTCGCCGCACACGGCACGGACACGACGCTGCTTGTCCTGGCCGTCTACCTGGTCGTTCGCCAGGTCGAGGACCAGGTGATCATGCCGCTCGTGATCGGGCGGGCCGTCCATCTCCATCCGGTCATCACGATCTTCGCCGTCCTTGTTGGGCTGAGCACCTGGGGCATCCTTGGTGGGTTGCTGGGCGTCCCCGTTGCGGCCGCCATCAACGTGACGCTGCATGAGCTCTACCCGGAGGAAACCGGCGGGTATGTCGATGAGGCCGCCGGCGAACTGGCAACAGACCAACCGACCGCCGCGCCTGCGCGGGCCGCCGCGCAAGCGGGGGCCGCCGGGGTTGACGGGACGACAGCGAACGAAAGGACGGCCGAAGAGACGTGAGGGCGAATGTGTGCCCACCCCAGGATGCGGTCGTTCTAGCTCTCGATCTGGGCGGCACCCAGATTCGGGCTGCCGCGATCCCCCCATCGGGGGAGCGGTTTGGTCGACGGGCCCTCGCCACTCCGCATGCGGGCGGCGCGGAGGCGATCTACGCCGCGTGCGCCGAGTTGCTGATTGGCGTGAGGGCCGATCTTCCGGCCGACCTGCGCGACCATCTCGTGGCCATCGGCATCTCGTCGATGGGACCCGTGGACCCGTGGCGTGGCCTGGTCGTGGACCCGCCCAACGTCGTCGCGCTGCGCGATGCGCCCCTCGCCGACGAGATGCAGCGGCGGGTCGGATTGCCGGCTTACCTGGAGCGGGACACGAACGTCGCGGCCCTGGCCGAGCACTGGTTGGGAGCCGCCCGGGGCTGTCTCGACTTCATGTACATAACCGTCTCCACGGGCCTGGGCGGGTCGATCTTTCGCGAGGGCCGGCTCATGCTGGGACCCGACGGGGTGGCCGGAGAGATCGGCCACGTCTGCCTGATGCTCGAAGGCGGCCCGAACTGCGGCTGTGGCGGCAGCGGTTGTCTCGAGGCGATCGTCTCGGGTTCGGGTCTGGCTACCGCCGCGCGGCAAGCGCTGGCGGAGGCGGCCGGGGAGGTGCGGGGCTCGGGCGCCGATGGCCTTCCGCCCGGAGGGTCGGCCTTCCTCGCGAAACGGGCGACTGCCGCACGCCTGACCGGGCGAGACGTCGCCGAAGGAGAATTGGCCGGCGATCGGCTTTGCACGGCGCTCATGGAGCGGTCGAGGCGGGCATTCGCGATCGCTTGCGTCGGCTGGGTGAACGCCTTCAATCCGGAGCGGATCGTCGTCGGCGGAGCCGTGGCGGACGGCCAGGGCGAGCGGTTGCTGGGGCCGGCTCGGGACGAGGTGTCGAGGACCGCCTTTCCGGATCCCGCGGCACGGGTCGAGATCGTCCCCGCCGAACTCGGTAACGACGTCGGCCTGGTCGGAGCCTGGCCGCTCGTTGCTGAACGCCACGGCGATCCCGCCTGGCGGCGACTTCGAGAGAAGCGGTAGCCGCGCCGGCGGCGTCAGGCGGTCGAGTTCGCGGCCGCCTCCTTGGCCGCGGCCGCCCAGGTAGGCTGACGTTCCGGCGGCGGCAGCATGTCCAGGTGAACCAGCGGGGCGGTGATCCAGCGCTGCCAGGCTCCATCCGACCGGCGCCAGCGATCCACGACGTCACGCAGGCACAGTGGCCACAGTGCCACCAGAACCGCCAGCCTGGTCAGCGAGAAGATCGGCATCGTGGCCGTGGCGGCGATGAAGGCCAGCCAGTCGAGCCGCCAGCGGATGGCGACGACGATCGCGACCGCGGCGATCGCGAAGCGGATCGCGAAGTCGGTCCCGCCGTGATCCGGCACGATGGCGTAGACGAACATCGCCTGCATCTGTGAAGAAGCTTCCCAGCCGAACGTCCCGAGGTAGTCCCACCAGAGCCCCGGTGCGACCGCAAACGAGGCCGCGCAGGCTCCCGCGAAGACGCTGCAGCCGATGACTATCGCTCGCCGCATCTCCGGTCTGGTGGCATACAGGTAGGGGAGCAACAGCGCCGGGCCGAACTTCATCCCGGCGAACCAGGGCAGCAGATAGACCGCCCGCTTGTCACGGAACGACAGCAGCGCCACCGCGCCCAGGGCAAGGGTCACGTTGCCGAACCCGATCTCGAGCATGATCGGCCACTGAAGCATCGCCAGGAGGGCGAGCTTCCAGGATCCGGCCATATAGCGGAGACAGAGCACGCTGAAGATGCGCCAGGCCCAATCCACGGTCAGCTCGGGCATGAACGCGATGGGCACTACCAGTTGGGCGAAGACGGGCGGGTACTTGTAGGCGCCCATCGTCCAGATCTGGGCGGGGGCGTAGAGCGGCTGCCCGTTGACGATGTGTTGGGCGGCCAGTTCGTAAGCGTAGGTGTCGTAGGCCGGCCAGAGGTTCAGGCCCACGTTGTAGGCGACGATCACGGTCACCTGCACCGCGACCGCCACGAGCATGAACCAGGCGATCAGCCAGCCGACTGTGTCAGCGCGAGACTGGGTCGGGACGACTCGCGAGGCCAGGCCGATGACGCGGCGCCCGATGCCCGGGGCATTCGGCCGATCGTCCCGGCGGCCGCCACCCGAGCCGTCGGCGCCGCCGGCCATCTCCGGCGCTGGGTCTAGCGAGGTGGCAACGGGCGCAGCGGTATCCACACGTCATTCCTTGAAGGGCTTGGCAGCCGACAAAGTCTAGCCATCACGGCGGCGCTCAGCCACGGTTCAGCCGATCGGCCGACCCCACCACACGCTGGCGGCGAGTATCACATACAGCCCGATCAGGGCCAGGCCCTCCAGCCAGGTGGACTCACCGTCCATGACGACAAGCGAGGCCAGGACCGCAGTCAGCGCAAGCGCGGCCACGAGCAGCGGCGAGACCACGAGGGTCAGCGTTGCTCCGCCGAGGACCAGGCTCGTGAGAACGAGCACCGGTACCAGTGCCAGGGCCACCTGGAGGCTCGAGTTGAGAATGACGCTGATGGCCAGGTCGCCCTTGTTCGCCAGCATCGCCTGCACCCCCACGACGTTCTCGACCGCGTTGCCGGCGATGGCGACGACGACCAGGCCGGCGAACGCCTCCGACATCCCGAGCGAATTCATGGCGGGCTTGAGGGCGTCGACGAACCAGTCGGAGACGAAGGCCGCGCCGATTCCCGCTGCCAGCAGCACGCCGGCAGCGACCGCCAGCGGCCAGTCCGCGGCGTCGCGGCCGGACTCGTCGACCTCCGCGGTGGTCGAGCCTTTGCCGACGGCAAACGGCAGGCTCCCGGCGAAGACGGCCAGCAGTACGATGGAGACGATCACCGACAGCTCGGTCTCGTGCCCGTAGGCCGGACCGCCGGCGGAGGTCGCGATCGTCGGAATGGCGATGGCGGCCGCGGCCAGAAGCAAGAGAGTAGACATCATCTTGGTCTGATCGGTGCCGAACTTCTGTGGCCCGTGACGGAGACCGCCGACCAGGAAGGCCAGGCCGAGGACAAGCAGCGTGTTGGCCAGGATCGACCCTACAAGGGCTGCCCGAACGACATCGAGCAAGCCGGCTCGAAGGGCGAAGATGCCGATGAAGAACTCGGGCAGATTACCGAGAGCCGACTGCAGGACCCCGGTGGCCTTGGGCCCGAGTCGATGGGCGAGTTGCGTGGTGCCCTCGCCGACCATTGCCGCCAGGCCCGCTAGCCCGATCGCCGAGGCGACGAAGATGGCCACGCCGCCCGCGCCGCCGAGGCGCAAGCCCAGTGCAGCCAGACTGGCGCCGATGGCAACCACGGCGATGATGCGGGTCCGGGTCTCGAAGTAGCTCACCACGCTTCGCGCCTCCTGGGCCGATTGTGCCGGACGCGGGGCAGGCGCGTGGGGCGCGCGGGTCAGCCGGCCGCCGGGCTTCCCAGTATCAATACGGGGGCCAGGGGAGGGCGGGACGGTATTGATCCGGACGTGGCAACGCTCCGGCCGAAAGGAGCGCGTCGATCCTGCGGGATGTTGCCGCGACTTCGGGGTGGGACAGCAGCGAGCGCAGCTCCTCGCCCAGGCCGCCGGCCACCTCGTCGTGGAGTGAGGCCAGGACGGCTCGCTCGTCTGCCGACAGGGCCTGGCCCCGCCATCGCCACAGCACCGTCCGCAGCTTCGGCTCGACGGCGAAGCACAGGCCGTTGTCGATCCCCTGGATCCGGCCGTCGGGGAGGGGGAGCAGGTGCCCGCCCTTTCGATCGGCGTTGTTGAGGACCGCGTCGAGAACCGCGATGCGTCTCAGTGCCGGGTTGTCCGATGCGACCAGCTCGGCGGGGTCGACCGACTCGTCGACCTCCATCCAGAGCTGGACCATCCCCTCGCCGAACGGCCCGTCGCGCATGACCGTTGGCGGCACGATCTCCCAGCCGCTGGCCTCAGACACGGCGTGAGCGCCGACCTCGCGACAGGCCAGGGTCCCATCCGGGAAGTCGTACAGCGGGCGCTCGCCACGGATCGGCTTGTAGACGCAACTCGCCGCGATCGGGCGGGCGGAGTCGCCGCAGGAGACCATGCAAAAGAACGTGGCGTTGGAGGCCGAGAGCAGTCGGCCGACCACGGTCAACTCCCCATCGCGGAGGAGTCGAAGCGCGTCCGCCTTGTCAAGCTGTCCGGCAACCTGTCGACCCTCGATCGCGGCAGCCTCCATCTCGGCTCGAGTCAAGCCGGCCACCATCGGTTCAACGTCGGCAGGCTCGTCCGATCGGCCGGCCGCAGTCGGTTCGGCTTGTTCGGCCCCGTCGTCCTGGGTCATCGATTGATCTCGGTGGGATCTCACAGCGCCATTCAGTGCATGAAGCCGTTGCGGCGGGCGCAGATGTGGCCTTCGGGGTTGAGCGGCTGGCCGCAGAACGGACACGGCGGCCGTCCCGCTGCCACCACCTCGAGGGCTCGTTGCGCAAACGCCAGCGCCTTGGCCGGACTCAGGTGCACCCGCACGACATCCGATTCGTCATCGTCGGAGTCCAGGGACTCGTCGGCCTCCTCCTCGTCCTCGCTCGCGGCGCGGGCCTCCACGACGATCGTTTCGTCGTCACCGTCCCAGACGAGGGCCATGGTGCCCACGCGGAAAGTCTCGTTGAGCGGCTCATCGAGCGGTGCCGCGTCTATGTCGGCTGGGGCCGGCTCCTCAGGGACGTCGGCCCCTCGTTCGCGAACCTCAGCCAGCAACAGTGTCAGCCGCTCGGCCAGGAGCGTGACCTGGACCTTCTCGAGGATCACCGAGACGATTCGGTCGCCGTCGCGAGCCTGCAGATAGAAAGCCCGGCTCCCGGGCTGGCCGACGGTGCCGGCAACGAATCTGTCGGGTTGGTCGAAGTTGTAGACGAGTCGTGCCATCGGGCCTCCAGGCGGGTCGGGCGCGGAACGCCGCGACGCGACGAATCTATACCCAGCCGCCAGATGACTCCGCCGGCGGCGGTCGGCGATGCGCGGTCAGCGTCGCCTCCGGTGCCGACCGGCCCGAGCGCCCCGGGCGCAGTCTTTCGGAATTCCCATCGTGCCGCACAGAGAACCGAGTCAGTCTCGGACCTGTGGTTTCCAATTTGGTAGTCTGCACTTGACAAATATAAAGTCAGGTAGGCATAGTGCTAATAACAGCGAGCAGGGTGCTTCCGGTAGTCCCGGGATGCAGCCGCCGGTACGCCGGCGGGCCGGGCTCGCGGAAGAGGCATTCCAGACAACATGGCACGCGACGTAATCTCAACCTGTCCCGTCTGCTCGAGCGAACTGTCGATCACCCGGCTTCAGTGCCGGGGCTGCGGCACCGCCATCGAGGGCGACTTCAACGTCGGTCGTTTCGGGCGCTTGAGCCGCGAGCAACTCGCGCTCCTCGAGAGCTTCCTGCGCGCTCGGGGGAACGCCAAGGAGCTGGAGCGCGAGCTGAAGGTTTCGTACCCGACCGTTCGCGCCAGGATCGAGGCTCTCGTGAAGGCGCTTGGTCTGGCCGACGGTGAGCCGCTCGGGGACGACGGCGAGGAGGGGCTCGGGCGCTCGGGCGATTCGTCGGAGTTGCGCCGCGACGTGCTGGAGCGGCTGGCGCGCCATGAGATCAGCGCAGATGAGGCGGCCGTCCTCCTCCGCGCTCGGAAGGAGTAGGGGATGGGGACGCTGGAGCGAAGCGAGACGCTCACCCATCGGATCGGCACGGCGGGCCGAATCTCCGTCAAAACCATCACCGGCACGCTGCGAGTGCGCGGCATCGAGGGCGAGGAAGCTCGCCTGACCGTCACCTACAGGATCCGCGCGACGGACCAGGCCGCGGCCGAGCGGGCGCTCGACACCGGCCGGGTGATCGTCGATCGCGGACCGGGCTCGCTCGAGGTGGAGACTCCGGAGCGGCGCCTCTCGACCGGCCTGGCCTGGCTCTTTGGCGGGGCGCGCGTCGGCGCCGACGTCACCGTCGACGTGCCGTGGGGCACCAAGGTGCGGTACGAGACGATGAGCGGCTCGATCGAGGCAATGGCCCTGGTCGGTGACCAGAAGTACAGAACGGTCTCCGGCGACATTCGGATGTGGAGTCTCGGCGGCCTGGTCGAAGCAGGCTCAATCTCCGGCTCGATCACGCTCGACAACGGCGGCGACGTCCGGGTCCGGGCCAACACGATCTCGGGCGGGATCAAGGTTCGTGCCCGCCGTTTCTACGGCATGGCTCTGTCATCGACCAGCGGCAGCATCCGAGTCATCGGCGCGCTCGATCCGTCGGGCGATCACCGCACCGAGTCGATCTCGGGCGGGGTCGAGCTGACACCCTTGAGTGGTGTCACGGCCGAACTTCGGGCCGTCTCGGGTTCGATCGTCTCAGACGTCGAACACCGGCTCGAAGGAGGGCGTGGCTACTGGCGCTCTGTCGTCGGAGATGGCGGGGCCTCCTTCAAGGTGAACTCGACCTCGGGGAGCCTGCGCATTCGAGCGCCGCGACCCGGGGACTACGTCGTCGCCCCCGCGGTTCCGGCGGCCCCATCAGGGTCGTCGGCTGCGCCCTCGCCGGCCGAGCCGGGCCGGCCTGCCGAATCGGACGCGCCGGGCGACATGTCCGGCGAGCCGGCGGTCGACACGGCAGGCGAGCAGGCCGAACCCAGGGAGACCGAGGAAACCTGGAATCCGGACGAGACGGCTGACGCTGAAGAGTCCCCGGCCGATGACGAGGAGCTGGCCGTCCTCCAGGCCCTCGAAAGAGGCGAAATCGGCGTCGACGAGGCCGCCGAGCGCCTCGAGCGGTCGAGGAGGTAGGGCGATGTCCGGTGAACTCGAAGCCCTGCTCAAGCTGGTCTCGGAAGGCAGGCTCACGGCCGAGGAAGCGGCGCCGATCGTGGCCGCTTTCGAAGAGAAGGCGCGCGCCGGCGAAGACGTCACGGCCGCCGGGCGACGCGCCGGCGAAGCCGATGCCGGCTCTCGCGCCGACCGCGAGCGCAGGAGCGGCTCCGCTCGCGATGCCCTCGCCGGTCGGCGAATCAGGATCTTCGTGGCGGAAGACGGCCGCCCGGTTATCAATCTCCAGATACCGCTCGCTGCGGCGGGCTTTGCTATCGACCAGGTGCCCGGTCTGTCGCCGGATCACCGCTCGCGGATAGTCGAAGCGATCAAGACCGGCATGACCGGCCCGATCCTGGAAGTCAGCGACCACGGCGACGAGGTTCGCATAGTCATCGAGTAACCCGGCGGCCAGGCCGCCCGCCACTCCACTACCACCCGCTCCGGGCCCTCGTCGGGACCCGGCTTGGATAGCTATTGCCATAAACAGGAGCCAACTCGAATGGGCCCGCATTCAGGGCCGCTATCCGGCCGGCGTGACGGGAGTCGCTCGCGAAGCGCATTAGGCGCGAAGCGACTTAAGCGCAAGCGACGACCTCCCGGCGCAAGCCGGCCGGGCCAAGGGACGACCAACACAGCTAGGGGTTGACGATGTTGCTGCAGATCGAAGAGCTGACCAAGGTGTACCGGACGGGAGTCCGGGCCAACGACGGCATCAGCCTCGCCATCGGCGAAGGCGAAGTCTTCGGGCTGCTCGGCCACAACGGCGCCGGCAAGACGACCCTCGTCAACCAGGTCGTGGGGCTGCTCAAGCCGACTTCCGGTTCGATCCGTATCGACGGGCGCGACATGGTGGCCGACCCGGGTCTCGCCCGCCGGCTGTGCTCCTTCCAGGCCCAGGCTCAGGTGCCGATCGACGGCCTGACTCCCCGCCAGGCGATCGACCTGCTCGGGCAGCTGCGTGGCACCGCCAGGACGGAGGTCGAGCGGCGGCGCGAGAGGCTGATCGACGCCCTGGACCTGGGGGCGTGGCAGGACGAGGATGCGGCACGACTTTCCGGTGGCGTCAAGCGTCTCGTGGCCTTCGCCATGGCTGCCGTCGCGCCAGGCCGCGTGGTCATGCTCGACGAGCCGACCAACGACGTCGATCCTGTCCGCCGCCGGCTGCTGTGGCGGCAGGTGCGGACACTCGCCGATCACGGCGCCGCCGTTCTGCTGGTGACGCACAACGTCATCGAGGCGGAGCGGTCGGTGGATCGGCTTGCCATTCTCGATGAAGGCCGGGTCATCGCCGAAGGAACCCCGGCGGGGCTGAAAGGCCGTCTCGGGGCGGCGCTCCGGTTGGAGCTGGTCCTCGACCCCGATGCATCGGAGATACCGGCGTCGCCGTTCGGACTCTCGGCCGTCCCCGTCGGCAATCGCGTGATGGTCGGCGTTCCGATGGACGCTGCCGGCCAGGCCGTTGCCTGGGCTGAATCGCTGAAGCATGCCGGCTCGGTCGAGGAGTTCACCCTCGGTCCGGCCACGCTCGAGGACGTTTATGTGGCGCTTGTCGGTGGCGCGGAGGCCAGACCGGCGCAGGTCGAGGAGGTGTTCGATGCAACTGCTGCGTAGCTACAGGCTTCTGGTCACCTGGCAGGCACTCCGCAAGAAGAACTACCTGCCGCTGATGATGGCGGTCCAGACGCTCTTCTCTCTGGGCATCGTTCTCGGCTACCCGCTCCTCTTCCCAACACTGGACCGAACCTCCATCTACCTCATCGCCACCGGCGCGCCGGCGATCTCGATGGTCTCGGTCGGGCTGGTCGCGCTGCCCCAGACGATCGGCGAGCAAAAGGCCGAGGGTAGCCTGGCGTACATGCGCTCGTTGCCGGTGCCGCGGCTCGCGTACCTCGTCGCCGACCTCACCGTGTGGATGGCGATCGTGATCCCCGGCGTTGTTCTCGGCGTGCTGGTCGGTGCGTGGCGCTTCGGTCTGGAGCTGCAGGTCAGCCCGCTGGTCGTTCCGGCGGTCCTGATGGTGGCCCTGACGGCGACGTGCGTCGGCTATGCGATTGCTTCGATCCTGCCCTATATGCTGACCGTGGTCATCACCCAGGCGATCGTGGTCTTCGTTTTCATGTTCTCGCCGCTGACCTTCCTGCCCGACAAGCTGCCCGCCTGGTTCGAGGCGATCCACAGCGTCCTGCCGATCCAGGCGATGGGTGAGGTGACGCGCGGCACGATCGCTCCAAACGAATTCGGACTGCCGCTCGGCGCCTTCCTGACGCTGGCGGTGTGGTGCTTCCTCGGGTTCGGGGTCACGTACGCGGCGATGTCCCGGCGAGGCTGATGGCGCGCTAGGCTGTGGCCATGACGAGGCCGACGGCACTACGAGCGCGCAAGTGACCGGGCCCGGCAAGCTGCCCGCCCGCGATTTCGAGGAGATACGCCTGGCCGAGGCACTGGAACGGGGTCGCTGCCCGCTCTGCGACGCCCGCCAGGAATCGAGCTTCGCGGCGCTGCGAGGTCTGGCACGCGAGGGTGCCACCGATCGCGGCCTGCGAGACCAGATGGACAAGGGCCTCGGCTTCTGCCGGCCCCACAGCGTCGGCCTCTCCAAGATGGAGCTTCTCCAGACGAGCAGCCAGCTCGCCACCGCCGTTCTTCTCGACGCCGTCTTGCGGCGGCGTCTGGCAACTTTGAAGAAGGTTGCCGGGGGCGACGCCTCCAGCCAGGTTCGAGGTCTCGCGGAGCTTTCGGATCCCCGCTGCCCCGTCTGCACGCGGACGGCCGAAGCATCGGCAGCCGCCGTTCGGCGTCTCCTGGCGCTCTCGATCGACGAAGCCTGGTCGGAAGCCCTGGGCAGCGGCGAGATCTGCCTCGACGACATCTATGCGCTCTGGACGGCTGCCGCGGCCGGTCCGAAGGAAGTCTCGGCCCGCTGGTCGCGGATCCTGGCGGCTCAGCTCAAGCGTCTGGATGGCCTCCAGAAGACGCTCGCCGAATACGCCCACAACAGCACCATGGACCGCCGCGGGCTCATCACTCGCGAGCAGCAGGAGGCAGGCGCCGCTTCGATCCGCTTCTTCGGCGGTTCGCCGGACCGCGACCGAACGCGCTAGGGCCTGTTTTCGTCTCGCCGGCGCGGTCCCAAGTCTTCCCGGTGGCGCGCGTTCCGTACAATTGGGCCAGCCATCCCAGGCGTCCCGTGCTTGGAGGTTCATTTGCCCGCGCTGCCGTATCCCGTCGCTCGCGTCATCGACGCCGCCTTGGTGGGCGAACTGACCGTCATCGGACCCGACGAACGTCCCATCACCTATCCGATGGTTCCGCTTCTTTGGGGCGATCGGATCTTTCTGACGTCGAGCGTCCTCGATTCGACCAAAATCGGGCACATCAAGGCCAATCCGAGGGTCAGCTTCTCGATCTCGAACCCGGACGCGATCGGCACGTTCACGAGCAAGGTGACGGTGCAGTGCGACGCCCGAATTGCCGACGAAGACCTCCATGCCGGCTGGGAGCGGCTCCTGCCGAACTGGACGCGCAAGGACCCGACCACGGTGGGGCTCCTGCGGGCCAGGCTGGGCTTCCCGCTGATCTTCGAGCGCGTGCTCATCGAACTCACGCCGCGGCGGACGTGGCTGTGGCCCGACGGGCGAACCGACCAGGCGCCACAGATCACGATGGCCGCGGAGGTGGCTCGATGAGCCCGAAGTTCCGACTGCCGAGGATCGGGCGGGCCATAGGGTCGACCGAGGCCGATGCCACGACAGCCGCGCCGAACGCCCCGATGACGACCGACCCGGCCGCTGCGTCGGCATCACAGACACGCGCCGCGCCGGATGCCGCGACTCGCATCGTAGAGGTGAGTGCCGAGGCGGGAGCTCCGATCGCGGCCGGCGCCGCCGTCGAGACGTCCGGTCCGGCGGAGCCCGCGGCCACTGCCGCGACGGCTG
>Ga0182017_10000638_pt1 | contig 27585 bp, 21 predicted proteins | sample 712E3DmetaG_FD_120492 | JGI IMG/M metagenome (GOLD analysis project Ga0182017, IMG submission 120492) | Permafrost microbial communities from Stordalen Mire, Sweden - 712E3D metaG | ecosystem: Environmental > Terrestrial > Soil > Wetlands > Permafrost | place: Sweden: Stordalen | collected... | reverse complement strand
GAATAGGTGGTGGAAGAACGAAGCATCAACTTCCTCGAAGTGTCCTATGGCTTCGACGAAAAGCGGGCGATCCAAAACAGCCAGCGCTACCTAGAATGCAAGCAACCCTACTGCACGGACAGGTATCCCATGGGAATCGACATCCAGAGATTCATCGACCTTATGGTTCAGAAAAACTATGTCGGAACCGTGCGAAAGATACGGGAGGCAAACTATCTTCCTGCCATCTGCGGGAGGGTCTGCCCCCAGGAATCCCAGTGCGAATCTCTTTGCGTGATGGGGAAGAAGCTGAGTCCGGTGGCCATCGGGAAACTTGAGAGGTTTGTCGCCGACTACGAAATGAAGAACGACCTCTTCACCCCCCCGGTGATCCGGAACAAGCGGCAGGGGAAAGTGGCGATCGTCGGATCCGGACCTGCAGGACTCACTTGCGCGGCGGAGCTGGCGCAAATGGGATACCAGGTCACCATATTTGAAGCCCTCCATGCGGTCGGCGGAGTCCTCCGGTACGGGATCCCCGAATTCCGTCTCCCCAAGGAGATCCTCGATCTGGAAACGAACCGGATTAAGGCGATCGGAGTGGAGATCTACACGAACTTCGTCGTGGGGAGGACGGCCACTATCGACGAGTTGTTCGATGAATGGGGATTCAACGCCATATTCCTGGGGACAGGCGCCGGGACACCGACGTTCATGGGTATCCCGGGGGAAAGCCTGAGCGGAGTCTACTCGGCGAACGAATTCCTCACGCGCGTCAACCTTATGGGAGCCTACAAGTTCCCGCAGAACGACACGCCGATCAGGGTGGGAAAGGCCGTCGGAGTGATCGGCGGCGGAAACACCGCGATGGATGCGGTACGGACATCCAAACGCCTGGGGGCGGAAAAGGCGTACCTCATCTACAGGCGCTCGCGGGAGGAGATGCCCGCGCGCGAAGAGGAGATTCACCATGCCGAGCAGGAAGGGATTGAATTCCTCCTCCTGACCGCGCCCCTGCGCATACTCGGGGACAAGAACAACTGGGTCTGCGGCATGGAATGCCAGAAGATGGAGCTGGGAGAACCGGATGAATCGGGACGCCGGAGACCGGTGCCCCTGAAGGGTTCCGAGTTCACACTCGAACTTCAAACGGTCATCGAGGCGATCGGTCAGAAGCCGAACCCGATCATACAGGCGACCACCCCTGGACTCGACACGAGCAAGCGGGGGACGGTCGTCACGAATGAAAAGCAGAAGACGAGCCGGGACAAAATATTCACCAGAAAAGATCTTTCACGCGGCGGCGCCACCGTGATACTGGCGATGAAGGATGGGAAGACCGCCGCAGCGGCGATCCACGAGTATCTGAGCGCATCTCAGCCGGCTGCGTAGACGGAAAGGTCCGATGCGAGAACCCCTGCCCGATACCGGGGAGGGGTTTTCCTTTTTTGTCAGTAGTCCAGCCTCACCCCGAAACGGACTTGTCGCGGGGGTCCCCAGTTGCCGGAGTTCTTCCCGTTGTTGACCGCATCATAAAAAGCGACATATTGCGGGCCGTACTGGGCTGCGACCATTGACCCGGCGGGGCTGTCAGATCTGACGAGAGGGGAATCGGGTGTAGTTGCCTACTGAAATGGAGCGGGAGGCGAGGCCCCGGGCCCAGGAAATGCCGAGCTCGCTGAAGAAGCTCCTCTCCTGCACGGCCACTGTCATGTATTCATCCAACCCGCGGACACGATGAAACACCCCCCTTGTCCCCGGGGGGTACATTTCCCAGTCTTCGACAACCGTGACGCTTGGCTCGGGAATCACGCCGATCTCCGGGGAGCTTTCGTGCATGGCGTTCACGGTCAGCGTCTGGGCGCGCGCGAGCTCCGGTGTACAAAGGGGATCCCTCCCCTCCCGGAGGGCGAGCACAAGGTCCCTGAATCCCTCGTAACGCCAGTTGTCATGTACGAGGTTGTCGAATTCCTCGGTCTTCCCGTCGGCGTATCTGATCAGGGTCTTCCCGTTGTCCGTCTGCCAGTATGCATTGCCTCCCTCGCATTCCAGGCACATGTAGGGACCATGCTCTCTTCCGTTCGCATGCGTGAATATCACGAATGCGCTGCTCCCTCCGGTGGTCGTGAATCGCAAGAGCACCGTGTCGGGACCCTCGATCCTGTTCGCCCTGTAGAGTTCGGCCCGGATCTCCGTCGGGTTGTCCGCCTTCCCCGCTGCGGACGAACAGAGGTAAAGGGCGTTCATCAGGTAATGCGCATGAGCGTTGTTGGCGGGGCTGTCGAGGATCCACTCCTCTCCGACGCGCAACTTCCCCGCCCATTCGTTCCTGCCGTAGTAAGTTTCGCTCCGGGGCCATCCGCAAACCAACGAGAGCACCCGGACCTTCCCCAGCTCCCCCCCGCAGATGCACGACTTGAGCTTCTGTATTGAATTGCTGTAGATGTGCTGGAAACCGACTGCGACTCTCCGGCCTGTTTCTTTCTTCGCCGCGATGAGACTGTCAACCTCCTGTACGGGCGCCGCAACAGGCTTCTCTCAGTAAACATGCACGCCGGCACGCATGGCAGCGACACTGACGGGGACATGCATGCCGATCCCGATGGGAACGGTGAGCACGTCCGCCGTGCCGGCTCCCTGTGACATAAACTGCCCGACGCTGTCGTACAACGTGCAGCCCCTGGCAAGGAGCTCGCCGGCAAGCTCGGGCCTCTGCTTCCGGTCGCTCTCCAGCGCAACCACCCCCACGAGCTTCGCCAGGCCCTGTCCGGCGATCCAGTCGACCGCCTTGAGGTGGACCAGCCCGTACCCGCCGAGGCCGATGACTGCGAAACGCAACGGTTCCAATGGTGGTCCTCTGTTACCTTATAAGACCGAGCTTCTTCTCCGCCTCCGGCCCCGCTTCTTCCACGCTTGCATGCTTCCTGTCGAGACGGCCGAACTGCGCCGACGGGACCTTCCCGACGGGATTATGGCGGTACGTATCGACTCCTCTGCAGAGATATGTCGTGAAGTATGGATTGACGGCAAGGTCGCATTTTACGACAGTGCTCGAGTACCGGATCGTGAGCCCCGCACGGCGGCGTGATGAATTATTCGCAGGTGAGCCGTGAACGAGCTTGTCGTCATGGACGGACACCTGCCCCGCACGGAGATTGAGGGAGACCGCGGAATCCTCACGGAACTGTCCCTGCTCACATTCAAGAGTAAGCACGGAATCCGTATCCGATGAACGCGAATGCTTCAGGAGCCCCGCTCTGTGCGAACCGGGGATGACCTGCATCGCGGCGTTAGCCTCGTCCACGTCCTCAAACGCGACCCAGACCGTCGCGGATATCTTGGGTTCCAGCGGCCAGTAATAGGTATCCTGGTGCCAGCCGACCGTGGAACTGGTGCGGGGCGGCTTGATGAAGAAGTTGGATCCCCAGAGATAGAAATCCGGACCGAGGATGTCTTCCACATAGTCGAGGATGGTGCTGTTCGTGCAAATATCGTAGAGGAAGCGGCTGCTCTCATGCCACTCCCGTATGTCCTTTGCATCTTCCCCGGGGTGGAGGAGTTTCATCAGTTCGCTCAACCCATCGTTAAGATCCTTCACCTGTCCCGCGCCGAATACGGGGGGCAATCCGATCATGTACCCCTTCTCTGCATAGAATTTCCTCTGTTGCTCGGTCAGCCGCTTCCCCATAATCGGACGCTCCTCTATTAACGAAACAGCCCGTACTTTTTGACATGCCGGTATGCCATGTAGCCCACAGCGCCGGTCTCCACCGCTCCCAGCACCATCTGAAAATAGCTCAGGTTCTTCTCTTTCGCCCACTGCAGGCGGAGCGGGGACATGAGATCCGCGCGAGGCTCAAGTACTCCCCCGATGAATGAGCCCGCGCCGGGGAATTCGCCGGAGGCGAACATCATGGCGGGATCACTGAATGAAAGCCCGGACCCGACCGATGACGGAAAAAGAAACGTTGCCCGGCCGAGCGACAGGCCGGGATCCAGCAACATTATTCTGTTCACATGAGCGGTGTCAGCGAAGACCGCCCCCGGGTGGACCTGACCCTTCACAGCAAGAGCCGATATGATGAACAGGAGAGCGAGAGTGACGATGCCCCGGATTCGCATGAGTGAATGTACGCCGTGAACAGAGGATAATCAAGCCGCGCACAGGGCGGATTGCTTCGGGCGGATTGCTTCGTGGCGCCTCCGGCGCCACGAAGCAATGACAGACTTCTTCACTTCAGAGCAAGGACGACGACGGAACAGGGGGGGAGCTTAACGTGCAACGTCGTGCCGTCGAGCCGGGCCCCCCCGAATTCCGCCGGTTTCACGCGGGACGGATCATCAAATGTGTTGTGATCCTGAACCTTCCCGGACACGAGTACCCGTCCGCTCACCGATGAGCATGCCGTGCCGTGCATTTCAACAACCACGTCCTGTACATGGCCTGTATCGATGTTCACGAGCGATATGTGGGTGGTGCCGCTCCTGTCGCGCGAGGCGGAGACAGAGACCGCGGGAAGGGATTTCTCCCCCATGGCATACGTGACGCTCCGTACGCTCACCGGAAGCAGGAGCGCGTCATGGTGCACTGTATACATCTCCATGACGTGGTAGGTGGGCGTGACGAGCATCCGCTCTCCCTCCGTCAACACGACGGCCTGCAGGACATTCACCGTCTGCGCAAGGTTCGCCATCCGTACCCGGTCGCAGTGGTTATTGAAAATGTTCAGGGTGACTCCGGCGATCATCGCATCGCGCATGGTATTCTGCTGGAAAAGGAATCCGGGGTTTGTCCCCGGCTCCACGTCATACCATCCCCCCCATTCATCCACCACCAGCGCGATTTTTTTCTTCGGATCGTACTTATCCATGATCGCGACGTGCTTTTGCACCAGATCCTCCATCTCGATCGCGCGGCGCAATGTCTCAAAGTACTCCGCTTCCGAGAATTCCGTTGCCGAACTCTTGTGGTTCCAGTCGACTGCGTAATGGTGGAGCGCGATCCCTTCGATCAATCCCTGCGGGATGTCACGCATCAACACCTCCGTCCAGTGAAAGTCGGAGGAACCGGCACCGGAGGCAATCCTCCAGAGGGAACCGGGTTTCCAGGAGGAAGGGATGAATGTCGCAAACGTCTTGTAGACGTTTGCATAGTATTCTGCGGTCATGTTTCCACCGCATCCCCAGGCTTCGTTTCCGACCCCCCAGAACCGGACTTTCCATGGCTTCTCCCTTCCGTTCTCTCTCCTCAGGGCGGACATAGGGCTGACACCGTCGAAGTTCACATACTGCACCCACTGGGCGAAATCCTGGACCGTCCCGCTCCCCACGTTGCCGGTGATATACGGCTCAGCACCGAGCTGCTCACAGAGGTCAAGGAATTCGTGGGTCCCGAAGCTGTTGTCCTCCGTGACGCCCCCCCACCAGCTATTGACGATCGCAGGTCGTTTCGTCCGGGGACCGATGCCGTCTTTCCAATGGTATGTGTCGGCAAAGCAACCGCCGGGCCAGCGAAGGTTGGGGATCCTGAGTTTCTTGAGCGCCTCGACCACGTCGGTGCGGATCCCCCGGGTATTGGGAATCTTCATGTTCCCCTCCCCCACATAATATCCTCCGTAAATGCACCTTCCGAGGTGCTCAGAGAAATGCCCGTAGATGTTCCGGCTGATCGTGTCCTTCGCCAGATCGGCGTTGATGACGACGCGGTTCTGGCACGGGGCCGGGGCCGAAAGGAGAAACAGAAGGAGCGGAAGCGCGACGGGGAAGAACCGGCCGTGGCGTCGAATCAGAATATGCATTTGAGTTTCCTCTTTATTGAGTGGACGATCATGCGACAGACGTGCACTGCTCACTCCGCCACCAGAGCGGGAAAATGTGACGCGCGGAGCTTTTCGTTCATCGGGGCAATCTGATTTTTCCGGATCCCCTCCCAGCGAGCAAGGAGATCCCCGAGGTCTTTCTGAAGGAGAACAGATGCTTCTACGGCCTGTGATGTGGGAGGGGCATCGGTTTCCTGCAGAATGTCCAGGAGCGAAGCCCGGCTTCCACCTGTCTCAACGCAGGCACGGCAGGGCCGCCGGTCGATCCGGATGCGAGGACACGGGAACGCCTCTCCGCGCCTGATGTCCCCTCCAGCTCGCCCAGGCTCAGATCGAGCGCGGCAAGTGAATCTGAGAGCGGCCCCTGCTCCGGGACACCCGGAGCACCCACCGTCCGCCCTCCCCTGTGAGGCCCGATCATGCGCCATCGCATCTCCTGGTACAGAGACGGATCGGAAGCCTGCGCGAAGGGAGAACACACCGCTCCAGCGCCAAGCATGAGCAGGCAGAGCCAGAGGATGGAACGACAAGAAACGGTCACTGTAGACGCCCTGTGAGGAATGGGGAGAGCTACAGTCTTCGCCAATGAAACACTTTTCCGGGGGAGAATCAATTGCAGACCTCCGGCTTGACCTTGAACCGAATATGCATACATTTTACTTCGTTCTTCTTTTTCGAACTCCCCGGAAGGTCATGACGATGAAAACGCTCCTCCTGCTCGCATCCATCTCACTCCTGCGCCTTTCACCGGAGGCGGCGGCACAAAAGGGATTCACGGTGCGGGGCGGCGACGAAGAGCTCTCGGTCTCTTCGAACGGCGAGATCACCGGTATCCGGAAGAGGAGCGGTCCGTGGAACAAACATGTACGCGGGGTGACGGTCCTTGACAGCTCCATCCAGGTCGGTGGAGCCCGCGTGATCGAGACACACGACCGCGGGATTCAAGTGACAAGAGATTTCGTGAGGGAGGGAGGGAAGCTCCGCCTTTCGGTCGTCGATCGATTCACGCCGGAGACGTCGTCGATCCGGTGGGACGTGGAGGTCGAAGGGGGATCGGAGCCGTGGTCGACCGGGATCGGCACCTTGATGGTTTTCCCGGACACGGCGGGGGCACGATTCTGGACGACGTGGGGAAACCCGGATCAGTTGAGTCCCGGCGACCCGGGGACACATCCCGACGTCTGGCACAACCCTTTCGAGACCCGTCCTTTCCGGAACATGCACCTGATCTACGGCGGACATTTCGCGAAAGGGGCGGGATATTCGGTCCCTGTGTTCAGCATCATGTACCCGGGGGAACTTACGGGAATCGGACTCGCAATGTCTCCCGGTGATCCTCTGCTCGACCTCCACATGGTGACGACCTCCGCAGGAGAGGTGGTACAGCGGCGGAATTTTAACAGGCTCGCAGCGGGGAAGATCGTGAAGTTCACAATGCATATTTTTCTCCATGAAAGCGACTGGCGCGCCGTCATCTCGTTCATGGCCGGGAAATTCCCCACATATTTCCACCCTGTCGCGAAGAACGCCCTTGACATATGCGGGCTCGGGGCGTATTCCTCCTTCGAAGGGGAGATCGATGCGGGAAAGTACCGGAAGATGGGGGGAATCGTCAACTGGAAGGCATCGTTTGATTTCAGCTATATGGGGATGTTCATCCCACCGGTCCCGAGCGATACGACACCGTGGAAACGTTTCGACGCAACATCGGGGGGAGACCCCGTCCCGGGACAGAAAACGTACACGACAATCGCACGGATGGCGCGCTACGCTTCACGGATGAAAGCGCTCGGGTTCTCAACCCTGAATTATTTCAACATGACGGAATTCGGAGGGTTTTCCGAATGGGGGAAGGCCGTCGCGTATCCGGACCCTCACGCCACCGGGACGGAAGACGTCTGGATGAACCCCACGGCATTCCTGTACGACAATTTCCCCGGCGCACTCGTCTTCGGGGTCGTTGACGACATCGGCTGGCACAAGCGGAGCGCCGAACAGCTCATGCAGATGAAGGTCACGTTCCTCGACCGGCCGTTCTGGACATGGGGAGGTGCAATCATCACCGATGTGGGAGACCCAATGTATGCCCGCTTTCTTCTGAACCAGGCACGCCTCCATGTGGAGAAATTCCCCGACGCCCAGGGAATCGCGATCGACCGTTTCGACTGGCTGAATGAATACAACTGGCATGCTGACGACGGGAAAACCTGGGTCGGCGGGAGGCCTGTCCGCGCGCTTCTGAACTCTTACAGGGAGTTCATCCCCCGGCTGGCCAGGATAATGCACGACGGCGGGAAGGTGATATTCTGCAACCCGCACATGAACCGGCTGGAACTCATGGAGTGGATAGACGGCGTGTACAACGAATTCGGCCAGATAGGACACGAACTCAACCTGTCGTCCTTCCTCACGTTGTACAAGCCCCTGATCTGCTGGACGCCGGACCGGGAGACGGTCATGAAATTCCCCGACGCGTTCTTTCAGAGACATCTCATGATGGGGGCGTTCCCGACCGCCCCGTACCCCGGGAACGATCACACAATAGGCCCGGATCCGGAGGTCGAGCGCCGCTACATGGACTACGGGTCGATGTTCAACCTGATGCATGGGCGGTCATGGGTCCTTATTCCCAATGTCGCAGAGGTCGCCGGAGAGAGGGCGCTCTGCAACGTGTTCCGGACGGGAACGCGGATCCTCGTTCCGGTTGTAATGGGAACGTCAGACACTGTCGCCGTGCGTCTCAGACACTGCGGCGAACTGGGGCTCATGGCATCACTCCGGGTGGAAACCTGGTATCCGGGAAAGGAAGGGCCCATCACAGGGCGAGTCACCGTGACGGGGGACGAGCTGAAACTGAGCGTGCCTCTGGAACAGGGTTGTGCCTTTCTCGTGTTCTCGCGCTGAAGGTGGAGCGACGGGGCGCCCTCACTCATCTGCGGGTGCCCTCATGCGGTCCAGTCCGAATTCCCTTTGGGAAGAAGTTGAAAGTGTAGAGGGAGTTGCCTAGATTGAACCGGCAGTCATTCCGTCGGTGGAAAGTACAGGGCCGGAGACATGGGAATCAGAACCGAAACATTGCCCAGCGGGGTCGGGCTGATTGAAGTCAGAGGATCACTCCTTACGGATGAGGAAGTCGCGAGCCTGCGCCGGGCAATTGCGGAGTTCGTGGACCGCCGCTGGCGGAGGCTTCTCATCGACTTCAGCGAAACGAAGTACCTGAACAGCACGGCGATCGGCGTGCTTGTCGCGGCGCATACCACGTATTCCAAGCGGCAGTGGCAACTCAAACTCTGCTCCATGAACAAGCACGTTCATGTCATATTCGCCATCACGAACCTCATGAAGATATTCTCCGTGTACGACTCGAAAGAAGAGGCCATCAAGGGCTTCGCGGACGAAGGGGAGAAGCAATAACAGAATCAACCTGCCGGACTCTCTGCGATCTGATCGAACTGATCCGCGCAGAGGAACAGTCCGCGCGGGATATGAAAACACCCTTTCCATTTCCCTCCTTTCAGCGGAGTGAGCACGTCACCCCTCCGGTCCAGGTACCCGAACCATTCTCCATATCCTGGGTCGGGAAAATGCGCCCAGGTGTACTCGTGGACTCTTGTGAGCCACTCCAGGCATTCTTCGCGGCGGGTGAGCCGGTACCCCATAGCCAGAGCGACGAGCGCCTCCATATGAACCCACCAGAATTTCTGGTCCCATTCCAGCTGCTGCGGCGGTTTTCCCTCCGCATCGCAAAACGCGAAAATTCCCCCGTACTTTTCATCCCAGCCGAACCGGAGCGTGCTCAGAAGCGTGTCAACGGCAGTCCCGATGAGCTCCCGGTCGCCCGTTCTGAGGGCTGCATCCATCAGGAACCATGTCCCTTCTATCCCGTGTCCCGGGTTGATGACCCGCCCTTCAAAACAATCGGCGTGCCGCCCCTCGGGAGTGACGAGCTCGAAGAATATGCCCCGGGCCCCGTCGAGGAAAAGACCCGTCATCTCACGGACGCACCGTTCGATCGCGGCGCGGACTTCTTCCGGAGTGAGGAGCCACTCCATCTCCGGTGTGAGATTGATCAGTATCATCGGTATGGCAAACGCCCGGAGGGGCCGTGTACCGGGGACAACCTTCGAGTATTTACCCTTGGGGTTCTCCCTTCGCGCAAGTATGTTACGGTAGGTCCTCAGCGCAATGCCGGCCGCCTCTTCATCGCCTGAGGCGCGGGCGTACTGGCTGAACGCCATCGCCGCAAAGCAGTCCGAGAAGATGTTATAGGGCTGAACCGCAGGGGTGCCGTCGCGCGTCAGGGCGAAATACCAGTTCCCCTCCGGATCCATCCCGTGGGCACGGAGGAACCTGACCCCGTGGGCCGCCATCTCGAGCCACTTCTCCCGGCGCTCCAGTCTGTTGAAGAGCATCGAGTAGAGCCAGACCTGGCGGCACTGGGGCCAGATGAATTTGTCCGTGTCGTACACCGACCCGTCCCGCGCGAGGCAACTGAAGAATCCCCCGTCCCTTGCGTCCAGCGAGTGCCTCTCCCAGAACGGCAGCACGTCGTCGAGAAGGGCGGTCCTGTACTGCCGTCCGAGCATCCTGAAATCGGTCACAAAAAGTTTCATTAGTGGAATGTCCTCTGATAAAGTGTGTGGCCGGAATGTATAAATCAACGATACAAAAATAAAGGAGAGCGTGCGAGAATGCGCGTTGAATATTGCCCGAAAGAGCCCTACCTTCTCACCGATGCCTCCGCTATCTCAAAAACGACTGAAGCTGATGGCGCTCGCGCGGGAAGCGGGCGACCGCGCATTCGATGCGGAAACAGGGATCTGCCTGATCAGCCGCGACACCTTCTGGTATGCCGCGAGCCTCCTCTTCGACGACTCTGCGGGGCGCAGGGATCTCGGGCAAACTCTGGCCGGAAGGCTCCGGAGCGAGGACGGTACACACACACCGGCGACAATGCTCGCAATGGTCCTAGGGATTCCGGAGCTTCTTTCCCGCAAGACGGGAGACCATCTTATTGCCGAGATCGGACGTGAGCTCGTGCATGCGGCTGAGGTCCAGTGGCGGGACGGCAACGTCAACCATCCGCTCGGCGCCTACTGCACGCTGATACTCGGCGGAGAGCTCACGGATGCTCCATGGGCGGCCGATCTCGGATTGCAACGACTGCTTGAATTCCAGCGACTGACCGGCGACCGCCGGTTCAGGTTCCGGCGGCAGGCGGAGATGTCGGAATACAACAGTCCGACGTACACCGCGCTCGACGTCCTCTTCCTGGCACTCATCGCCCACTACGCCCGGGGAACCGAGGCGCGCGCTCTCGGGCTTTTCCTGGAACAACGGCTCTGGCTCGACGTGGCACTCCACTTCCACGCCCCGAGCGGACAATTCGCCGGTCCCCACTCCCGGTCGTACCAGGACGATTCGACGGGAGGGTTTTCCGCGCTCCACACGGTTCTCTTCGCCGCATCAGACCGGGAGATGTTCCTTGCACCGGAGATCTGCGTACGGTTCAACCATCCTTCGTCGCTGCTCCAGTGCGCCCTCACCGCACTGGTACCAACCCATTGCACCGCCGAGGCTGTGCGGATTGCGTGGGAAAAACCGTTCCCGTTCCTGATGCAGAAAACCACCTATTGCGAACAGTACCATGAAAACAGCTGGCGCACGGGGGAAGACGGGAGGAGATGCTTCGCATTCGACGATGAGGTATACCCCGGAGGGGTGCGCGAGCTTACAACGTACATGACGGAGGAATTCGCGCTCGGAACGGCGTCACTCCCCTATGTCAACGGCGGGCACGCCGACGGCGTGACATTCAGGATCCGCAGGTCCCCCCGCGTACGGGGGATGGGAGATTTCCGCTCCGCATACACACGCGGCGTGTACAACGGAGCTCTTGTCGGCCAGAGGAACCGCTGCCATCTCACCGGAACGGAGATCGACGAGAGCTACCTCTACGAGGAGGGACGATGCGCCACGATCCAGCACCGCGACCGCGCAATCGTCATGTATGCCCCGAAACGCTCCGGGCACAAGGGTGTCGGGAGTTTCAGGCTGGACCTGATATTCGGCTACCATGCCCCGTTTGATGAGCTCCTCCTCGACGGCGTGCCGGTCACGACGTTCCCCGCACGAGCGAGGCCGGGGGCACGATTGTATTTCCGCGACAAGGGGACATACGGCGCCGTGATCCCCCTGGGGCCCGTTCCGGCATCGGGGGACGCACCCGTATCACTCCACGCCGGGAACGACCACCTTATGTATTCCCTCTCAAGCTATGAAGGGCCTGCGAGGGATTTCACGCGGCAGGAGATCGCCGGATGGCGGACCGGGTTCGCCCTGCAGCTTGCATGCGCGAACGAATTCCCTTCGTTCGCCTCATTCATCACGTACGCCGGACTTCTGCGCGCCGTCGAATCGGGCGACGCCGCCGGCATACGGACGGTGACCTTTTCGGGCCCGGGCGGAACGCTTGCCACCGCGTATGATCCTTCCGCGGAGCGCTTTCTCTCGCGGACATGGAACGGGAGCGAAGAATGCGTCCAGCACCTCCGGGTCGAAGGAGGCGCCCCCGGACTTCCGCTTGTCACGCCGCTCACGATTTTCGGGAGTGAAGCGATGCAGCAGCGCACGTGAGGACGTCCGGAACCGGACACATGCGACGGACACTCGAGGGGTACCTGTTCGTCTCCCCCTGGCTCGCCGGGTTCATACTCCTGACCGCAGGGCCGATGATCGCCTCGCTGTATATCAGCGGGACGTCCTGGACGATGCTTTCCCCCCCTGTCTGGGTCGGTGCGCAAAACTATGCACGGCTCCTGGGGGACGACCACAGGTTCGGCCTCAGCCTTCTGAACACGCTCACCTATGTTGCTCTTGCGGTCCCTCTGGGACTCGCCGTATCACTCCTGCTGGCACTCCTCCTCAACCGGCGGATCCCGGGTCGGGGGCTTTTCCGCACGCTTTTCTTCCTCCCCTCGATCACAAACCTTGTCGCGGTGTCGCTCCTCTGGATGTGGATCCTGAACCCCGAGTACGGGCTGCTGAACGGCGCTCTCCGGATGGCAGGGATCGACGGCCCGCTCTGGTTCCAGAGCGAACGGTGGGCAAAGCCGGCGCTCATTATCATGTCACTCTGGGGGACGGGAGGCACGATGATCGTGTTCCTTGCTGCGCTGCAGGGTATCCCGGGGGAGCTCTACGAGGCCGCCGATCTCGACGGCGCCGGGGCGTTCAGCAAATTTGTCCATATCACACTCCCCATGATATCCCCCGCATTCCTGTTTAACCTGATCGTGGGGATCATCGGCAGCTCGCAGGTGTTCACACAGGCCTATGTCATGACCGGCTCGGCCGAACCCGGGACCGAAGGGGGACCGAACAATGCGACACTGTTCGTCGTCCTGTATCTGTACAAGAAAGCATTCCAGGAATTCTCCATGGGGTACGCCGCATCGATCGCGTGGGTGCTCTTCTTCCTCATGCTTGTGGCGACCGTGCTGCAGATGAAGCTTGCCCGGCGATGGGTCTATTACGAGGCGGGAGAACAATGAGGCTGAACGAACGCTCGCAGCTCCCCCTTGTCGCAGGGATTTCCCTGCGCTACGCGCTCACATATGCTGTGCTCATGCTCCTGGGGGCACTCTTCCTGATTCCGTTCCTCTGGATGCTCTCCGTCTCGCTCCAGGACGCACAGGGGATGTTCGCCCTGCCGTTCCGCTGGATTCCCGACCGGCCCCGCTGGGAAAACTACGGCGCGGCGCTTTCCGCCGTCCCGTTCGGACGCTACCTGTTCAACACGTCGGTGATCACCGCCTCCGTTCTTTGCCTCACGCTCTTCTCCTGCACGCTTGTTGCGTACGGATTCTCCCGCCTCCGGTTCCCGGGGAGGGACATGCTCTTCGCTGTGTGCATCTCCACGATGATGCTCCCGGGGCAGGTGACAATGATCCCCCTGTACATGGCATACGCAAGGCTCGGCTGGGTGGATACATACCTGCCGCTTATCGTCCCCTCGCTCTTCGGCTCCCCGTTCTACATATTTCTCCTGCGGCAGTTCTTCCTGACCATTTTTCGCGAATACGATGAGGCGGCGCTCCTTGACGGCGCAGGACGGCTCCGCATATACTGGAGCATCGTCCTCCCGCTTGCGCGCCCGGCCATTGCAACCGTGACCCTGTTTTGCTTCATCGGCACGTGGAATGATTTTTTCGGACCGCTCATTTATCTGAATTCTCCGGAAAAGGCGACGCTCACGCTTGGGCTGAACATGCTGAAATCACAGGTCATCGGAAGCGGGAGCGTGCAGTGGCACATATTGATGGCGGCGTCCGTGCTCGTCATGCTGCCGAACATCATCGTTTTCTTTCTCGCGCAGAAGCAGTTTATCCGCGGCATACAGATCGGAGGCTTGAGGGGATGACCCGGCGGGCCCAATGTCTGGCCGCGGCAGCCCTGGTGCTCGCGGGCTGCAGCTCCGGCGACAGGAAGCCGGAGGTTGAATACAATTGCCCTGCCAATGCACTGGAAATCGAAGTGCTCCAGCGGGAGATCACCCGGTTTGAAGCGGATTCCGGGATCAGGATAAAGCTGAACCCGTTCTCGGGCCAGGATAAACTCTACGCGATGATGGCGGCGGGGAAGGCCCCGGACATATTCTATACGAGCAGCACGATGCGCGACCGGCTGGCGGCCGAAGACCGCATACTCGATCTCCGCACTGTAAGCAAGGGGGACCCGTTACCCGGGAGGCTCTGGCCCCATGTCATACTGAACGGGACGTCGGTCGACGGGGGGTGGTACAGCCTCGGGAACTGGGAATTCACATGCGGGGTCTATTACCGCAAGGATCTGTTCCGTGAGGCGGGGCTCAGCCCGCCCGACTCCTCATGGACATGGGACGACATGGTGAGCCTCGCACGGAAACTGACACGCCCCCCGGGCCCGGACGGGAGAGGGGGACGGTACGGCATATTCATCGGCAGCCACTTCGTGGAAGCGCTCGAGCTGATGAACGGCGCGGACATCCCGAGGGAGATGCTCCTCCTGAGGATCCCCGCAGAGTCGGCCGATCTCTACCGGCGGTATGTTGCGCTTATGGATGAAGGGATAATGCCCGACCTCCTCAGGATGCAGGCCATGGGGATGCAGCCCGCGCAATTGCTGGAGAACGGGAAGGTGGCAATGCTCGTCGAAGCCGTCCCGAACCAGTCACTCATCGAAGCAATGACGGCGCCGTGGGGAGTGGCCCCGCTCCCCCGTTTTCCCGGAAAGAAACCGGCATATTTCCGCTCCGCGAGCGGGGGCCTCTCTCTCTCCGCCTCCACCCGGGACCCGGGCGCTGCGTGGAAAGCGCTGAAATGGATCGTCACGGAAGCAAGCACGTATCAGCCGAACCCCGTCCTGAGGGACGTCGATTTCACGGGGGGATGGGAAAAGAGGTATCCGCAGCTCCTGGGGAGCGGGTTCCGGCAGGTCTGGGATCTGAGCCTGGAACACAACGGAGGCGACCCCAGGTTCTTCGTCAGGTTCTCGAGCTGGACATCCGGCCCCATACTCGAACGACTCCAGCCTCTCCTGGACCAGGTCTGGGCGCGGAAGAAGCCGGTGGATTCGCTCCTGGCGGCGATACCGGCGATCAACAGTGAGGTCCGCCGGGAAATCGCGGTCACCTCAGCAACCATGACGATGAAGCCGGAGTTCAGGGAGAAGATCGAACAGGCGCTCAAGGAGATGCATGACCACTCCGCGTTTTGAGAAAACAGGAGGAGCGGACGGGAAGGTATTCATCGGCGGCGAGTGCATCGCCGACATCGCCGCGATGTTCCTCTCGAACCTCCGGCTCGGACCCGGCGGTGGGATAATTATCGGAAGCGAAGTCCCGCTCCCGCTTTTCTGGAGGCAGTACGCCCACCATGAAGACCCGCGGAGGAACGGCGGCAGCCAGGCGCGCGTGGACCAGGTCGGCGGAGAACCGGGAAAGCTCCTTCTCAGATGCGAGGGGACGAACGCCGGGGGTGATATCATTTCGACATTCATTGTCGGCTTCTCGGAGGATCAGGCTTCCGGCGGATACGCTGTCGACATACATGCCGTCTTTGACGTCGCTCCAGGAAAGACATGGACCGTGACGCACAATCCGAGCCACGGGGAGATCGAGTTCTGCAACATATGGCCTGAAGGGACATTCAAGCCGCGCGGGGAGAAATCCTACACACAGTGCTTCGTCCAGAGGGGCGGGACTGTCACGTTAATTCCGCATACTCATATTGAGTCTTCCGACAAGCAGAACATCCTGATGCGACGCGGAGACCGGTTCGGGTGGCTGCTGGAAGAGGAGAACCCGGTTATCGAGTTGCTCTCGGACGTCGGTGTAAGCGCGGGGCTCTGTTCATACATGTGGGATGCGCATTTCGGCTACCGGATGTGCCATGCGCCGGGTGGAAGGATACTCGGACCAGGTTCACGCCACGAAGCATCCGTACGGATCGTACGGATCGGCCGAGCCGAGGGAGAAGCGCTCATGGCGCGAGGCGTACGTGCCGATACCGCGGAGGCCGCAGTGACACCTGTCTACATGGACGGCATCAACACGTTCCGCCAGACGCTCCTTTCTCTCCCGGGCCGGGAACAGAGTGCCTGGCCATGGACATTCGAGGTGACGCGCGGAGACCCGGCCCGCACAGTGGGGGCGATAGACAGGACGAGGGGCTGCGATGATACCAGCTCTCTCCGGATCAGCTCAGAGGGAAGGGGGGGCGGGCGCTGGATAGCCACAACGCTCGGGCCCGCATTCGGGGGACCCCCGTTCGCCGACGGAAGACGGTACCGTCTTTCTGCAGCCGCCAGCTCCTCGTCGCTGAAGGGAGTTGCCCGCGCAGGTGTGCGCCTCCACAGGGAAGGGACACCGGGACTGGGGGACGCACGTGCCTACGAACTCTACTGGAGCGGATGCGGATGCTCCGGCGACGCCCCCTGGACAACCCTCGAGGTGATCACACCCACCATATCCCCCCCACCGGACCGGGTGCACCTGTTGCTCGATCAGGAAGGAGAGGGGAAATCCTGGTTCGACAATGTACTCTTCGAAACGTATGAATAAAAACGCGCACGAGAGGCCGCTGCCGGTCTCCATGATGGTCTGGACGATCAATGATCCCGTCATCGAGGACATCCCCCTCCTTGAATCGCAATTTGACGACCTGCGGCAGGCAGGGTTCGACGGGACCGCGGCGTACGTGCGGTGCAGCCGCTACACCTGGAGCGACGGACCGGCGAGGAAGGCGCTCGCCCACATCAGCACTCTCTGCCGCCGGACGGGGTTTCAATTCTGGATCGGACCCGATCCCCGGTTCATCTCCAGGCCGTTAATAGGGCGCGGAGGCGGGGCGGAGATACTGCTGTTCGGCGACTCGACTCGCGCGGAAAGAACTCCGAACAGCGCCCCCGTCGTGGGGGGCCGGTTCTCGGTACGATGCATGCTTTCTCCACGGCACGGACACATGCTGAACGAGGTGGCGCTCGAATACTCCCCGCTCGGCGTCGTCAGGTGCTACGCGTTCCGCGACGTCGCTCACCCGTTCGGGAGAGGGGACATCCTTGACATCACGCCCGGCTGCCGGACCTTTTACAACGCCCGGGACCGGTACATCGAAGCGTTCGGCATGTTCGCTCCGCCGGACGGGGCCGGGTGGAGAGTCATCGCGTTCTTTCACGCAGCCTCATCACACGTCGACTATTCCGACCGCGGGCAGATGCGTGAATACGCCGGCCGGCTTGAAGAATTAAAGAGAGCGGGGATACAGACCGCAAGCCTGATGTGGGACGAAGCGGGGTACACATGCACATACGGAAGCCTCCCGTTCACCCCCGCCATTCGAAGAGCATTCAGGCGCACCTCAGGTTTCGACCTCGAGAGGCAGATCTGGAAGATGGCGTTCGAGGCGGCCGACGGAAGCCACGTGCCCGTGCGAGTGCAGTATTACCGGACCGTCCAGAAGAGCGTCAACGATGCGCAGCGATTCACCAACCGTGCCATGCGGCGGCTCTGGGGACCCGGGACGATCGCCTCGGTCCATGACACGTGGCATTTTGAATCCGCGGACATGTGCGACATGAACCACGGCAGCATGGACCTCTGGGCCGCTTCTCACGTCAAAAGCGGGGGGTTCGTCGACCTCGGCGGCATTAACGCGCTCAGGGACCCGGGGAGCCCGTACTATGCCAACCTGGCCGCGCTGAGCGTCATCGCAGCCTCACTCGGGAGGCACAGCCGGGGAGGCTTTGCGTTCAACAACATCTGGACAGTCGGGGACGACGGAGGAGAGGGGTGGCAGCGGGAGGTGATGGACCACTGTGTCAATGTCATGGCCCTCTTCGGGCTCAGGTGGCTCGCACACGCTTACGGGCCCGTGGGGACGATCGGCGAGGAGAACACGTTCCTCGGCTCCCCTCCTCTTCCGGGCTACCCGGGGCATTCCACATGGGGCGGTTTTCCGGAGTGGAATGACAGGCTCCGGGCGCACATTGCAGCAACCGGCGGAGCCCTCCCCTCGGCAAATGTGCTTCTCCTCTTCCCCGTCGAGTCGCTCTATGCGCTGGCGGACAGACGAGCGGATGACGACGCCGCCGAGGTATTTGCACTGATTCTCGGGCTCGTGGATGCGCAGTATCAGGTGGAGGTTCTCGCGACGACTGAGGCGGCCGGCGGAGCGTGGAAAGGGAATAGTTTTGTTGTCGGAAAGAACTCGTACGAAGCGGTCATACTCCCCTGTGGACGAGTCATGGAACGGCGGCTCCTGGCACGCCTTGGGATCAACCGGGAACGTCTCCTCCTTTTCCGGGACGTGCCCGTTTCCGACACCGGCGGAAAGACAATCACATCTTCCGCGAACATACCGGCAGCAGCCCCCGGCGATATTGTGGAGAGGCTTGAACTGCTGGGCACCAGACGCCCCGTTCGGGGACCGGCCGGAACCTGGGTCACTGCCACGCTGACACAGAGCGGGACTGTGGCAACGGTTGTCCCGTCACGACATGGAAATACCATCGACGGTACTCTGGAGTGCGGGGATTCTCTGGTCAAGCTCCCCCGGTCGGCGGGGCTCACAAGAATACTCTTTCCACACCGGGGGGATTCATCACGCCGTCTGAGATTCCGATGACCAGGGGAGAGGAGTTCCCGGATTCCTCCGGTACAGGTGTCCGGCATACCGGCAGGCTGAATTTCGAACGGACCGATGAGCCGGGCCTGTTCCGTCTTTCGCCGGGGAAACCGGGGAACGGAGAGGTCAGGATCCTTATCCTGTTTGACGGAACCGACTACCCGTTCGAGAGGCATTACCGCTATGCCCAGCACAGGGGCGCGGGAGCGCCGTATACTTTCTCCAATATGGAATTTCGAGAGGAGGGACCGGGGATCCGGGTCGGACCGTGGCCCGGATGGCGGGGAATCCCCCCCTTCCCCCGCGTGACATTGAGCACCGGTGAGAACCCGGCCACCGTTACAATGATGCCTTGGGGAGACGAACTCACGCGCCGTGCGATACGGGGAGTGGCGTCCATTGACCTGTCCGCGGGGGGAATAGTGCTCTGCGAGGTCGGGGACCCCCGGCTCCGCCCCGTGCACGCAGATCTGTACGCAAGCCGGCTCCCGCACGCGGTACCTGTCCCCGTTTCACTCCGTCCGGAATTAGGAGGGACGTACCCGAGGCTTCTCTTCACGCAGAGCGAGATCCCGGGCCTCAGGGAAAAGGCGCACGGCTCGCACCGGGACTACTGGGAGCGGATACTGAACCTCCTGGAGGGGAGCAAGCTCCCGTGGGAGATTACGCCCGAGTCGAAGATCCCTGCCGGACCCGAGCGGCTGAGCAGCGGGGACAGATGTCTGATGGCCGCCTTTGCCGCACTCATCGATCCTGCTTCATCCCGAATGTCACTGGCCAGAGAGTCTTTCCTCGGGTACATCCAGGAGACACAGCAGAGCGGGTATCAGCCTCTCGGCATCGACACGCAGGCCGGGGAGACGCTGTTCGTTCTTTCGCTCTGTTATGACTGGACGCACGAAGTGTGGAAGGACGGGGAGAGGGACGTGATACGCGGATGGATCCGTGATGTCGCCGGCATCTGCTGGTCGCATCTCGGGTATGAGCGCCGCGACTACGGGCAGGCTCACTACCTGGGCTGCGCGCTGGGACTCCTTGCGTTTTCTTTTCTGTTCTGGGATGAAGACCCGCGCGCAAGGGAATGGGCCGGCCACTGCCGGGGAGTCCTGGACACCGTGATGTCGATGTTGCCCCGGGACGGGTTCTATCCGCACGGGGTCAACCTCTGGATATACGAATACGGATTCCTCCTCCGCTGGCTGGAACTCTTCCGCGTGTGCACGGGGACCGACCTCTGGCACACTGTCGAGACATGGGAGAACTGCTCAGCGTTCCGGGGCGCATGTACTTCATCTGACGGTCTGTACGGGGCGACGTTCGGAGATCCGCAGTACCGGGTGGGAGGGGACAGCTGGTGCCACTACCTGATCGCGGCAAGGACGGGCTCACGGCATGCCCAGTGGCTGGGGGACATGTTGCGGGATGTCGCTCCCGCGGGGGTCGATTTCCGCAGCATCCCTCCCCGGAGAAGAGTCTACGAGTTCCTCTTCCATGACGACTCGGTGCATGGAGAGCGCCCCGAGGATCGTGTCCTGGCATTCCCGGACGGAGGACAGGTTTTCGCCCGCGGGGAGCGAACGGCCCCCTTTCTCTTCACGTTCCGCTCTGGATCTCCGCTGGGACGACGGCGTTACAGTGCGGGGGAAGCGGGAGGATACGGCCACGCCGACCCGGCGAACGGGTCATTCCTTGTCTTCCTCGCCGGTGGACCTGCGATCTGCGGACCCGGACCGACATACAGAAGGGACACGTCGCTGCATAACACAATTACCATAGACGGGCAGGGGCAGATCGGGGACTCCACCGTGTGGATTCCCGAATTCATCCCCCCGGAATTCATCTGCCCCGATGCACAACTCGAGGTCAAGGGGGGACGCGTTTCTCTCAGAGCTGATATCGCACCGGCATATCTCCCCCACCTGCAGGTCGAGGAGTGCCGGAGAGCGCTTTGGGTGGATCCGGGACGCTGCATCATAGGAGCGGACAGAATCCGTTGCACGGAGCCGCATTCCATCGAATGGAACCTGCATACCGGCGAAATCAGGGGAGCCGGGAAATCCGGAGGATTGATGGCCGCCGACCTGGCCGGTCCGGGCAACTTCTGCAGGCTGATCCTGCTCGATCCTCCCGAGGCGGAGATGGAGACAGGCCGGACAGAAATGGTCCCGGCCTATCCACACGATGGGACGAGGATTGCCCGCATAAGGTTCTCGGTGAAGAGAAGGGAAACCGGCTTCCTCTGGTGCCTCCTTTTCGATCCCTCGCTGGAGGAGCCGCTTATCAGGAGGGATACGGAAGGGCTTACGATCAGATTCACCGGGGGGCCGACGCTCTTCTTCAGGGATGGATTTCTCACTGCGGGGGAAAAGGATGAACATCAGTCTCGATGACCATCCCGACGGGGGATGCTGGATCTCCGATGACAGGGTGAACGCATTTGTCTCCGCCCGTTCCGGCGGCGTGGGGGAAGTGGGTTTCCACGGTCTTCAACCTGTGAGCAGGAACTCCCGTCTCCTGGTCTCCCCCGGGGGAGTCCTGAGAGTGAGCGTGCGGAAGGGGACCGAACTGCCTTTCCCGTGCAGGACGGTGGACTGGGCCCCCGGGAGCATCGTGACATTCGCCCGGAACCGGGAAATAGAATACCGGCTCCAGGTCACCGCCTGCGGGCGGTCGATGATACTGAGCGTCTCGGGCCCCCCGGCGGAGGAGGCGGAGGTCGTGGTGCGGTTTTCATTCCGCTCCCTCTTCACCGATGTGCACGGGGTACGGACGTGGAGCGCTCCACTGGTGCGCGGGGGAAAGCTGGAGTTGACCTGCCGCGACCGGATACTCCTCCGGGATTGGATGAATCGCAAAGGACCCTACGCGGGGGACTTCCTGATACCGGAGCCCTGGCGCAGGATCATATTCCAACGGCGTTGCAGGTCGGGACTGGCGACAATCGATGACCTCCGGCCTGAATTCCGTGATGCCGATTTTGTGTTGTACGATGCCGTGACCCGTCTCCGGATCGGGGGGGAGGGCTTCACCGCCGCGCGGGATCACGAGGGATGCTCGTTCACGTCACAGCTCTCCGTGAAAAGCAACTGGAGCTCAGAGCTCAGGCTCGAGTGCGCGGAGGATGCCACGCGATTCGACGGGCCGGCGATGCCGCCCACCCGGATTTCCGCTCACAACATCCCGGAGATCGATATTCCGGGGCACACTCAGGCCGCCAGGTTCTTTGCGAGCGTACCGGGAATCGTGCGCTCCTGTGCGGTCCGTGACACCGGAATGACGCGGGGGACCCCGGGCGCATACTACTGGATATGGGCATGGGATAATATGGTCACCGCACTCGAGATGCTCCGGTGGGGGGATGCACAGGGGGCGGGGCGGATCATCCGGTTCATCAATGCGCACAGGGACACGGGAGGAGCGATCCCGGCCCGCTGGACGCGCACATATCAGCCGCTCGATACTCCTCCCCCCGGCACATTCGAGTTCCTCCTCCTTCTCGCCGCATGGCAATACCAGAGAGAGGGGGCGGGAGAGCAGGAGATGCACGACATCTATCCCTTCGCCGTCGCACGCCTCGGAGAAGCCGCGCGCCAGGTGCGGGAGCGCGGGCTGGAGGCGAACATCGGGTTCTATCCTGACCTCCCGGTCAGGTTCGGCCGTTCCGAGTCGAGTGCTGTTGCCATGGAATCCGGGACGCTGTATGCATTCTGCCGGCTGCTCGAGACCGTCGCCCTGGAGCGGGGGGACAGCCGGACCGCGGGGGAGGCGACTGAAATCGCCGGGAGGATCCAAACCTCGTTCGAAAGAACTTTCTGGAACGAAAAGACGGGGTTTCTGATGGACTCAGTGGACCTTCGCACCGGGGCGCCCAACGAGGCGTATCCCCTTTTCTCCCTCATGTTCATGCAGACGCCTCTCGGGCTTCCCCTCATCCGGCCACACATGCACACGATGGCGCGGTTCGCCAGGGATCATTTCCAGATGCGGCACGGCACGCGTCTCCTGCCGGCATGGGACGGGCGCAGAGGGGGGGAGGACGCGCTTTCATCCTGGTACCCGCACTGGGATGTCTATCTCCTCAAGCTCCTCCGGCGGGGGGGGGAACGGGACGGGATACTCTCCTGGCTGCAGTCGATGGAGAGGGTGCTTGAACGGCTTGGATACGCGCCGGAGTTCATCGCGCTCGACGGCCTGGAGCGGGGCGACACCGATGCATGGCGACAGCACGGAGCGGTCTCAAACCTGAACTGTGCGTCGGGATGGTACCGCGCGATCGTCGAAGGCATTTTCGGCATCAAGTTCGATACGGTGAGGATAAGCGTCGTCCCTCTCGATCTGGATATTCCCGGAATGTCGCTCCGGAGGCTGGTCCACCGGGGCTCACAGTGGGAGATCAGCGTTGAAAGCCAGGGGGGAAGCTCGGCGGAAATCCGGGTCGTCGGAACTATCCTTTGAGGGTGCACGAAGGTCCCATCCCGATTCCATGACGGGCGCCCGCACCGGCTCGAGATCAATTATGCTTCCCGCGGGTCACACCCCTGTTTCACGGAAATCGTCAATGCCGAGGTCGTTGACACGGAGGGGGACGATGCGCATGCCAGCGTAGGGATCCGGGGGATGGGGACGGTGGACATCGCATTCGCGGCGCCCCACGCCATGGAGGTGCGCGTCGACGGACGCACGGTGCCGTTCCGGTCCGAATCCGGCACCGGATACGTGCAGCTCCCTCTTGCGGGAGAGCATACGCTCTCGCTCCGGAAGGGGGACTGACAATACGATTGCGGCGACACACGGAAGGAGATCGATGAAGATCCGGTATCCCGCCCGCGCGTACCGGAAAATCCGGCCGGCAAAAAGACAGGGATGATCACCGCCGGAATTTCGCGAGTATTTCCTCCGCGACATCCCGGTGGACGGTGAAGTCGAGCATCTTCAGCTTCACATAGTCTTCCCTGTAGAAATAGTACCCCGGATGACTGTTGTTCCTGGAGCCTGACCCCGAATCCTTTATCAGGTACCAGTCTTTTCCCTCTTTTTCCGCATACCCGACAATGTGTATCCCGTGGTCGTCTCCCGTCGTGCCGTTCGTGAATCTGAACTGCCGGGCGTTCTCATCGATCAAATCCGCGGGGATGTCGAACGCCGGGATGACCGCCACCCCTGCGTGACCGTCTATCCCCGGCTCCGAGGTATCGCCTCCGATGCAGAGAGTGTGACCGCGCCTTACCGCCTTCTTTATGATCCCCATGAACTCTTCGAGAGGGACATTATAGTAATCGCTGCTGTGCCACCAGTTGTCAGGGGCGGGGTACTCCGCCTTGCTGTAATACGGTTTCTCCATCAGCGACATGAACTCCACGTAGTCGTCGAGGTTCAACCGCACAACCCTTTCCAGGTATTCCATGGGCGTCAGCTTCTTCCCCCCCACGTCGACGGTGGAAGGAGGCACACCCAGGTAGTGGTCGAGTATCCCCCGGATCGTCCCCGTGACCTGCCCCTCGTTCCAGGCGTTCTGGCTCTTCACCGACTTGAGATAGTCCCTCATCTCAGCGAACATGAGGCCGTGGTCGTGAAACTTCTGCCCCGGCTGGAGTCCCGTATAGGTCTCCCCCGGCACGATGCCGTACTTCCTCCAGATCCTGGGGACGGCATTCGATTCAGAGCCTTCCCCGAATTCCGAATTGCCCCGTTCCCTGACAAAACGCTCCGCTTTTTCAACGTACTCCCAGTATACGGTGTAGAGCTCCGACAGCTTGACCGCCCGCTTCGTCACCCGGTAGATCTCCGATTCGAAATAGGACGTGGCAGAAAAACACCAGCACATCCCGGAGAGTCCCTGAGACACCGGAGGATTGTGCCAGTACTGTGTGAACTCCCCGGGTGAAGCCGGAGCGTTGAGGCCGGTGAAGTCCATTTTGAGCGCTCGCCCCGGCACCGCCTCCTTCTTCCCGAACCCCCTGGATTCCGTCCGTATCTTCTCCAGGAATTCATTTTTCGTGCTGTCGAAGACCGCCCTGTCCCTCCGCACACCCTGTGCGAAGAGGAGCGAAGGCACGACTGAGAGACAGACGATGGCACGGAAAGCATACCGATGCATGGCATTCTCCTTTTTCAAGGCTCCCCCTTCATTTTGAGATAGTCATTCAAATTCCGCGCGAGCAGGAGAAACCTCTTCTGAGCTCCCCGGTGCCAGGCGCCTTCACCGGGGATCTGGTCCCATCCCTCATCCGGCCCGCGAGAAGTCTGGAGGTCGAGAAACCGGACACGTTCCTTCCCCTCCCTGACATCGACGCTCATTCGGAAGGCAAGACCGGCCGGGACTGAATCCCCCTCCGCGGTCATTGTCGTCACGCCGTTGGCTATGATCGAACCTGTTTCCGGATCTTCGCTCTGTATCACCGCCCTCGGGGAGCGGAGGTTATTGGTGATCCACTTCATCGACCTGTCGTAGATCTCCTGCCTGGCGTGCCCAGAAAGGTCGAAGATAAAGATATGGTTCGTTTCCTCGCTCGTCGCCTCCTGCCCGGCGGCACGGCCCGTCACCGCAAAGAGACCGGCCGCCACCACGAAGGCCCTCACTCCGGACATCGCTTCTATCCCGCCTTTCTCCCGGGGGTGTTCATCTCCCCCGCACCATGCGCTTCAACTCTTCCAGCAGTCTCGCAATCTCCTCTTCGCTGTTATAGAGCGAGATGCCGACACGCGTTACGCCGCCACGATCATGGAGCCCGAGAATTTCCATCGGCCTCACGGCATAAAAATCACCATCCCAGGCACAAATTCCCTTCCGGCCGAGCGCCGTGCAAACCTCCTGCGGCCGCATTCCATCGACAGTGAATGACACCGTCGGAGCACGCCGTGGAGCGTCGAACGAAGGGCCGCGGACGATCACTCCATCGATCTCCCTGAGAGCGTCATAGAGCAGGCGCGCGAGGAGATTCTCATGGACCGCGATGACGTCCATGCCCCCGACAATCCTGGACCTCCGGTCCGCCCCCCGGCCGAACGAAGCGATGAATTCGATCGCCGCCTTCACGCCCGCGATGGCGGCGTGGTTCTGCGTCCCCGTTTCGATCCGGTGAGGCGCCCGCTGGTCCTGTGTCCGGAGCCGATCTGTCTCGAGGAGCTCGAGCATCCCCTCGCGGGCGTACAGGATCCCGACATGGGGTCCGTAGAACTTGTATGCCGAGCAGAGAAGCATATCCACTCCCATCGCCACGGCGTCGACAGGAAAGTGCGGGGCATAGTGGACGGCATCGACAAGAAGCCACGCCCCCGCCCGGTGCGTCACGGTCCTGGCAAAAGAAACGTCATTGACCGTCCCGAACGCATTGGATGCCAGTCCCATCGCGACGAGGCGGGTCCGACTGTTCACCTTCCGCGAAAAATCATCATAATCGAGGGTCGCGTCGTCCCGGATGCCTATCTCTCCCACAAGGATCCCCTTTTCCCTGAGGCCAAGCCACGGGCCGCGATTCGCCTCATGGTCGAGCTGCGTCACAAGTATCTCATCCCCTTCCTGCAGCAAGCGGCCGAACGCCCGTGCGAGCGCGTAGTTCAGAGTCGTCATGTTTGCGCCGAAGGAGATGCATTGCGCCCCGGGAGCGCCGAGGAACTCCGCAGCCAGATCCCTCGCCTCATCCAGAAGACGATCGGACTCCTCGCCGGTCGGAAAGCGGCCGTGGGTGTTCGCATTGCACGTCGTGTAGTAGCGTGCGATCGCATCAATCACCGACTGAGGGACCTGCGTCCCGGCGGGTCCGTCCAGATAGGCGAGGGGATACCCGTTGTGCGACCGGAGCAGCGAGGGGAATTCCCCCCGGCGGTCGGGGATCTGTCTCCGCTCAGATCCGTTCTCCATTGCAGCCGGATTTTCCATTGCAGGTGTATAATCTCCCAATGGATTGAATGTACGTCACCGGAACAGGAAAGACAACCGGGCAGGGAAAAGCGCGCACCTCCCGGAGGGGGCATCGTTCAGGTCCGGGGCGGTTCGCGCTCCTCCCAGGTCCTGAGTCCGTACCTGCTCAGGTAGGTCGGGATGTGCCTGTAGAGCCGGTCCTCCGATTCGATATCACCGATCATCCGGCGTTTTTCGAAGGAAGACGTGCCGGAGAGAATTGTCAGTGACCCTCCGTCCCCCCCCGCTCCGTTCACCTTCCACCCGATCGCCCCGTGCGCCTTCGCGATCGAGATCACCCGATGGGCGTCGGGGGAAATCAGGCCGCTGTGGAGCCTTCCCTGCGCTTCGGTATTGTCGATCATCGCACGCCCGAGCGCGGCAAAATCCCCCGTATAGAGGGCGTCCCGCGAGCGCCCGGCGGTAAGACGGAGGTCGTTGATCTTCGTGCACTCGGAACCCTCGGACTCCAGCTCCCGAATCACCTTCTTGTGGACCTCCGAGGAGCTGTGTGACCTCCCGAAATAGATCAGCACCAGACGCCGCTCCAGCTCCCACCAGATCGCATTGGGGATCACGATCTGCGACACAGTCGCGTGCGGAAACTCATGCATCTCGATGTAATTGATCCCGCCGTACGCCGAGCAGAGCTGGTCCTGAATTCCGCACTGGAGTCCCAGCATGTTCATCTCCACGTGGTGCGCGGCATACGCAACCTCATGAG
>Ga0182017_10000637_pt1 | contig 27586 bp, 27 predicted proteins | sample 712E3DmetaG_FD_120492 | JGI IMG/M metagenome (GOLD analysis project Ga0182017, IMG submission 120492) | Permafrost microbial communities from Stordalen Mire, Sweden - 712E3D metaG | ecosystem: Environmental > Terrestrial > Soil > Wetlands > Permafrost | place: Sweden: Stordalen | collected... | reverse complement strand
TTGTTCTCCGTTCTCTGGGGATCTCGAAAACTCATCGGCATTATCGTGGTGTCGGTGACAGTAGTGGCCATTATCATCAGTCTCTTGCTCCCTAAATACTACAGATCGACTGTTATCATTTTACCCGAGACCAATCCCAGCAAACTCGCCGGCCTCTCAAATCTTGCATCGCTTGCAGGAGTGAATGTCGGCGGCGAAGTGTCCCTCTCCAAACTTTACCCCACCATCGCGACAAGTGAAGCGGTTCTTAAGAATGTAATCTATCAAAAATACCGGACCAAGTCATTTCCCGACTCGGCAGATCTTCTGAAGATTTGGGATATCGACGATAAAAATCCGCAATTAGCTTACGAAGCAATGCTCAAATCCCTGAGAGATGGATTGGAGGTCTCACTCGACAATAAGACAAGCGTGCTCTCAATTTCGCTCTTAACGAAAGAGCCGCAACTCTCAGCAGATATTGTTAATACCGTCGCTTCCGAACTTGATTTATTCGTGCGGACGAAACGTACGACGAATGCTTCTGAAGAACGAAAATGGATCGAGGGAAGATTGCAAGACGTGAAGAATGATTTGGAGAAATCGGAGAACGCATTAAAAGATTTTCGGGAGACGAATAGAAGGGTTTCCGATTCCCCTCAATTGTTGCTGGAGCAGGAACGCTTTATTCGAGAAGTGCAGATTAACTCCACATTATATACCGAATTAAAAAAACAGTACGAGCTGACAAGAATAGAAGAGATAAAGAATATTCCAATCGTCAATATTATGGATGCAGGAAGGCCGGCGGCGTCATTGGAAAAACCCCGAAAAAGAATCATTGTTTCGGTCTCTTTTCTCCTTTCGATAATTGCTGGAATCGGTTTTGTCTACTTGAAACATATGTATGGGGAGAGGTTTGAAAATATGCGTTCTCTACTGAGACGCACGTTACAAGCAAGTTCGAACCGTTGAAGTCATTCTCATATTTAAAAGGATAGTTAAACAATCGCCGTCTTCTTCAGTCCGAGATCAGGGGGAAGGACACTGAATGCCTCCTAGATGCAACATGATCAACATCTTCCGCCTCACCTTTGATGGACAGATTTTTCGGGGAGTTGAGCCGAACGCCCGGCAACCGAAGCAATATACTAAAGCCTGCAATAGAGCATTGAGAAAGGGCAGGTCATACACGCAACCATCAAACCAAATTTTACTGACGCGTGACCGCAGGTAAAGAGGAACAAAACTCGTTTGTACGCGAAGAATCTTCGCCGTAAATCAGCAACTGCTTAGTGCCGATTTTAATCCAAACAATTCATCTCTTTGAGTCGAGCAATTGCATGCCGCCTAGCATACAAGAAATTGTCAATATAATTTATCTATCAATCGATGAAATCAACGAATTGCAGCCACAGAATAAACGAGTCCCGAAATCGATGGAAAGCGTTTTGCTAGGCCAAGAGAGCGCTTTGGATTCTCTCGGTTTCATCAATTTTGTTGTGACCCTCGAACAGAAGATCCAAGAAAAATTTGGGATTGAAATCTCGTTGACGGAAGATGAAGAATTTACCCGCGTTAATTCCTCTTACCGAACAGTTGACTCGCTTGCCCGGTTCCTGCAATCCAAGCTATCACAATGAGGCGGAAGTCTTGAGACCATGAACCGAATCCTCAAAGGAATATTGGTATCCTCATTCAACATTGACAACCTCGGCAACCTGCTTTCAAACGCGGAAGGACCGCCAGATCTTGAAGTGTCGAATGCTGGATTTGGGCAGGTCTATTCGACGCTGTTGCAGGAAGAAAAACTAAACGGGATGGATTTCGGGGTCGTGTGGGCCCAGCCGGAGATGATCATCGAAGGATTCAACAAACTCTTACAGGGAGAGCAAGTCGCCGTTGATGCAATCTACCAGGAAGTCGATAAGTTTACGGATGCAGTAGCGTTCTTTTCGAAAAGGGTAGGAAATGTTTTTGTCGCATCGTGGGTGGTGCCGTCGTCCTTGCGCAATAGCGCGTTGATGGATATGAAGCCGAACCGGGGAATCTCAAATGTGCTAATGAAAATGAACCTTCGACTGGCTGAAAAATTGGAGAACCACCGGAACATTTTCTTGCTCAACGCAGCGCATTGGGTTGAGCGTTGCGGAGATGAATCTTTTCAGCCTAAGCTATGGTATATGGGGAAAATCCCGTTTAGCGCAAAATTGTTCAAAGAAGCTGCCGCTGATATTACATCCTCGCTCATTTCAATCTATGGCGGGACAAAAAAAATCATCATCGTTGATCTCGATGACACTCTTTGGGGAGGTATTGTAGGCGATGTCGGATGGCAAAATCTCCGGCTCGGCGGACACGATGGGGTGGGCGAAGCCTTCGTTGATTTTCAGAAACAACTCAAGGCTCTGACTCGCCGCGGGATATTGCTGGCGATCGTCAGTAAGAATGAAGAAGCTGTTGCTCTCGATGCGATTGAAAAACACCCTGAGATGATTTTAAAGCTCAACGATTTTGTTGGTTGGAAGATAAACTGGAATGACAAAGCCCAGAACATCACGGAACTCATGAAGGATCTAAATTTAGGAACGTCGTCAGCAGTGTTCATTGACGATAGTTCCTATGAGAGGGAACGAGTCCGAGCTGCCTTGCCGGATGTCGTGGTGCCGGAATGGCCGGTCGACAAAATGTTGTACCCGAAGACCCTCGCAAACCTGAGGTGTTTCGAGACAGTCTCCGTGACTTCTGAAGACATCGCCAGATCCGAGATGTACAAACGTGAATTTGAGCGCGAACGGTTGAAAGATGGCTTTGAATCGATTGATGAATGGCTAAAGTCTCTTCAGGTGAAGGCCGTGGTGGAAGAGCCGCTGGAAGAGAATCTTCAAAGGACGGTTCAACTGTTGAATAAAACCAACCAGATGAATCTGACAACGAGAAGGCTGTCGGAAGCGGAGTATAGGAACTGGATTGCCCAACCGGAAAATCGACTCTGGACATTCAAAGTTCATGACAGATTTGGCGATTTGGGGCTCACTGGTATCGTCAGCCTCACAGTGAAGCCACCTCGTGCAGAAATCGTGGATTTCGTTCTAAGCTGCCGCGCTATGGGGAGAAGGATCGAAGAGGCAATGCTGTATGTTGCCTATGAATTTGCTTCTTCGAACGGCGGGGAGGAAATCGTTGCACATTACATTGCAACAGAAAAGAACAAACCGTGCTTCGATTTTTGGAAGACAAAATCTCGCTTTACATTTGATGAGAATGATCGCACCTTCCGGTTGAGGATTTCGGAGGGCTATGAAAAAGTCTCATCGGTAGAGATCATTGAGAAACGGAAGAACTCATCATAACTCCGGAATCTCAGCAAGGTATTTCGGCTTTTTCAAACGACAACATACCCATATGAATGAACGTTACAATATATCCTTGTCTATTTTGAATTAAGTTATCTCCGGCGAGAGGCTTCATATTTACTCTAAACTTAATTAGCTGAATAATCTGCAATGTTTTTCGATGGCTTTGGATCGAAAGCTGGTTCATTTTATCTGTTTGTTGATGAGCATAAGGTGTCTGACTCATCGGAAGGTAAATCTTTAAAAGCAACTGATATTCATTTGGCATAGACGCTAATGACTAAAGTACAAGAAGCTACAAAGGAATTGTCCACAGATATTTGTAATTTTTTGTCAAAAGAGAACCCGAATATACGCGATGGCAGCGACATTGAAAGATACTACCAAAAGATTTTTGAAAGTCAATGGGATTCAGAAATGGGCCATCACGGCTACGTTTTAATTGATGGGGGGCAGGTCGTCGGATTCCTTGGAGCATATTTTTCAAGAAGGAATATTGCAGGAGAACTCAAACGATTTTGCAATTTGACGACATGGAAGGTTGACCTGAATTATAGAAACGAGAGCTTGAAGCTCCTGTTTCCCTTTATGCGGTTGGGAACTCATACAATTACTGTATTCTCAGCAGGTGGTAACGTCTATCCAATTTACTTGAAGTTGGGGTTCTTGAGCCTTGAAACAACCCTTAAGATAATACCTGCCGTCCCATCTAGTGCAACAATGAGCAGGGGCGTAAAGTGCCTTTTTAGTAAGGATGAGATCTTGAGATATCTCGATGCCGACGACACGGCTATTTTGGAAGATCACTGGCAATTCGATTGTTGCCACGCTTTGTTTTCTTCAGGAAGATCATATACATATTTGGTGTATACGAGATCGCAGAAAAAGGGTATTCCTGTGATCTATATTCACCATATAACAAATGTCGATCTTTTTATAAAAATCATCGATAGGATCAAGTTTGAATTCTTGATCAGATGCAAAATTTCCGTTATGGTCACCGAGTCAAGATTCCTCGGGGACCGTCAAATGAGATTCATCAAAAACTACCGCTTGAAAGTCCCGCGTATTTTTAGGAGCACTCAACTTAGCCCGGGCAAAATTGACAATCTCTATAGTGAACTGGTAGTGTCTGATTTATTCAGAGAAGGATTTTATTGATTCTGCTATGAGCCTTAAAGGAAAAAATGAGCTTGTGAAAGCGTGCTATGGAACTCTCTTTCGTTCAAACATATATAGACTTTTTCCAAGTGTGAATGGATATTTGGGTGTCATCCTTACTCTTCATAGAGTCTGTTTCAAAGAACACCCCTATAAGAGTGAATCGATAAAGAATCTCTTTGTTACGGTTGATCGCTTGGACCAATCGATTCAATTCTTCAAAGATCGTGGATATGAAATATTATCACTTGATGAAATGTTCACCGCCGTTTCAAAGAAAACGCTAAACCAGAAGTTTGTCGTATTTACTTTTGACGATGGCTACGTTGACAATTATGAAATAGCGTTGCCGGTTTTTAGAAAACACAATGTGCCAATTTCGATATACATTACAACAGGCCTGATAAATAGAACGATACCCCTATGGCATTTCATTCTTGATGAAATTGTGTATTCTCTTGAGTCGATCGAATTCCAACACGATGGAAAGCAATACAATCTCGATCTGAGGTCAAAAGGACAGAAAAAGAGCGGCTATCTGCAGCTTGCGTCGATTGTGAACAATGTCGCAATCGAAAGGCAAAAGGAATTGCTTGATCTGTTGTTTTCTAAGTACGGTTATGATTTCGTCGCGTACTCCGAAAAGCACGTCCTCAGCTGGAAAACATTGGCAACAATGAGCACAGATCCGCTTGTAACGATTGGATCTCATTCTGTCAACCATTACGAGTTTGCTAGGCTAAACGAGAACGAGGTCCGGCGTGAAATGCTCGATAGCAAATATGAGCTAGAGGATAAGCTAAGAAAGAACGTTGACCATTTTGCTTATCCGTTCGGCTGTTCACCTGCAATCAATCGGAGAGAGATTGAAATCGCACGTCAATGCAGTTTTAAGACCTGCACGACCACACGGCCTGGATTTGTCTGCGTTGAACATTGCGATTTCTTGGACAGTCTTCCAAGAATCAATCTTACTCAGGATTTCGAGAAAGCATTTCTAGATATTTCTTTTCGTTCTCACATGGATGGCATTTTGGGACGTCCTCATAAAGTCGTCACACTTTAGATCGTTCCATTTTACATCTTAATCGGGTATTCAGCTTGAAAGTAAGTGCATTATTCGGGTTCTTTTCCGCATCCACACGAAGAGTGTCCATAGGATTGGCAGCAGCGAAATTCTTCAAGGCTGGTCTGTCCATCTTTTCTCTTGTACTTTCAGCCAAGTACTTCGGCGCGTCTCTGGATCGGGATGCGTGGGTAATTGCGGGGGCTGCAATTGCAATTGCTAGCCAGTTGGCTTTTGGTCCCCTTAATGAAATTTTTCGCACGCGATATGTACACCTGCGAGAATCCATAAGTGAAGAGGATGCGATTAAAGCGACGTCATCCTTGCTTGGCGCTGTCTGTGTTATTTCCGTTCTCATGATTGCCATCTGCCTGAGCGCTCCGGACCAGGTGAGCGAAGTGATTGCCGGCGGTTTCACCTTTCAACAGCGACAAAGTGTCGCGGCAATGGTACGCTATTTAATGCCTACTCTCTTGCTCAATGAGCTTTCGTTGATGTGGATTGGAATATTGAACACCTACGGATCCTACTACATTCCCGACCTCCTGTCGATAGTCTCGGTTGTCGTCAACATCCTTTGCATAATAGTATTGGCACCTTTGATCGGGATTCTTTCATTAGTAGTTTCTGCGTATCTCAGCGTTCTGTTCTTGATAGTGACACTAGTCTTAGCGATAAAGAGGAAACAAAAGGCGGTTCTCATGCCCGCTATACCGAGATGGAAACTGATTCGGCCATTTGTACTCTATTCCATTCCGTTTTATCTCTCCTATCTTGCCGGAAATGTGCACCTGTTCGTGGAGAGACTTCTCTGCACCTATCTTGGTGTGGGGACGGCTTCGTATCTTGACTACGCAAGAAAGTTCATCGATGTGCCTATGAGCACGATTGCTGGTGTTGTTACTGCGGTCTTAACGCCGACCCTTGCCCAATATTTCGCGCGGCGGCAGCAAATTGAATTTGCGGAAGAGACGGTCAGATATTTACGAATGCTCGTGATAATTATTATTCCAGTGTTCTGTATCTTCACTTTTTGCTCCAAAGAATTAGTTGAGGTTATATTGTTTCATGGCCAATTCAAACAAGAAAACATTCTTCCAACTTCTAGAATTTTATTTTGGTTCGGATTCGGCTTTATGATTTACGTTTTTTATGCTGTATCGGCAAATGCTCTTATATCCTCTAATAGGGTCATTCATCTCGCCGTAAGCAGTTCCATTACTCTTTTTGGAAGTGTCATCATCAATCTATTACTCTATAGAGTTCACGGTGCTGTCATTTTCCCAATGAGTTGGTCTTTCTCGCTCCTTTTGTCATCCATGTATATGGTCACAGTTTTATTTGGAAAGAATCTACATGCATTGAAAAAAATCTGTATGATGTTATGCGCTATACTCCTAACGCTGGTTCTCTCATATTTCTTGAAACGTTACGTAGTGGTATCGTTTAGTCAATATTTCATATCTTTCCTGAGTGGGAATTTATCTGTAATATTATCATTTACAATACTTAGTAACATAGTCTTCATTGGTATACTTATTCTATTAAGGTTCGAAGAGCTTCGCTTCATAACAAAGGGGATTAATTCAAAAAATATTTGGCGAAATCATTAAATACTTGGGTTGGAATCAGTTATGAACGTTGTGCTTGTCTTTGAATTAGCGTGTGATGTTCATTGGATGAAAGATGTAGCGCAATTTCCAATAGCACTTGCGCACCATTTCGAAGGGACAGCATACCTCTTGGTTCGACCTAATCATAAGCAAATTGAATTATCAAAACATATTCGTTTGCATTTTATGGGCTTAGAAAACACCGAGAATTACAATAATTTTGAAACTTACAATTTTTCTTCGCGTGTCTATAGTTCTTACTGGTATGCGAAAGCATGTATAGAAGCAAGCAAAATCGGAGATTGTCTAATTCTTTATCCTTTTTTTGGTAATCCATACTTAGGTGCGTTTCTCTTTAAACTCTTTCGTTGGCTGAAGTTTAGGAGGGCCTTAGTATTTCTAAAATCAGATGGGACATTGATTCGCGCAACAGGAAAAAGACCTTCGATCATTCGAACAATTAGAGATCGGATTAGATATCTATTCATCGATCAAATTGTTTGCGAAAGTTTCCATATTTACTCAACTCTAAAATCAAGTAAATATCGCCTCATAGACAAAATTGTTTTTGTTCCGAATTGTCCATTACCCATTTATCAAAATAGAACCAAATTAAGAGATCGCCCTAAGAACTTTCTTTTTGTTGGAAGAATAAGTGATAATGAAAAAGGTGCGGATATTCTTTTAGAAAACTGGTTAAAGGTGTTCAGAGACCTAAAAGGATGGAGATTACTCCTGGCGGGTCCGAGTGATGAGAGTTTTAGGACCCTTTGGGAAACAAAGTTTGAGCAGAACGATGCGGCATCTTCTGTAAAATGGGAGAACTATGTTAGTCCGTATGAATTAGTTGAGTATTATAGCAATTCGAGGATTGTAATTTGTACAAGTCGTAAAGAGAGCGGCCCAATCATACTAACTGAATCTGCGATGATGGGATGCGCTTTCATTGGATCGGCGGTTGGTGAGATCCCATCTATTTTGTCGGACCTGCCGGGTCTATTTAGATCCGATATTGAATTGCAAATGGAAATTATTAAATTTGCTAACGACTCTGAAATTGCCCAAAATCAAAGTGACATCTTATATGAAAGAGTGAAGGATAGAGTTTGGAGTGAACAAGTTAAAAAAATCCAAAACCCATGGGGCTGAATTGTCGATAACGACTAGATTTGGATTTGCGAATGATCGCAATTTGAAAGGAAGCCAATTCACAACAAGTCAATGACTATAGTAAAGGCAAAACAGTGACGGCAATAATAGGAACATTCCAAAGAATATTTAGCTCAATTTATCGTAGTGTTATTCTGACACCGAACAATGAAAAGAATAACATGAAGTTATTTGTTGAAAGGGTGAAGGTAAAAAAACATACATACGGATTAAGTGTAAATAACATTGTTTTTTTCGATGGAAGATATAATGGGATTACAATTGGCAAGTATTGTTCAATCGGCCCAGGGGTAACACTATTTTCTGGAGGAGAACACAATTATGGAAAAGTCAGTACTTTTCCCTTCAAAAAACAATTTGGCCTGAGTTTAGATAATGTGGATGCCCAGACAAAGGGTGATATCGTCGTGATGAATGATGTATGGATCGGCAGTGGAGCTTTGATCCTATCGGGAGTGACAATTGGAAATGGTGCGGTAATTGGGGCGCGAACAGTTGTATCCAAAGATGTTCCAGATTACGCAATTGCTATCGGCAATCCAATGCAGATACTTAAGTATAGGTTTACCGTGAAACAGATTGACAGCCTTTTGAAAATCAAATGGTGGGATTGGGATGATGAAAAAATTATGGGAAATATCGACTATTTCTATGGCGATGTCGATAATTTCATTGAAAAATTCTCAACCTAATAATACTTCAAACGACACAGCCAATAGGAGTTAGAAAATGGGTACGCCAAAATATTATGAAAGCGATCGCGCGGAAATGCTTAGATTCGTACCTCAACGTTCCACGAAAGTCCTCGACGTCGGCTGTGGTGAAGGATATTTCGGAGAGAGATTAATTCAACGGCAACAGGCAGAAGTCTGGGGGGTGGAGCCATTTGAAGCAGCCGCGACGATTGCATCCCAAAGACTGTTCAAAGTGCTAAATTCGGCGTTTGACGACAGTATACAATTGCCAGAAGGCTATTTTGACTGCATAGTATTTAATGATGTGTTAGAACACATGGTAAATCCAGGGCACGCGCTGCAATTATCAAAACGATTTTTAGCAAATAGTGATTCCGTTGTGGTTGCATCGATTCCAAATTTTCGATACTGGGAAAACATGCTTGAAATCATTATCGACAAAAAATTTACGTATAAAGATCAGGGTATATTGGATAAAACCCACTTAAGATTTTTCACTAAAGATTCAATATATGATCTATTTAACAAATCTGGTTTTGATATTATTGATATTTCCGGAATCAATTCTACAAGGGCTAGAAAGTTCCGATTTTTAAACATATTACTTCAAAATCAAATTGATGATATGAGGCACCTCCAATTTGGTGTGGTTGCAAAATCTCGATAGGGTTCTTCCAAATAGTGAGATAAGATATTCTATGGACGTTTCCATAGTTATAGTAAGTTTTAACACGAAAGAATTAACGGTGGACTGCCTTCGGTCGGTCTATTTGCAGACAGCCGAATTGTCCTTCGAAGTAATTGTCGTTGATAACAATTCGTCAGATGGATCTCCCGATACGATTAAACGGGAATATCCAACTGTTAAACTAATCATAAATGGTAAGAACGTTGGTTTTGGTGCGGCGTGCAACATTGGCATCAAATCATCATACGGCAAGTATGTTTTTCTTCTGAACCCCGATACCATTCTTTTGAACAATTGCCTACGCATATTCTATGAATTCATGGAACGTCGAGGGAATATAAAGGTCTGGTGCTGTGGCGGAATGCTCTATGGTGCCGACAAAACACTCCGGCCCGCATATGGCCATTTCCCTTCAATCGCGCAAGTGATAATTCAGCAATTTGGTTTTGTGCGGCTTTTCGGGAAATATTATGAAAACCACCTTGCCGTTGCTGTTGAGGAGGAAATAAGCGAACCAACAGATGTTCCATTTGTTTGTGGCGCCGATATGTTTGTCAGGAGATCTTCCTTGAACGATATAGCGATGTTTGATGAAGAGTTCTACCTTTATTTTGAGGAAACTTATCTTAGTTATCTCATGGCAAAGCAAGGGTTAAGGTCAGTCATTCTTCCAGAGGCAAAGATTATTCACCTCGTTGGTCGATCGTCCTCCCAAATGGAGGTTTCGCGAATTGGCTTTTACGTAAAAAGTGAATTTCTCTTTTTCGAAAAAGTTTACGGAATCCCGGGTAGATTTATTGTTAAATCAATTCGTCTTGTAGGTGGTTTGTTCAAATTGATCCTGAAAATGGATTCAAAGCAGATCACAAATATGAAAATTATTTGGCAAGCTTGAATTGCAGGAGAGAGACTAGCGTGATAAAGAGAACCCGTAGAATCGTGCGCGCATTTACGTTTTACTTTTACAATAATTGGATATCTAACTTCCCATCGTACAATATCCGCTGTGCTTATTTAAGGAAAGTGTTAAAAATCAAAATAGGCAAAGAAACGGCTATTCATATGGGTTGTTTTTTTACTGGCAAGAATATCACGATAGGGAACAATACAGTAATCAATAGAAATTGTTATTTAGATGGCCGGTTTAGTCTTGAAATTGGCGACAATGTTAGTATATCGCCTGAGACCTTTATACTATCGTTGACACATGACTTGGAAAACAATCAATTCGAGGCCGTGGGGAAGAAAACGGTAATCATGGACTATGTGTGGATCGGAGTGAGAGCGATCGTTTTACCAGGTGTCAGGATTGGAAAAGGCTCCGTGGTGGGAGCTGGTTCTGTGGTAACAAAATCTTGCAAAGATTACGAAATACTTGGGGGCATACCAGCCCGAAAAATAGGCACCCGTAAAGTTCGACCGGAATATACCCTGAGGTATTTTCCGTTGTTTGATACAGATGTCACTATATGAGGTGAATCGTGTATTTCCGGACCGGCTTAGGCGGAGACTTCTACAACTTCTAAAGCTGAAGACCCGCATGCAATTGTAGCGATTGCCCTGCTAGCTTTTATTGTTCTTGGGGCATCTTCAGAATACCCTAGCGAAATAAGCTACGTATGAATATTCTTATTGTATTTCCGTTTCTCTTGCATGATGAGGTAAGGCACGGTGGTGCAGCACAAATCCTCAGAATGTCTAACGCCCTACGTGCAAAAGGCCATTCGATATTTTTACTTTCACTGTCTGAATATGGGTGGCCTTGTGCTGGTTACTCAGTCGAAACGCTTAAACAGAAATTCAATGAACTGAGAGTCTTCCCGCTCAGGAGACTGACGGCGCTGACGAAATTCTTGGTGTTTGTTCGTCCCGGATTACCTTCGCACGTACGCAACCATATCAATCGTGATGCTCAACGATATATTCATGAAATGACAACCTCCGGCAAGATCGACATCGCGTATCTGGTCTATACAGCAACAGGTGAATATTCCCGGTCCGTTAATCGGTCAAAGTGTCTAGTCATTGTTGACACCATAGAAATTGAAACACGAAAATACGAGATGTTATTGAAAACGAAGATAAGTTTTGTGAAATGGCTTCACGCAAAGATCACCTACCGTAGGGAGAAGAAATACGAGAAGCGGTTGTTTGAATCAGTTGATGGCGTGGTAGTGATATCTCCTCAGGAAAAGGAATTTATCTTAGGTCTCTGCGAACAACGAAATATTAAGATCGTTCCGTCAATGATCGATACTAGCACCTTGGGCATTCTCAATGCTAATGCCGAGTCCAATAGTCTGCTCTTCTTCGGTTCGTTTGGGCACGCACCCAATGTTGATGCAATATTGTGGTTTTGTGCCAAAGTATATCCTCTCATCTGTAGAAGGGTTCCGAATGTTTTGCTGAATATTGTCGGACCGCAATCAATCGAAATAGTTGGATACCTCGCGGGGAAGCAGATCAACGTGATAGGTGAAGTGGAAGACTTGCAAGCGTGGATCGTGGATGCAGCCGTTGTGGTAAGTCCTATAGTGTCTGGAGCGGGCTCAAGAATAAAGAACCTTGAAGCGATGGCCATGGGAAAAGCGCTAGTCACAACGACACTTGGAGCAGATGGATTGCCTGAAGATGAACAACCCTGCTACCTCGTTGCCGATACGGAAACGAAATTTGCAGAAGCAGTTATTTCATTGTTGAAACAGCCGCAAGTAAGAACGGAACTTGGTGCACGGGCTAGAAAAGCTATTGAAGAGCAACGGAATTCTGGGCCAATATGTGATGCTCTCGTAGAGTGGGTGGAGCAATTACAGGTTGCGCGATCGGAGAATAAGCCAGTTTGAGAACAAATCGCGTTTCCCTATCCCTTCGGTGATTATGCCATGCCTTTCGTGATAACCTACTTTATTCTCTTTCTCTGGGTTATTTTATGTATTGTTGCACGAAAGCCCCTTCTACTGTTATTGATAGTCACCCTCCTTCCATTTCAATTATTAATAAAAACTCTCTTTGATCTTGCCAATAATTCCGGTTCGATCATTTCGATCTGGAAGGAACTGGGAATACTAGTGTTATTTCTTCGTGTTTTAATAGAAGAAATTCATGATAAGAAAAATAGTACAATATCTTCTAATAATAATTTTCCAGTAATGCTATTTTTTTTAATCATATGCGTAACAGCGTCCTATTTAATAGTTTCCGATTATTTCTCAGATGCACTTGTAACAGCAAAAGTTATTATTTTTCCAATCCTTTTTGGCTATACGGTCTCTAAACTAATACTATCAGCGAACGATGTAAAGTCTATAGTGAAAATGATGCTTATAAGTTCCTTTGTTTGTTTTATTACAGCATATATACAGTATTTTTTTCTAAACTATGAATTTGCCTTTTTTTTCAATGTTGCTGAAAATATTTCAGACACCGGTGAAATTGTGTTTACGCAATCAGCTTCAAAAATTATGGGGTTTGACAGAATGTATGGAGTTTTCGGAGGGCCAAATGAACTTGGTTTGTTTACTTCTTTGCTTGCTCTGTTTATCCTATCTATATTGTTGTATGATAGATATCAAAAACTTATAAGAAGTAAATTATATTTATACATATTAATTACATTCGCATTCTCAGTATTATTCCTCACTTTTTCAAGATCCTCATGGATTTTCTTGCTTATAGGAATAGTAGTATTGTCTACGAGGAAAGGAGTTGGACATTTTTTTTTGAAGATATTTTTTACTTTTTTATTTTTAGCGACCCTCGCATTGGTTTTTGTTCAGTTATTTCCGGATTTGACAGATATTTATTCTAAAACCCTAACTCTTGAAGAGGGAAGTGCAAAAGGGAGGCCGGATGAGTTTGTTATCGGAATGGAAAAAGTATTAGAAAATCCAATGGGTTTAGGATTAGGGAAAGTCATTTACAGATCTAACCATCCTATTTTTCAAACTGAAATATTCTGGTGGATGGTATTGTTGGAAATTGGATTGATTGGGGGAATTCTCTTATTTGGCCTCCAATTTAGTGTATTATTTCGGATAAGCAGCTTATTCAAGAAACAATTCTTGAATCCATTTACTATTACGAGTTTTTGTTGTTGCGCTGCTTTTCTTGTAACTGGTTTCGGTTCGACAATTGTTGCTGAACCGGTATTTCTCACGTTCTTGTGGCTTATTATCGGAATGGGCATAAACAATAACGTAAACAATATACTTTATCAGTCGGTTTAGTGAGGCATAATGTATATTATGGGTGAGCAGGGATATCCATATGAACCGTTAGTTTGTATTCTTGTCCTCAATTGGAATGGTTATGAAGTCACTACTGCTTGTGTAACATCATTACAAAAAATATATTACAACAATAAGAAAATCATTATTGTGGACAATGGGTCAATTGACGGATCCGGAGACATATTTAAAGACAAATTTCAGGACGTCGATGTTCTCGCTCTAGAAAAAAACTATGGTTATGCAGGAGGGAATAATCGAGGAATAACATTCGCTCTTGGAAAATATAAGCCGGATTATATCTTAATCCTTAATAACGATACCGTTGTAGAGCCAAATTTTCTTTCATCCATGGTTAAGATTGCTGAAAAGGAAAATAATTGTGCGGCAGTTGTGCCAAAAATATTTTACTTTGAACCTAATAATGTGTTGTATTTTGCCGGAGGGGCACTAAACCGAATAAGCGGCATTGCTCATCATTACGGCAAGCACCAATTTGATTCTGCTAAATATTCAAATATTCGAAAAGTTACTCTTGCAAATGGATGTTCCGTATTGCTAAAGGTCAAACTCCTGCAAGGCGAATTATTTTTCGATGAGCGTTTTTTTGCCAACATAGAAGACGTGGAACTGAGTTTGAGGATACTCAAAAGGAACTATGATATTTTGTATCAACCTAATGCCATATTATGGCACAAGGAAGCATACTCAACAAAAAAGAATAATTCTCAACCATTCCGCTTATATTTGGCAACAAGGAATATTATTTTAATGCAGAGAAGACATTTGAGCGGATTCATGTTTCCTATTTTTCTTATTGTGTTTCTTATCAGGTGGGTGTTCTATTTACAGTTAAAGGCCATTTTGACGGCGGATCAAAAAAGCGTTAAATCAATTATGGTTGGGTTTATTCATGGTTTTTCAGGAAAGCTTATTAATGTCAATTCGCTTTAATGACGATAAGGCGTAAATGGATAACAAGGTTTCGATAGTACTCACATACTTAGATTACTGTTTGAAGTATTTTGATAATTGCATGAATTCGATATTGAGCCAGTCTCATAACAATATCGAAATTATTATAGTAGATAAAACCACAAATAATCACATCAAAAATTATTTTGATACTCATAAGGTGCATAGCTATAAAATATTTGGCGATAAAAAGAAAGCCGGTTTTGCGGAAAATTATAACGTTGGAATCAGGAATAGTTCTGGCAGTTACGTTTTTGTGCTTAATCCAGACACAACGATTGATAGTCATTGTGTCAAGGGTTTGGTAGATGCTTTCACAATAGATCCATCGATTGGTTGTATTTCGCCGAAACTGTTGAGAATGGATGAAAATAATGAAATATACGACCCGCGCGTAATTGATTCTGCGGGGATGTGCATTACAAAATACATTCGACACTATGATAGAGGGGCTGGGGTTAAAGATGTAGGACAATATGAAAATACTGCTTTTGTATTTGGTGCTACGGGGGCAGCTGTTATTTTCAAAAGGGATTGTTTGGAGGATATTAAAATTGATGATGAATATTTCGACGAAGATTTTGAATTTGGCAGAGAAGATGCGGATATATGTTGGAGGCTAAACAACTACGGCTGGAGGTGTTTGTTCTATCCACACTCGGTGGTTTATCATGTGAGGACAGCGCGCCCGGGGAAACGATCGATGATTTCATCGTATACCAACCTTCATAGCGTGAAGAACCGGTACCTGCTGATATTAAACAACGTTTCACTAGCAAGTTATCTGAAGACTGTCCCTTTCATTTTGTCGCGGGACCTTTTAATTGTTGGCTATGTGCTTCTCAGGGAATGGTCTTCAATTCCTGGTATTCTCTATATACTGGGAAACATGGGACGTCTGTTGAAAAAGAGAAAGAGAATAAGAATGAAAAGCAAAGAGGACACTTCTCGTTTTTGGTTTGGGAAGGAATATGTCGATCTCTGAGATTTTTGTATCATTAACATCGATGTAACGTCAGGCACTATTATGCGCAGTGATCCTGTGACGTATTTTGTTCGAAAAACAAGTTCAATGTTTAGGTGGTTGTACCGTCAGGTACGTTTGGATGACGGGGCGGATACGATTTGTTAACCGTATCCAGCGTGGTCGACTGACGCTTTCACATTTACAACGGCAGTAAAGGTTCAGCATTTGCAAAATAGAATTCTTATTCTTGGCGCCGGTGGAATGCTGGGCCATAAAGCATATCAAGTATTTTCAAAAGAATTTGAGACGTGGGTGACGTGTCGAAATTACGATGCCCGGCTGAAGAATCTTGATATCTTCGAAGACGCGAAAGTCATAAATAATATCGACGCCTTCTCGTTTGATTCGATACGAAAAGCGTTTGATTCCGTTCGTCCAACTGTCGTTCTCAACTGTCTCGGGATTATCAAACAGCTGAAGGAGGCGAAAAACCCAAAAGTTTCCATATATGTAAATTCGCTTTTTCCTCATCTCCTGGCGGAGTTGTGTCAGAGCAATGATTCGCGCTTAATCCATATTAGCACTGATTGTGTTTTTTCTGGCAGGAAAGGAATGTACCAAGAAGAGGATCAATCCGACGCAGAAGATTTGTATGGGCGTTCAAAATTTTTGGGCGAGGTGAATTATCCGCCGGGATTAACCCTGAGGACATCAATCATCGGCCATGAATTGTTTTCTGCCGTCTCATTAGTTGATTGGTTTATTTCAAATGAGAATGGAACTGTTCGGGGATATATCAACGCGAACTACACGGGACTTCCAACCATTACCTTTGTCAACGAAATCCTGAGAATCATCAAGCAAGACATTCGATTAGTTGGTCTCTATCACGTATCGTCAGATCCTATTTCAAAATACGAATTACTGTGTTTGATAAACGAAGTGTATAATTGCAAGATTAGGATTGACCCTGATGATCAATTGTTCTGTGACCGAAGTTTAGACTCTCAAAAATATAGGCTGCGTACCGATTTTAGACCTAAATCGTGGAAGGAAATGGTCTATCAAATGTTTGAAGACTATCAATCACATAAAACTTATAGACGAAAACCATGAAACTTACAAACAAACGGATATTAATTACTGGCGGAACCGGTTCGTTAGGCAAAACGCTGACCCGCCGCATTCTCACTAATGAAATCGGGAAACCCAAGAAGATAATAATATTTTCACGGGACGAAGCAAAGCAGCATGAAATGCGTCTTGCCTATAAGAATCGTACTGTTGCAACAGATGAAATCATTTATCACAATTTTGAAGAACTTGTGGAATTTCGCATTGGTGATGTTCGTGACTATCATAGCATTGCTTCCGCGGTGAAAGATGCGGATATCGTATTTAATACCGCAGCATTGAAACAAGTTCCTTCATGTGAGTATTTTCCGTATGAAGCCGTTCAAACAAACATCACGGGTCCGGAAAACATTGTTCGCGCAATTCGTGAGAACAACATTCCTATTGAAACTGTGGTGGGCATATCGACTGACAAAGCCTGCAAACCTGTCAATGTTATGGGAATGACCAAAGCAATTCAGGAGCGTGTCTTCATTACTGCGAACCTAAGTTGTCCGAATACTCGATTTATATGTGTTCGCTACGGAAACGTTCTCGCTTCCCGCGGGTCGGTGATTCCTTTATTTCACAGTCAGATAAAAGCCGGTGGCCCCGTTACAATTACAACGAGCGACATGACACGCTTTTTACTAAGTTTAAATGATGCCGTGGATGTTATTTTTGAAGCAGTGCGCAGCGCAAATCGCGGTGAAACGTATATACCTCGTGTTCCATCTGCGAATGTTGGTGATATTGCGAAAGTACTTATAGGCGATAAGAAAATTGAATTAAAAGTCACCGGTATTCGTCCTGGAGAGAAGATTCATGAAATCCTTATCTCCGATGAAGAGAGTTATCGCACAGTGGATCGCGGAAAATATTATGCAATCAAGTCAATTCTTCCTGAGATAATAGGCGATCCTAAGGAAAAAATCGCGCTAACAAAAGAATATAGCTCTTCTGGCAATCTCATGAATATTACGAGTCTGGAACAAATGCTGCGCCGTGAGAAGCTTCTCGTCACGGACACAGTGAAAATGGAGGATGAATTACTACGATGAAAGTAATGACTGTTCTTGGCACTCGTCCAGAAATAATCCGTCTCAGTCTCGTTATAGCAAAGTTGGATAAGATATGCAATCATATCCTCGTCCACACCGGCCAAAATTATACGGAATCGCTAAATGATGTTTTTTTTCGCGATCTTAGTGTGCGAGTGCCCGATTATTCTCTTGGTATACAGGCGCCGACGTTTGGCGAACAGATCGGAAAAATAGTTGCTGAGACAGAAAAACTTCTTCTTACTGTAAAACCGGATAGGCTGTTGATCCTTGGCGACACAAATAGCGGATTGAGTGCAGTTGTCGCAAAGCGACTAGGAATACCGGTGTATCATATGGAGGCAGGAAACCGTTGTTACGACGATCGCGTGCCGGAGGAGGTCAACCGTAGGATCATTGACCATTCCAGCGATGTCTTACTGCCGTACACCTATCGTAGCAAAGAGAACCTTGTCCGTGAAGGTATTCTCCGCGAACGAATCTACGTAACGGGAAACCCTATTTTTGAAGTACTAGAGCACTATCAAAAGAATATTGAATCCAGTGCGATCTTTAAGCAGATAAATGTGAAGAAAGGAAAATATTTTTTGTGCACGATGCATCGTGCCGAAAATGTTGACATTGAAGATCGGTTGAAAAACTTTCTTTCAGTATTTGATGCCATAACAAAAAAATATGAACTTCCGCTTATTCTTAGTTTACACCCGCGCACAAAATCAAAAATGGAAACTTTCGGTCTATCAATTACCAATCCTTTGATACAACAGATGACGCCGTTCGGATTTTTTGATTTTGTCGCATTAGAAAAGAATGCATTGTGCGTCCTATCCGACAGCGGAACGGTTCAGGAAGAGTGCAGTATTCTTAAAGTTCCAAATGTCACAATCCGCGATGTCACAGAAAGACCGGAAACAATTGAATGCGGCAGCAACATTATCAGTGGCAGTATGCCGGATGATATTATGGCACATGTTCAATTGGTCGTTTCTTCAAGCCCTCAATGGCGGGCACCGGTTGAATATTTGGAGAAGGATGTCGCGGAGAAAGTTGTGAGGATACTGTCGAGCGCTTTGCCGCCATACATCCACCCCTATCGATCATAGGTAAGTAACATATGAAAATCGCATGTATTGGGTCCCGGGGGTACCCGGCAAGCTATGCCAGCGCAGAAGACATGGTCCGTGAATTCGGTCCACGATTTGTACGGGACGGAGATGAATTTACTGTCCATTGCTGGGAGACCGACGAAAGCAGGGCAAAAGGCATCAAGGAAGACATTTACAATGGTCTGAAACGTGTCTTCCATTCAACCCCCCGAGGAAAAATATCGGGACAATTCTTCGTTGCACTGAAGTCATCGTTTCACGCAGCAAAATCCGACTGCGACATAGTATTTTATATTTTTGTCAACAGCGCCATTTTCAGTTGGATACCAAGATTGGCTGGAAAGAAGATCTTCGTAAATATTGACGGCATTATGTGGAAGGACCCAAAGTGGCTTTGGGGGGTGAGACATATTTTCTTTCCTGCGGCAGCGTACCTATCGATTATGATGGGTAAAGCTATTACCGATTCATATCACATGCAGGAGATCTATAAAAAGTATTTTCGGGTAAAGATCGATTGGGCAGGATACGGATGTTCTAATAACCATCCACAACGCAAGGATACTGAATTTACCAGGGAATTTCCTCAAGGCTACTATCTCATCATGAGCCGCATCACTCCGCATAACTTGACCGATCTTATGGTGGATGGCTTTGTTTCTTCAAATACGAAGGCTCATCTCCTTGTAGCAGGACATACTCCCGATACGCGATGGTTTCACAATATGAAAAAGCGTGTTGATGGTAAGAATGTGACTTTTCTCGGATTGGTGCGTGATCAAGAATTCCTCAATCAGCTCATCCTCAATGCGAAAGCTTATTTGCATGGTCATTCGCTCGGAGGGATCAATCCAGCTTTGGTTAGAGTCACAGGAATGAGTACCCCCGCGATTTGCGTCGACACAGTGTTTAATCGGGAAGTGATAGAAACTCCAAACAAAAAGCTTCAAGCCTGTGTTTTTGCTAAAAAGGCGAGTTCTGTTGCGGTGGCTATCAATGAATTCGAAGCAAGAGAGAAATACTACCGGGAGGAGGCAATCGTTCTTGGAGAAACTATCCGAAAAACGATGTCATGGGAAATCATTTACGGACAGTATAGAAAATTTATGAATGATCTTTTGGAAAATCGGTGAATCAAGATTCTCAATCTTTTCACGAAGCGGAATCACTAGAGACGAACCAACAATCAAGGCCATCTGCCTCTCTTGACTAGGATCCCGTCTCAGAGGTACTTTTCAAAAGACCCGGAGGGTCACTCTGCTTATAGTTTGAGAATCTACAAAACCTCTGAGAGCTTCGCCAGGAGTCTCCCTCAGAATTCTTAAAGGTATTTTTAAGTTACCACACGAGAATGAGGCACGATTGTCATCAGACTATACGCTCGCCAGGTAGCGCTCGTGATACCTTCCGCTTAACGGAACTTTACAGTGTGCTTTGTCTATTAGCGATTCCTGACCCACTTGTGAGAATAGCAACATCAAGAAAACATCGAGATCCTAATGTCGAGATATGCACATTGTAAACCGTGACACTCATATTAGTTTTTTCTCCCTATCTCCATGGCCAAATAGTTGCATGATATTTTTTTAAAGCACAACTCATTTTTGAAACCGCTACCGTCATGAAAGTAATTCGATCCGATATACCCGGCATCTTTGTCATTCAGCCGGTCGTTTTTTCAGATGATAGAGGTTACTTTTTTGAATCATATCAACAAGAAAAATATTCAAATACTATAAAGGCCGTTAACTTCGTTCAGGATAACGTCTCCCGTTCAGTTCGTAATACAATTCGTGGCTTACACTTTCAAGTTGGGGAGTATGCTCAAGGAAAGTTATGTCAGGTACTGTTTGGTCGAGTTCTAGATGTTGCCGTAGACCTACGACACGGCTCGCCATTTTTCGGTAAACACGTTTCGTTTGAACTTTCCGATGAGAATAAGAATCAATTATACATTTCCCCTGGATTCGCACATGGATTCTGCGTCATATCTGAGGTGGCTATTTTTAGCTATAAGTGTACTCAGTACTATAACAAAGGCGCTGAGAGAACACTCCTCCATAACGATCCGGATTTGCATATTGACTGGAAGATAGAGCACCCGATTGTATCGGACAAAGACCAACAAGGGACTCTTCTCAAAAATCTGGGGAGATATTTTGTATACGCCTAAGCGATCTTTTGCTGAGTGAAGAAGGAAGTGCCGTCACACACTATTTTTACCACCGAATCCACTTGACGAAGTCTATGAATAATCACACATTTCTTATTCTCGGCGCAAATGGTCAATTAGGCAAGCAATTTAAAAAGGAACTCGCAGCTGGTGGAGAGAGGGTCATTGCCCCCGAAGAATGGGACTGCGATATAACGAGCTTTGAAAAACTCGCTCAGTATATTGAGAGCGAAGCTCCAACTGTCATAATCAACTGCGCCGCGTACAATGCAGTGGATCAAGCTGAACAACAATCAGACACAGCGTACTTAATTAATAGCAAATCGGTTGAACATATTGCAAAGCTCTGTAAGCAGCTCGGTATCTTTTTAGTCCATTATAGCTCAGATTATGTTTTCGACGGAAAGAAAAATAACCTTTACAATGAAAATGATGTTCCCAATCCGTTAAACGTGTACGGGAAAAGCAAGCTGGCGGGCGAAGAGGCAGTGCAACGACATGGCGGCTCTTATCTTCTTTTTAGAACAAGCTGGGTCTTCGGCAGTGGTACTCAAAATTTTATCTATAAAATGAATCAATGGGCTGAAAAAAATCCCGTTCTAAAATTAAGCTGCGATGAAGTATCTGTACCCACCAGCACTCTAGATCTGGTGTCTCTTTCATTACTATCGCTAAAGAAAGGATTGAAAGGATTGTATCACCTTACGAGTTCAGATTATGCCTCTCGGTATGAATGGGGAAGATATGTTGTTCGCTTGGTCTCACCTCAAACTATAATCATCCCAGTTCCGATGTCTACTTTCTCGAGTGCTGCTCAACGCCCCCTTTTTTCCGCGATGTCCAATACTGCATTGGAAAGAGACCTTGGCATTAAAATACATAACTGGCAGACAGCGGTTGAAAAATTTTTAATGGAATACCCGCTTATCCTCAAGGAATCTTAAGGACAATTCTAACGGTGATTATGAGGGTACAGATATCGTCGGGTAACAGCGTTTCTCAGGCTGCAGGATGGTATCTGAACCACATGAGAGTTGAACGAATGTGGCAGGTTAACTCCGCTCTGTAATAACACACAAATTATTTGTGGCGACAGAATACTCATTAACTGCGATTGTCTTTAACGTATAAGCGAAAAGTTCCTAAATCAATGAAATCTCTTTTCCAATTTATCTTGTTGCTGATGCTTCTTATTACCTGCGGCATCAATCCATCCAGTGCACAATGGATGCAGACCAACGGACCATGTGGCGGTTATGTTGAGTGCTTTGCTGTCAGCGGTACAAATGTCTTTGCTGCTACTCTTGGTGGTATCTTTCTTTCCACCAACACCGGCACAAGCTGGACTGCGGTCAATACAGGCTTAACAAGAACTTCTGTTAGGACTCTTGCGGTCTCCGGTATGAATCTCTTTGCCGGGACTTATGACGGTAACGTCTTTCTTTCCACTAACAACGGTACAAGCTGGACGACGGCGAGCACGGGCTTGACGAGTACTTCTGTTATTTCTCTTGCCGTTTCTGGCACGAATCTTTTTGCAGGGACTGACAACAGGGGGGTCTTTCTTTCCACTGACAATGGCACAAGCTGGACTGCAGTCAGTTCAGGCTTACCAAAAACTTCAGTAAGTTCTCTTGCGGTCTCTGGTACGAATCTCTTTGCCGGGACTAATGGCAGCGGCTTCTTTGTTTCCACCAACAACGGTTCGAGTTGGACTGCTGCGAATAAAGGTTTGACGAATACATCTGTCATTGCTCTTGCCGTCTCCGGCACGAATCTTTTTGCAGGGACTGATAACAGCGGGGTCTTTCTATCCACCAACAATGGCACGAGCTGGACAGCAGTGAACTTTGGATTAACGGACATGTGGGTCCAGTGTCTTGCTATCAATGGCACGAATCTTCTTGCCGGGACTTCTGGTGGCGTCTTTCTTTCCACCAACAACGGCACAAACTGGACTGCGGCGAGTACCGGCTTGACGAGCGCTTCTGTCAATGCTCTTGGCGTCTCCGGCATGAATCTCCTTGCCGGCACGTATGGCGATGGCGTCTTTCTTTCCACCGACAACGGCACAAGCTGGACTATGGCGAGTACGGGCTTGACGAATATTTCTGTCGATGCTTTTGCCGTTTCCGGCACAAATCTCTTTGCCGGGACGTACGTTGGCGTTTTTCTTTCCACCGACAACGGCACAAGCTGGACTGCGGTCGATACAGGCTTGACGAATACTTATGTTCAGTCTCTCGCCGTCAGTGGCATAAATCTCTTTGCCGGGACGTATGTTGACGTTTTTCTTTCCACCAACAACGGCACAAGCTGGACTGCGGTCGATACAGGCTTGACAAATACTTATGTTCAGTCTCTCGCGGTCAGTGGCAAGAATCTCTTTGCCGGGACTTCTGGTGGCGTCTTTCTTTCCACCAACAGCGGTACAAGCTGGACTGCGGTCGATACAGGCTTGACGAACACTTCTGTTGATGCTCTTGCTGTCTCCGGTACGGATCTCTTTGCCGGGACGTATGGCGGCGTCTTTCTTTCCACCAACAGCGGCACAAGCTGGACCGCGGCGAGTAAGGGCTTGACGAATACCTCGGTTGATGCTCTTGCCGTCTCCGGTACGAATCTCTTTGCCGGGACGTTTGGCGGCGTCTTTCTTTCCACCAACAACGGCACAACCTGGACTGCGGTCAATACGGGCTTGACGAACATTTCTGTCAATGCTCTTGCCGTCTCTGGCACAAACATCTTTGCTGCAGGGACGTATTATTACGGTACCGGGAGTTCAGGCAGCGGCGTATTTCTTTCCACTAACAACGGCACAACCTGGATTGCGGTCAATACAGGCTTAACGAACACTTCTATCTGGTCTCTTGCCGTTTCCGGCACAAGTCTTTTTGCTGGGACTGATGGCCGGAGCGTTTGGCGACGACCCATATCGGAAATGACTACTTCCGTACGTCGGGGGACAAGGGAATTTCCGATACAATTTAGCTTAGAACAGAACTATCCAAACCCGTTCAATCCGAGTACAAAAATTGCTTTCAATATTCCTGTCAGAAGTTTTGTATTAATAAATGTCTATGATCCCTTAGGAAGAGTTGTTGCCACTCTGGTAAATGAGTTCCTCATGCCCGGAAGCTATGAAACAAGGTTTGATGGAACGAGTTTGGCAAGCGGTATTTATTTCTATCGTCTTCAAGCTGGTGAATTCGTCCAAACGAAAAAATTTGTTCTCGAAAAATAGCTTTACTGAAGGGTGGCGCGGCTTTTTGAAAAGTAAAGTCGTTGTTAGGATTCCGATGTATACATCGGGAGAGGAAGCAATCTACACTTAACAAAAGGATCGCTTTAGCAGACAACGCCTTGCAATGACCTCACTTTGAATAGCGCTCAAGTTTGGTCAGGTGCCGGATACCGGACCGATTTACACAACCAAATAATTTGGCATATTGTGATTTTTGGAGTGAAGCATCCTTCACCTTGCGCGCAAATTTCTTTGCATGTAAGCGGTTTCCTTGTTAACTTTTGAAAAACTGGGGAGTGTGCCGGGGAAGAAGCAAAAAATGACATGGTTTGACCGTATGATATACTTAACCGGAAACAAACATTGCTTGGAACATCCCTATGACGAAGAAGATCCCTCATCTCTTATACGTTGCCGCGTTGTTACAATTCAGTGAGCTGTGCTACTCGCAAAATGTTGTTTCGCCGTACGAAGTTGGCAAATGGGCGGGGTTTCATAATGCAGCAATAAGTTACACTTTTGATGATAATTGCCCCAATCAGTTGGCAGTTGCTGTGCCTATGTTCAATAGCTATGGTTTTAAACTGACCCTCTTTGCCGTGACAAGCTGGTCACCCAACTGGACTGGCCTTCAACGTGCCGCCGCGCAAGGGCACGAAATTGCCAGTCATACAGTAACACACCGGAGTTTTGGAATGTTGACTCTGGCGCAACAAAAAACAGAAATCTCGACCGCATCGAAAATGATTGATTCCAACATCACAAGTCAGAAATGCATTACTTTGGCTTACCCGGGTTGTTCTGGTGGAAATGATTCACTTTGTAACTCGTATTTTGTAGCCGCAAGGGGTTGCTCGTCTTTTAGTGATTCGAGCACCCCCAAAAATTTTATGAATGTACGCGGAATCAATTGCGGACCTGAGGGAGTAGTCAATACAGAACAAGATTTTAAAAACGAAGCGGACAATGCCAATTTCTTGAAAGGGTGGTTGGTTTATATAATTCATGGTATTGATGACGATCGGGGCTTTTCACCCATACCGGCGACAACATTAAAGGCGAGCCTTGAATATTTGATTACTAATAAGGAGAAATTTTGGGTTTCTACTTTTGGAAATGTTGCCCGCTACATTAAAGAACGAAATTGTTTATCAGTCACCGAAACGTCCTACCAGGACATCCAGATCACGTTGGAGGTTACTGATACACTTGATAATACATTGTATAACGTCCCGGTCACCATACGTAGGCCGCTGCCACAAGATTGGTCAGCGGCAATCGTTACGCAGAATGGACTGCGAATTAATGCTTCAATTGTAATAATGTATTCAATAAAGTATGTGATGTTCGATGCTGTTCCGAATGGGGGGGAAATTAAACTTCTAAAAACCGATTACGTCGGCGCTGCAAATAGCAACGATTTTAGCCTGAGTCAGAATAATCCGAATCCATTTAACCCTGCAACGGCGATTACATTTTCTATTGGCATAGACAGCCATGTCTCTCTTCGGGTATATGATCTGATCGGACGTGAGGTTGCCACGTTGGTGGATGAACAGAAAGCGGCTGGAACCTACACGGAGCATTGGAATGCCTTAAGTAGGGCAAGCGGTTTTTACGTCTATAAAATGGAAGCGGGCAACTTTACGCAGGTCAAGAAATTGCTTTTTTTGAAATAGTACGGTATAAACTCAGGCTGGTTTATCCATTGATGTCGGGGAGTTGTACCGGATGTCGTGATCCCTCGCTGACCCCAAATAGAGGCACGGGGAAGCCGTTCAAGCTATAAGACACATAGCCCTTCCACGTACTCTTTGCTCCCATCATTCACCCAGGCATCCAATTGCGCAGGATCTTTCAGTTGCTGGCCACGAACCCTCGGAACAACGACATAGCCGCACTGAACACCTGGCAATGCGCTCATATCACTCCAGAGTTTTTCGATCTGCGCAACCGGATAAATATCCTCCTGACCATGCCCCCACCGGTATTTCACATCTTTAATGGTGACATACGTCGGCATACGACGGGCAACGTTCCGTATCGCTTCAGTGAGTTCCGTTTCTGATTTAGTCAAAAGATCGTTTCGCTCGAGGCCGAAAATTTTTAACAACCTATCGAGGTGTATCCATGTGGTCATGCTATTGTAGTAGCTCAAATCCAATTCATCCTCCTCGTGCGGCTGCGGCAACACTTCAAGTATCCGTACCTTTCCGTTAATGCAAGCCAAGCCTTGCCAAAGAAGCCGCTCTTTCTTGTTGGATATATGAGAATGAATTTGTTACAGGTGTAGGAAGAAACAGACGTTTGCTATTCAAGAGATGGTTTGTTACATTTTGTTATTAAGAGAACACGAGGAGAAAATGACCAGAAGCAGAAAGGTCTCACGACATACGGGGACCCAACTTCCGTTGTTTGTAGAGAAAGACGAGGACGGCTTTTATGTGGTTGAATGCCCTTTGTTCGAAGGTTGCTATACACAGGGCAAGACCCTCGACCAAGCATTGAAGAACATCCGAGAAGTCATTCAACTCATTCTAGAAGAAAAAGACAGCCGCAAAATCCTGCATTCATATAGACCCCGAGAAATAAGCTTGCATACCATTACGGTTTAGCTTATGCCGCGCCTGCTAGTCTTTAAAGGCCGAGAAATCATTGGTGCTTTGCAGAAGATCGGATATGCTCAAACTCGTCAACGAGGCAGCCATATTCGACTGGAGTGTCAAGGAAGGAAATCCATAACGGTTCCCAATCATATTGTTGGTAGGGGCCTTCTGAGAAAGATCCTCAGGGACGCGGAGTTGACACCGGAACAATTTGAAGAGTTGTTGGATTGATGATTTACTCTCTTTGGCGGAGACAAAAAGAAAGTAAGCGGTATGGAGTTGGGAGTTTGTAGTGTGGAGTAAAGAGGAGTGATGGAATAGTGGAATCGAAAGGCTAAAACTCAGGTGGGGCTATAATTTCAATTCCGGCATATCCTTTTAAGGCAT
>Ga0182017_10000636_pt1 | contig 27607 bp, 26 predicted proteins | sample 712E3DmetaG_FD_120492 | JGI IMG/M metagenome (GOLD analysis project Ga0182017, IMG submission 120492) | Permafrost microbial communities from Stordalen Mire, Sweden - 712E3D metaG | ecosystem: Environmental > Terrestrial > Soil > Wetlands > Permafrost | place: Sweden: Stordalen | collected... | reverse complement strand
TCTGGAGAGAAGGGTTTTTTCCTAACGCCTGCACAATACAATCAGCTAATCGTACATGCTGTAATTGTTGCTGTGCAAGGAGTGTACTGGTCAGAAACAATAGGAAGAGAAACAATGTCGTTTTCATACCAACCTCGTTAAATTATTATGAATTTACGCTTGCAATAAAGACATCTTCAAGTGACGGCGGAATCAGCCGATAGCTCAGAACTTCTATCTTCTCATTCATCAGAGATCTGCGAATGCCGCTTTCTTCCTTTTTCGCGTTATGCACAAGGACATGCAAACGATCGCCGAACAATTGAATATCGTTTCGTTCAAATGACTGCATGAGAATTTCGGCAGCACGGTGTACGTCGTTGCATACGACCTCAACCACTTCTGAATGAAACGATGATTTTATCGCTTCCGGTGTATCGCAAAGTAATATCGTACCTTGATTCATCATCGCCACACGCGTGCTTCTTTCCGCTTCATCCAAGTACGGTGTGCAAATGACGATCGTAATTCCTGATTTGAGAAGACTTGATAAAATTTTCCAGAAGTCCCGGCGTGAAACCGGATCGACTCCCGTTGTCGGCTCATCTAAAAAGATAATTTCGGGTGTGTGAACAAGTGTGCAGGAAAGAGCAAGTTTTTGTTTCATTCCTCCAGAGAGCTGCCCCGCAAGGCGGTCTCGAAACTGAGTGAGCCGCGTGAATTGCAGCAGTTCTTCTTTTCTTTCTTTATACTTTCGCACTTGATGAATTTCAGCAAAGAAATCAATGTTTTCATCAACCGTTAAATCCTGATATAAACTGAAACGTTGTGAGAGATATCCAATGCGTTTTTTTATTTCATCCTTTTGGGTTCTCATATCAAATCCCAGCAGGGAAATATTTCCTTCCGACGGGGCAAGCACTCCACACATCATTCGGATGGTGGTCGTCTTCCCCGCGCCATCGGGCCCAACCAAGGTAAAGATTTCCCCCTGCTCAATCTTAAGAGAAAGATGATCCACAGCAACGATGAGATCTCTGTGAGCTTCCCCATAAAATTTTACGACTTGATCAAGAATAATGGCATCAGCCATACCGTACCGCCTTATTTATTTGCCACATGCAGAATGACATCTGCCGGTATTCCGGCTTTGAGCGTTCCATCCGGATTAGGCACCTTTACTTTTATACTGAACACTAACTTCGTCCGTTCATCTTTCGTTTGAATGTTCTTAGGAGTGAACTCAGCCGTTGATGAAATGAACGATACCTTGCCCTCATAATCTTTTTTCTGGAATGCATCTATATTGACAATTGCTTTCTGATTCAGTTGAACTTTTGGCAAATCGGATTCTGAAACATATATCGTGATATCCATTGATGAAAGATTCGAGATTTTGTACAGCGCCATACCTGTATTGGCAAGTTCACCTTGTTCCACGAACCGTCTTGTGACCGTTCCGGATGCCTGTGCGGTGACGATGCAGTCGTTTACTTTTTTCTGAAGTGAAGCCAGTTGCGCTTTTGTTTGATCGCGCCGTGCACGCGCCGCATCAATTTCTTCCTGTCGCGATCCGCGTTTCATTTTCTCCCACGTCTGCTGGCTTACGGTGAATCGTGTCTGCGCATCATCTAACTGTTTCTGCGAGACACTCTTTGCACGATAGAGGTCTTCCATTCGCCTCAGATCTTGCTCTGCATTTTTGTAATTCGCTTCAGATTGGATAACATCCTCTTCACGTGCGCCTTTCAGAGCAAGTCGGAATTGCGCTTCCGCCATCTCATATCCGCCGCGCATTTGTTCCATTTGGTACACCCAATCTGTGTTATCAATAATAAGGAGGGTGTCGCCTATCTGCACAGCGTCTCCTTCATCTGCGATAATACGTTTCACCTGCCCGCCTGCCTGCGCACTCAGAGTCACTTCCGTTGCTTCGATGGTCCCGGTGGCAGAGATGGTTTCTCCATCTCGTGAACTGCAACCGAATAGTAAACCGGTGCAGAAAAGACCTATAATCATATTTTTCATATGTACCTCGGTGATTCATTTGATAATAGACTGCTGTTTTTTTGTTGAAATCTTTTACGCGCATCATCCGTCAGAGCACCCTCATACAGTATTTTGAAGATACCCTTGAATGCTTCTTCTGCTGAAAATGATTGCTGAGAAAGAACCTGCGGATTCATAATACCTTGCATGATTGTAGTGAATACAAGTATATAGAGGTCCGGATCTAGATCATCACGAAAGACTCCCTCCTTCTTTGCCTGCCGGAACATGAGTTGTATCTTGCTAAATACACGTTCGCGACGGAATGTCTCAATTTCTTTCCACAGTCCCGGTGCAAACCGCTGGATATCTATTAAAAATGGACGCGACAATTTCCGCAAGAGCATTCCGACCATCGTGAAGATTGAAGTCAGCTTTTCTTCAAAGGGTTTATCTGAAGAGATAATGGCTTGGACTTCCCCCTCAATCCTCTTTATCATCGTATGAACAATTGCCTTCAATAAAACTTCCTTGCTTGGAAAGAACTTATACACAGTTTTTTTACTCATCCGAAGATCGGATGCAATTTCATCCATTGTTACTTTATAAAGTCCTGCATCCATAAATCTATCGGCAGCAACATCGATTATTCTTATCTCATCATCATTTTCGACCATAGTCTGAATCTCCAAAAGAAACTATAATAGTATTAAAGGTTTCCAAAATAAAATAATGGATATTATACAATAATTGCAAATATTTCATTCAGTTGACAGGGAAACTATTATCGTTTCTTACGTTTCCAATATAATTATTTGATTCTGATTTGTCAAGACTTTTTTGGGAATATACAGTAGAGTTCGACAAATCATCAGGAGCGGTTATACAAAATACGAATACAACGGAAGTCAGATCTACGAAGGGCGTTGATTTTAATGAAGGCAAATAAGTTAATCTTGCTGACAGCAGGACAAATGATGGATCGTACGTGTTTCATTCAAACACAGTCAGCCAAATATGACGCAACTCGTAGGGAAATCCTTCTAGCTGGATTCCTATTTTCCCTGTGTGAGGTATGCATTTGGTCACACGATTTTGAACAATGCCGTTAATCATACACTCAACAGTGCTATCAAGACACGTGATATCGACGATGTTCCATTCGCCAACAGGTCTTTCGCAGTCCGATTTCTGACGTTCAAGCAACGGTGTCTTTGCCTCGGGAGAAGTGGAAAGTGGTTCGATAAATCTTGCACCAGCCATTGGAAGAAGGTCGCCGACACGCGTGATCTTCGTTTGAATCTGAAAGCATATCGGCCATATATTTCGATCAATCGGTCCGGACGAGATGTGGACAAGTATACCGCTGTTACTATTTTTTGCAGCGTCAATTAACCATCGATATTCTAGATGGAGTTTATAATTTTCGTATGAATCTATAGTTGCAAGATACCCAATTGGTTTCCCGGCGACAGCAAGCAAGCTATCAGGTTCAATTTTACAAACAGAATTTATATCTGCTGCAGGAGTAGTAAAGAATTCCCAACCAGTCATATTCTTACCATTCCATAGTTTTATAGTTTTAGATGACGATTGACTCAATACCGAGATCGTAGTAAAGACGAATAGTATGAGCAGGGGAAGAAGGCGTTTCATAAAATAGAATCCCACAGTGATGATGTCTTATAACGCAAAAATAATCAAATCACTATTATGAAGAATACAGGTACAACCATTATGATACAAGAGCGTATGTTTTTATTTCAATATCGCTACTACGTTCTCCTGCATGGGCAAGCCGGTAACAATCACTTCCCGATCTTTTGAGATATAGACATCAATCTCACTGCGTACGCCATAGTTATCACGCAAATATATTCCCGGTTCAATAGAAAAGGATGTCTGAGGGATAATGGTGCGTTCATCGCGAGTTTCAAGATTGTCCATATTAGCGCCGTTTCCATGCACTTCCTCTCCTATTGAATGTCCAGTGCGATGCACAAAATACTCGCCATAACCTTGTTGCGTGATATAATTGCGCGCTGCATCATCTACTTCATACCCATGAATAATCTTTCCTGCTTTTATGGATGAACGAATAAATCCCAATGCCGCATCGCGTCCGCCTTTAACGATCTGGAATATCTTTTCAAAATCATCGGGCACTGTTTCGCCAAGGAATCCCATCCAAGTGATATCGGCGTACACCGACTGCTGTTTATCCTTCTTTGCCCATAGATCCAATAACACGTAATCGCCTGTATGCAATGGAGAATGAATTTCCTTGGTCGGTTCGTAATGGGGATTCGCACTATTTGCATTCACCGAGCAATTCGGGTCGCTCGATGTTACTAAACCGCGCTTCTGGAACTCTGCCAACATAAACTGTTGAACATCATATTCTGTAATCGCAGTATTCGCTTTTATATTCTTGCGAATAAATCCAAACGCTTCATCAACGATCTGTCGTAAATGTACTGCACTCTCAGTGTTATCTTGTAATTGCTCATCATCCCACCGAGCTTCAAAGTACTGGATAAGATTCGCTGAGGATACGATTTCAACTCCCGTACCTCGAACAAGTTCGATAATACCTCCATCTACTGTCGAGACGTACGGAATTGCACAACGAGGTGAATACTCCATCGCAATGTGTTGAGCGCCGGAAAGAAGCTCTTTCAGTCCTTCTTCCAGCGAATGCCAACTGAGATAGATGCCCTTATCACCGGGGAGCGCTTCTAAGTTCCATTCTTCTATTCGATGAACTAATTTTCTTGGCTCACCTTTCGCGGGAATAAAATAGAAATACCTTCGGGTAAACATGATATGCTTCGGAAGTGCAAGCAGACGCGTAGCAAATATGTTCGAATCGCGAAAGTTGTAGAGAAGCCATCCGTCGATGTGTTCTGTCTGTAATGCTTTTTGGATTTCATGTATCAACTCGGAGTAATCTTTCGATGGGTTCATTCAATTTAACCTTTCAGGCGAAAAATGTTTATTCTTTCATCGGAATGTTCACAAATAAAAAATCCCGTCTCGACAAGCCGGGACGGGATCGATGAACAACTTGTCAGTTACTTGCCCATGTGTTCTACTGTGGCTTGCTGCACGGGGACTTTTTCTTCTGTCCCTTCAGGTGCATCCGGAACTGTCACGGGTTTTCGTCTTCCATTCTGACGTTTCCTCAGGTACTTATGCTCCACCGGATGTTGTTCAACAGGTGCTTCTTCCACATCCGGATAGGTATAGATTTCATATTTATAATTGCGGAGGATAATATCCTTCCCATTCCTTCCAAGAACGTATTGGGGAAGTAAAGGTATTTTACCGCCGCCTCCCGGCGCATCAATAACATAATATGGAATCGCAAGACCTGAGGTGTGTCCGCGCAGTTTATCCATAATTTCCAGACCAACACGAACTGGTGTTCTGAAATGATTCGTGCCTTTTGTCAGATCGGCCTGGTAGATGTAGTACGGACGAACGCGCATTTTGAGGAGCTTCCGATGCAAATCCACCATGATGTCTGGATCATCATTCACGCCCTTCATCAGCACAGCCTGATTACCAACGGGGATTCCGACGTCTGCCAGCATATTGCAAGCCCGTTCAGCTTCAGGCGTACACTCCCAAGGATGATTGAAGTGTGTATTGACATAGAGCGGATGATATTTTTTCAACATTTTGCACAGTTTTGTTGTAATGCGCTGAGGCAAAACACATGGCATTTTTGTGCCAATACGAATAATTTCGACATGAGGAATTTCCCTCAAACCAGCCAGTACGCGTTCCAAGGCAAAATCTGTCACCATCAATGGATCGCCGCCAGAAATGATCACATCCCTAATCTCCGGATGCGCTTTAATATAATCCAATCCCCACTGAATATATTTTGCGTTAATCTTCGTCGAATCGCTCACTTTTCTTTTACGTGTACAGAATCGACAGTACATAGAACATTGACTGGTGATGAGAAATAACACTCTATCCGGATATCGATGTGTGATGCTCGGAACCGGACTATCGGCATCTTCATTGAGAGGATCTTCAGGCGCTTTTTCATCCTGAAGTTCAATTGCATCAGGAATACATTGCCGCCAAATAGGATCGTTCGGATAACGAATCAAACTCAAGTAGTACGGATTAATTCTAATGTGAAAGAATTTATCCAGTTTTTCTGCTGCCTCTTTATCAAATCCAAAACGTTCAACTAAATCTTTTGCGCTGTCAACGCTCTGTCTCAGCATTTCTTGCCAGAGTTCCATAAATAATGCTCTTGCTCCTTAAAAGTATTTGGAATAGATGACGAGATCGTCACCGTGTGCATAATAATCTTTGATGCGAGCTGCTTCTATATATTGATGGCGAAGATAGAACTGCCGCGTTGGTTCATATTTCGGTTGTGACGACGTTTCAACAACGAGCAATTTCCCGCCCATCGTTTTCACTTGTGCTTCACAATGTTCAAGTAATGCATGGCCTATTCGTTTTTTATGTACACGAGGGTGTACGGCGATCCAGTAGAGGTCAAATGTCCTTTGAGTCATTGGCGTTTGACCAGCGCAATAATATCCCTGGATGGTACCTTCTTCATCCACATAGGAAAAAAGAAAATAATCTTTTTGCTCTTTGTCATTTGCGGCAATGTCCATCAGTTCCACCGCAACATCAACTTCTTCTTCACGAAATACTCCAGTTGCCCGTACAATTTCTTCAAGTGGTTTCATGTCTTCTTTTTCAAATTTCCGAATCGGCATACCGTTACCGATGCGACCGCTCAAGTGCGGTCTCCACTATTCTTACAATCATATCGTCGAATGTCAATCCGGCCGTGCGGGCTGAACGTGCAAAACCAGCATCACATGAAATATCCGGATTCGGATTCACTTCCAGGACAAATGGTGAATTCGAAGCATCAAGCCGAATATCGACACGCGCATAATCCCGGATTTCCATCAATTGATACGAACGCAATGCAATTTCCCGCACGCGCTGTTCTACAGCAGGGTCAAGTTGTGCCGGGCATGTTCCAACCGTACCGTCATATTCCGGTGTACCCTCAACCCATTTTGCATTGTATGTGACAATTTTCGGATAACCGGACGGTAATTTTGAAAAATCAATTTCAGAAATCGGTAATAACATCGGCTGCTTATTGCCGATGATTGCTACATTCAATTCTCTTCCTTCAATATATTCTTCCACTAATGCCGGCTCATCAAATGTTTTTAAAATATAGGCTATCTGCTTTTGCAGTGATTCCATATCATAAACCACTGATGAATTCGAAATTCCAATACTCGCATCTTCATGGATAGGTTTAACAATAAATGGAAAATGCACTTTTGCCTCATCGATATGGCAAGACTCAATATTGGAGGAAATGATATGATGTGCGGTTGGTATTCCATGTGACTGAAGAATTTCTTTAGTGCGGACTTTGTTCAAACATGTCCCTAGCGCAAGCGTTGCTGCACCCGTGTAAGGAATATTCATCAATTCATAAATGCCGGCAACGTGCATCTCGTGAAGCGATTCTCCCTTCAGCGATTCGCACAAATTGAATATCAAATCAGGCTTTTTCAACTCGATAAAATTAATAAGACGCTTGATATCGCCATCAATATTAAAGAGTGATGTACGATATCCTTTGCGTTGCAGTGCCTTTTCAACTTGTTCACGCTCTTCAATGACGCCGACTTCCGACATATCGACTAAATGACTCGGCATAGTAGTCATTATTTCCGAATGAGTTGCAAGGGCACCAACCTGCCCTTCTGCAGATATGAACATACGTCCTTTTTCCGTTGCAATGGTCGGTTCATTAAAGACTACAGCAATATGTTCCATACCAAGCATAGTTTAATCGATTATTATAAATTGCATCGCTTGATTCCCGCATTTAACACGTTATTAATCATCGTGTTATAATCCATGCCTGCCGCTCTGGCAGCTTGCGGAAAGCAAGAATGTTCTTTTGGATTTGGCAATATTCCTGGCAAAGGGTTCATTTCCAGTACATTTGGCCTATTTTGTTCGTCCAATCTTATGTCAATTCGGCACCAGTCTCGACAGCGTAAGACCCGATAAGTCTCACGGCAAACATCTTCAATTTCTTTCTGCAGTCTCGGAGAAATCTTTGCCGGGCATTCATGGACGTCGATAGGATTCTCAATTGTATCCCAAATCCATTTTGCCTCATAGGAATAAATAGGATTAACACCTTCGGGGAGCGAATCGAAGCAGATTTCTACTATGGGCAGCACACGGACGTCAGAATCATTGCCAAGGACTGCAACAGTGAACTCACGCCCGGTTAAATATTTTTCTACTAATGCTGGTTCGTTGTACTCCACAAGCACTTTTTTAATCTGTTGATGAAGTTCTTCCTCTGCGCGAACAACTGATGCATTGAAAATTCCTTTACTCGATCCTTCGTGCAATGGTTTGACAATGCAAGGGAGAGCAATGTTTAATTCTGATAATTGATGAAGATTGTTGATAACAACGAAGGGTGGAGTTAATATTTTATAATACGAAAGAATTTCTTTCGTTCTTGATTTATCGAGGCAGATTCCAAGTGTCAACGGATCAGATCCAGTGTAGGGTATGTTAAGCATCTCGAGAATCACTGGAATTTGTGACTCACGTGAAGGTCCGCGCAGTCCTTCAGCGATATTAAAAACGATATCCGGTTTCGATTGAAGAAGTGTCTGATAGGAATCTTCGTTTGCCTCGATGAGGGATACATCGTGATAGAGTTCGAGTGCTGCTTTCACGGCAAGAATTGTATCTTCCGTGTCCCATTCTGCGTATGTGTCAGCTTTCGTCTTATGAAGTTCTGTTTTTATTTCGATGGATTTGTTTCGTCCGGTATTTTTATCCGGTTCACCATCGTCACATGAAACTTCTTCTGCTATTTCTTTCTTCACGTTGAAGACGAGAGCTACGTTCAGTCGCTGTTGCAAGCGGTAAGATGAACCTTTCACTTGTTGAACTCATCAACTTTGCTGTTTCAATGAACAACAAACGTTGATACTAATATAATCCTTTCTATCTTGTTGTCAAGTTTTTTCACTTGTTTTGTTGAAGAAATGTTTGCAACGCATGAGCGTGACAAGGAGAGACAACTGAGATTTTGGATTGAAGATTTCAGATTTACGAATCGAATTTTGTAAAGCAGAGAAAGAAGATGGAAAGCAACTTTCTGTTTTCTTTTTTTCTATTTCTCCTTTACCCGATTTTCCCCAACTCAAGAATATCTCTGAACTCTTCTTCAAAATGTTTCCGAATACATCCATTCGACTTCTGACGGAGATGCGGATCATTCTTGATAAGATCAAACGCTTCTGTGCGTGCGAGAGCGAGCAAGTCTGCATCATCGACAAGATTTGCAATGCAAAGCGCCGGCAAACCACTTTGCCTCGTACCAAAGAATTCCCCTGGTCCTCGCAATTTCAGATCCACTTCCGCTATTGCAAATCCGTCTGTTGTCTGTACCATCGTCTCTAACCGCGTGCGCGCATGTTCTTTTTCGTCACGCACTTCCAGCGCCTCCATCCCTTTTGCATGTGCATCGAACCAGCTGTAATTTGCGATAAGAATGCAGTAGGATTGATCGGCACCGCGTCCCACACGGCCACGCAATTGATGCAGCTGCGATAATCCGAACCTCTCCGCGTTTTCAATAATCATGACAGTTGCATTAGGAACATCGATACCGACTTCAATGACCGTTGTTGAAACAAGAATCTGAATTTCACCAGCTTTGAATTTCTGCATTACTTCGTCCTTTTTTTCCGACTTCAGTCTTCCATGGAGTAGACCGAGCTGATAGTGAGGAAAAATATTATTTTGCAGATCTTCATATTCTTTTGTTGCGGCTTTCAGATCAATTTTCTCTGATTCCTCGATGAGAGGAAAAACAATATATGCCTGTCTACCACGGTCAATTTCATCCCTGACAAATTGATATACCTTTTGTTTTTGAGATTCAGTTCGGAGTGCCGTACGAATAGCTTTGCGATTTGTGGGCAGTTCGTCAATGACGGATACTTCAAGATCACCATACAACGTCATCGCAAGTGTGCGCGGAATAGGTGTTGCTGTCATCACAAGAACATCAGGATTAATGCCTTTTCCCCGCAAAGTTGCTCGCTGCAATACACCAAATCGGTGCTGTTCATCTACAATAATAAAACCAAGCTTTGCAAATTCGACTTTTTCCTCAACTAACGCGTGTGTACCAACCACGATATTGGCATTTCCATTTCGGATGTCTTCCAGAATATCTTCTCTCAATTTTTTCCTCTGACCACCAATGAGCAACCGTACATTCACCGGCAGGTTTTTCAGAAACAATTTGAGAGTTTGATAGTGCTGCTCGGCAAGAATTTCCGTCGGCGCCATAAATGCAACCTGCAGGCCATTTTCTACAGCAATAAGTGCAACACAAAGCGCGACAATTGTTTTTCCACTTCCAACATCTCCCTGCAGAAGCCGGTTCATAGGATATGGAGATGATAAGTCTTTAATAATTTCACGTATCACACGCTTTTGCGCAGGCGTCAATTCGAACGTAAGCGTACTGACAAGCTGACGTGCGAGTGTACTTTCAATATTATATGTCAATCCTCGCAGCTGCTGCTGTGCACCTCGCTTTCGCAATGCCAGCATCAACTGAAGGAAGAACAGTTCTTCAAATTTAAGCCGCCGCTGTGCCGTACTTAATTCCTGAAAGCTACCCGGGAAATGAATGGAACGAATTGCTGATTGTTCGTCGCAGAGAGATTGGCGAAGAAGGATATCAGACGAGATCGTCTCCTGAATTGCAAAAGAATGGTGATCCACTGCATTACGAATGATGCGCCTAAAACCGCGACTGTCGAGTCCGATCTTTTCTAGTTCGGCATTTGAGCGATACTTCGGAATAATACCACCGGTGTTAAATAATTTACCCCAATCAGGTTCATCCTCTTCGACACTTTTTAATCTATCAAATTGCGGATGAACAAATTGCGGGCGACCAAGTTTATCAAGCGTCGGAATGGAGGAAAGTGCAAGTACCTCACCGACCTCAAACGCATCTTTCAACCAATAGAATCCTTCGAACCAGACGCATGTGAGAAATCCGCTCTCATCTTTCACTGTAAGCATAAATATCAATTTGTTGCTGCGCCGAGTACGCCTTGCTTCTTGCCGATACACTTCCGCGAAAATAGTAACAGCTTCACCTTTTTCAACATAACTTTTCAAATCGGCAATACGGACAATTTGACTGCGGTCTAGATAGCCACGGGGAAAATATGAGAAGAGGTCTTTTATACTGTGGATACCGAGGTTCGCCAGTGCCTCCGCGCGTTTCGGTCCAACACCTTTAATATATTGAAGAGGCGGTTGTGAATTCAAGGTCACGATGTGATTTGTTTCGTATTAATAGAATGTGCCTGCATAAATTACTGAAGGAAGATAGCCAAAGAGCAAATGAAATTCAAATTGAGCAGCGCATTAACTAGGATCGTACACATTACTTTCTGTTTGCATTTGGCAAAGTGTCTTCCTAACTTAATCTTAGTATTCATTAAATTAAAAGGAATTTGCTATGAAAATAAATTTCAAATCCATTCTATTAACAATATTATGTGTGACTACTTTCAGTTGTATTCATTATAGTACAATCCTTGCTCAGGAAAAGTCCAACGTGAAAGAGCCGCCCGTTCCAGTCTATATGATCTCGCCCTATCACGAAGACAGTCTTAGTGCCGCAAGTGAAGAAATCGCAAAAGCCAATAGCCAGTCAAATGCCAATATCATCAAAATATTAGATACACTTCAACAACAAACTCACAAATCATCCGCAGAAAGTACTATTCATTTCATTTGGCTATATACACTCATTGCATTGCTTGGTATAATGAACATCGTTCTTCTATTCTCATCATCTCATATTAGAAAAGAATTGGTACAAATGAGGCATTTTGAGCACCAGAGAATGCTTTTAGCTACTGAATCTCCTGCTATCTCTCAGCCGACCCCTAAAATTCTGGAAGCACCATTCAAAAAAGAACCGCCGCTCTTACAAGCACCAGTTCGAACTCGTAAACCGCGGACATTGAAACCGCGAGTTAAAAAAGAAAAATAGATTCTTAAAACATTATATTTCTTAATTAGACTAAGCGACGAATTCTTTTCTCTTCAGATTCGTCGCTTTGTTGTGAAATCCACGGCATGTAACAATTGCATTACAGAAAATTTGAATATTTGTAGAAGTTACACGGTGATGGTTATATATTCTCACTGCACAAGTTCAAGCTTACTTCGTTTTTTTCCTTATTTATCTGTTATTATTTCGCTTTTTCATTTTACAGAGTGATATTTATTAAACTGGCACGCTGATTGAAATACTTCGTACGGAGTTTATCTAAAGGTGATGAACTTATAATGAGAAAAAGATGTACTACCACGTAATGGTCATTAATAGTCAACCGTATAGATTTGGCACAATGGTTGATAACGTAGAATGACGCATCTTAGCAGCGCGTGGACAGCAAAAGTGTATTACGTTAGATGGTAATGACAAAATAAATTCAGCATACGTCTCTGCGCGATCATGCTCGGTGGACAGGTGATCTCTCGAGACATCAATCGCGCTCTTGAAGATTCCCCCCTTACTTCAGGAGCGCGAGTTTTTTCTCAACAACCTGCTTAAGATTTCCTTGAGGATATCTCTGCAGCATTTTTTCGTACGTCATTTTTGCAGACTTTTTAGCTCCTGTCCGTTCGTAGCATTGACCCATCATGAAGTATGCTTCTTCTACCTTATCTGAATTAGAATATCCAACCACCTTTGTGAATTCTTTGATAGCTTGTTTGGTTTTATTCAAATTGAGATAACATACCCCCATCCAAAAATGATAACGGTCTGCAAGGGTTGGTTCTATCTTCTGTTTTAGCAATTTCTCAAATACATCAATTGCGTTTACATATTGTTGGCTCTTATAAAGTTCAATCGCTTTTCCGTACGTTACAGATGCATGAGGAGATCGCGGTATAGAAACTTTTGAGGCTGGGGCCGATTTAGCAGGAACAGCATTGGCACCCGTGATGAGGACAGGAACTTGTTGCGCCGGAGTCGATTTAAGAGGAACAGCATTTGTACCTGCAAGGAGATTATGATTCTCACTTTGGGCCTGTTGGTTCTGGGAAAGGATTTTTAGCTGTTCAACGACATCGTTAAGATGCTGGTTCTGATCTTTGATCTTTTCCAATAACATTTCATTTGAGATATGATTGCGATTTGCAAGAATTTCGCTAATATCATTGGTGTCTTTTGCGAATCCTGAATTATTTTTCTTTGTCAGCAAATTCAACTGCCGAATCATATCACCCAACCGTTTATTCTGTTGACTATACAACACTATGAGAGAATCCTTTAAACTATCCTCAACGTATGGTCTATCGTTCTCACGCACTGTAACCAGAGTATCAGATCCAGCTTTTTTTTGTACGATTCGATCAACCGGGTTAAAAAAATCATTTTGCTGAGGTTTCTCTATTACAGGCGAACACGCAAAGAATATCGCCGTCATCACAATTACGAACGACAACTGTAAAAGCTCAGCGAGATATTTCATTTAACGCACTCCATGCACGGGCAACTTTTGGAAAACAAACTGCTACATTTATAACGTACTTTTGGTCGTTAACTTTTACTATTCTCTTTTACTGCTTTAACGAAACCAACGAATAACGGATGTGGGGCAACCGGCCGAGATTTTAATTCTGGATGAAACTGAACGGCGACAAACCACGGATGATCCGGCAATTCAATAATCTCTACTAAATCGTTATTTATATACATACCGCTAAAGATCATACCGTTATCCGCAAGCTTCTTCCTAAATTTATTATTTACTTCAAACCGATGCCGGTGTCTCTCCGTGACCAGCTCCTTCCGGTACGCAGTGTATGCGTTTGATCCTTTCTGAACCGCGCATGGATATGCACCAAGGCGCATAGTGCCGCCTAAGTTTCGCACAGACTTTTGTTCAAGCATCATATCGATGACATTATGTTTTGTCTTCCGGAATTCAGTGCTGTTTGCATCCTTCATACCGCACACGGTACGCGCGAATTCGATCACAGCACACTGCAGGCCGAGACATATTCCAAAGAATGGAATTTTATTCTCCCGTGCAAATTTGATTGCATCAATTTTACCTTCAATGCCGCGGTTGCCAAAGCCCCAGGGGATCAGTAAACCTTTTGCGCCTTGCAAATATTTTTCAGCGCCGTAGTCTTCCACATCTTCGGCTCGAATCCAATCCAGCTGCACTTCTACATCATTCTCCGCACCTGCATGGACAAACGCTTCAGAGATGCTTTTATATGCATCTTTTAATTCAATATACTTCCCGCAAATGGCGATACGTACCTTGCCGGTTGGTTTTTTCACTTTATTGACGAACCGAAGCCACTGTTTTAAATTAGGCTTTCCGCACTTAAGATTTAATTTCTCGAGAACAATTCCAGGAAGACCTTCTCTTTCATACATCAGTGGAACTTCATAAATTGATTGAACATCTCTCCCTTCAATCACAGAGCCAGTTTCCACATTGCAGAACAAGGCGATTTTTTCCTTTAGTTCTTTCGATAATGGTTTCTCCGTACGGCAGATGAGGATATCCGGTTGCAGACCGATTTCAAGAAGTGTCTTCACACTATGCTGTGTGGGCTTGGTTTTTATTTCACCAGCCGCTTTAATATACGGAATCAATGTTAAATGAATATTAATCGCGTTGCGCCGTCCGACATCGTGTTTGAACTGACGAATTGCTTCGAGGAACGGCAATCCTTCAATATCACCAACAGTACCGCCTACCTCTATAATAATGACATCATATCTGCCTGTCTTGGCAAGATACCACAAGCGTTTTTTGATCTCGTCCGTTATATGCGGAATCACCTGTACGGTCGCACCAAGATAATCTCCGCGCCGCTCTCGGGAAATCACTTCGTAGTACACCTGACCAGTCGTTGTGTTGTTTTGACGAGTCATATTTTCATTGAGAAATCGCTCATAGTGACCAAGATCTAAATCTGTTTCAGCACCGTCTTCTGTTACGTACACTTCACCGTGCTGGAACGGATTCATTGTTCCCGGGTCTACATTGATATATGGATCGAACTTCATAATAGTCACGCGCAAACCACGCGCTTTGAGCAGCATTCCTATTGATGAAGCAGCAATTCCTTTACCAAGCGATGAAACAACACCACCTGTCACAAAAATAAACTTCACATTGTTTCTTGCCATTGGTCTCTCGTTTATATGTCCGACTATTTTTGCCGCAATAGAGCAACCACCCGAGCAACATCTTCCGGTGTGTCAATTGGAACGCTATCGTATGCTGTGATACCTGCTTTAATTTTATATCCAGCTTCAAGAATACGCAGCTGTTCTAATTTTTCTACCTTCTCCAAATGAGAAACCGGCAGTTGTGCATACTGCACTAAAAACTTACGCCGAAAAATGTATAACCCGATATGTTTATAGAACGTATGCTGTTTAAGCCATTTTCTTTCATCCGCTTCACCGCGCACATATGGAATGATCGAACGAGAGAAGTACATGGCATATCCGTTCTGACTAAGCACTACTTTTACTACATTCGGATTTACTAATTCTTCTGGGGAAGAAATTTGTTTTATTAATGTTCCAACCGGAGCAGACGTGTCGTCAAGAAGAAGTTGAACTCCCTCGTCGATCATTTCCGGAGCAATCAAAGGTTCATCACCCTGAATATTCACAAAGATATCACCCGCCATATGCAATGCAACTGTAGCAACTCGATCACTTCCACTTGCTATCTCCTGCGATGTCAGCATCACATCACCGCCGAAGCAACGCACAGCTTCTTCGATGCGGACATCATCTGTTGCAACGACGATACGGTCAAGCAGCCTGGATTTCTTTGCCTGCTCATAGACTCGCTGCACCATCGGCTTGCCGTCTAAATCAATCAATGGCTTTGCGGGCAAGCGCTGTGATGCATAACGCGATGGAATAACGCCAACAATAATTGGTTTCGCGGGCATTAGGATTTCTCGCTAATCACTTTCGGTACTTTAAAAAATTGGTCATTCTTTTCCGGGGCATTCTTCAACGCGTCCTCAGTTGATACGCCTGGTTTCACTTCATCTGCACGGAACACATTGCTCAGTTCGATCACATGCGAAAGTGGTTCAACATTGCTCGTATCCAGCGAGTTTAATTGATCCATGTATTCTAATATTTGGTTCATCTGGTGCGTGAACTTTTCTTTTTCCGCGTCTGTAAATTCCAGTTTAGCCAATTTGGCTATGTGTTCCACATCTTTTATCGTTATTGCCATAGATTATCTCATGCCTGATCAATATAATGTTTTTCAATTGCTTTATGTACTTGATCTATCAGTTCCAATTCATCGGTTTTACTTTCAAGTCCGACTGTGAGGATTGGTTTTTCTAATATAACAGAAATATCCGCCTTTTTGACACTGAAAGTTCCTTTCGGCATAATCCCATATGTATTATTGATGGTCATCGGTACAACCGGGACTCCTGATTTTGCCGCCAACGTAAACGCGCCGCGTTTGAATGGTTGCAGCTTGCCGTTGTTGGTCCGGGTTCCTTCCGGAAATAGGATGACCGATTGACCGCTACGAATAGTCTGCACGGCTCGTTCTATACTCGCCATTGCGTCTCGTGGATTTGAACGATCAATCATGATAAAAGGACCAAAGCGCAACGCCCACCCCCAGATTGGCACCCAAGTCAATTCTTTTTTAAATACAATATTCACTTTGCCTTTCAAAGCCACCATCACCGTTGGTATGTCTGCCATGCTTGCATGGTTCGATACAAAAATGTACGGTTTAGTAAAATCAATATTTTCAAGCCCCTTCACGTTTATTTTAATACCAAATGTCCATAAAATGCATTTTGACCATAGCCACGGGCACCAGCGAAAGAAATCTCCTTTTCTATCAAATGGAATAGATCCAAATGCCAATATTGAAAGCACAAATGAAATAGGAAATAGAAAAATTAATTTCACAATTGTTAAAAACAACACCAGTCCCTTTCTTCAACAATAATTATAGAAGTTTGTACCTTAAACAGTTGACAGTGATGAATTATTTTTGGAGATGGTGCAGGGGACTCGTATTCCGTGGAACGCGCAGGAAGAAAACAAATTTGGGCTTTCAGGTCTGTTGGACCTGTCTCAATTCGCTCCATGGACTCATAGGTATCTTGGTGTTCATATTGAATTCATCATTAAAATAGGAAAGCCTTGCACGAAATGCAACGGCTGAAACGGAATTTTCCCGTTGATCCGCAAGTTCACCATGCAACGTTGGTACCCACATAAAAACAGTTCTTTTCGTTATTTGTACAGAAGATATTTCTCTCGTGTTATCATAAACTGCGTTTTTAATTGATCAATTCTTTTGAGAATTTCTTCAACTGAAGTTTTATTTTGAAGTTCACGCCGAATATCATCTGTACCAACCGCTTTATCAAACGAATTGATTCGCTCCGGTTTGGCGCGATCAAAAATATTGTTATCAGGAAAAAGATGAAGCAGAGCTTCAAGAATTGCAATCTGAACATGCGTCATATTCATTGCCGCCCGGTCGATGATATGTATCTGAACCCCTTTATAACGAAGTCCTGTAGTATCTTTATAGAACGGGATATACGAAATTGGACGGAACTGTACTCCAGGCATATTGAGGTTGTTGAGATAGCGTGCAAGAGCATAACCGTCAATCCATGGTGCACCGACCAATTCAAACGGCAGCGTGTACCCAACACCTTGATTTGCGGTGCCAAGTTCGCCTAAAAGTCCGGTGAGTACTGCAAAGATGGTTGTAAAGGAGTGTGGAATATGCGGTGATGTTGGTACCCACGTTAAACCGGTTTCATCCCACCACATAGACCGTTTCCATCCTTTCATCGTTACAACGGTGAGATCACATTTACCCGCTCCATGAGATAACCCGTTGATAGTTAGCCACTGCTCTCCGTTAATCATCTGCGCTAATTCACCTGCGGTCATTCCATAGACGTACGGAATTGGGTACTCACCGATAAACGATTTAAACTTTGAATCTAACATCGCCCCTTCCACTCGTTCGCCTGTTAATGGATTCGGCCGGTCAAGTACAACAAACTTAATTCCATTCTCGGCTGCGGCTTCCATCGCCAATCCCATTGTTGAGATGTACGTGTACGAACGCACACCAATATCCTGGATATCGTACACAAGCACGTCAATGCCTTGCAGCATTTCCTTTGTCGGCCTGCGTGTTTTACCGTAGAGCGAGTACACTGGCAATCCGGTTCTTGCGTCATTGAAGCCGTTGATTTCTTTTCCTGCATCGCCATCACCGCGCACTCCGTGTTCGGGACCATACAGGGCAACAAGTTTCACTCCAGGATAGTTAAATAATACATCGACAGTACTCTGCAAATCGGAGGTAATGCCCGTAGCGTTCGTAATAAGGCCAACGCGTTTACCCTTAAGAATGTCAAAGCCCCGCTCACGCAGCACATCAATTCCCGGCTTCACCGTTGGATCTGCAGAAAATAATTGTACGTTAAAGAACAGGACGGATAATAATAACGAAGGATATTTATAGTTCATATGAAATCTATTCAATGAGAGTTCCGATTTCTAGTTAAAAATAGTATCTGTATAATAATATATGCAAGCAATACCATAATCCCTAAAGAAAGTATCCAACCTAGGATTGTTACCGGGGGATCAATGAGAAGTAATAAAACTATCAGGATCACAGCAAGCAATGCACTTTTTTGAATGTGAGAAAGCGATGTAGTTGATTGGTAATTTTGTTGTCCTTCTTTCGTTTGCTGACTTTCATTTATTTCGGTGACAGATATTATTCCTGACGTTGTTTGATACGGTAACGGTTTCCCATCTATCTGCCAATTTTTTATCAAGCTCAAATCAGAAAGTAATTTTATGAATCGCGAAAAGCTTTCTGTTTCAATTAAAAAGAATTGTTTTTCGAATTCTTCTTTCTGCTCAGTTGATTCGATCAGTATCCTTATAAGTTTTATTGCATAATCGACGCTTGTTTGAATTTCCGAAGCTAATTTTTCATACCCTTCTGCCTTTTGACCAATGCGGTTCATCACCTCTCGAGTTTTCACAATAAATTTGGCATGGAAAATCAGATCATCAAATATTTTCGTCTTGTTTTCTATCCAGGCTCGTTCAAGAATGAGAGACACTGCATCAGGATAGGTACATTGATGTCCAGAGGATAATTCCAGTTCGTCAAGAAATGTGCTGATTTTAGATTGATTTAACGGAGACATTTGACAGGATCATAGTTTTCGTGTATCTTCAGAACGGCGTTTATTCCCGAGCTAAGTCCATTCTCATTTTGTTCTCTGAGAATGTAACGAACAAAGGATGGGAACGCAATAACTATCTCCCACAATAGGAAAGGAATAAAATGAGTACCCTTTTTACGCTTATTTCCATCGGCGCGATCGCATATTGGATATTTCCTCTCGTTTTTAATAAATCAGAATTCAACTGGAATTTTCCATATAACAAAGTGGTAGGCCCGATTGGTGTGGTGATTCTCGTTTTCACATGGATACTCGTGAAGGTTGGAGGACAAGAAGTAGGTGTTGTCATTTCACCTCAAGGAATCGATCAACATGTATTGAAAACAGGATGGCATCTTGTTATGCCATGGAATACTGTTTACAAAATGGATAGAACGGTATGGGTATATTCTTTCACAAACGCACGCGAAGAAGGACAGAAAAAATATGCAGATGCGATTTGGACGCCAACCAAAGATGGTATTAAGATGGGAATAGACATTTCTATCTCATGGCGCATTGACCCGGAACAGGCCTGGTGGATTTATCAAAATGTAAGCGAAGCCGATGGCGGTCATGACGGAAGATATATTTGGATTGAAGAGAACATCATCCGGCCAAAAACAAAGTCTGCACTTGCTTTAACAATATCGAACTTCACTCCCATTGAAGTATATTCAAATAAGAGACAGGATATTCAGAATGTCGTGATGTCTAAATTGAAAGATGAACTCAATTATTACCACTTGCTGCTTGAACAGGTTGATATACGAGAGGTTTTTTACAGCCCGGAATACGAGACTTCTATTAATGCAAAAAAATTAGCCGAACAAGAAGTATTACGCTTAATCGAAGTAACAAAGCAAAAGACAGAACAACTGAAGCAGGCTGAGATTGATAAAAATATTGCCATTCAACGAGCAGAAGGAGAATCTCGAGCGCTTCAAATTAAGGGGCAATCGATTTCTAATAATCCCAAAATCATTCAACTTGAATGGATCAATAAATGGGATGGGAAATTACCGATGTACATGATGAGTGACAAACAAGGCGTCATTGTTGATTTAAAAGACAAGTAACTCCTTACTACATACTGCGGTCGGCCGTCAGGAATTACTGACGGTCGATTGCTGATAATTATTTCCATTTACTTTTTACCATAGACTTTCTCACTTTCCACACTAACAAATTCTGTAATTTCAGGATGAAGAATCATTTGTTCATCATGAGCAATTCATTGTTTCATTGCCCATATTGTAAGTAGTCTTGCTAATTCTATATTAGAATATTTTGATTCAGTATAATGTCCAGTCGCAATTCGTTGTCGGACAGCTTCAAAGAGAATGACCGCTGTAGCGACGGAAACATTCAAACTTTGAATCATTCCAAACATTGGAATCTGAAGAATGCCGTCTGCAGCCTGTGCCGCTTCCGGTGATACTCCTTCATGTTCATTTCCCACAACAATTGCTATTTTCTGCGACATATTAATATCAAATAACGACTTTGCTTTTCCTTCCAGGTGCGTTGCGAAAACTGTAAAACCTTCTTCGTGCAGCTTTTTGTAACAGTCTTTTACATTTTTGAATTGCCGTTGTTCGACCCATTTTTTTGCGCTTGCTGAACTTTTTTTTCCAATGTCCGGAAAATCCTCATCCGTATAGATTAATTGCACTTCCATGACACCGGCGGCATCGCATGAGCGCAGCACGGCGCTCACATTGTGCGGGTCGTGAATGTTTTCCATCACAATGGTCAAATCCGGCTGACGAGAGCGGAGTACCTGTTCCAAGCGATTCAAGCGACGTTCAGTTCTCATTATCTGTAGTACTCAAAACGTGAATTTCGATACCATTTTTTTCATTACCATTGGATGCACCTGCAATAATCCTACTGCTCCTACCACCAGCACGGCACCGAACAGTTGGATCGTACTGAGCGATTCACCAAGAATGAGAAACGCAGCAATGATTGCGATCACCGGTTCCAAAATACTGACAATTCCCGCAGTCGATGCATCCAGGTACTTTAGTCCAGACACAAACGCCGTTTGTGGTATAAGAATAGACATAACTGCAAACATCCAAAACATTCCCCAATCACTTATAGAGTATTTCTTTGCAATAATAAGCCAAGGGGGATTGATACATAACCAAAAAACTGCGGAGAAGCCGAACATATACACTAACACTGTCCAGAGAGAATAACGTTTCAGCAATTGTTTCGTCGCCAAGATCTGATATGCAAATGTAAATGCCGACATTGGCCCGGTGATTATTGCCCACCCTTTCAGGTTAATACTTTGCAGCGAGCCTGCCGTCACCGCGTAGTAACAACCAAGTAATCCCAGAACAAGCGAGAGAAAAGTAATGCGGTCGAGAGTATCTTCTTTATTAACGAACACGGAATACAGAACGACCCATACCGGCGCAGTGTACTGGACAAGAATTGCCGTTGCTACCGAAGATTCCTTTGCGGTGAAATAATAAGTATAATTTGTCATGGAAATGCCGACCACACCTAGTATGATAAATTTCCATATATCTGTGCTGTCAATCTTAAACACTGTCCGATTCTTGAATAGAAAATATACAAGCAATAAAATGAAGGTGAGTGACGTACGTGTCTGTGCCAGAATCAGTGTATCAAAGCGTGTGACGATGAGATATTTGCCGATTGGTGCCGAGCTTCCCCAGAAAAGGACGGCAAGCATCAAAAGAAAAAATCCACGAAGTGCGTGCGGGTGTTGGTTGGTTTTATTAATTTTGGTTACGTCCGAGGTCATCAGCAAGGGTTCTGTAAAAGTCTGCCTGCTTCTGATCTCCATGCATCTGATAGAGATACGATAATCTGTGCAGAAGCGTTTTTTTATCTTTCACAAGGTTGATGCCTAACTTTAAAAATTCCACAAGCCAATAAAATGGTGGAATGTTGAGTTCCGGATCGTGACAGTCGGCGGCATCAATATACGGCTGGACTTCTTCCGGCTTCGTCAACGCTGCCTTGCGATAGTACTGCATCGCTAACTCATAATTATCGGAGATGGAATATGTTACCTCGAATACACTTGCCAACCACATATATGTTTCATAAGCGAGATTTGGAAATTCCTTCGCAAGCTTTTCTCCAAAGAGGCACAATTCATCAGGATCGAGCGCAGAATTCCAGAAGAGGAGCCGGTAAAGCTCGACATCTTGAATACCTTGCATAAGCGCATCTTCAAAGGCATCGAAGATCTCATTGAAATCTTTACCGTGAGCAAATCTACTGCGTATTTCGTCTTTCGTAAATCGAGGCATCAGGTGTGATATATAATTATATAAATGAAATTAATAAACGCTCGCTTGAAAGGCAAGGTATACAGGCGAATGTGTTTTTTAAAATATTTCGACGATTCTCGGAGAAATACTCTTCATATGATTTATCTATGTTATAAGTTGTCGTAAGTGAATTCCGAAGGCTTGATTAAAATATTTTATCCAGCGACGGATGAAAGTAACCATTAATATTGTACAAACCGGTAGAAAATTTGAATTTATTACCCCTAATCTTTTTCCTCCTTCTTTTTCTGCAACTTTGTGCTATATTTATGTGTTAGAACAAAGGAATGTCAGAATACACCATTAATATTCTTCAACGTGAAATGAATCAAACAAGTGTGAAAAATACTACGCACATCGATCTCCTAGGACTTTCGCCTGAAATCCTCCTCAAGTGGTACGATGAAATGCTCCTCATTCGCCGTTTCGAGGAAAAGTGTGCTCAATTATATGGTATGGGCAAGATTGGTGGTTTTTGCCACCTTTACAATGGTCAGGAAGCAATTGCTACCGGTTCCATTGGTGCGATTACACCCGACGATTACGTCATTACAGCCTACCGCGACCACGGGTTGGCAATTTCCAAGGGACTCGACCCGCGCCGTATTCTTGCTGAACTGCTCGGTAAGAGCACCGGTACGACGAAAGGAAAAGGCGGGTCAATGCATTTATTCAGCCGCGAAAAGAATTTTCTCGGCGGACACGCCATCGTTGGCGGCCACATTCCGTTAGCAGCAGGCGCTGCATTTGCAAGCAAGTATCTGGATGAGAAACGTGTCTGTTTATGCTTTATGGGTGATGGTGCAACAAATATTGGTGAGTTTCACGAAGCTCTTAACCTAGCATCGCTATGGAAACTTCCTGTCATATATATCATTGAAAACAATAAGTACGGAATGGGAACAGCTGTTGATCGTGCCTCCGCTGTCGATGCGCTCCATTTGAAAGCAGCAGCATACAACATGCGCAATCAAGTAATCGAAGAAGGCCATAATGTGTTGAAAGTCTATCAATCTGTTAACGCTGCGGTTGCTCATGCACGCAGAACGTATGAACCAAGTCTGCTTGAGGTGCAAACGTTTCGTTACCGGGGTCATTCAATGTCCGATCCGATTCACGGCCATTATCGCACAAAGGAAGAAGTTGAAGCACAGAAAAAATTGGATCCATTAACAATGTTTGCAGAAATTTTAACTGACGCAAATCTTGCCTCGGAAAGTTACTTCGATTCAGCAGAAGAGCGGGTAAAAATTATAGTTGATGAATGCGTTGCCTTTACGGAGAATAGTCCGGAACCGCCGCTCGAAGAACTTTATACAGATATTTACGCAGAATAGAATGAGGGGATAAAAGGCATGCCTGTTGTAAGTTATCGTGAAGCGCTCAATCAAGCAATGGACGAAGAAATGGCGCGTGATGAACGCGTATATCTGATGGGCGAAGAAGTTGCACAGTACAATGGTGCGTACAAAGTCAGTCAGGGATTGCTTGCAAAATACGGGCCGAAGCGGATAATAGATACACCAATTGCAGAGGCAGGATTTACCGGCATCGGCATCGGTTCTGCAATGGTTGGTCTCCGCCCGATTGTCGAATTTATGTCATGGAATTTTTCTCTTGTCGCCTTCGATCAAATCGTTAATAATGCAGCCAAAATGCTTTCCATGTCCGGCGGAAATTTCAATGTGCCGATTGTTTTTCGCGGTCCGGGCGGTGCAGCACATAACCTTGCTGCAACTCATTCGCAAGCACTGGAATCTCTCTATGCACATTTTCCAGGACTGAAGGTTGTTATGCCTTCTAACCCGCGAGATGCAAAGGGATTATTGAAAACGGCAATACGCGACAACAATCCCGTGATCTTCATCGAGAGCGAAGTAATGTACGGAGAGAAAGGTGAAATTCCGGATGGTGAATACACAATTCCATTTGGTTCCGGAGAAATCGTTCGAGAAGGAAAAGATGTCACAATCGTCTCCTGGTCAAAAATTCTCCAGCACATCACAGCGAAAGCAGTCAACCGGCTTGCGGAAGAAGACATTAATGTTGAACTCATTGATCCACGCACGATAAGACCAATGGATTGGGAATTAATATTCAATTCTGTGAAGAAGACAAATCGGTTAGTGATTGTTGAAGAGGGCTGGCCGTTCGCAGGAGTCGGTGCGCAAATATCGCATGAAGTGAGCAACCATTGCTTCGATTTTCTCGATGCTCCAATAGAGCGGGTAACTCAGGAGGACGTTCCTCTGCCCTATGCACATAACCTCGAAATAGCTTCACTGCCGAATATTCAAAAAGTAATACGTGCAGTGCGCAAAGTAATGTATCTTGATTGACCATCCACGAGGAATTTATGGCCACAAAAATTTTAATGCCAAAATTAAGTGATACAATGGCCGAAGGGGTCATTCTCAAATGGCTTAAAAAGGAAGGCGAAAAAGTTAAGCAAGGTGAAACACTCGTTGAGATTGAGTCTGATAAGGCGGACATGGAATTAGAAGCGTATGATTCTGGTGTGCTGCGCAAGATTTTAGTTCCTGAAGGAGGTAAAGCAGGAATTGGTGCCCCCATCGGCATTATAGCCGGCGTGAACGAAGACATTACCGGATTATTGAATGAAACAATGCCAATTCCGCAAAAGCCTCAAACAAAGGAAGCAGCATCACCAACAACTTTGCCCCCGTCACTTTCCCATCTAGGCACACCTTCCATTGCAACTGATGATCACGTAAAAGCTTCCCCGCTCGCAAAACGGCTGGCAGTTGAAAATAAAATTGAACTTCGCTCGATTTCCGGAACTGGACCGCAAGGCCGCATCATCAAGCGTGATATTGAACCACTCATCGATGGTAAAAAAACAATTTCTGCAAAAGTGCCTGTATCAATTATTCCCGGCGGTCATCGCGATATGGAGCTTTCCCTCATCAGAAAAACGATTGCGAAAAGAATGCAGGAAAGCAAACAAACAGTGCCTCATTTTTATGTCACGGTAGAGATTGATATGGATCCGGTAATATCTTTCCGTGAACAATTGAACTCCGCAACTGATTCCAAAATCAGCTTTACTGATATTTTAGTAAAAGCCGCCGCCAGCACATTGATGCGACATCCCAACATCAACGCCACCTATTTAGGAAATACAATGCGCCAGTTTGGTGAAGCGCATATTGCGGTGGCTGTCGCACTTGACGAAGGCTTAGTGACTCCTGTACTGAGAAATTGCGAGCAGAAAACTATTCTTCAGATCAATTCAGAATTGCATGATCTTGCAGAACGGGCTCGAAGCCGCAGACTCAAACCGGAAGAATATCAGGGCGCTACGTTCACCATTAGCAACCTCGGAATGTTTGGCGTAGAAGATTTCGTTGCGATCGTCAATCCGCCGGAAGGAGCTATACTCGCGGTTGGGTCTATTATCGAAAAGCCGGTGGTAAAGAAAGGACAGATTGTTATCGTGCACACTATGAAGGTCACACTCTCTTCAGACCATCGAATTATTGATGGGGCGGTAGCAGCACGGTTTTTGCAAGATCTTAAAATTCTGATAGAGAAACCCGTAGCGCTGATGTTGTAATCTTAAAACTGAGAAAAACAAAGTTAAAATCTGATTTTCTCAGATAGAATATACAATCCTCCTTCTATCTTTCTTATTATTCAATCCTCCGTACATAATAAAGGCGTCCTACTATTGACGCCCTTTGTAAAAAAAGAATTTATAATTCTTAATTCATATCAATAGAAAGCTTGAATCGACAAATTCGATTATTCCCCTTGTCCGCCACAAACAATGTTTTATTTCCATCATAATATGCTATGCCATATGGTTGGTTGAAATTCCTTCCATACGGATCATGAGTACCTCCGAAGGAATATCTTTCAACTCCACGAGTGTTAAAACGATACAAACTATCTGTGGCTGCATCAATTATAAATAAATTCCCCGACTGATCAAGCGCCACGCCTCTTGGTTGAACAAATCGGTTGATTCTTAAAAAATCAATATCACCATCTATACTCGGATAAAATTTTGATACCCAGTTAATCGTCTGTCCCATTGCCTGGAATTGCATCCATTGAACTTTCCATAAAGGAATTACTGTCGAACCTGGTAATTCTACTTGAGAAAAAACAAATTCCGTACTTCTTCCTGTAGGCATCGTAGCCAAGCTGGTGACATTATGAATCGAAAGCAATCCTGTTCCTTGCTGTGCAAAAAGGCTTGTCACCGGAGTTAAAACAACATCATCCTTTGAAAAAAGCATAATTGCATTATCAGGGTCAAAAGTGCCAGTATTCTTTTGCCCCGTACGGCCCACATAATAACTATCATCGTAGAGAGTCGCCACAGCTGTGTATCGGCGTGATACGTAATTTCCCAACGTTGTATCCCAAATGACTCGTTTGGGTATTGCTTTTGTTATATCATGATTCACCGCAGGAAGATTCAATCGATAGACAGCTCCAAATGTTGTCTTTTGTCCTTGAAGCACTGTATCAAACTCAGCGCATACAAGTAATTGCAATCGTTTATCTTGAGCAATTGCGACCGGCCGTTGTATCCGTTGCGAATACCCGATGACGCGCCCTGCAATATCCAGCATCACAATACGGTCATTGTATGTATCAGCAACATAGACTAACGGTTCATAACCCACGATGATAGCCTGCGGACTATTAAACCCTGTCCAATCCGGATTTTGCTTGATGTACACTGTATCGCTAATATTTCCATTTGTTGTGTTACTTGATTGATGAAGACTATTCACATCATACTTGTCTTCTTTACAACCGAAGAAAAGTAACACAAAAAGGATCAATGTAATTGGCAAATGTATTTTCATAACTTCACAATCATTGAAATACGATGAACTCCACCAAGATTTGCATAGGCAGCATAACCATAATCAATA
>Ga0182017_10000634_pt1 | contig 27623 bp, 26 predicted proteins | sample 712E3DmetaG_FD_120492 | JGI IMG/M metagenome (GOLD analysis project Ga0182017, IMG submission 120492) | Permafrost microbial communities from Stordalen Mire, Sweden - 712E3D metaG | ecosystem: Environmental > Terrestrial > Soil > Wetlands > Permafrost | place: Sweden: Stordalen | collected... | reverse complement strand
CGGTACGGCTTGTTGATAAAGCAACGAGTATTTCATCCGGCATTACAAAGAAAGGCGGACGGTGCCGCCGTATCGCTTCTTCTTCCCGGAAAAGAAATAGACTGCGAAGGACTGCCAGGCCCCGTCCGTCCAGGCTTTCGGCCCCTTTTACCGAGCGAAAGGCGTTCTCCATATCCGTTGCGGTATACCGCACTTCCTCGAGACGCGCGAATTCTTCGGCAACCCAGCTTGTCCGACCCAAAACCTCTATTCTTTTTCCCAGTATTTGCTGCAGTGCCAGCAGGTGACGGACATCGGACCCGGCATAGTCAATAGCTTCACCAGTGAGGGGTCGCCGGCCCCAATCAGCTGTCTGCAGGCGCTTGGATTTGACGATATTTACCCCGAGTAAATCTCTGAGCAGGGCCGATAATCCGACTTCGGTCATGCCCGCGAAACGGGCGGCGATGTAGGTATCGTAAAGGTTGTGGATGCGGAATCCGCAATGCCGGTCGATACTGCGGATATCATAATCGGCGCCGTGGATGACCTTTAGTATTGATTTGTCCTCGAGCACTTTTTGCAGCGGCCCAATATCCTTCAACGTTATTGTATCGATAATGTAAATATTTGTTCCGGTGGCGATTTGAATCAGGCAGAGTTGTTCCGGATAGTGATGTCGGCTGTTCGACTCTGTGTCAACGGCAATTACCCTTGAATCAAGCATTGTGCGTACGGCTGCATCAAGTCGGTCGGAATTAGTAACAATCTCCAGCGGGAGCGGCATTGAAGTAATCATTTGTCATCCTTTGGTCTCGCTAAAAAGTCCGCGGAAACACGAAATACGTCATCTCTCCGCTTTAATATTATAACCATAAATACTGTTATTGGTTAGTGAAAGAAGAACGGAACGGCAGTTAAGACTTCTTTGATGCCGGACAAAGAACGCGCGCAAATGTGCTCAAAAGAATTATCATCAACATTGCTTTTCACTTTTGGATTTTATGAAAATAATATATTTATATTCCGTTTAGTATTGCGGTTTCCTAAATCAGGTTACTGCGAAATTTGAATTGAATACTTAAGTTGTAGTACCCTTAATACCATAATTTAAAGGTAATATCGTCGCCAATCGAAAATCAGGAGTGTTATTATGCTGGTAAAAAACAAAGTAATCATTATCACCGGTGGGGCAAAAGGAATTGGAATTACGCTGTCGCACAAATTCGCTGAAGCCGGTGCCGAGGTCATCATCACCGAACGGGATGAAACCGCCGGGAACAAGGTGGCCGCGGAAATCAGGGCGAAAGGTTTTTACGCTGATTTTATCAAGGCCGATGTTTCCAGCGAACATGACACGCAGGTTATGGCCGATACTACTGCGCAAAAACACGGCCGCATTGATATCCTCTTGAATAACGCGGCTTACAAAGGCTCCGATACGGAGAGAAACAATCCCTTCGACCAAATCCGGGTTGAAGAATGGGATAAAGTGATGGCCGTCAACCTTCGGGGGACCTGGCTGTGCTGCAAAGCGGTTGCGCCGTACATGAAAGCCCAGAAGAAAGGTAAGATCATCATGACATCCTCCCAGGCCTGGGACGTTGGCTACGGACCCTGGCTGCATTATGTCACCACCAAAGCGGGCTTAATCGGGATGACGCGCAGCCTTGCCAAGGAACTCGGAGAATTCAACGTTAACGTCAATTGCGTCTCCTACGGCAGCCAGTTAAGTGAACAGTTCATCAAGAAGCCGCCCACTGATGAAGACCTTTTCGGGACTGTCCTGTTTTTGGCATCTGAATTGAGCGATTTTGTAACCGGGCAGACACTTTATCCCAATGCGGGCGCCTATCTACACTAAACTTCCACGTGAAATAACAGGGGACGGATATGAACTACAAAACTATCAACAGCGCGGACTGGATTGATATCAGTGTGCCCGTGAGCGAGAAGATGGCAGTCTTTGCTTATGAACAAAAACCGCGATTCGAGCGGCGCGCTTCAATGGAACGCGGTGACATGGGCAATAATTCCACAATCCATATGGGGATCCATACCGGCACACACCTTGATGCGCCCAGACACGGTATTATTGACGGCAAAACAATTGATAAAATGCCCCTGAGCGACGCCATCGGGCCGGCCCGGGTCATTGAAATCAATGACATTGAAGCAGTCAAAGCTAAAGAACTGAGAAACTATCAGTTCAAACGCGGCGAGCGTGTCCTCTTTAAAACCATCAATTCCGCCAGGTGCTGGAAAACAGACGAATTCGTGCCGGATTTTGTTTACATCGCTGCCGATGCCGCGCAAATTCTGGTCGATTCGGGAGTTAAACTGGTCGGTATAGATTATCTTTCGGTTGGCGGGCCGCCGGAGACGCACAAAATATTTCTCGGCGGCGGCATCTGGCTGCTGGAAGGACTGGATCTTTCCGCGGCAAAAGCAGGTAGTTATAACCTGCTCTGCCTTCCTCTCAAGCTGATTGGGGTTGAAGGATCCCCTGTACGGGCCGCCCTTCAGCCTCTCCTTTAAAAAACTTCAACTTCCGTTTTTATTCTTATATGGTTACCAGTCATGCGGTTTTGTTTTTTCGTCATCGCGATGAAAGGATTCCCAGATGCTGGCGTTTGCCGGATTACCGCCGGACATCACCAGACAATCTTTACACAGGACTTTGTCGTCCCAAACAAATGGGACAATTGAATGCTCCGAGGATGTCGCAATAGCGTCAGGGAATTCAACACCACATTTTTCACATCTTACGGACTGATATTTCTTTTCAGGTTTCTCTTTAGGTGCATTGTCTTTTTTCGCCATGGTAAGCTCCTTATTCAACGGCCTGTACTTTACAGACGAATTATTAATCACAGCATACCGTTTTTAATGTGTAGAAGTAATTACATTTTGCTTTTTCTGATTACAAAATTGTAACATTTTTTTATTTTAGTTCTTTCAGGCATCGATTCAAATAGCCCCGGCACTCTGCTGCTAACCCCATCTGCTTTGACAGCGGAAAAGTAAAAGCCCCGATCATTAAAACATCAATGTCCCTATCATACCCGATCTTTTTCAGGGCTTTCAGGATTTCCGGGAAAGGCAGGCTGCCGCGCCCGACAATCTGTTCTTCGGGAGTGGCTTCATATTGCCCGCCGGGAAGGTCACGGAAATGCGTGTGCACAATTTTTTTGTTAATTTTAGAAATGAAAGTCATTGGGTTATCTCCGGCCTTGGTCAGTTCCCTGGGGTCCAGAATTATCCCCAGACCGGGAGAATCAATGGCGTCCAGCAAAGGCAGCACGGTGGCAGTGTTATAAATTGAACCGCCGGTATGCGGGTTGAGCGCCAAAGTGACGCCCCGGTCCGCCGCTCCCTTAGTCAGGGTTTTGAGATATTTTATTTCCGCTTTCATCGCTTCTTTGTCATCGGATTTTCCTCCGGAGCGGATAGCAATGATCGGAATGTCCAGTTTTTGCGCGATTTCGAACATCGTCATCATCGAAAGGACTTTATCTTCTCCCGGTAAAACGCCGACGTCAGGGTGAATTGCAGATAATTCAATGTTGTGTTTTTTCGCTGTTGCCCGAACTTCATCCAGATAGGATTTTTTTGTATTCAATTCGATATGGCGGGCCCAGTTCGCCAGGCATGCCAGTTCAACTCCTTCATACCCCGCCCATGCGATGTGCTGAAGTGCGCCGTATAAATCCAGCTGGTTAAAAATTGCAGAGTCCATGATTAATTTCATACCCATAACCTCCGATTAATTTTGCATGTATGTTATTGCATTCGGGGTATGTTTGTCAAAGCTTTCCACCGGCGGTTAATTTCGACCCTATTTAGCGGGTTGTAATGCATCCTATTTTTTGTTACCATTTTGCTAATCATTTTCTTGTCAGGAGAAACGTATGTCAGATAAAGTCCAAAATTGGTGGGATAAACTCGGGAAACCAAAGTACGGCGGCGAATTAGTTATCCGCGCCAACTGGGAAATTGAGAATTTCGACCCTTACAACGCCGTGTTTGGAAACATCCATTCCGCCTGGATGGAAATGCTGATTACCGACGACTGGACATTAGACCCCTCTGTTTTCGATTTTAAGGCGCATTGGCGCCCTTCTCGGTATAAAAAAGGCTGGCTGGCCGAAAGTTGGGAATTCACCGGCCCGGATACTTATGTCGCGCACCTGCGGCATGGCATTCACTGGCAGGATATCCCGCCCGCCAACGGCCGGGAATTTACCGCCGCGGATGTTGTATTTCATTACAGCCGCATGTTGGGTCTGGGCGACGGCTTTACTAAACCCGGCCCTATTGCCGATGCGGCCTTCAAAGACCTGGTTGCGGTCACTGCCCCCGACCGGTATACTGTCGTTTTTAAATTTAAAACACCCAATCCCGAGTTCATTATAGAGACATTGCACACAGTAAACCCCACGATGTGCATCGAAAATCCGGACGCAATCAAACAATGGGGAAACCTGAATGATTGGCATCACGCCGTCGGCACCGGTCCGTTTATTTTAAAGGAATTTGTTCATGGCAATTTTGCCGGTCTGGTAAAAAATCCCGGTTATTGGGGGCATGATGAACGTTACCCGCAGAACAAACTCCCCTACTTCGATTCAGTCAAATATCTCATTATCCCCGACGAAAGTGATGCTGTAGCCGCGATGCGCGCCGGTAAAATCGATATCATCGACCATATTTCGCCGATGCAGGCGCATTCGATGCTAAAGACCAACCCGGAAATTTTACAGTTTACACACCCGGATTCCAATGCGACTTCAATCGAACCAAGAAACGACAGGGCGCCTTTTAGTGACGTCCGCGTTCGCAAGGCCCTGCAAATGGCAATCGACCTGCCGGCGTTGTCTAAGGGTTATTACAGCGGCACCATCGAGCCCTTCCCCGCCACGTTAACCTCGAGATACATGGACGGTTGGGGTTTTCCATGGGAAGAGTGGCCGCAGGATTTGAAGGACGAATACGCCTATAATCCGGGTATGGCAAAAAAACTTCTGGCAGATGCCGGTTACCCCAACGGGGTCAAGACCAATATTGTTGTCCAGTCCGACTCGGATATGGGGTTACTGCAATTGGTCGGCGCGTACTTTGCTCAAATCGGCGTCGATATGGAGATACGCGTTATACCGCCAGGTGAATGGAATGCCTTTGTTGCCCGCGACCACAAGCACGACCAGTTGGCGCACCGCACCGTGGGCCCATTGGGTCACACTTCCGCCCCGAATCACGACCTGGCGTTGTTTCAAACCGGCGGACGCAGCAACTGGGCAATGGTTGATGACCCGGTTTTTAATGACTTCATGCCCCGGGCAATGGCGGCAGCGGACGTCGATGCCATGAAAAAAGTAATCCGGGAAGCCAATGAATATGTCGCGCGGCAGCATTTCACGATTTCTTTGCTGCAGCCGAAAGCTTATTCGTTGTGTCAACCATGGGTTAAAGGTTTCAGCGGCCAGTTCGGTTCCGCATGGGCACATGGTTCCGGCCCGGCAATGCTGAGCTTCTATCTGGCGCGTTTCTGGATCGACCGCGACATGAAAAAATCAATGGGGCATTGAAGACTATTTAATACGACATTTCATCTATTTAATAAAACAGGAGGGCGGTATCAATGCTTATGATTTTTGATACCGCCCTCTAAACATTCTCTAATTTTTTTTAGTCGCAGGTTACCGCCCGGACCACACCGCAGCCGGGTTCCGCCCATAAACCGCACCACGTGACCTGGTCGCCGTTCCGCCGTCTCTCAGCCACGAATTCGTCTTTTTCGTTAAAATGCCCTTCTTCCACACTCATAAAAGTGCCTATTGATGTATTTCGCCAATCGCCGTTTAGCGCTGGAGGCTGTATCTTGACCGTGGGTTTCGCGCGCAGATAAAGCTGGAAATTATCCCCAACTAAATAAAATTCTTTCCTGCTCGCCTGGATAACTAACCCCCAGCCCAGGGGGCCGGCCGGCCGTTCCCGTTTTTCGCTGACCAGAAAATGCATCAGCGGCCCGTATTGCACCAACCCCATATAGCCGTCAAAATCAAAAAGCTGTTTGGGTAGTCCGTCTTCCTCGATTAGCGAGCGGACTTTGCCGGTGCCCTGGTATTTCAGTAGCAGAGGGATGACTGCCGCGATACACTGGCAAATGTTTCTTTGTGTTTCGGATTCCGGGTCAGCATTGCCGTCTTTCCCCAGCAGCGTCCGGATTTCGCCGAAATAACCGATGGCATTATATTCCGCAATCGCGCGTAGTTTGTGCGGGCCTTTCAACACCGATTCCGGCACAAAAAGCGGATTATCATCACGGGAATATGCGGCGCAAACATCTTCAAATGCCCTCAGATTATCCTGATAGTTGTCCGGGGCAATCAGGTCTACATGCGGCGTGAACCATTTATAAATGTCCAGCACTTTGATCACAGCCCCACCTGACGGGTAAGATTCGCCCGGAATCGGCCACCAGCCCTGTCCGCTTTGCCATACGTTAATGTACATCGGAATATCATAGACCGCCTTCCCCGCGGCCGCGACGGAATCAATGTAACCGGCAAGGCTCCATGCTGTCATCAATTCGCCGCCTTCCCAGCCGAACATTTCCGGCCATGTGCCGTCATTGCGGCCGCCCGCCTGCTGCCAAATATCGTAGATTCGTCCTTTTCCCGTCTTCTTCATTGCGTTGACAAATTTAGCCGGCACCGGTTTATCGAAAACAGTCTGGGCTTCCGGGCCGTAGTCGCGGTCGCTGCCCAGGATGCCGGGCTCATTCTGCACCTGAAAGCCGATTACCGCGCGCGCGCGGTCTTTAGCCTTCAAGTGGTTGCACAGAGCCGCAAACGCGGTTTTATCGGCATCCAGGTTTGCCTTACAAAAGGAGGAAAGATTCCATAATTCTTTACCGGAAAATGATTTTACCCGTTTAAACCGCTCCCGGTCGTTTTTCACCCAGGCCGGGGCGTAGTCCATATTCCCGTTCTTCCAGGTGCCGAACCAGAGCAGGATTAATTTGAGGCCGAATTTACGGGCGCCTGCGATGAGCGCGTCGATGCTCGAAAAATCGTATTCCCCCTCTTTGGGATTGAGCTGGTCCCAGTAGATATCGATCATCGAAGTGTTGCAGTTGGCGTCTTTCACAGCTTTGAAGGCTTCGTCTGTCTCAGACTCTTTGCGTACGCTGTATCCGGCCACGTAAAGTGATTCACAACCTAGCGGAAAGAATGGTTTCCCGTCTACGGTAAAAACACGCTTGATGTTTGTCATATTTTATACTCCTCTTTATTAATTTGCAGTCAGTCCGAGGCGATAATGCGGATTACGCCGTCATTAACGCCCACCCAGATACCGCCGCGTATCGAATCGCCGTTGCGGCGCCTATCGGCTGCGAACTCACCGTTTTTATCGAAATGGCCTTCGTCCACGCTGACGAAGTAATTGCTGAAGCTGGTGTGCGATAAATCATTGCCGGCCAGCAGGGCAACGGTTGCCGGTTTAGCGCGTAAAGTCAGTTTGTAATTGACACCAACCAGATAGAACTCGTTCCGTTTCGCCTGAATGACCAGGCCGGCGCCGCGCCCGGACGGCTGGTTCCCATAATCGTTCCCGAATTCAACCAGCCCCATGTAGCCGTCAAAATCCATTTGCATCCCGAACAATCCGTGGTGTTCCATCCCTTCCTCTTGCTCCACCGCCTGTATCTTGCCCGTCCCCTGATATTTGAGTAAAAGCGGAATGGCAGCCGCCACGCACCTTCCGATATTAATTGTTCTGTAATCATCCGGCGGGATTGTCCCGTCCGCCCTTTGTTCGTAATGCACAAAATAACCGATGGCGTTGTAATCGGCGATGTCGTGAAACATCCCTTCCCCGGGCGCTTCCACGATGAGCAGCGGATTATCTTCGCGGGTATATTTCGCGTTTAATTCGCAGCGCTGCCGGATATTGGTATGGGGATTATCCGGCGCGATCGCATCAACATCCGGTGCAAACCAGCGGAAAATATCCAGCACTTTGGTGACCGGGCAGCCGGAAGGATAGCATTCGCCCGGCACCGGCCACCAGACCAGAGAGCTCACCCAGACATTAATGAACATCGGAATATCGTAAGCTGATTTCCCTGCTTTTGTCACTTCATTGATATAAGTCGCCACACTCCATGCGGTCATGATTTCTGCTGCGTCGTCTCCGAATACCTGCGGCCATGTTCCGGATTGTTTAGCCCCGGTTTTTTGCCACAAATTAAACATGTCTCCTTTACCCGCCGTTTTAATGGTCTTTATTAATTTAACCGGCACCGGACTGTAAAATACTGCCTGGCCTTCAGGGCTATAATCGCGGTCGCTGCCGAGGATACCGGGCTCATTTTCCACCTGTAAACCGATGACTGTCTGTTCCTTGCGGTCGGTGTCTTTGAGGTGCTGACACAATGCGTTAAAGGCCTTTTTATCAGCTTCCAGATTCGCCTGGCAGTGGGAAGACAGTACCCAGATGGGTTTGCCGTTGGTGGCAATTACCCGTTTGAAACGTTTTGCGTCGGCTTTCATCCATGCCGGGGCGTAGTCCATCACTCCGTTCTTCCATGTGGCAAACCATAAAAGTATCAGCTTCAGATCATATTTACGTGCCAGTGAAATGATCGTATCCACACTCGAAAAATCAAATTTGCCTTCTTCCGGTTCGAGCTGGTCCCAGAAAATCGCCAGACAGACGGTATTGCCGTTGATCAATTTGGCCGTTTTAAAATTCTCCTCTATTTCGGCCTCATCCCGCACGCTGTAGCCGCCCATGTAAATACGGTGCCTTCCCAGCGGATAAAAAGGATTTCCGTTTACGGTAAAGAGACGTTTTTTGTTAGCCATTGCAACCCTCCTGATTAATTTTAGCGTTCACGGTTAACGGGTAAATCGCTAACGATTACCCGGAAATATCCTGCTTATTTATAACCCTTCAAATATTTCTTGTTCGCTTTGAATAATTCATCGACCATTTCCCTGATTTCATCAATCGTCAATATTGCGGCCGTCAGCGGATCGAGCAGCGCCGCCTGAAAGAGTTTTGTTTTATCTTTTTCCGCTATTCCCCGCACTGCCATTTCGTGGACATTGATATTTGTCCGGTTCAAAGCGGCCAGTTGCGGCGGTAAATCGCCGACAAAACAAGGATGAATACCTTGCTTGTCTATGAGGCAGGGCACTTCCACACAGCATCCTTCCGGCAGATTTGTAATCAGGTGGTTATTCTTAACATTGCCGTTAATCCGGGATGGCCTTCCCGTTTCGAGGGAATTAATTATTATCGAACCGTACTCCCCGCTATGAACCAGCGGGAATTTGTAATCCGCGGTCAACTGCTGATGTAATTCGTCATCCTGTTGCCTTCGCGGCTCCTCCAATTGCGCGGCGCTGGGTTCGGCCAGCTTGAACTTTTTAATCAGTTCCGGCCTCTTCTTGAAATACGGCACGTAAGTCCCCATATGCATACTTGATTCGGTGACGTAATAGCCGAAATTTTTGAAAACCTCGGCCCGCACGATATCCGGCACCTGCCAGTTATCCGTTTCTTTCCCTGAATAGACTGCCGGGTCTTTGAATTTTTCCCGCAGCAGGGGATAGGCGTCCTTACCCTGTCGCTTTAATTCCAAAAACCAAGCCATGTGATTGATACCGGCTACCCAATAGGAGACCTCGTTGTACGGCACGCCCATGTATTTAGCGAGCTGCGCAGCGGTGTTCGGCACGCTGTGGCACAAACCGACGTTTTTTATCTTTGTGTAATCGCTGACCGCCCAGGAAATAATAGACATCGGGTTTGTGTAGTTCATCAGCCATGCTTCCGGACAAAGCTTTTCCATGTCGTGACAAATATCCAGTATTACCTGCCCGTTGCGTAAACCGTAAAAGACTCCCCCGGCCCCTACCGTATCCGGCGAACCTTCGACCCCGTATTTCGTGATGATTTTTCGGTCGTCCGGGGAATTATTCCTGTCTCCAACCCTGATTGTGACAAAAACATAGTCGGCGCCTTCCAACGCTTGTTGGCGGTCCGTAGTCGATTCTATCTTTGTCCCGAACCCGTACTGCTTGACAATCCTCTGCGCGAAAGCAGCAATAAAATCAAGGGGTTTTTCATCGATATCCATCAGCGTGATCGTATTGTCTCTAAGTTCGGGATAAGTCAGGATATCAGTGATGAGATGTCTGGAAAAGACATGACTGCCTGCGCCGATCAGCACAATCTTTGACATGTAAGTCTCCTTGTATCATAGAACCCTTTATAAATGAGCATCCGGGTTCTCCTAATATCGGGAAGGCGAGGGGAATTCCCCCTCGCCTTCCTTGTTCATGTTAACGTGTTATAAATTATTGGAAAACTACTTGATTCTTAATGATACCCTAACGAAGTTTTCAGGGTCTGGTCGATCCATAGTTCGCTGATCATCGGGATCTGGCTGTGATAAGCGGATTCAACTTCGCCGTAATAATTTTTCAGCCACGGCCAGTAACAATTGACGATGGGTGCGTTGGGCATCGCCAATATACCGCAGTCAAGTATAGCCTGCGGACAGAAAGCCGTGATTAATGACTGCTGTTTGGCCGGGTCCTGTTCCTGTATTATCGCGGTTGCTAAAACATCCAGGGGTTCACCCTTGGCGTAAATGGCGCTCATGTTGCTGTTTTGATAATACGAGACCGGCATCGTCGGGTCTGCAATCGAAAGGCCGAAGTTGATGAGTCCGGTATAGGTCAGGTTGTCTCTGGCCGCCGACTCTGCGGTGGCATTCATTGAAACGATCTGGACGGTAACGCCGATCTTGGCCCAATTGGCTGCAATAATTGTCGCTTCATCGGTCTGTTTCGCGATTGCAGCATCTACCGTGATGGTAACTGTAAAGCCGTTGGGATAACCGGCTGCTGTCAGCATCTGCTTGGCCGCTGTGGTGTTATAGCTGTACAGCGCCTGTATTTGCGATGATTGCTGGCTTAGCGGAGTATAGGAAGGGCTGCTGCTGGGGACCGGCCAGGTGAAAATGTCACCGCCGCCGTAGACATTTTGTGCGATAGTGGCGAAATCGGTGGCTTCGGTTAATGCCTGGCGTACCTGCAGGTTCTGCAGCGGTCCGCTTTTCAGTCTGTTCATTCTCAATACATCGATATTATCCGCCGGCCATTTTTCCTGGATCAAATCAGGAGCCTGCTGTTTCAAGGTTGATGAATTGACCAGGCTTTCTTGAGTGTACATATCAACTTTGCCTGTCTGTATTGCCGCCAACTGCGTGGATGGGTCGGGCACAATTAGAAAAACAAGGGAGTTAATAAAGGGTGTATTGTACGAAGTGCCGGCAATTGTGGTTTTGCCCCAATAATTCGGGTTCTTTGTAAACGTGCAGGACGCGCCGTCTACAAAATTGGTCAGCATAAATGGCCCGGTTCCAACCTGGTTTCTCCAGTTGGCACTGCCGCCGTTACCGGTAGAATTGGCAGATTCCGGAGCGAAGGGGAATGCGAGGCCGCCGCCGTATAACAGGAAGAATTGCCATTGCCCGTTATAAGAGGCAAAATCATACTTGAAAGTATAAGTATCGACTGCCACGCAGTCTTTAATCCATGTAAAATAAGGCGCCATGCTGGGAGCTGTAAATTGGCGTGTTTCGGCGAAAGCGCAGTCCGCTGCCGTCAGTTCTCTGGCAGCCATGGGAATATTGGAATTCCCCGTCCACATGATTCCCTTTTTCAGAGTAATAGTAAGGGATAATGGACTCTGTTGGAAACTCCAGCTCTGTGCGATATTGCCGTGCAGGTATTGCGTAGGAATGTATTGCGGGAACAGGAATGAAAACGCGTTGCTGCCTCTGGGTCCGTATGTGTCAATGTCGCCGTTAAAGAACGGCTCAAGATACGGAGTCATGTAAACAGAGGTGACCCCTCCGTTTTCCGTAGTTCCGATGTCCCAAGAGGGAGGATCTTCTGCACAAAGATCGTTCAACATGGTCATTGTACCGCCGTACGCCGGCGTGTTCGCGGCGACTGTTGTGGTGGTAGTGACAGTTACTGCCGGTGTTGTAGTTGTTGTTTTACTGGTACAGGAAGTCAACAACACAGACGGAACCGCTACCGCTACCATCAGGAAACTCAACCCCAACCCCACCCAAAATTGTCTCCTTTTCACCTTTTTCTCCTTTTTATTATTTTGGCGCAAAAAACCTTTTTACTTGTCCTATTTAAAGATTTTCTGGCTTGGAGGTTATCATATAATCCAATAATTGTCAATAGCGTTATTCGAGGCAATTCACCTCTGTTTTAAATTCATACAGGACAATTAAGAGGAAATAATATTTTAGTTCAAAAACAAAAAATTTGTTTTTGCCTGAACATATGCTTGTTCTTTCCATATAGTTTATGAGAATCTGAATCTCGCGATTTTTCAAGCAAAATTGCCCCTCTCTAAACTATTGACAAACAAAAAGCAGTGTGCTAACCTCCAAGCCAGAAATGACCTGTAATTCAGGAGTTTGACGTGCGCTCATACATTATTCGCCGTTTGTTATTGATGATACCGACCGTCTTCTTCGTGACCCTCATCATATTCATGACGATTCGGCTTATCCCCGGCAGCATCGTCGATGTGATGGTTGCGAACTACGGAATGTACGGCACCGTCACTACGGCCGGTAAAAAAGCAATCGAACACGCGTTGGGCATGGATGTCCCCCTCTTGGTACAATATTGGCGCTGGCTCTCACAAGCCTTTCGCGGCAACTTGGGAATCGCAATGTGGCAGCAAGTCCCGGTGCTGGACGAAATCGGCACCAGATGGTCTGTGACCCTCGAACTGGCTCTATTTTCGATAATCATCGCCCAGATATTATCCATCCCCATCGGTATTTATTCAGCGTTAAGGCAAAATAACTGGGGTGACTATCTCGGGCGCACTTTTTCGATATTTTGTGTGGCAGTACCCACTTTCTGGATCGCGACACTGGTCATTGTATATCCGGCAATATGGTGGCGTTATATGCCGCCTTTAACACTCATCCGGTTCCAGGTAGACCCCATCGGCAATCTAAAAATGTTTATCGTGCCGTCCATAATTTTGGGTATGGGCTTCTCGGGAATGACGACCAGGTTGACTCGTACCATGATGCTGGAAGTAATGCGGCAGGACTATATCCGGACCGCCTGGGCGAAGGGACTGAAAGAAAGAACCGTCGTCGTAAGGCATGCCTTGAAGAATGTGCTAATCCCCATTGTTACGTTAATCGGCGGGCAACTGGCCAATTTGATCGGCGGCGCCGTCATCATCGAGAGCATCTTTAACTTGCCCGGTCTGGGATTGCTCACAATCAATGCCATATCTCACCGGGACTATGTCACCATCGAAGCTGTTTTATTGCTTTACGCAATTGTGCTGGTGATGATTAATTTGATAACCGATCTCACTTACGGCTTTTTGGACCCGCGCATTCATTATAATTAACCAGAATTAAAAGCAGGTGATACCTTGACCGGGACAATAAAAGAGAAAAAGAAAGAATCCAAATTGATGGATGTCGCAAAAAGGATGGTAATCGAACAGCCGGTTGCGACTTTCGGCGCTTTGATCACCCTGCTCATGGCCTGTGTAGCTATATTCGCCCCCCTCCTCGCCCCTTACGGCTTGAATGAAATGACAAAGTATGTAATGTCACCGCCGTCAATCCATTTCTGGATGGGCACCGATAATCTTGGACGGGACATCATGAGCCGCGTAATTTACGGCGCCCGTATTTCCGTCGTTGTGGGACTGGTTGCCACTTTTATCAGCGTGTTTATTTCAACTGTTATCGGTATGATCAGCGGATATATCGGCGGAGTATTTGATCTTATCGTGCAGCGGTTTGTCGATGCCTTTTGCTGTCTCCCCGGTTTAGTCATCCTCATGTTATTACTTTCTTTGACCGGCACGGGTTTATGGCAAATCATCTTCATTTTAGGCATAACATCAGGTATCGGCGGTTCCAGGATTATCCGGGGCGTTGTTTTTACGATGAAAGAAAATACCTACCTTCAGGCCGCCGTCGCTACCGGTGATACCACCTTAACAATATTTATCAAACATGTTCTTCCCAACATCTTAGCGCCTATCATCATCATCTTCAGCATGGGGATACCTGCGTTGATTCTTTCCGAAGCCGGTTTGAGTTTTCTGGGCTTCGGCATACCGCCGCCGGCCCCCACCTGGGGGGGTATGCTCAGCGGCAATGCCCGCACCTATATGTTCCACGCCCCATGGATGGCTTTATACCCCGGACTTGCTCTGGCCATTCTGGTCTTCGCCGTCAACATGTTGGGCGACGGCTTGAGAGATGTGCTTGACCCCAGGTTACGCGGCGGCGTCGGACGTTACGGTATAAAAGTTAAGAAGATTAACTCTATAAAAGAATAATAAGCCATCTTGTTTAACGGAAATTTATTTATTATTTTTAAGAAAAGGTTCTACTTGACTTCCGGCGGAGTTGATGCGGGTAATGCGTTTTTCAAATTAATCTGACTTTAATAGACCGCCCGTCATCACCAAAACCAGAGAAAATTAAACATTAGACACAAAACACTGTAATAAAGGAGAATATTATGCGATTTGAAGGTAAAGTAGTCGTCGTCACCGGCTCAGGCCAGGGTATTGGCAAGTCAATCGCACTGGCATTCGCTGCAGAGGGCGCCAAAGTGGTGACCAACAACCGGGCTAAAGGGACTAAAGGAGGAGACGCCGCGACAGCGGCTGCGGAAATCAAAGCAGCCGGCGGACAGGCCGTTCCGTTTTTCGGCAGTGTTTCCGATTATCAGGATTCTCAAAAGCTGATACAGACCGCGATCGACCATTTCGGGAAAATAGATATTCTCGTTAACAATGCCGCCATTTTACTAAACGGCCCGATGATCAATTATACGGAAAAACAAATCCGCGAAATTGTCGATATCAACGTTAACGGTTGTATCTTCTGCTGCCAGCATGCTATCGCCCCGATGGCCAAACAAAAATACGGCAAGATTGTCAACGTATCTTCAGGCGCAGGACTGGCAGGCGATGCCACTATTGCGGTTTACGCCGCCACTAAATATGCGGTTCTCGGTCTCACCGAATCCCTCGCCGCTGAACTTGCCTATTACAACATTAATGTAAACGCGGTTTGCCCCGGGGGTGTACCGACCAGAATGAATTTCAAACCGGGCGCAACTTACGACTACAATTTCTTCCACCGGGAAATTACCGGTAACGATATCGCCGCTGCTGTTTTATTCCTGGCCTCGGAAGAAGCGCGTAATATCACCTCGACATGGCTTCCGGTCACCGCCGGTGTTGAAAAGAAAGTACCGGACCCGAGACCGTTTTTCACTGTCTAGAATGACCCGGCAATATCAAACCGTCGAGAAATTTTAAAGAGAGGAATTACGATGGCAGAAACGCAAAACGGATTTATCTTACCGAAAAAGAAGGCTGCTCACGGCGGCGGGGTTGAAGGCAATACCGCCACGGAATTTTATGATTTCTTACGCCGGACCACCGAGCCCCCAATTCCCGGCACCGATGCTTCAAAGCATATTAAATTTAACCTCGATATCCTTTCTCCCGGCGGCGGTGTTGAAGAACATTACCATGAACCGCCGGTGGTAGACCACGTTTATTATGTGATTTCCGGCCGGATCCGGGCCACTGTCGGCAATATAACTCAAACCGTCGGCGCGGATACCTTGATTTATTGTCCCTCCAGCACCCGTCATTCAATCACCAATGTCGGTAAAGGCAAAGCCAAGGTCATCAGCATCGACGCTTCCGCCGAGGGCGTCCGCGGCGGCCCGCTGGTTTATTCTAAAACACCCAGCGGCAATTTAAGTGGCAACAACTGGAAAGTTACCGGCAAATAGTACCCGCTGTAATAAATAGTTTGGGATTATTCGTCAATATTTAATAATAAAAGGAGAACATTCATATGGCAGGCCAATTGACAATTGATAAAAAGAAAACCGCAGTGCTCATTATGGATTATCAAAACCGGATGTTAAATGAACTATCCGAGACGGCCAGAAAGGAAATTTTAGAGAAAGCGAACTCCATTTTGGCTAAAGCACGCAAAGATAATATCCCGGTAATCTATATTGAAGTACGTGGCGGAGAAAGGACTCCGGAAATGGAAATTCATCCGGGTGTTACTCCTAAGGCCGGCGAGGTTGTATTGACTAAAAAACGCACCGGGCCTTTCACCACCACCAACCTGAACGAAGTCCTCAAGAAGCTGGGGGCCGATACTCTGGTGCTTTTCGGCATTGCCACACAGGGCTGTGTCCTCACCACCGTCAGATGCGGTGCCGATTTAGATTATAAACTCGTAGTCGTTTCTGATTGCTGCGCCAACCCGCCCAGCGAAGAAGTTAATCGCGTCCTGATGGAGAAAGTTTTCCCCGGCCCGGCGAGCGTCGTTACTACTAAAGAAGTTTTAGCGGTTTTATAACACTAATAATCTCATGGTAACTTCAATATCGAAAACATCCGTTCAATGAACCGAAGGTTATTTATCGCATTTTCATCAGGGCAGTTAATTATTAACTGCCCTGATACTTTTATGATTGCGGTTTTAGCTCTTCTCTAACAATTCGAAAAAGCCCTTTGAATCAAGGATAGTCGAAGTGTGGTAGAACACTCTCTTCAGAAGGAACTCCTGTACTTCCATATCAATGTCGGCGCAGCAGTCTGAAATCACAAAGAATTGATATCCTGCCTCAGTCCCGCAGCGCACCGTCGATAGCACCGTGCTGCTGGTATAAAGACCCGTCACCACCAGGGTATTGAGGCCCAGTCTTTTCAGGCGTTCATCGATATCCGTAGAGGCGAACGGCGCTCTTTTTTCTTTAACCAGGGTCACTTCGCCGGATTTCCGGACCACCCTCGGGTCTATCTCCAGTTCAGGTTTCCCGGCTCCCCGCTGTGTGAAGAAGACCGGCAGATTATGTTTTCGGGCAATATCCGTCAATTTATTTATTCTACCAATCAATTCTGTTTGTGTTTCTTTGGGAAAAGAACCTAATAAATTTATCTGATAATCCAAAATAACAACGGCTGTTTTCTTTTTATCCAGTTTCGTCGGTCCCGGCATTTTACTGCGTTCTCCTTTTGTTTATTTAAAACCTCAAGCGATTGTTCCACCAACAATCTTCTCGCAAATTAGACGAATGGTAACATTGTATTTTAGTGTTGTCAATAATTATAGAGTCAAAACAACAGGGTTAGGCAAATACGGTATTATATACCACAATGCCCATGAAACGAAAACAGCAATCGAGTTTATCCTAACGTGCGATTACTTATGTATATTTTCAACGGCTTTTATAATATCCTGTAACAGGTCTCCGTAATAAGGGACTTTGGGCATTTGCCTTTTTATATCGGCCAAATCATCTTTGATATCACTCAACTGTTTTTCCATTCGTTTCAGGACTTGAATCAATTCTTTATTGTCACCGTCGCTCATTTCTCCCTCCTGTTCTTCGAATCGTTTTACGGAATTATCTCTTCCGGTTTTTTATTTTTCATCACAACATTAGTGAACATCACGATACTCGGCACGTAATACAAACGGTCCTTGGTATCAAGTATTGTGTATATCAAGGCAATTTCCTTAACGCTGCCCGTTGAGCCGGTTATGGTTATTTCATCGCCTATTTGCACCGGCCGCACAATGGCAAGTATCATACCGGATACTACGTTGCTTATCAGGTTCTGCGTCGCAAAACCGATAATCACGCCCATCACCGTACCAAGGCTTATCGCCAGGGCCGGATTCGACAACAGTGTGGAAATAATTGTGACAGTGAGGACAATATAGACTGCCCCCCGCATAATTGTGCGGATGCTTTGGCCGACGGGCTCAATGCCGCGTCTGCGGAAGCTGGCTACAACTGCCCGGCCGATTACTTCCACCAGCGCCATTACGAATACCGTGAATTCGATGCTGACAATAACATTACGGTGTCCGGTAATAAAACTAAAATTGGGTAGTTTCGCCAACTCGATAGTCGCTATTACCACTGCCAGGCACAGCAGCATCACCAATATCGCAATAAAAGTAGCATGAGTTGTTTTTTCTGGTTTATTGTTTTTTGGTGCGGAATCCATTTTCATCAATCTTCAATTTTCCTTTCTTCAATGCCACAATAAACATGATTAGAATTTCAATTCCTTTTCATACGGCTTGCACATTTTATCCAATTGATTCCGGTGACAGAAGTCCGCCGGACAGTACCATCTTCATGGCATCTTCAATCGTCATCTCCGTGTCAATTATTTGGTCTTGAGACAAAAGCACCAGGAACCCGGTCATCGGATTGGGGGTGTGCGGAATAAAAAGAGGGATCTTCTTTTCCCCTTTGAAATCGACCGGCTTGCCGGTAACAAAAGCTATAGAATACATATTTACCTTGGGAAACTCTACAATCACTACTTTCTTGAAAGGCACTCCCTGTAGGCGGCGTACAGAATCCATAACCTGCCTGGTGGCGGTATATATATACTTGATTATCGGTGTTCGTGACATGCCTGCGTCAAACCATCTTAATAAACTTTTACCAAGTACATTGGTCGCAATTAAACCGAGCAGGTAGACCAAAATGATCAGCGCCACCAGGCCCACTCCGGGTAAAGTCCGCCCAACGATAATTTTAACGATCGGCTGGAAGATACCGTCGAGCGATACGAAAAGGAATTTTAATACGAAATAGGTCGCCACCAGGGGGATTGCCGTAAGGATTCCGGCCAGAAATACATTCCGGAGATGTCTTAGCACCCCGCCTTTACGTTTTTGAGTCGTGTCTTCCATATTTCTTCACTCCTTGCTAAATCATCTGTTAAATCTGTGTTTGAGTCGTAAAATGTATCCGTATCATGGTTTTTGAATGGGTATTACGTTCCACCGGGATTGCCCGGAGTTCCAGGTCATTTGGCGGAACTCAGCATCATCTTCGATGGTAAAAGTCGCGCTGTGTCTCATATCTCCGTCATTAAGCACAAACATTAGATCCGGAGAACGCTGGTACAGTGGCAAATGGGTATGTCCGAAAACAATTCCTTTGCATTCCTGGTGTTCCTTCTTCACCTTTTGTTGAAGGTTGATTAAAGCCCTGGATTGCACCAGATAAACCAGCATAATATAGCGCTCGGTAATAAAATTCATTTTTAAATTACTGGGTGTCAACTTTTTTTGTGCCAGATGGTTCCACAGCCACATCAGCCGGTGCGGAATATATTGCACCGATGGGTCATATTCATGTCCGTGGCAATACCAGATGCCGTCGGCCATAAATGGTTTGATCAACTTGATTGGTCCGATAGGATTATCGAGATTTGGATTGTCCCTGTATTTTTTCAGTACGTGGTCATGGTTTCCCGGCAGTAGTTTGGTTGGAATCTGCCCGGCGAGGTCTCGAAATTTCTTGGTCATCGGGTGCTGGAGACAGTGTTCAAACCCATTTTCATACATGTGGAACCAGTCTCCCAGACCCAATATTTCATCACCCGCTTTGGCTTCCCGCTGAATATAAACTATTGCCTGGTCCATTGCGTCATATTGGGCATCTTTGTGCCCGATATGCAAATCGGAAAGGATAAATTTCTTCAATTTTTTCTCCCTTTTGAATGCTCTGAAATATTGTAAATGCAGACTGATAACCGGGTGTGTAATAATTCAAGCACATTTTATTCTTTTTTTAAAGCACACCCAATGTTGCAATAAGTTGATAAAAATCGGCTATTGCCTATAAAGTATTCAAAGGAACTGCACTAACTAAAAGAGTTTAAACACTGCTCTTAACAGCCAGATGATGATTAAGATAACTGCAACAAACAGCGCGATGTGAATCAGTGCCCCGATACTTTTAAAGAAGATAAATCCCAACAGCCATAAAACCAGAAGGATAATACCGATAACTAATAAAACTCCCATATAACCTCCATTTATTCATCGGTGCTGCTGTCTGCAGTCACCGAATTCCGTGTGCGACCATATTGGTAAGTGAATTCTGCTCCCAGAATCAAAATGAAAGCCGAATAATATATCCAGACCATCAGTATGACAATAGAAGAGATCGTACCGTAAATTACCTGGTAATTGGCGAAATGCTCGAGGTAAAAAATGAATAGAGTCCTGGCTATTTCGAAAAAGACAGCCGCCAACATTGCGCCCGGCCAGACGTCGCGCCAGCGGGTTTTTGCGTTCGGGACAAATTTATAGAGTAATATAAATATCGCCAGCATCAGCAGGAATGCAATCAGCTTCACACTGATGTAAATTACTGCTGCATTTCGATCGGGGAGGTTCAGGGTATTACCCACGAATGTAATGAAAGTACTTGCCCCCAGTGAAAGTAAAAAGAGAATCCCGGTTCCAAAAACCATCCCGATCTCACTTGCTTTTCTAATAAATATGTGACGGTTCTTATTGATATTCCAGGCACGGTTTATCGCCAGACTGATGGAACCGAAAAGCGCGCTTGCGCCCCAAAAAAGGATTACGATGCTGAGTACACTCATTACTCCGCGTAACCGGATAATGCCGTTTATATTATCCTTGACAATGTTGGTCGCACCCGGGATATTATTGCCGACAAAACTCAGCAACGCATTCCGCAGATTTATTGACGGTAAGAAAAATCCAAAAACCGCTATCAGTCCCAAAAGTAGCGGAAATATGGAGATGATAGCGTAATAAGCCACTCCCGCGGCTCTTTGTCCGATATCGTGATTCCCGGATTCCTTTATGGTGCTGTCGATTACCTTCACGATAGGGATTTTGAGCAAGCGGCTCTTCGTTTTCTGCAAACTAATTTTTCGGCGTTCTGTTTGGAAAACCATTAGCCTTATCCTGAGACATTGAGCGTGTAATTGTCAAACCCCGTCATCGTCATAAGATTCGTTGGTCCTTTTTTAAAAGGTTATGTTGAACAAGCAGGGCATTCAAGTCAGTCATTTCGGTGATGTTCCGAATATCTTCACTATGTTGTTTCTTAATATTGATTATCTCATCCTGAATACCGAAGAAAGCATCTGCAACATCCGGATCAAAATGGGTTCCCCTTCCTTGCTTAACGATGGCCAGTGATACCTCTGTTGGGAATGCTTCTTTATACGGCCGCTTGGATGTCAAGGCATCAAACACGTCAGCTATTGCCACAATACGGCCGGCAATGGGTATCTGCTGCCCTTTTTCACCATTTGGATATCCGCTTCCATCCCATTTCTCGTGATGTGAAAGTGCGATTACCTCACCGAGTTTAATAAATTCAGCTTCGGCCCCATGAAGGATTTTGGCGCCGATTACAGTATGAAACTTTATTATTTTCCATTCCGCCGGGTCGAGTTTACCGCGTTTCATCAATATCTGGTCGGGTATTCCTATCTTCCCCAAATCATGCATTGGCGCCGCATAAAGAATTGTTTCGATAGTGTTTTCATCCATTCCCATTTTGCGAGCGATGGCTGCTGAATAACGGCTCACCCGTTTTATATGGGCACCTGTTTCCTCATCTCTGTATTCGGACGCCATCGACAGCCTGTAAATAGTATCCAACGAGGCGGTTTTTATCCTTTGCAAAGCTTGTTTTAATTGTTCGGTCCTGGCAGTGACTTCAGACTCCAACTCAGTCCGGTAATTAAGCATCAAATCATTATAAGCTTTAACCTTTAAAAGAGAATGAACCCGGGCAAGCAGTTCTAATTTATCCACAGGTTTTGAAATAAAATCATCACAACCGGCTTCAATTCCCTTTACCCTGTCTTCTTTTTCCTTTAAAGCTGTCACTAAAATAATGGGCAGTAAGCGGTTTTTTTCTCCTTGTCTGACCCTGCGGATAACTTCAAAACCATCTATTCCGGGCATCATGATATCTAAGAGCACCAGATCAATTTGATTGGCTGCAATAATATTTACCGCATCTTTTCCATTGAACGCCTTGATGATTTCGTAACACTCGGGCGCAAGATAGGCTTCAAGCAATTCAATGTTTTGCACCTGGTCATCGATAATTAGAATAACGGGTTTGTCCTTCAATTTGTGACCCTTTTATTTGTTCGTTTCTGTTATAAGTGGAACAAAATTAAACAATATTAACATATGTTTCGCAAATTTCTCATTTTGAAATCATTATTCCAACGAATTACGAAAATTCTCTTCTGACTCCGCGGGCGATTTCCTGAGAGCGCCGGCGATTAGTGATATCTTGAACAAATACCGACGTTCCGATTACCGTATTTTTATTCTTTATCGGATTCCAATTCAACTCCCACCAGACAAACAAAATGGGTTGGTATTGCACTTCAATAAAATGTTCACCGGCCAAAGCCCGGCCAATACTGCGCAATGCAGCTGTTTTTAAATCCGGTGCAGTAATGCATTCCGGGTAACTCATCCCGATTTGAATATCGATTTGCCATTCTTTTTTCATTGCTTTACGGTGGTTGTCATTAAAACTGGTATACCGGTATTCCCGGTTCAATGAAAATATCAGGATATCATTGGGACCATTAATGATAGCACTCAGATGAGCTTTTTGCTCTTCTAACGCTGTATTACTTTGCTTTAATTCATCGGTCATATTTATGACCTCGGACTCCAGCTCTTTCCGATAATTACTCATTGTGTCGTTGTATGCTTTTATTTTGAGAAGAGATTGAATCCTGGCGAAGAGTTCCATTTTATCAAAAGGCTTTGAAATATAGTCATCACAACCGGCTTTTATCCCCTGGATCCGGTCTTCCGTTTCCTTAAGTGCGGTAACCAAAATAATCGGCATCAGCTTGTTTTTGGGGTCCTGCCTGATTCTGCGGGTAACCTCGAAACCATCCATGCCGGGCATCATTACATCCAAAAGAATCAGATCGATTTGATTATCAGCCAGTTTTTGGAGGGCTTCTTCTCCGCTTGTCGCTTTGATAATCTCATAACCCTCCGGTACAAGATAAGCCTCGAGCAGTTCGTTGTTCTGGATCTGGTCATCCACGACCAAAATTACCGGTTTAGCTTTCATATTATTCTCCTGGTTTTCTGCGGTACAACATACTAATTTTACTTGATGAATTGACTGATTTCTTTCGCGAAAGTACGCGTGTTTATCGGTTTGCCGATGAACCCGCTGTTTGTGATATTTTTTATCTCTTCGATACCCCCTGCCATTACCGATGCAGTAACAAAAACAATTGGAATATCGCTGGTTTGTTTATCTTGACGCAGTACACTGGCCGCCTCTGTGCCGCGCATATCCGGAAGCCTCACATCTAAAACGATGATATCCGGTTTTTCTTTCTGGGCAATGGCAATCCCATCGGTGGCGTTCTCGGATGTAAATACTTCGAACCCGGCTATCTCTAAAAGGTCTTTTTCCAGCGTCAAATTATTTGTATTGTCATCAACCACTAATGCTTTTTTCATTTTGGACCTCCTTATTGGAGATAACTGGCAAAGTAAACCGCACCAAAGTGCCTTTACCCAAACCTTCCGATTCTACCGCAAAGTTTCCGCCATGCAGTTCCACCAGTTTTTTAGAAAGCGGCAACCCCAGGCCGGTCCCCTCCGTTACCCGGGAATATGGGGTATCGACACGGAAAAACCCCTCAAATATCTTACCCATATTTTCAGCCGCGATACCCACCCCTGTATCCCAAACAACCACTTCTATTTCCGAACCGACCTTCTTCGCACGCATCCCGATTTTCCCGCCCTCGGGTGTAAACTTCACCGCGTTCGAAACCAGATTGTATATTATCTCTTTAACTTTCAGTTCATCTGCTTCGATATCCGGCAAGTCTGAAGGTATTTCTAGCTGCATTTCTATTTTCTTTTTACTCACCATATCGGCTACCAGCATCGAAATATCGTTCAGCAGTGTTTTCATGGATATGATTGATAAAGCCAGTTTCATTTTTCCGGCTTCAACTTTTGCCATATCGAGAATCTGATTTATCAATAACAACAGATGTTTTCCGCTGGTCAACACATTATTAACATACTGTTTTTGTTTCACATTCAGCGGTCCGAAAGTTTCGTCAAACAGCACCTCAGAGAAACCGTTGATCGAGTTGAGCGGAGTTCGGAGTTCGTGCGACATATTGGCTAAAAATTCAGATTTTACGCGCGCGGTGCGTTTTAACTCGGCCGCAAGTGCTTTTAACTCTTCATGGGCTTTCTCTAAACCGGTTTCTATCTCTCTTCGCTCGGTAATATCTTCAATGGCCAGCAGAATTATGCGCTTCTTCCCCAAAACCCGGTGAATCTGCCTGGCATTCAAAAGCATTATGCGCCTGCCGATGCCGGCAAAATCGTGCTCTACTTCATAATTATCAAAGGTTGTTTTTTGGGGCAGGATGGTTTCCAACAACTCCCGCAATTTTGGGATATCCCATTGTTTGTTGCCCAGGTCATAAATCAGTTGCCCTACCGTCTCCTCTGGTTTTACCCTGAAGACTTCATAGAAAGAACGACTAACTGAGACTACTCTTAAATCCTGATCCATGGCGATTAACGGTTCACGCACGGTGTTGATAATGCTTTCGGCGTATTCCCGTGATTCATCTTCGGATATTTTAATCGCCTCTAATTCTTTTCGGGCTTTTTCCAGGCCGTTTTCGATTTCGCGGCGCTCGGTGATATCTTCAATCGCCAGCAGAATAATCCGCTCTTTGCCTGATGCTTGTTGAATCTGCCTGGCATTCAGCAGCATAATGCGCTTGCCTATGGTTGCGAAAACATGTTCAACCTCATAATTATCAAAGGACGTTTTTTGGGGCAGGATCGTTTCCAGCAGTTCCCGCAGCTTGGGGATATTCCATTGTTTGTTGCCCAGGTCGTAAATAAGCTGCCCTACGGTCTCTTCCGGTTTTACTTTGAAGAATTCATAGAAGGAGCGGCTGACTGTAACTACCCTGAGGTCCTTATCCAAAGATATTAAAGGTTCCCGTACGGTATTAATGACACTCTCTGCAAAATCGCTGGCTTCATCGGCGGATTGTTTTATGACCTCAAGTTCTTTTCGTGTTTTTTCCAACCCGTTTTCAATCTCCCGGCGCTCAGTGATATCCTCGATGGCCAGTAGGATAATCCGTTCTTTCCCCAGCACTCTCTGAATTTGCCGGGCATTAAGCAGCATGATCCGTTTTCCAATGGTCGCGAAATCATGTTCTACCTCATAATTATCAAATGATGTTTTTTGCGGAAGGATGGTTTCCAGCAGTTCCCTTAGTTTGGGGATATCCCATTGTTTATTACCCAGGTCATAAATAAGTTTACCTACAGTATCTTGCGGCTTTACCTTGAAAAATTCATAGAAAGAGCGGCTAACCACAACTACCCTTAAATCCTGATCCAGAACGATTAATGGTTCACGAACGGTGTTAATAATGCTTTCGGAATATTCGTTGGCTGCCTGTACCTGCTTTATCTTTTTTTGATCGGTAATGTCGTGCATTATTGCCGATACTCCGTAGATGTTGCCTTCCTTATCCTTGATTGAAGAAAGACTCAACGAAATATCGATTATTACCCCATCTTTTCTCATGCGTTTCGTTTCATGATTTGTGATTAATTCCCCGGCTTTCAGTTTTTTAAGCTGGTCGAATAGTTCCTCTTTGTAACCGGGAGGAGCTAACAGCGAAATATTTTTGCCTTGCATCTCCTTTTCGGTATATCCATAGATGGTTTCTGCTCCTTTGTTCCAACTGACAACATCTCCACCGGAAGTTTTCCCGATAATACCCTCAACGGAGGTATTTACGATGGCCGCTAAACTAATGTCGCATTCCTCGATTTTTTTTCGTGTAGTGCTATCTTCGATGGCCAGGAGAATAACTTTTAGCTTTGCCGGGGGATCGGGAATTCTACGGGCATTTAAAAGCATCGTCCGTTTCCCGATGCCGGGAAAATCATGTTCTACTTCATAATCATCAAAGGTTGCCTGGCGGGGAAGAATGTTTTCTAAAAGTTCCCGTAGCTTGGGGATATCCCATTGTTTATTTCCCAAAGTATAAATAAGCTTCCCTACCGTTTCTTCCGGATTTACCTTGAAAACTTCATAAAAAGAACGGCTGGCCGTCACCACCCGAAGGTCCTCGTCCAGAACAATTAACGGTTCCCGTATAGTATCGACAATACTCTCTGAGTATTCCTGTGATTTATCTTTAATTTTTTGCTTAAACATTTTCCCTTCCTTATTTCCGCGTTTACCTGGTTTTGTTTATCCTATGCGCGCCGTGCGCTACTTAAGTCCGAATAGTTTTGACCTTTCTTTAAATTCTTCCGGGGATTCGTCATCCCAGGGCAAATATTTGAGCGCTGCCGGGCTTTTGAAAGCATAAAGCAGTAAATTTATTACCTCCGTCGAAGTATTACCCAGCTTCATCACGCCGCTTTTCCTGAGAGTATGAACCGATCCGGTAACCAGCGTCGGTACGCCTGGAAAATAAACGCAAATTAAGGGGAAATCGGCTGTTTCTTCACCTATTTGAACCTTTTCCTCTGCAAGTATCCAACCAAATGAAATGCAAGTCGGGGAATAAAGGAAAAGACAGGCCTGCATGTTAGTTAGCCTGCCGATTGTCATGATTTCGCCTTGTCCAAAAAATAGTCCTATCACCGGAATCTTAGAAAGTATTTTACCGACTTTGGTTAATTTCAAAATCATTCCGCATAAATATATAATCAATATACAAAAAATAAAACCGATACCGACGAATAAAAACCTATCGGGTACTGCCACCCCTAGAATCATTTTTCCGACTTTATCCCCGTTGCTGAAAAGAAGAATCACCACGTAAGTAACCAATATTACCGGCAGCCAGAAAACGAAACCGTATAGTAAAAAAGTCGATTGTCTTTTAATAAATTCCTTCATTTCTCCCTCCCGCCCCATCTTTGTTTTTCATCTTCCCGCGCTTTTAAAATGTCCATGCATAATTTTATCAATCAGTTATCGTCATTAATTAATGCGCCATACGCGACCCCACGAAGAAGAGCGCTGCTCCGATAATCATCGCAGCGACCATAATGCCTATCAATGCCCGGTTTGCCACCAGCTCCAGGTGATGTATATGCTTTTCTATTCCCGAGACATCCGCGCGTACCTGGATTTCACCCCGCTCAGCGGTCTTCATCATCCTGTCCAACCGCTGCGGCATCCCCCCTACCAGACTTGCTAATTCCGCTGCCGCCACCGGCAAACGGCGCAGGGCAGCGATTACAGAGTATCTCTTTTTAATAATCCGGATAACACTGGATTGCAATAACGGGGCAATATCGAAATCCGGGTCCAATCCTCTACCCAGGCTCTGCGCCATGACGATCGTTTTTAATAGCAGAAATGTATTAGATGGAAGCTGAATATGGTTACGCCGCAGCATTGTAAAAAGTTGTTCTAAATTATAACTTACGCTTTCCGAACGTTTCAGCAGGTGGGTAGTTGAGAACTGCCCCATCACGTATTTCATGTCTTTTCGCAAAAGGGCGCGGGAACCTTCAACACGGAGACTCACGGCACCCAATTCGATCAATGCATCTATCAACATGTCCGGATTCCTGTCCAGGATGGCTTTAAGCGCGTTAGCCAGGTGCCACCGCACCTCGT
>Ga0182017_10000633_pt1 | contig 27633 bp, 25 predicted proteins | sample 712E3DmetaG_FD_120492 | JGI IMG/M metagenome (GOLD analysis project Ga0182017, IMG submission 120492) | Permafrost microbial communities from Stordalen Mire, Sweden - 712E3D metaG | ecosystem: Environmental > Terrestrial > Soil > Wetlands > Permafrost | place: Sweden: Stordalen | collected... | reverse complement strand
CGGGGTGGGCGGCGCAGTCGGTACCATCCTCCTCGGTGTGTTCGCGCTGCGTGTGTGGAACCCGGGCGGCGCGGACGGCCTTCTGGCCGGCAACGCAGCCTTCTTGGCCAAGCAACTGCTTGCTGTGGCCGCGGGCATCGGCTACGCGGTCGTGGGCACGCTGGTTTTGCTCAAGGTAGTCAACGCCCTTGTCGGCCTGCGAGTGGAGGCCGAAGAAGAACACGAGGGTCTGGACATCACCCTGCACGGCGAAGAGGGATACAATATGGGCGTTGGCGTCGCGACCAAAGGCCGCGCCGAATTCTTTGCCGAGTCGGTGGCAGAGTCCGCAGCGGCGCTCGCCGAGTAGCCGGCGTCGCTCGCGTACGCAGGGAGCGACCGAGTCCAACCCGCCATCCACCGGTGGACGTACCAGGGCGCAGCGGTGAAACAGCGGGCGTTGCCGAGGCCACCCGGGGGTGAGAGTTGATCCGGACAGGCGTCCGCCGCTGAGGGGCGAAGGCGTAGAGTACGGAGCGGGCTTTCGGCAAGGGGCTGTGCGCTTCGTCACTGCCTCGGGCAGAACCGGTTGACGGACGAGTTCAAATCGAACAAATTGCCCGCATGAGTTCTTCGGAGCAGAGTGGGGGACCACCTCGCGAACCACCGCCTTCATCGGCGCCGGCCCCGGCGGAGGCGCCGGCCCCAGCCACGGCCCCGCTGCAGGCGCCTGTCCCGGCCCCGGGTTCTGGCTCGGTCCGCGCACCCACACCGGCCACGGGCTCGGCGCCTGTCCCGGTCCCGGCGCCTGCCTCGGGTTCTGGTTCGGTGCGAGCGCCCGGCCCGCTGCCCTCGATGGGTTCTGGCTCGGTGCGAGCGCCGGGCCCGCTGCCCTCGATGGGTTCTGGCTCGGTCCGAGCGCCCATTCCGGGCTGGCTGCCCTCGATGGGTTCTGGCTCGCTCCGAGCGCCGACGCCGGCATCGATCCCGGCCTGGCACCGGGCACCAGTCCCGACGCCGTCCTCGGCCCCAGCGTCTTCCCCGGGTTCTGGCTCGGTCCGAGCGCCTGCTCCGACCCCGGCCTCGGTCCCGGTCCCGGCGTCTGTCCCGGCGTCGGCCCCGGTCCCAGCCACGGCGCCAGTCCCGGCATCGGCCTCCGTCCCGGCGCCTGTCCCAGTATCGGACTCTGCTTCGGTCCGAGCGCCTACGCCGGCCTCCGCTTCCGCGCCGGTTCCGGGCCAGGCTCTCGGCCCAGCCGCGGCGCCTACCTCAGCCCCGGCCCCGGAGCCCACGTCGGCTCCTGCTTTGGAGACCGCCCCGGTACCCGCTGTGGAGTCTGGGTCGGCGCAGGGTGAGCGCTATGCCCCAAGCGAGATCGACGTTTCGCTTCGCGCGCTTCTCGCTCTGTTCGTGATCGGGTTCGGCGTATGGGTCGTCTTCGCCTGGATGAGGTATGACAAGAATGCCGCCCAGACCGAGCAGGGCTGGCACAAAGGGACCCGGCAGCTCATTGAGGTGACGCTGGTCCGCGAAGACGCCAACAAGCTGGCTTGCGCGTCGAATATCACGCTGGAGGGGTTGAGCTGCGGGTACCTGGCCAACTCTCAGCCGCGCGTGCCCCCACCGCAGGACGACGCTCACCTTCTGCGGCCGTACTGCAACGTGAAGAACGACGTGCTGCTTGCGGCTGGGCTATGGGATTCCCCTGGAATGCGCGGACCGTTGCCAGCCGAACGCTTCACGGTTGTGTGCAATTACGACATCGTTGGCGTGATCAAGTCGGTGTCGCTGCGCTTTTCTCCGAACGACAAGTTCGATCCGGCCAAGCAAAGTCTGCCTGTTGGGATTCTCACTGATTGCGTGATTCCGCAATGACGTCGACCGCTGTCACGGCGAAGTTCGCGCGGGCGGCTCGGTCGACCTGGCAGCGCGTGACGGCCGCTTGGGCGTCGGCATCTCTGACCGAGCGGGCCACCACGGTCCTTCTCGGCATCATGATCGTCGGCGGGATCGTGCTTCGCATCCGCGCAGTCTGGCATCCCCCAACCTTCACCTTTGACGAGCCCTTTTTCGTCCCGAACGCTCACAACTATCTGTTGGGCATCAAGGACACCAACGATCATCCGCCCCTGTTCAAGCTGTTCATGTCCGTGGGGATCCTCCTGTTCGGATACAACTCCGCGGGATGGCGTTTTCCCGCGCTGTGTTTCGGCATCCTGTCGGTGGTGCTTGCGTACTGGCTCGGGAGAGCCTATTTCCGGACTGCGCGCGCCGGGTTGATGGCAGCGGCCTTCGTCGCGGCCGACGGGTTCTTCATCTCGTATTCGCGCGTGGGGCTCATGGATGGAATCCTCACCAGCCTGCTGCTTTGGTCCATGCTCGCCGCCATTAGCGCGCGCACGTGGCGCGGCGTGTTGGTGACCGCTTTGCTGGTGGGGATTGCGGTCTCGGTCAAGTGGAGCGGCATCTTCATCGTCGTTCCGGCCGTTGTGACCATGCTTCTGGTCGGCCGTGTGCGGTTCTGGTCGGTGCTCATCTTTGCCGTGGTTCCTGTGGTGCAAACCGGGGTTTGGCTGCTGGCGCTCCGGCTTTCGGGAGAGCCCACCGATTTGGCGTCGCTTTGGCGTTTGGTCAGCGGGCTGGTCAAACATCACGTCGACATGAATCTCTCGACCAATCCGCTCAACTCTTCTTGGTACACCTGGCTCATTTTCTACCGCCCGGTCGTCGTCAAGTTCAGCGCGCACGGGGTGTCCAAGTTCTACTCCTCCTCGGTTGGCAACCCGGTCTTCTGGATTGCCGTGGACCTGTTCCTGATCTGGTCGTTCATCCAGCTTGTCGCGCGCGCCACGGCCGGGGGCGGAGGCCTTCGCGCTCGCCTGGCGAGGATGCGGGATTTTCTTGTGGGCAAGCCGGTTGGTAAGCCGATTCTGCTGACGCTCCTGGGATGGGCTGCGCTGCTTGCGCCCTGGACCATTCTTCGCAACAAGTTCTCGTTCACCCATTACTATTTGCCGTCCTATGGGTTTGCCCTGCTCATGCTGGGCGGGCTGGTGGCCTACTCTGAGCGCAAGCGGCCGAAGACCGTGCTGCTCTTTGTGGCGTTGGCGCTGGTCGTGGCCATCTACTTCGCGCCGGTATGGGGCGAGTTCTCGATAAGAGAACAGGTGGCCAATCGCCGCTTGATTCCGCCCGGCTGGCGCCCGTAGGCAGGCTCGCCGTCCCTACCGCGAGCGGGATGCACTGGCCGCTCGCCCAGCGACGGCCTCCAGGATTGCTCGCGTTGCCTTGACATCGCCCCGGTCAAACGAAGCCATGGCCAGCAGCTTGCCCAGGACCAGATAGCCATAGGCGGAGTCCTGGCCCGCGCTGACACAGAGACTGCCTTTGGTTGGCTTGAACCGCCGGCTCTCCACGGGCGCCTTGATGTCTTTGCACAGCGACGCCAGGAACGCATCGGCGGCTTCCTGGTTTCTCATCTGGTGCAGGGTCACTTCCACGGTCCCACCCCGGAGCTGGAAGAATCGCTGGCTGGCGCTGATCACACCTGCTTCCACATAGCGCTGGTAGCCGCCGTCGTAGATCACGGTCAGCTCCTCGCCACTGCCGCAGTGGCGCGCGTCGCCCGTGGTCTTCAGCCCAGATACCTCGGCTGCGGTTGGAAAGAACCGCAGCAAGGGATCGTCGCCGGCCAGCGCCAGGATCCAGGTCAGCGTCAGCGCAGCGTTGCGGACCATCAAAACAAGCGTAGCACGGAGATCTCTCGCCGAACGTGACAGGGGCCGGCCGGCAGGATAGATACCTTGCAAAATGAGCGACACAGTTTTGAAAATCGGTATGCCGGCGGGCTCGCTGGCGGACCCCAATCGGGGCGGCAATCTCATCAGGCTGCTCGAGCAGGCGGGCTTCAAGATTGCCGGCTACGAGACAGGTGGCCCCAGTCGGTTCACCACGGTCAACTACCTGTACGGGTGGGACGGCCGGCCGCAGGAATTCGCCACCCAGCTTGCCATCGGCGAGTTGGACGTGGCCATCGCCGGCGACGACTGGATCCGCGAGCGCGTGCTCGAGCTGCGCTACGAATATGGGAAAGAAGTGGAGATTCGTCGGGTCCTGTCGCTCAAGCGCGGGAGCGTGCGCCTGGTGGGGATCATTCGGCCCGACAAGGAATACGACGACGTGCGGGCCTTCTTGACTGACCTGGCTGAGCGCAAGCCCCTGATCACCGCGGTGGCGGAAATGCCCTATCTGGCCCTCGACTGGATCCAGGGACGGCTCAAGGATGCGGGCCTTCTCGACCGCTTCCAGCGCTTCTCGGTGCAGAAGTACAGCACGCCACCCAAGATCGACAGCGGCGTGCTCATCTTCGAAACCTGGGGCAAGACCGAGGCCAAGGTGCGCAACCACGGGGCCGATCTGGGCCTGGAGATCACCCAGAGCGGCAGCGCCATCAGAAACTACGGCCTGCGCATCATCGACGAGGTGATGGTATCGGGAACCTCGATCTGGGCCAATCCCCGCATCCGCGAGCAGCCGGAGAAATACGAGCTTCTGCGCATGTTCCTGCTCAATCTCTACGGCGCGACCAACGCCGAAAACAAAGTCCTGCTGCTCTTCAATGTGCCGGTGTCACGCGCGGCCGCGGTGGAAAAGTTCCTCGCGGACAACAATCTCTATGCCGATGAGCCCAGCCGCATCAGCGGACAAGGCTACACCGAGTACAGCATCGAGGTGGACACGGCCAGTGTCAAACTGCCGCTGGCCTGGGTGCGCTTCCAACTGGCCCAACTGGGCGCGCGTGGCATCGACACCGTGCCACTCACTTCGTCGATTCCGGACGCGGGCGTCATCGAGGGATGGTAGGGGGCAACTATTCCGTGCGGACGATCCCGGCTTGCGCGGGTTCGCCCCAGAGGGCCGGGGGGCCGTCAACAATGAGGCGTTCGGCTTCCTCTGCCGGCACCGGGCGAGAGAAGAAGTAGCCCTGGGCGCGCTGGCAATTGAGCGCGCGCAGCGATTCGACCTGCTGCGGGGTTTCCACCCCCTCGGCGGTCACGTCCATGCCCAGGTTGTGGGCCAGCCCGACGATGGCGCGTACGATCTCGGATTGCTGGGCGCCGCTATGCATACGGCAGACGAATGACCGGTCGACTTTCAGGGTCTGCACCGGGAATGACTGCAGATAGGCCAGGGAAGAATAGCCGGTGCCGAAGTCGTCCACGTCCAGGTGCAGATCCAATTTGTGCAATTCTTGTAGCACCGCCGCGCCTGCTTGCGGGCTTTGCATGAGCGCGCTCTCGGTGATCTCTAGGGTCAAGCAGTTGGAGGGCAACCCGGTCTCGTCGAGCACGCGCCGCACCTGTCCCGGCAGATCGACATCGGCGAGCTGGCGCGTGGACAGATTCACCGCAATGCCGAGCGGCGGCTGGGTGGGACACCGGTCGTGCCAGGTCCGCATCTGACGGCAAGCTTCGCGCAGGACCCACATCCCGAGCGGGCGGATGAGTCCGGTTTCCTCGGCGGTGGGGATGAAGACGTTGGGCATGAGCAGGCCGCGGCCCGGGTGGCGCCAACGCGCCAGCGCTTCGAAGCCGGCCAAGCGCCGTGTCTGCAGGTCCACGATGGGTTGATAGTGGACGACCCACTCCTGTCGTTCGATGGCCCGGCGAAGATCAGTCTCAAGCTGCAATTGGTCGACCGCGCGCCGGTGCATGTCGGCGTCGAAGACCTCGTGGTGGCCGCGGCCGGCGGCCTTGGCACGGTAGAGCGCGGTGTAGGCGTCGCGAAGCATGTCATCATGACGCGAGTAGCCCGAGCTGGACAGCGCGATGCCGATGCTCACCGAGGTGAAGACCTCGGTCCCGCCCACGGTCAGGGGCAGGGCCATGGCGTTCTGAATGCGCTCAGCCACGCGGACCGCGTCGCTCTCGCTGCGCAGATCGTCGAGCAGAACGGTAAATTGATCGCCGACCACCCGCGCCAGCACGTCGCCTGGACGTAGGCAGGCCTCGATGCGTCGGGCGGTCCGCACCAGCAGCTCGTCGCCAGCACCGTGCCCGAGACTCTCGTTGATGCACTTGAATCGATCCAAATCCAACCAGGCCACTGCAAACAGCGGACTTGACGGACCCAGGTGTCGGTTCCGCGTAACCAACCGCTCCACGCGCTTGTCGAACATGGCGCGATTGGGAAGCTGGGTCAGGGGATCATAGAGCCCTTTCTGTTCCAGCTCCGCCTCGAAGCGTTTCTTTTCGGTGATGTCACGTGAGATTCCGAAGCTGCCGACGATCGCGCCGGACCAGTCGCGTAGGGGAATCTTGGTGGTGGAGAGCCAGCGCTCGCTGCGGCCCGGCAGGTGCCACTTCTCCTCCACGTCGACGAGAATGCGCCCCTGGCGGACGATGTCCTCGTCGTCCCGGCAGCGGTGCTCGGCCTCGTCACGGCACAAGAAATCCATCTCACTGCGACCGATAGCTCGCGCCGGGTCAGAAAGTCCGAGGTGAGTGGCCATCGCGCGGTTGACGCGGGTGAAGCGGCCGTTGCGATCCTTGAAGTAGATGTCCTCCGCCATGGAGTCCATCACGGTCTCGATCTGGAAGAGTGAACTGCGGAGCCAGTCGAGCTCCTGCTTCTGCGCCCGGCGGCTGAGCGCTTCAGTGACAGGCGTAGGTCTGCGCCGTGCTCGTCCGGGTCCAAGGGTATTCGCGTCGCGCTCTAGAGGAGGGACGGGGGTCGCGTGTCTTTCCGAGCCCAGTTGGGCTGGGGCACGCTTTGCTCTAGATGAAACGAGCCTCGTCATGCGGACGCGCGACCGAGCAACGAGTCCCACGGAGCGAACGCCGCTGCTGCTCCTTGCTCGAACTTATCGCCGATTGATTATAAGCCCGTTCACGTTTTTTTGCGCAGTGAAAGTGACGATTCTGCGCGCCGCACATCGTCAATGAAGGAGGTTCCCCTGCCTTGTGCGTGGATGTATCATCCCTGACCGTGAAACGCGCGATCCTGAGACACCAGGTTTCGGTTTTTGCCGTACCGATGGTGCTGGCATTCATGTTCGGGGCAACCGCGGCGCCCAGCGGCGGCGCCGTGGCTGCGCCTACGTCGCTCAAGGTAGTAGGCCGCGTCAAGGCTGGGGAGGCCGCCATCCACGACGCCTTTGCGCTGGACCAAGAGGGCAGCAAGCTGGCGTACATCACCTTCACCGGGAAGGGAGCGGTGCAGCTGCACGTGGGACCACCTGGGGGCGACACCCGGGTGACGGATCTGGCGGACTTCTCGGGCGCTCCCGAGAAGATTCTAGGCTTGGCAGGATACTGGTTCGTGGTGGCCAACGAAGGGTCACGGCGGGCTGCTATCATCGACCCCGCGGGACGAATCAAGCGCCAGACCGGCGCATTCGACGACTGTGAGCTGTCACGCTCACCCAACGCCTTCGTGACCTACAGTCAGAAGCGGCTGCCAACCGGCGATCGCTACAGCATCCAGACCTTTCGGCCGGATGGTACTACCCTCGCGGAGCGCTCGCTGCGCGTGACCCCGGGCGGGACCATAGAGGGCGACGCTGCCGCTACCTTCCTTGGTTTCACGAAGAGTCATCTACAGGTCATGGTGCAGAAGCCGGGTGCCTACGACCGTCGCAGCGACGCGCGCGAACCCCCGCAGTTCGCCCTGTACGACGTGATGACCGGCAAGACCGGCCCGGGAAAGACGCCGCCCAAGATCGACGCTTTCCTCGACTACATCCGCAAGCGGGCCGAGAAGCCCGACCTCGACGCCGTCATCGTGCTCGCCGTGGGACAATCCGGGTTCGATCTGGTGGGGCCGGGCGAGAAGGTGCGGCCACTGGGCTTCGCGTCTGGGCAATACGATGTGCTGTCGCTGCAGCAGGTTCAGGTGGGGAGCCGGGTCGTGTTCTCGCTGGTGGCTGACCGCCCGGAGAAGGGCGACATGGATGAGGCAGGGCGATTCGCGCAGGCGTTTTTCAGCCTGGAGCCGTCGAGTGGCAAAGTGACTGCGTTGGGTGAGATTCCGCTTCCCGATAGGCATCCCTGTCCGTGGTCCGCCGGGGGAAACAAGATCGCCGTGCTGCGCACGGCGACGGAGGGTGGTCGGGAGATCGTGATCTACGGGCACTGAGACCGCCGCGCGGGGCCGGGGAGCGCGCGCGAAACGGTGGCCGGATCCGGCCCCGGATCCGGATCCGAGAGAGGGCACTTGGCTTGCTGTTGCCACTCGTCAGGCAGTCGCCTCGGCGAGAAGGCGCTCCGCCTCCTTGGCCGAGCGCAACGAGCAGTCTTCCATGGCCAGGCCGCCGAAATAGTTGCCCGTGAGGTAGAGGCCGCTGCCGGGCAGGAGGCGGTCAATCTCCGCGGTGACCTCTGCGTGTCCCAGGGCAAGCGACGGCAAGGACGTACAGTGGGTCGCGATGTGGAGAAGCTGGTCGCGGCCAAGGCCGGTCACGGCGCAGATGCGATCGACGCGTTCGTCGAAGGCAAGGCCAGCGCGGAAGTGAAAGGTGAAGGCGCGCAGGCGCTCGTCTGGAACGACGTCGCGCGTGACCACGGAAAAGAACGTGTCGTTGACCGGCACGATGCCGGCGAGGCGCGGCAGGCGCAGGTGGCGTGCTTCGGCTGCGATACCCAGGGAATCGATGTGGGCGACTGAAATTCTGGCCAGGGCCGTCGCGACCTCGGGCGCGGGCGAGGCGAGCAAGCCTGCCGCCTCGGGCGCGGGAACAGCCAGGGCCAGGCGGCGGGCAAAGACCCGATCTCCGCCGGCGATCTCGACCACGAAACTGCCCCCGGTACGGGCCAGGGCGCGTGCCGCCGCGTTGGTTCGCAGAGTGATGCCCGGCCCTGCAACGATCCGGTCGGTCAGGGTCTGGACTCCACCGGCAAAGGTGAAGCTGCGTGGGATGTCTTTGCGGCGGGGGCGCTTTTTGAACAGGATCTCCGCAGGGAAGTTGTCGACCGGCTGCGAGGGCACGGCGGCGAACAGGGGCGCAAAGACCCGCTTCCAGTTGTGGCGGCCCACCAGCTTGCCATAGTAGTCGGCCACGGTTTGGCCCTGCTTGCACTCGCTGAATGCATGCCAGGCCGAGGCAAACAGCTCAGCCAGGCTCAGTTGCGACGGAATGCTGCGCAGCTTGCCCTCGACCAAGAGACGGAAGGGCGCCCTTTTTCGGGTGAGCATGCTGTCGCGCAGTCCCAGATCGTCGATGATCGCGAGCAGGGAGCCGTAGGAATTGTAGAGCGTGTGCGTCCCCATCTCGAACCAGAACCCGGCGGGTTGTCGTTCGGTTCGGACGCATCCACCCGGCTGGGCCGCTGATTCGAGCACCAGCACGGCGCGCCCAGCCCGGGCCACGCGATGGGCAAGGCAGAGCCCGCTGAGTCCGGCCCCGAGAACCACGACATCGACATTTTCACTCACGATGTGAAGTTATGCCGCACGCACTGCGCGGTTGTCCACACCGCTTGTGACGCTCGGGCCGGCGGTGCTAGCGTGGCGGTGGTCGTCGGCTGACGCCGTCCGCAAGCCATGAAGAGACTCGCAAGAATTGTCATCTGGACGCTGGTGTCGGTGCTGGGAGCGGCGGCCTATGCCGTGCTGGCCAGCAGGCGCGGCGAGCCGTTGAACGCCGCGTGGATGGTGGTGGCCGCGTTGTGCACCTACGCCATCGGGATCCGTTTCTACTCCAAGTGGATCGCGGCCAAGGTGCTCATGCTCGATGATCGGCGGGCAACGCCTGCCGAGGTTCACGACGACGGGCGCGACTTCGTCCGCACCAACAAGTACGTCCTGTTCGGCCATCACTTTGCCTCCATCAGTGGGCCCGGGCCGCTGGTGGGACCCGTGCTGGCGGCGCAATTTGGCTACCTACCTGGCACCCTGTGGATTCTCATCGGCGTCTTGCTGGGCGGGGCGGTGCAGGACTTCGTCATTCTGTTCGGCTCGGTTCGGCGCGACGGCAGGTCGCTGGTCGAGATGGTGCGCGACGAGGTCAGCGGCTTCGCCGGCACGATCGCCATGCTGGCGGTGTTGGGAATCCTCATCATCATTGTGGCGAGCCTGGGTCTGGTGGTGACCAATGCGCTGGCGGAGAGCCCGTGGGGGGTTGTGACCACGGCCATGACCATCCCCTTTGCCATGATCATGGGCGTCTACGTGCGCTTCCTGCGCGTGGGCAGGGTTTTGGAGATGACCGTGATCGGGGCACTGTTCCTGCTGGCCGCGCTTTTGGGCGGCTTCTGGGTGAACCAGCATGCGGTTCCGGCGCAGGTCTTCACCTGGAACAAGACGACCTTGGCGCTCTGCCTGGTCGGCTATGGGCTTTCCGCCAGCGTGCTGCCGGTGTGGCTGCTGCTCGCTCCGCGCGACTACTTGGTGACTTTTCTCAAGATCGGCGTGGTGTTGCTGCTGGCGCTGGGCATCCTCTTGGTGTTGCCACCCATCCAGATGCCATGGCTGACCGATCCGGCACGCTTTGGTGGTGGCTTGCGGCCGGTGGTCGCCGGCAGCTTGTTTCCCTTCTGCTTCATCACCATCGCGTGCGGATCAGTCAGCGGATTTCACGCCCTGGTCGCAAGCGGCACCACGCCCAAGATGATCACCCGCGAACGCCAGGTGCGCAGCATCGGGTACGGCGCCATGTGCCTGGAGAGCTTTGTGGGCATCATGGCCATGATCGCAGCCTGCGTTCTCGACCCCGGGCTCTACTTTGCAGTGAACGCGCCCGCCGGGCTGGTGGGCAGCACGCCCGATGCGGTGGCGGCCGCGGTGTCGGCATGGAATTTCCCGGTGAGCGCCCACCAGATCACGGACTTGGCCAGCGCCATCGGCGAGAAGTCGGTGCTGGCGCGCACTGGCGGCGCGCCCACGCTGGCCATCGGTATGGCGCATATTTTCGGCAAACTCATCGGCGGAGTCACCGCGATGAAGCTTTGGTACCACTTTGCCATCATGTTCGAGGCGCTGTTTATCCTGACCACCCTGGACGTGGCCACGCGCATTGGCCGTTTCTTGCTGCAGGAGTTGGGCGGACGTTTCTGGAAACCGTTTGGCGACACGAAGTCGTATCCGGCCAACATCGCGGCCAGCGTGCTCTTTGCCGGAGCCTGGGGCTACTTTCTCTATTCGGGCGTGAAGGACCCTTTGGGCGGTGTGAATTCGCTGTGGCCGCTGCTGGGCATCGCAAACCAGTTGCTTGCGTGCGTGGCCCTATGTTTGGCCACGACGATTGTCATCAAGATGGGCAAGGCTCGCCAGGCCTGGGTGACGCTGGTGCCGCTGGCCTGGCTGGGCAGCGTGACGTTTGCGGCCGCGTTTTCCAAGATCTTTCATCCCAGCCCGCGCGTCGGGTTCGTGGCCATGGCAGAGAAACTTACGGCTGAACTAGCCGCGGGCAAGGTGTCCGCGGCCAAGCGCGTGGCCACCGAGGCACTGATTTTCAACAACTACCTCGATGCCGTGGCCGCAGGCATTTTCTTGGTGCTGGTGATCGCCATCCTGGTGGTTTCGATTCGCGAGTGGGTTCTCGTCCTGTCGGGGCGCAAGGCGGCGGTCCTGCACGAGACCGAGCCGGTCTGGCTGCTGCAGCCCGTGGCGCCGGCCGAGGTGCCGCGCCCCTGGTGGCGCCTCGGTGCCGCGGTCGTGATTTTGGGGACGTTGGCCAAGGAACTGTCGGGCGAAGCCGCAGCCGCACGCACCAACCTGCCTGCCGACGAGGCGCTGACCGAGGTGCTGGCGCATCGGTACGACGGTGGCGACGGCCCCTGCCGGTGCTGTTAGGCTACCCCTTGCGAACCAACTGCGAGATATCGCGGACAGCCCCGCGTGCTGCGCTGGTGGTCATGAGCGCATAGGCTTGCAGGGCCTGCGACACGGTCCGGTCGCGCTCGGGCTGGAAAGCCTTGTCGCCCCTGGCCTCCATGGCCCGGCGTCGCTTGCTCAGCGTAGCCTCGTCGACCAGCAACTCAATTTGGCGGTTGGGGATGTCGATGCGAATCGGGTCGCCTTCTTCTACCAGGCCAATGGTTCCGCCCTCGGCTGCTTCCGGCGAGACATGGCCGATGCTGAGGCCCGAGGTTCCGCCCGAGAAGCGGCCGTCGGTGAGCAGAGCGCAGGCCTTACCCAGACCCTTGCCTTTGAGGAACGACGTGGGATACAGCATTTCCTGCATGCCCGGCCCGCCCTTGGGGCCTTCGTACACGATCACCACCACGTCGCCGGGCTTGATCCGGCTGGCCAGAATGGCCTCGCAGGCGATCTCCTGCGAATGAAAGACTCGCGCCGGGCCTTCGAAGCTCAGGATGGACGCGTCCACCCCCGCGGTCTTCACGATGCAACCGTCCTGGGCCAAGTTGCCGTAAAGGACCGCCAATCCACCATCCTTGCTGTAGGCGTGGGCCACGTCGCGGATGCAGCCGTTCTCCACGTCGGTGTCGGCTGCTGCGAAGTATCTTTCCTGCGAGAAGGCGGTTTGCGTGGGCACGCCGGCAGGAGCCGCCAGAGCGCGCTTTCTGGCCGCTTCGCTGGCCGTCTTGCGATGGATGTCGTTTTCGGCAATGGCCTGACCCATGGTCGCTGCATGCACGGTCTTAGCCTCGCGGTGGATAAGTCCGGCGCGGTCTAGCTCGCCCAAGATTGTGAAGATGCCGCCCGCGCGATGCACGTCTTCGACGTGGTGGTGGGACGACGGCGCCACCTTGCAGATGTTGGGTACTCTGCGCGACAGGTGATCGATGTCGGCCATGGTGAAGTTCACGCCCGCTTCTTGCGCCAACGCCAGGATGTGCAACACCGTGTTGGTCGAGCCGCCCATGGCGATGTCGAGCGCCATGGCGTTCTCAAAGGCCTGCAAGGTCGCGATGCTGCGCGGGAGCACATCGCGGTTGCCTTGCTGGTAGTGCTGCTTCGCCATCTCGACGATGCGGCGGCCAGCGGTTTCGAACAGATCCCAGCGCCGCGCGTGGGTGGCCAGCAGGGTGCCGTTCCCCGGCAGCGCCAGTCCGAGCGCCTCGGCCAGGCAGTTCATGCTGTTGGCGGTGAACATACCCGAGCACGAGCCGCAGGTCGGACAGGCCGAGCGTTCGAGTAGGGCCAATTCGGCCTCGCTGACCTTCTGGTCGCTGGCCGCGGTCATGGTGTCGATGAGGTCCAGCTTGCGCACGGTCGGCTTGCCATCCCGATCCTGTGGCCCGGCCACCGTGCCTGCCTCCATGGGGCCGCCCGAGACGAAGATGGCCGGGATGTTCGTGCGCATGGCGGCCATCATCATGCCCGGTGTGATCTTGTCGCAGTTGCTGATGCACACCATGGCGTCGACACAGTGGGCGTTCACCATGTACTCCACGCTGTCAGCGATGAGGTCACGGCTGGGCAGCGAATAGAGCATGCCGGTGTGGCCCATCGCGATCCCGTCGTCGATGGCGATGGTGTTGAACTCGGCGCCCCAGCCACCGGCGGCGTCGACCACTTTCTTCACCCGTTGGCCAATTTCGTGCAGATGGACGTGCCCAGGCACGAACTGGGTGAAGCTATTGACGATGGCGATGATGGGCTTGTCGAAGTCCGCTTCGCTCATGCCGTTGGCGCGCCAGAGGGCGCGCGCGCCTGCCATGTTGCGTCCGTGAGTCGTGGTGCGACTGCGATATCCTGCCATGCATGTACCTATAGGATCTTCGGGCTGCGCCGTCCACCCCTGCTGCAAGATCCCACGTTGCGATCTTCACCTTGAAAGGCCAAGCGGCTATGTTGTGGTCGGTGTTCCATGCGTGAGATTGTTGCTGACCAGAATCTGATAGCTGCTTGCGGCCTGTACTGCGGCGCGTGTCGCAGCTACCTGCGCGGCCGCTGCCCAGGCTGTTCCGCCAACGAGAAAGCCAAGTGGTGTGGGGTCAGAAGTTGCTGCGTGCAGCACGGCTACAAGAGCTGCGCCGACTGCGCCGAGTTTGCCAACGTGAAGGACTGCAAGAAGTACAACAACTGGATAGCCCGGGCGTTCGGGCTGATTTTCCGTTCCAACCGGGCGGCTTGCATTACCCTCATCCGGGAACAGGGCTACACGGTCTTTGCCGCTGACATGGCGGCGCAGAAGCGGCAGAGTCTTCCACGCTAGAATTTCGTCCTCTCGAATCCTTGCGCTCCTGGTCGGATGTTCAGTAGACTGCGGGGGTGCCCCTCTCTCGGGTCGCCCCTTCTGTGCAGACCGCGCTCGACGCCCTTACCCAGGCTGCTCGCCACGATCTTTCCTGCGCCTGCGGCCCGTCGCAGCCGCGGCAGCGAGGACGCGACGGGCTGTGGATCTACCCGGCAGCGCTGCCCTCGGGCCAGCGCGTGCCCATGCTGAAAGTGCTGCAGGCCTCGGGCTGCGAACGCTCGTGCATCTATTGCGTGGAACGTTGCGGGGGCCAGGGGCGATCCCTCGCGCTGCGGCCCGAGCAACTGGCCAGCGCGTTCGTGGATCTGCACAATCAGGGCCGCGTCTTCGGGCTGTTCCTTTCCTCCGCGATTCACGGAACCGCGGTTGCGACTATGGACCGCATGCTGGGCACGGTCGAGCTTCTGCGCCGACGGCACCGATTTCGTGGCTACATCCACCTGAAGATGATTCCGGGCTGTCAAACCGATCAGATCGACCGCGCCATGCAGCTGGCCACGCGCCTGTCGGTGAACATGGAGGCACCCACGGCTGCGCATCTGGCTCGCATCGCGCCCGGCAAGAACTTCGACACGGAGATCCTGGCGCCTATGCGGCAGGTCAGCCGAGCCATCGCCGATGGCCGCTTTGCGCGCGCGGGGCAGACCACGCAGCTGGTGGTGGGCGCGGCCGGCGAGGCGGATCGTGAAGTGGCGCGTGCCGCTGCCTGGGCGTATCGCGAGCTGAGCCTGGCGCGGGTTTACTATTCGGCGCTGCAACCAGTGCCGGGGACGCCGGTCGCGGATCGGCCGCCGGTTGCCTTTGGCCGCGAACACCGCCTGTACCAGGTGGATTTCCTGCTACGGAGTTACGGCTTTTCCGTGGACGAGATCGAATTCGATGCGGGCGGTGCATTGCCTCTCGACGTGGATCCCAAGACCGCCTGGGCGCGCCGTCATCCCGAGCGGTTCCCGGTCGAGATCAACACCGCGGCCCGGGGCGAGCTGCTGCGCGTGCCCGGCATCGGGCCGCGCGCGGTCGAGCGCTTGGAACGGATGCGCCGGCAACATCGGCTGCGCGACATCACATCCTTGCGCGCGGCCGGCGCGTCCTGGAGGGTGGCCGCGCCCTTCGTGCTGGTCGACGGCAAGCCGGGCGAGCGACAGATGAGTTTCCCTTGTGCGCGAGGATAGGGCTGCTCGGGTACGCCCATTCAGCCTTATCCTTCGTCAACTGTGATAGTCTCTTTTGTGTCATGGCGGTCCTTTCGGCGCTCCGCAGATTTGCCCGATTGGGGTTCTGGGTTGGCCTGGGCGCTGGGGCGATGTTGATCGATGCGTGCGGCGGCGGACAATGGCGCGAGGAACAGAATTTGGCGGCCGATGGACCGGCCCCAGCGGTACCGAAGAAAGATGCGGCAGCCGCTCCTGATGCCGGCAGTGATGCACCGGTGTTGCACCTCCAGGCCATCGACGCCGACCAAGCTCAGCCCACAGATGGCGGCAAGACCGACCTGTGGGACACCATCTGCGAGTGAGCCGGGATGGCGCGCCGTGAAGGTCGCGTTTCTCTCCCTGCAAGCATCTGAGCCGCTGGCCTACGGCCTGATGTCCCTGGCCGCTTCGCTGCGCCGGCATGGTCACCAAGCAGCGCTGGCCCAGGGTGGCACCGTTGCGGCGGTCGCTGAGAACCCGACCACCCGATCGGCCGATGTGTTGGCCTTTTCGGCGACGACCGGCCTTCATCGCGTGTACCTGGCCTGGGCGCGGGTCTTGCGCACCCGGTTTCCCGACAAGCTGTTGGTCATGGGTGGTCCCCATCCCACCTTCTACCCTCGGGTTCTCGAACAAGCGTCCCTCGACGGGGTGTGCATTGGTGAAGGCGAAGAATCCTTTCCGGAATTCCTGGAGCTGGCCCAACTTGGCTTTCCTCGGATTCCCGACGGCTGGTGGATCCGCCGCGACCATGGCCAGGGGCCGGTGGAGCGCGGTGCCACGCGCGGCCCCGTGCCGAATCTGGATTCGCTCCCTCCTCCTGCCTTCGACCTGTTTTACGATGTGGCTCCCCGCTACCGGAAAGAGCCCAATAAGTCTTTTCTGGCCACGCGTGGCTGTCCCTACCGTTGTTCCTACTGCTTCAATCGTCAGCTCAGCGAACGGTATCGGGCATTCGGATCCCTTCTGCGCGCCCACGATCCCGAACGTGTGTGCGACGACATCCTGGCGGTGCGCGACCGCTGGGGCGTGAAACTGGTGTGGTTTCTCGACGCCAATTTCGTCGCCAACGTGCCCTGGCTGGAAGCCTTCACCGCGGTCTACCGACGAAGGGTTGGATTGCCGCTCTTCTGCAAGCTGCGACCCGAACGGGCCACGCCGCGTATCGTGCGCCTGCTTGTAGATGCCGGTTGCACCGCTGTGGGCATTGGCCTCGAATCCGGTTCAGAGCGCGTTCGCCGGGAAATCCTGTGCCGGCCCGCCTCCGATGCCGACATCTTGGCTGGCTGCCGCCAACTTAAGGCCGCCGGCATCCGGATCATGGCCTTCAGCATGCTTGGCATTCCCGGCGCGAGCATGGAAGACGAATTGCGAACCCTGGCCCTCAATGTGGCGTGCGGGGTCGACCTGGCCGCGGCGACCATCCTGCAACCCTACCCCGGCACGGCCATCGCAGAATGGGCCGAGGCGAAGGGCTTGTTCGACGGCAACTACGACCGTCTCGGGTATTCCTACTTCGACGAGTCGCCTTTTCGCTTCCCCAGCCAGCGCGAACGCGATCGCGTGACCAACTTGCAACGGCTGTTCAGCTACGCCGTGGAGTTCCCCGAGGTGCGCAACAACATCCGCTGGCTGATTGACCGCAAGCCCAACCGTTTCTTCACCACCCTGTTCAAGCAACGCCAGACTCGCGGCGTCCGCCGTGGTTTCTATCGAGCCTTCCGGCGCGGCCGCGCGGTCGATACCGGCACAGTTGAACTCCTGGCGCGCGCTTGCCGAGACCTGAAACTCGATCCGCTGGGATACGCGACGTGCTCGTCTTTATGATTTGCCTCGGTGCCAGGAAGTGGGCCACCGGAAGACCGGACACCAACACCACCCGAGCCGCGCGCGGTTCTCAAGCAAATTCCGTCAGCGGCCGATAGATAGGTCAGAAAACTGCTATGAGTATCGCGCCGCAACGGGCAGCCCGATCGTGCATTATTACCGTCGGTGGCGGCAAGGGCGGGGTGGGCAAGAGCATCGTCGCACTCAACCTCGCGGCCCTACTGGCGCAAGATGGTCATCGAGTGGTGATCGCCGATATGGATCTGGGAGCCGCGAATCAGCATCTCCTCCTCGGTCTGCCCAACCCGGCTATGGGGCTTCAGGCCATGCTCGACAAGTCGGTGGGAGAGGCCAAGAACTGCCTGACCGATACACAAGTGCCCAACCTCCGGCTGCTGGCCGGCACGAGTGGCGTGCTGGGCGCCGCCAATATCAGCCATGCGCAGAAGGCTCTCCTTCTGCGCAAGCTGCGTGCCCTGGAGGCGGACATTATTGTCGTCGACGTTGGTGCCGGCGTGGGATACAACGCGCTCGATTTCTTCGATCTCGGCGTACGCAAGCTGATCGTTACCACACCCCAGGTCACCGCCCTTCACGATGCCTACGCGTTTCTCAAGAGCGCCGTGCTGCGCCTCTTGCGCCACAGCGTGGAAGAGGCCATCGATGCGGCCATGTTAGAGCCGGCCACGCTGAGCACGAGTACCGAAAAGGTGGTGGAGATCTTGGCCCGCTTGCGCGAGATACGCCCAGCACTGGCCGACAAGGTTTTCACAGAGATCGAACGCTTTGGCGCGTGCATGGTTGGTAACCAGGTGTTCAAGGACGCGCATGCCGGCGTCTTCGGCGCAGTGGCAAATACCATGCACGATTTCCTCGGCCTGAAGGTCCCTGTGCTCGGTTGGCTGCGTTCTTCGGCCGCCATTCATGAATCCGTCAACAGCCGACGGCCACTGGTGCTTGACCCGGACACCGAGGAAACGGCCGCCTTTCGCAGTCTGGCCCGAACTCTGCTGGCGACCCTACCAGTTGACGAACATGACCTAAGCACCGTTGAGAAAGTGGCTGGTTGATCCAGCGATCCCCCACCGTATGCATGGCTCCGAGCCGCCCAGATCCCCGCATCGGGCGGCCATGTCCCTCGCGCGCGCGAAAGCGGCGACGTTAGGCAGCCGCACGGGATAGCGCGGCCTCGGCACTGTTTGCGGCGAAGCCCGCAAGGGGCCACAATGTTCCACATGCTGGCCGGACTGCGTGTCGTGCTCTCGTGCGGTCTGTTCGTGTGTTCGTGCGAAGGGAACGGGCTGCGGACGCTGACCACTCATGACTCTGGGGGCATAGGCGGCGCCACAATGTTCGCCACGGGGGGCACGGGTACAGGTGCCGCTGCAGCCACGACCGGCCCGACGGGAGGCGCGACCAGCTCCGGGAAGACGACCGGTACCACGGGGACGACCGGCACCACGGTGCCGCAAGGAGTCTTCATACCGGCGGGCAACATGACCGTAGCAAGGGAGGGTCACACGGCGACGCTGTTGCCCAACGGGAAGGTGCTCATCGCCGGGGGACTCGATTACGACCGGCTTCTCGCGAGCGCGGAGCTTTACGACCCGGCGACCGGAACATTCACGGCCACCGGCAGCATTACCATGTTGAGGGAGGTGTGCACGGCGACGTCGTTGCCCAACGGGAAGGTGCTCATCGCCGGTGGCGTGAACCGCGGCGGGTCTCTCGCAAGCGCAGAGCTCTACGACCCGGCGACCGGAACATTCACGGTTTCCGGCAGCATGTCCGTGGCAAGGGACGGCCACACGGCGACGTTGTTGCCCAACGGGAAGGTGCTCGTCGCCGGTGGATACAATGACAACGGTATCAATAATACGTTTCTCGCGAGCGCGGAGCTTTACGACCCAACGGCCGGGACATTCACGGTCACCGGCAGCATGTCCGTGGCAAGGAACGGCCACACGGCGACGTTGTTGCCCAACGGGAAGGTGCTCATAGCCGGTGGCGACGGTGGCGGTGGCGGCGGGTCTCTCGCGAGCGCGGAGCTATACGACACAGGGGGCGGGACATTCACGGCCACTGGCAGCATGTCCGTGGCAAGGTGGAGCCATACGGCGACGTTGTTGCCCAACGGGATGGTGCTCATAGCTGGCGGGCAAGGATTCGGTAATTCCGTTCCCCCGGTGGGGTTCGCGAGCGCGGAGCTATACGACACAGGGGGCGGGACATTCACGGCCACTGGCAGCATGTCCGTGGCAAGGTGCAACCATACGGCGACGTTGTTGCCCAACGGGATGGAACTCATTGCCGGCGGATTCAGTAGCACCGAAGAGCTCGCAAGCGCGGAGCTATACCAATAGCCACGACGGGGGGCGCCCACCAAAGGTTGGCCGAAGCGGAGAACATGGTCCCGCTGTCCCCGAAGGCCGCCAGCCTCACGACCCGCTAGATCCGCGTCCACGACCTGCGCCACGTCTTCGCCAGCTGCTTCGTCATGGGCGGCGGGGACATCCTCACCTTGCAGCGGATCTTGGGGCACAGCACGTCACAGATGACGAGCCATGCCTCCGCGCACCTGTCCCCGGCACACCTGGCAGGCGCAGCCGACCGCAGTCTCCCGGTTGGGCCACATGGCAAGCGCCACAACCCAGCGATTCAAGTGGGTCATGTGAAGAACATGGTCAAGCACTTCGGCATTGAGGAGTGCGCGAAGGGCCAGATCGAAAGGCTTCGGTAGCAGACACGCGACAGAGCAGACGCGGCCGACCAGGTGCCCCGCGAGAAAGGTCCGCTGCGCCGGGTGGCCAGCATTCGCGCGGGGTTGCTGATTCTCGAATGATTCCCGTGCCGGGGATGGGACTCGAACCCATAGGTCGCTTTCGCGATAGCGGATTTTAAGTGGCCATAGTGGCTTACCACCGCGCGCACCGCGCGCACCCCGCGCCCGTCGCCGTCCCCCAAACGCACTGAACACACGCAACGGCACGCCGTAGAGGCCCGGATGAGGCCCAGAGGGTGCGATCCAGGGAGCCGGCCCGGGGGCTGCGGGTGGGCACCGCCCAACCCGGGCGCGTGGCCACGTGGCTTCGCGTCTGGCGCGTGTTCGCGGCCCGATGCGCGCAACATCCACCCGCAGCGCGGACTCGCCGGCGGCGGGCCTGCCGCCTTGACCGTGGCAGGCGAAGGTGGTGCACTGTAACGATGCGGCGTCTCTCTGTGCTCGTGTTCTTGGCCCTGTTGGCAGTATCCGCCTGCGCCACGGGATACCACCCCGCAGGGCTTACGGGTGGCTTTTCCGAGATGCGGATCAACGAACGAACATTCGAGGTCCAATTCCAGGGGAATGGCTTTACGTCTCGGCAACGCGCGAGGAGTGGTGCTCTGCACAGGGCGGCAGAGCTGACCTACTATTCCGGCTACTTTGGTTTCTGGGTGAGGAACGACGACTCAACGATGGAAGTGACCACGCCAATCTACACACCACCAGTGCAGTGCACGACGACAGGGAGCCTCTACGGCAACACCTACAACGGCACCACCAGCTGTGGAGGCGGGAACCCCCAGCCCATCAGGAAGCCGCACACATCTGTGACGATCATCATGGTGACCTATCCAGAAGCGCAGAAAGCGCCGCCGGGGATAGTCGTCTACGATGCACGCCTCTTGCTGAGTCAGCCGCCACCATAGGCGCGTTCAGGCTCGCGGCGTGTCGATCCTGCTGTCGTGTTGTTCGCCGAACCCTAAGCGAGGATGATGCGACGCAAGCGGCTACGGAGCGGACGGGGGTAGGATCTCCCGTGGCTGCACCTTGAACGCCTTGGCCAGTTTCCACATGGTCCGTAGCGTGACCGATCGGCCGGCTTCGATACGCTGGTAGTGCCGGAGGCTGAAGCCACGCTCCATCATGTCCTCTTGGGTGAGGCCGTGGCGCTCGCGGAGCGCGCGGACGCGCTGCCCGAACACTTTGCAGAAGCGTTGAAACGGTTCCTCCACTCTGGGCGGCGACGCTAGGGGGTGGTGGCTTTCTGCACCACGGCTCAAAATGTCGTGTGGTTCCTGCCGTTTCTTCTGGCGCGCCGCTCACGCCGGAGCGACAATGCGCTGGGGCCGAGGCGAAAGGAGAGCGCATGAGACGAACGGGTGTAGTAGTGATCGCGTTGTTTGCGGGTTGCGGCGGTGGGGGTGGGGCTACTGGCGGAGGTGGCGGCACTGCGTCGGGTGGCTCATCGGGGGCAGGTGGCGCCGGTGGCGAGGGCCTCTCAGGCCTGAGCGATGCGGCGGTGGCGGACGCAAACGGCGGCACGCTGGCGGCCCCGGACGCGAACCCGATCTCACCCGATGGACCGGCCAGCGTCGTTCACGACGCCGGAATCCCCCTGGACACCGCGGCTGCGCCGCTGGACGCGGTGGCCGGCGCGGATGCACTAGCCACTTGCGGGCAGGCGGGTACCGCGTGCGCTGCGACTGCTGCGGGCTGCTGTGCCGGGAACGCCTGTGTCAATTTCCCCGAGCTGGGCGGTTCATTTTGCACAGCCGCTTGCGTCTCCGGGGACGGGTGCAAAAGCGGCTGCTGCGTTCCGTTGAAGAGCGGCGGCTCGGCCTGTGCGCCTGCATCGTACTGCGCGACATGCAAGAAAGCCGGTGAGGAAGGATGCCAGTTCGACCAGGACTGCTGCCCGGGTAGCGCTTGCATTACGGAGACATCTGGCGGCGTCGCCACAGGTACCGTCTGCAAGGACTACTGCACCGCCAATTACAACTGCTACAGTGGCTGTTGTGCAGTGGTCAGCGGTGCGACGTACTTCGTGTGTTCGGCAGTGCAGTTCTGTCCCGCTGCTCTCAGCCCGCCGAGTTCAACTTTCCTGCCCGGAACGTACACCGTGACAGTGTCCCGAGAGGCCGCCGACTTGTACAAAGTCCAGGGCCAGGCAGTGTGGATCGAGACGCAGTTCTGCTACCAGTTCGTCTACTACGACAGCGCGATTCTGGTGTGGGGCGGAGCGTACGCGATCAACAATCAGATCACGTTCTCTTCGGGCCAGACGTGCACCGTCGTTGATGTTCTCGTCTACCACTAGCCGGGGCGGGCCGGCCCCCGGTCGGCCGAATTGGGCAGGATAGCGCGAGGTCTTGGAACGGCCGCCTGCACAGAGCCGACAAGGAAATGGTATGCTTCCATCGTTGTGAGCGAGAGACAGAAGACCGGGCTTGATGTTGCAGCGGCCGCGCTCGGCCGTCACGTTCAGGCGCTATCGGACCGACAGAAACGCACCGAAAGTGGTGAACTCACTTCTGCCGATCTGGCGTCGATGGTGCGGGCTGCGGAATTCTTGCTCGCCATTGAATGCGGCCGCGCGAATATGCTCTTCAAGGCTGTGGGCCGTCGGCTAGCGACGATGGAGACTGAGGATCTGAAAAGCTTGCTCGCTGAAATTGTGACCGGCGAGATCGAAGGTGAGGCGGAAAGTGGAAACTGACATCGGGCGCCTCGTGTTGGCGAGGGTGTTGGAAGCCAAACTCCGTCAAGAGGAACGGAGACGGAGTCTTCGTGATGCACTCTGGGCCGCATACGAGACGACCCTCGGGGATCCGCGGTTCTGCGTGCGACGGCTTGAGGTCGTGGAGCACGCCGCGCGGGCGCTGGGGATCCGGGTGCTCAACAATGCCGTGTTTGCCGAAGTCGAGGCTGCGGCGTCCGCGCTCGGGTTCGAGGCGGTCAGGAACGGGAATCGCAGCCTATTCCGCTGCGTGAAGCGGAGGGACCAGGACAGCGAAACCGCCCTGACCGTGTCGCGGGCAAATCGCCGGGATACCAGGTGGCCGCGAGCCACCGAGGACTGCGGCGCCGACGTGGCGTGATTCGGCGCGGGTTCGCTGACTTCGGACGCACCCGGCAGGCCCGGTAACCCCGGTAGGCCTGTTTTTCTGTATGATACAGGGAAGCGCCCGCTCGGTCTGAACCACCGGCGGGCGCCAGACGGAAGGAGTGATTCCGCCCATGGGCAATGTACGCGGCAGCGCCGGTCCAAGCAAGGGCAAGGATGGGTGCGCGCCGTTTGAAATCATGATCGGCGGCGAGCGGCTGGCGGCAAAGCCGGAGGGGATCGGGTGGGTTCTGAAATGGCGCGGAAATGAGCGCGCGGTCGAGGTAGGCGAGTTGGTTATTCTGGGGGACCCAGAAGGAAAGTGGTGGCGGGCAATCGTTCCAATGCATGAGAGACCTGCGAGGGTTACTCCGAAGCCGGTGCCTGACGCATTCCGAAATTCGGGAGAGGCCTCGGTTGTCGAATGGCGAGTGCCCCTCTTCTCTACCGCAAATAGCCTAGCGAGCATGTCCGACCCAATGACGGTGGGACGATGTGGTCCGGGGCTTCGGAAGCTGCGGGAGGGCGCCGAAAGGCGCGAGGAGGATCGCAAATTCATTCGCGACCGCGAGGAACATCGCAAACGGCTCAACAAGGCGACCGAAGCGGCGATCCATCTTAGGGACAGGCTCGCCGATCTGTGCGAGGAGGAAGACAGGCGGCCATGGATTACGCCCGACGGTGCCGAATGGAGCGAATATCTCTACTTCATCGACAACGTGCCGAATTCGCGGCGAAGACGAGGCTCTCTGTGGCCAGTTGCGAGTCTCAGGAAGGTGACGACCCTGCTCATTGCCAAACTCCGAGAATGGCAAGAGCATGGAAAGCAAAAACGCGGGCACCCAGCCGACGCGCCCGTCGCTGCGGTCGAAACCCCCTTGAGAGCAATGGGGTTGTCGGACTCGGAGATTGCGCAGCAACGCCAGTTCTGCGGGCTCGAAGTCGCCTTGATAGACCGTCCCGACAGGCGATTGAAGGGGGCGGGCTACGCGCGGGAGAAATCAAGGGACCACCGGCGCCCGCGTCGTGGCGGCGCCCGAAAGCGCTCCAAATAGCCTGCCTTCGAGCGATTTGTACCCGCCGCAGTGAAGGCGATTTTCCATCAAGGTGGATGGCGTGCGAAACAAAGTGCATGTCATCCGGTCGCCTCAAGGGGATCCGCTCGATGCGGGAACCCTTACGACCCTGAGGGAGCTTCTTGTCGAGCACGGCGCCCTCCGCCTTTCGGTGATGCTCGGCCCATCTGCATCGGCGCTCGCTCGCGCGGCCAGTGGCTGCCGCGTCCTGCGCGGCACGCGGGAACTCATCCGAACTGGAATCGAGCGGCTTCGCACTGAGGGGGAGTTGTCCGCCCCGGGAGGCGAGCGATGAGTGCCAGCGTGGCCAACGGCGGGCGACCGGCCGCGGTCTTGCCTCGCGTATTCGATGTGCCGGAGGTTCCCCGCCTCCTCACCCCTGCCCAAGTTGCGGAGCGCCTCGCGGTTTCGCGGTCCGCGATCTACGCGTGGGTCAGGGCAGGGCACCTGACGGCGATCTATGTCGGCCGTCTGCCAAGGTTCGCTGAGGCCGACGTCCTCGAATTCATCGCGTCCCGCCGGCGGACAGCGCAGGTGACACCATGAAGCCCGCACGCCCATGCTCACGAATCGGGTGCACGGCGCGTGTGCGCTTCTCTGACCTGTCGGGCAAGGTGCAACTGTGACTGCGGGCTTGTCTGAGCTGCTGCGGGCGCTCCAACCCCACAAGCTGCGCAAGACGGGCAGCGGTTGGGCTGCCTGCTGCCCTGCCCACGAGGACAAGCGGCCGTCACTTTCTATGACTGAGGCGGCCAATGGGAACGTGCTGGTCAAGTGCCACGCGGGGTGCCGCACGGAAGACGTGCTGGCCGCGCTCGACCTGCCCATGACGGTTCTGTTCCCCGACGACCGAAACCCGGTGGCGCCGCGGCCAAGCCCCAGCACTGCCGCGCCAGAGCACGAGATCGTCTATGACTACCGCGACGAATCCGCCCGACTCGTCTTCCAGGTCGTGCGCCAGCCTGGCAAGAAGTTTCGGCAACGCCGGCCCGACGGCGGCGGGGGATGGATCTGGAACCTGGACGGCGTGGGGCGTGTTGTCTACCGCTTGCCCGAATTGCTGGCGGGGCGGACCGATCGCACCGTCTACGTTGTGGAGGGTGAAAAGGATGTCGAGGCGTTGTGCGGGCTTGGCGAGGTGGCCACGACTAACCCCGGCGGCGCGGGCAAGTGGCGGCCGGAGTACACCCCAGCGCTTCACGACCGCCACGTCGTGATCCTGCCTGACAATGACGACGTGGGATGGAAACACGGCGAAGACGTGGCGCTAGCGCTGGCTGGCGTCGCAGCGTCGGTCAAGGTGGTGCATCTTCCCGGGCTGGCCGAGAAGGGAGACGTCTCGGACTGGCTTGCGGCCGGCGGGACGGTCGCGGAACTGCAATCGCTGGCCAAGGCGGCGCCCTTGCGTGTGACGGCCGCCATAGTTGCAGCGACCCCAGAGCGGCCGTCCACGACCCCCAAGGTGGAAACGGACCCGTGGCCCGCTCCTCTCGCGCGGGAAGCGTTCCACGGGCTTGCGGGCGGCATCGTGGACGCGATCGCGCCGCATACCGAATCGGACCCTGTGGCGATCTTGGTTCAACTGCTTGCGGCCGTCGGGAACTGCATCGGCCGAGGGGCGCACTTCCTCGTGGAACGGACGCCACACCACCCCGTGATCTTCGCCGTCCTGGTAGGAACGTCCGCCAAGGCACGCAAAGGCACGTCCTGGGACCACGTGAAGCGGCTGCTGTACGACGTGGACGCGGGCTGGGTCAGCGACAGGGTGGTTAGCGGGCTCTCCAGCGGCGAGGGCGTGATCTGGAACGTCCGAGAACCGATCGAAGCGCTCAGGCCAGACAAGGACCACAAGGGCGCCATGGTCCGGGTGCAGATCGACGACGGCGTGAAAGACAAGCGGCTCATGGTGGTGGAACCGGAGTTTGCTTCGGTTCTGCGGGTAGCGGGCCGCGACGGTAGCACCCTGACCGGGGTACTCCGCCAGGCATGGGACGGCGTGAACCTGAAAACGCTCACCAAGAACAACGCATGCGAGGCGCGGAATCCCCATGTTTCCGTGATCGGTCACACGACGCGCGACGATCTGCTCAGATACCTGGACCGCACCGACGCGGCCAACGGCTTCGGCAATCGCTTCCTGTGGGTCTGCGTGAAGCGGTCCAAGTTGCTTCCCGAGGGCGGCGCCTTTGACCCCGCTGTCCTGGCCCCCATGGTTGCGGATCTGCGGGAGGCGATCCGGTTCGCGCGCCAGCATGGGGAGAAGCCGCTGGCCCGTGACAGCGAGGCGGCTGCGATCTGGCGCAACGTCTACGGGGACTTGTCGGAGGGCCGGCCGGGCTTGTGCGGGGCGATGCTGGGCCGGGCGGACGCTCAGGTCGTGCGGCTTTCTCTCCTGTTCGCGTTGCTGGACCGTTCCACCGAGATCCGGCGGCTACACCTGGAGGCCGCACTGGCGCTCTGGGACTATGCGGAGGCGTCTGCGCGCTACATCTTTGGGGCGGGGCTTGGTGACCACGTAGCTGACGAGATCCTGCGGCTGCTCAGAGCTGCACCGGACGGTCTGACTCGGACCGCGATCAGTCAGTCGTTCGGTGGGCACCGGGCGGCTGCTGACCTGGCCCGGGCCTTAGGATTGCTCGAACGGCACGGCCTGGCTCATGCCGTGACCGAGAAGACGGGCGGGCGTCCCGTTGAACGCTGGTTTGCGGGGCCGGGCGAAAAAAGCGAAGAAGGCGGAGGAAGCCCCCCTTCTTCCGCTTCGTTAGCTTCTTTCGCGGGAGGAGGTGGCTAGATGGGCCGGTATCTCGACATGGCTAGGGCAGCCAGCGGACCCGCCCTGGTACTGCCGCCCGTCGCGCCGGCCGTGGCCCCTGGCCTGCTGTCCGCGCCTACGGTCGTGGCCAAGGAAGCCTGCCCGGAACGGCTGGCCGAAGTCCGAGCGGCTTACCGTGGGACCATGGCGAGGCTCTCACTGCTCTATCCCGCGGGCGTGGACAGCGCATGGGCGGAGATCGGGAATCGGCCCGAGGTGGCCCGCGCCATTGATGCGGCCGAGAAAGCAGCGGACGCGGAAGCACTCGCCTACCAGCGTGGCTCCGCCACCGCGCCCGATGCGTTCCTGGCCGCCCTTGCCCGGTGGGAAGACGCATGGGCGGACGCACTGGCGGCCCTTGCCACGGTCCCAGCGGCGGACGTGTGCCACGCTTGCGGGCGGGCAAATGCAACGGTCACTGTCACCACGGACGCCGGCCGCTTCTGCCGGCGCTGCCTTCGGGATGAGGAACAGGCTATTGTGGAGACGAAAGCGCTATGACCCGCCGAAAGACCACCCCGCGAAGAAAGCCAAAACCCCTGGGCGGCCCGCGCACCTACGGGCGCCTCCAGCGGGCGCTGGACGATGCCGCCCGGCGCGAGATTGAGGCTGTGCTCAAAGAGACAGGCGGGCAGGTTGTCGCGGCTGCGACTGCGCTAGGTGTCAGCAAGGTTGCCCTCTGGAAACGCATGAGGGCGCTCGGGATCAAGGCGAAGGG
>Ga0182017_10000632_pt1 | contig 27646 bp, 20 predicted proteins | sample 712E3DmetaG_FD_120492 | JGI IMG/M metagenome (GOLD analysis project Ga0182017, IMG submission 120492) | Permafrost microbial communities from Stordalen Mire, Sweden - 712E3D metaG | ecosystem: Environmental > Terrestrial > Soil > Wetlands > Permafrost | place: Sweden: Stordalen | collected... | reverse complement strand
TGGGAATCGATCTTGGGCGTTCACGTCGTCGGCCGGATGAGGTTCCGGCCCGCCGGTCGAAGCTGGCGCGTTGCAAGCGCAGGCCCAGGCTGCCGCGGGCGAAGCCGTGATCGCCGTCGACACCTCGGTTTGGATCGACTTCTTCCGCGGTCGGACGCCGGTGGTGGAGAAGCTGGCCGCGCTGCTTGACCGCGACCAGGTGACATTGCCAGTGCCGGTGAAGATCGAGATTCTGTCGGGCGCACGGAAGCCGGAAGGACCGCGACTTCGGCGTCTGCTTTCCGCCCTGCCAGTTCTCTATCCGACCGACGATCTCTGGCGGCGCATGGAGATGACTGCAGGAAGCGCTGCCGGCCAGCGCTTCGGTGTTGGCGATCTCTTGATCGCCGCGCTTGCCGTCGAACACGGCTGCACGCTCTGGTCCCTTGATTGTGACTTCGCTCGGATGGCGCGGCTTGGGATGGTGACCCTCGCGGAGATGTAGCCCTCCCGGAACGGCAAGAATGTTGGCCGTCTATGCAGATTGATGATCCAGCACTATCGTCGCCGCCGCGGAGCGAGGGGCTTGCTGCTGTGTCGGCTGCCGGGGCGTGGCCGCCTAGTGCGCGGAAGCGCGGTGCCGCCGGGGCTGGGTTCGCTTGCCGGCGGCAAGGCCGGGCTCGGCGAACGCGGCTTGCCTTCCAGGCCCTCGATGCGCTCGCGCAAACGGGTCGACTCGCCACTCAGCCGTTCCACCTCCTCGGAAAGCTTGCGCAGCTTCTCCTCGGGCTTGCCTCTCTCGCGCAACTCGCTGATGGCCTCGCGCATGCGCCGCTTGGCGCGGCCATCCAGCTCAGCGTGCAGTGCCACCTCGATGGCGGGCACAGCGCGAGCGTCGGCGAGCAGGGCCAGCGCCGCCGCTGCCTCGCCGCGCACGCGGAAGTCAGGGTCGCAGAGCCAGCCCTCGATGCGTTCGCGGGCGCGGCGCATATGCAAGGTCCCGTCGGCTAAGCGGGCGAGGGCGGCCACGGCAGCGCGACGGGAGTAGATCGACGCGCTGGCCGCGAAGGCCGCTTCCACCAGCGGCAGCGCTGCCTCGTCACCAGTGGCGCCCAGTCCTTCGATGGCACGGGCGCGAATCGTGTCCTGGAAGGCGCTGCGCGAGAGCACCCCGGGAAGTACCGCGATCGCGCGAGGCGAGCGGGTGCGGCCCAGGGCCAGGGCAGCGGCGGACTCCACGAAGCAGCTCGCATCGCCCCCGACCAGCCAGGCTTCGAGCATTTCAGCCGCACGCTGGTTGCCCGGAGCGTGGGTGATCACAAAGTCACCGAGGGCAGCGGCCACTGCGCGCCGCACCCGCGGGTTCTCCTGCGTGCGTGCGCCCAGCAAGGCGTCGAGCGCGTCCTGCCGTCGGGTCTTGCCCAGGGCAGCGGCGGCGGCGGCGCGCACGGCCCAGAACGAGTCACTCTCCAGCGCCGCACGCAGGGCCACCACGGAAGCGGGCTCGGGCAAATCGGCGAGTGCGCGCGCTGCCAGCACGCGGTCCACGCCCAGGTGCGCGGCCTGCAGTTGTCGCTCCCACAAGGCGCGCGGCTTCTTCAGCTTGATGCTCTTCAAGATCACGTCGCCGGGATCGAAGATGACCTGGGAGGGGCGGGCGGCCAGGTGGAACTCGAAGGCATGGCTGCGCTGGTCCAGGTTGATGGTTTTCTCGTGTTCTTTGCCGTCTACCTCGAAGCAAACCCGCGTGGTGAATCGCCGCGGGCGATCGCCGGATTGTTTTTGCTCCAGGCGAAGGGTGCCCACCTTCTTGTCGGCGTCCCATTCCCAGGCACCCTCCAACTCGGGGTGGCCAGGGCTGCCCACCCACTGGTCGAAGAACCAATCCAGGTTGCGGCTGGTCGCTTCCTCGATGGCCCGGGTCAGGTCACGCGTCTCGACCGAGCCACGCGCGTGGCGCTCACCGTAGAGAAGCAGGGCGCGCCAGAAGCTGTCCTCGCCCAGCTCGTGGCGCAGCATGTGCAGCACGCGCCCGCCCTTCTCGTACAGGTGCCGATCGAAAAGGTCGATGGGCTCCTCGTATTGGCGGCAGAAGATGGGGCGCTGATAGGTGCCGGCCTCGCCCAGATAGGCGTCGAGGTCGGCCAGCAGCTCCACGTCAGCCTCGTCGCGACCGCGGGTGTGCTCGCGCCACACGTATTCAAAGTAAGTGGCAAAGCCTTCGTTCAGCCAGGCCTCGGGCCATTCGCGGCAGGTGAGCAGATCGCCCCACCACTGGTGAGCCAGCTCGTGGCACACCAGGGACTCGACGTCGTGGTCGAGAGCGGCCCGCGGGTCGAGGATGGATTCTGAGGTGAGGGTGGTGGCGGTGGTGTTTTCCATGCCGCCGAAGATGAAGTCGTGGACGAAGACCTGGCTGTAGCGGCGGTGAGGGTAGGGGACGCCGATCCGCCGGGAGAAGAAGTCGATCATCTCGGGCGTGCGCCCCAGGCTGAGCCGGGCGTCCGCTTCGCGGTCCTTCGAGACGTAGTAGTAGACATCAACCCCGGTCTCCGGCGCGCGATCTTTCAGTTCCGCGAAGGAGCCGCACACCAAGGTCACCAGATAGGGCGAATGAGGCAGGTTGAGGACATAGTGCCAGCGGGTACGGCCGTCGGGCAGGTCGCTCTTTTCAGCGAGGTCGCCGTTGGAAAGTACCGTCACCCCAGTCGGCACGGTGCAGAACACCTCGCTGGTGGCCTTTTCGACCGGAAGGTCGACACAGGGCCAGTAGCAGCGCGAGTCATCATCCTGACCTTGGCTCCAGCATTCCAGCGGGCGGTCGGGATGGGCCTGGTCAGGCCCGACGAAGTAGAGACCCCGGCGCGGCTTGCAGCGGTAGTCGACTGCCACGGTGAAGCGCTCACCGCGCGCGAAGGTCCGGCCCAGCGCGATGCGCAGGCACTCGCCGTCGTAGTCCACACCAGATACCGACTTTCCGTCGACGCTCACCCGCTCGATGGTCATGTCCACGGCGTTCAGTTCAACCTTGTCCACGCCGTCCTGGCGCGCGGTCAGGGTGAGGCATGACTGACCCAGCAGCGTGCGCGCAGCCAGGTCGGGTTCGAAGTTCAGGCGGACGTGGCTGACCGCTACCGGACGGTCGGGGACATAGTGGGTGGCTGTGCCGGGGGGCGCGAACGGTCTGGGCATGGCGAAAGGGCCTCCGAAGATGCGCTGACGTTAGCGCGAAAGCGCCGGCCTTCGCCACTCGGATTATCCGAGTCAGCCGCCTATTCCATGTCGATGAAAGTCAGGGCATCCACCGCCGTCATCGGTTGCGAATCCGTGGCAACCAAACGCACGCGAACATCAGTTGCGGCATGGGCGGGCAGCATCAGCAAGAGCGGGGTGAGCAGCGAATCGCTCGCGGGCGTACCGGCACGCGCCAACTCTTTCCAAGTACTCCCCTCTTTCGCGTCGATCAACAAGGTAGCTCCCTTTGCTGTACCTGCCAGCAACGCGCCAAACCGCCGGCCCGACCAGGGAATCGGTCCCCAGACGACCTCGCCGGAGACCCCGGCGCGCCCCGGGTCTGCTCCGGTTGCCAGGAGTTGCCGGCCTTGACCGCCCAGGATGCGGATAGGTGCAGCGGACCGGATCCAGCTCTTTCCTGTCCCCGAGAAGTGCAGGCTCTGGTCTCTCGGGTTCTCAAATTCCTGCCGCCGAATGGCGATCTTCCCGTGCACCGGTTGTCCGCATCCCAGCGTCCATTCCAGCGCGCTTTGGCGAAGTCCCAGGGCTCTGGCCGCGCTGCAGATGATCTCGGCAGCGGCTGGATCGGACTGCCATCCATGCGCAAGGGAACTGAGTAGCACCTTGTCGTATTGACGGGCCTGCAGCCACAGTGCCAGGCCGCGACTGGCGGTGGCGTGGGTGGCAAGGGCGCTGGTGAGTTCGCGCTCGGCCCACGCCATCAGAATCTCGTCGTAGGGTTGGTGTTCGGTGCGGGCTTGCTCGATGAACATCCGCTGCCGAATGCTCGGCGCAATTCCAAGGGCAGAGATGGCGGCAATGGCGTCGAACCGTTCATCCGGGTCACGTATGCCCTTGGCCTCATCCCAGAAGCGAGCCGCCAGCGAGGTTCGCGCCGGTTGCGTGAATCCGTCACCACAGAGCGATGCAAGCATCACGGCGCCGCGCGCACGCGCACCCGTGCCCGCGCCTGGGTCGAGCAAAAGATCCGGATCGCATTCGGGCGCAGCCACGCCGGCCAGGCGGACCAACGGCAAGCGGGCGACCTCAGTCAGCGTGGTCGCACGGGGAATGAAGAGGGGAAGGGATTCCAGCTCGAGGACGCCGTCGATGTGCAACGGAAATACCTGATTCTGCATGCGCGCCACTCCCAAGAGAGCCGATCCCGGGGGCCCGCTTCCCACGTCGAATCCCGCATGCCACGCGATTGGCCAGCGCTTGCCGTTCTGGTCTTTCCAGGCCAGCACAGGTGGTGGTGCGGGCTGGACCTGCAACCCATGCACGAAAAACACGGTTTCATTGCGGCCCAAGATGGCTGAGATGCCCTTGATCTCCACCGCGCCCACCCTTGCAGCCATCGGCATCATCGGGGGGGCTGCGGGGTCGACCAGGTCGGCCCGCACGGCACTGAGCGGTGCCAGCGCCAGTCTGGACAGGAACTTTGGTCCCATCACCCGGTATTGGTCGTGAAACGGCCAGAGGAAGTACACCGGTTCGCCAGCCAGCCAGGACCCGTGCATGTGGAAGGTGTCGGGCCGCCTTTCTCCATAGAGATAGTCAACCAGAATCGTGGGCTCAAGGTTCCACGCACGGCCCAGCTCCCGATCGGTCAGTCCCGCCATATCCAGGACATCCATCCCGAGCGGATAGGACATCCCCCCGACATCGATATCAGCCTCAAGCAGTCGCCGTCCCAGTTGCAGTGACGTGCCCAATTCGCGGTACAGACCAGCGCAGGTGGCGATCTTGCGCATGTCAACGTCCCGGTACCCATTGACCCCCACTGCCCTCTGTTTCCACTGGCCCAGGGGGCGATTGGCAAAGAGCAGTGGCAGCGACAACCCGGCGACCAGACCCATTCGAAGCAAAACCGGCACACGGCGCGACAACCATCCCTCCGGCACCAGTGCCGCGTACAAGCCAAGTGCGGCCAGCGCAATGGCCGGGCCTTCGAGGAATTGCATAAAGCGCCACTGGCGCATCCAGTCCCCGCCCGAGACACATAAGAAAAATCCCACCGCGCCGATCTGAAGCACGGTCGCAGTCAGCGGTGTCCAGGTCCTGCGGGACAGAAGCGCGAACAAAGGGATGAGACAGAAAAAGTACGCCCTGCCCCAGCCAGAGAGAAAGGACTGTGCATAGTACCATCCTTCCTGCCAAGCATGCCCGGCGCCCATCTTCGGCCAGAAGGTGTTGGGGACGAAATCCCGGAAGCACAGATGGCGAAAGACCAGTAGAAAAAGAAACACGAGAGCGAAGACGGTGCTCGCGAAAAAACGTCGCCGACCGGATAGTAGGCGAGGCGCCACTGCAAGTGCCCCATAGAGCCCAGCCTCCGGCCGCGTCCAGGCGACAAGCCCGGCCACCAGGGCAAGTGCCAGATCCCAGCCGCGCGAGCACGGCGCCAGCAGAAGACAGAGGATGGACAGCGCCATCAATCCAGCCAAGATGCCGTTCTCCAGCCCTGCCACTGTCCAGTAGTTGAAGGTGGGCCACAGCAGTGGCAGCAACCCGAGCAAGGGGACGAGCAGGCATCCCACGCCCCGTATCCTCCAAATCAGAAACAGCCCCCATGCCAGCAGAGCAAGCAAAACGAAACCCAGATTGATCGCCTTGGTGGCAACGTCCAAGTTGGCGTGCAACGCCGCAAAGGGCACAAGTAGGATGACTTCTAGCGGGTTCGAGAAACCTTCAGAAGGACTGGCCCCAGGGGTGTGGCGAAAGCCGTTTCCCGCGGCCACATTCGCGGCATAGGCGTAGCTGATGGCGGCATCATCGATGGTGGGCTTGCTGAAGACCGTCCAGATGTGGCGCCCCAGGAACCCGACCGAGGCCATCAGGAGAGCGGCGGCGATGGCAGCGAGTGCCCACTTGGACAGGCCTCTGGTTGAACCGAGGGTCGGGAGCATTGCGCGCAGTGTACCCCAAGACGCCCTTGCCGAGGCGGTCTTGCCGCCCTCCACAGTCCCACGATGGCCGCGGAAGGTCGTGGCCGTAGACGTGGCCGTGGCCGTGGCCGTGGCCGAAGTAACCGCCGTCGGCCACGGCCATGCTCACACGGCCACGAGAACGACTCGGACCGCGTTTGTGCCCAGCGCCTGCTCGCGTTTCCGCTTCTGACGATGGGCACGGGGTCGCGCTGTGAACCTCGACTGGAGCTGCCAGCCAGACCGCCAAGAAAAGGCCGTCCACGAAGAAAGCTAATCACGAATCTCGGCTGGCGGGTGTAACCTTCCGGGTGGGGGCGACACCAAGAGGATCACCATCAAAGCCAATAGGACGATCACTATGAAACGATCTTTGTTCATTCTTCTCGTTTCGATTCTTGTGGGCAGCACTGGTTGCACCACCACTGACAGCAATGTAGGCAGCCTTGGGAATGACTCAGGCGTGGCGGACGGTTCTGGGCAAGTCGCACGCGATGTCCAAGCGCAGCCGGCCGATGCCGGCCCTATCTCCTCAGATGCAGTCGTGGCTGATGTGGCCACGGTGGGCAAGGACGCCGCACCGGACTCCCCCGCCGCGCTGGCGCCGGATGTTGCCGACGTGACCAAGGACGCGCTCACGCCTGATACGAAAACGGTAGCCAAGGACGCCGCACCGGACTCGCCCTTGCCCGACGCGGCCGTGCCCGACGTGGCCAGCGTGGCCAAAGACGCCGCATCGGAATCGCCCGAGGCCGGCGCCGCCCATCGATGCCAGGTGAGCGGAAACACCTGCAAGGCCATCACACCCAACACGGAATGCATGCCCTTTATCGGGCGTCTCTTTGACGAGGGGGCGGGTTGCTACTCCGCCGTGGATACGATCCTAGGGTGTTGTGCCACGGCTGCGGGGGAGACTTGTGCCCTGCCCACGGCGAGCGGGTGCTATGAAAGCGCGACAGTCAGCACGATTGCATACTGGACGCCGTACCAGTGGACCGCAGCCGTGGAGATGCTCCCGGGTGGCCAACCTTGCGGCTCACCCAGGTATGGGAACGTTGCGGCGGCGCATCCCTGCAGCCCAGCCGCGGCGGATGCCGCATCAGCTCCACCCGAGGCTGGTGCCGCCCATCAATGCCAGTTGAACGCGGACGGGACCTGCTCGGCGGTAACGCCGAACACCGCATGCACGCCCTTCAATGCCCGTCGCTACGACGAAAGTGCCGGCTGCCTTGCCACGAACTGGACCACCCTGTGGTGTTGTGCCACGGCTGCGGGGGACTCTTGCGGCTGGCCCGCCGCGACCGGCTGCTATCAAGTCGCGGCGGACGGCGGAACCGTCACCTACTGGACCCCGGCCTTGCCACCCCCATCGCCACCACTTCCCGCGGGCCAAGCCTGCGATCAAAGCACGTCTGCGAAGGTTTCGTCGGCATCGGTATCGCTCTGTGCTGCCAGCCCGGTGGACGCCGCCGCGCCCCCTGATGCCCATGTTCCGGTTAGCTTGCCTTTGTGTGCGACTGATGACGACTGCTGTGTGACTGTCGACACGTGCTATGGAGTAGCAACTCTGGGGGGCAAGGCGGGTTGGGGTCCGGTCCCGGGCACCCACGCCGCTGGTGACGTCTGCCCGCCTTGTGCCGCGCCTGCGGTTCAGGTCCAGTGCAGAGGTGGTTTCTGCTTCGGCACCAGGGTCGGCTCGTTTGCTCCGGCCGGCATGGAGAAGCTCGCGGTCTCGCATTGCGGGTACATCTACCCACCCGACGGCGGCGCCGCTCCGGCTGCTTCACCCCACGCTGCTGTCGACGCCGGCTTGTCGTATCAAACGACCTGGACTTGTGGGAGCTACTAGTCGCGTGGGGAGCCCGCCGGCTTTGCCGGCGGCGGACCATCGCGGGAGGGTTTGGGAACCCTCCCAGGGTTCCCATGATCGCGTTGGCGAAGGCGGGCTTTGCCCGCCGGAGCCAGAGCGCGGGAGGGGTTGGGAACCCTCCCAGGGTTCCCATTTAGATCGTCTCTATCTATCGCAGCGAACCGTGAGCGACCAGCCTTCGTAGAAATACACCTGGCGCAGGGTGCCGGGCTCGCCGCATGAGTGCTTGTCGAGGCTGGGCAGCACGCAGATCTCGTGCGGCCCGGCGTGGGTGCGCACCGAGGTTCGCTTGTGGCCGGGCAGGGCACCATAGGATCGGCCATCGATCTGCAACTGCGAGGGCCGGGCGCAGTGCGAGTTGTCGATCTCGATCCACACCGCGGGCGCCGTGGTAGGCGGGGCCGATGTCTTGGGCGGCGTGCGCACGGTCCGGCTAGGATCGGTGGTGCCGCTGGCCTCGGGGTCAGCCGCGGAATCATCCAGGGTCCAGGCGGCCGGATTGGACGGATCTGTCGGAATCGCATCCTCTGCGCCCGCGGCCGGGCCAACGCTTGACCCCGAGCTTGGCAATTCGCACCCCGCGTGGCGCAACTCGGCGCCCAGTTGCACGTAGAAGGCGACACGCATCTCTTGCAGGTCACGCAGCATGTCCTGGTGGATCTGGCTCGCCTTCTTGACCTTCAGGCGATAGTCCGGCGTCAACCCGGATGCGTCGCCTAGCTCGTCAGCGCGACGAATCTCGCGGAAGCGGGACTCCATCTCGCGGCCGATGGCCAGGTAGCGGCCGCCCGCGGCCAGGGCCCGACCGTACAGGGCTGCGGCCGAGGACGGACAGAGCTTGGCAGCGTGACTCTCGTGGCTGCCAGCGGGCCGCGCTACCTCGGACAGGGTGCTGTGAACCGCAGTCGAGAATTCGTTTCGAACCTGGTCCATGTCGGCCTGCAGGGCGAGAAAACGATCCACGGTTCGGCGCAAGACCGTGACGTCGCCGAACACTGGATCGATGCGCGGGTTCACCGTGGTTCGGAAAGGCGTTGCCGCAGACGACTGCGCGGCAGTCGCAAGAATCAGCCAGAGCGGAAGCATGTCCTCGGTTCCTCGTTGGGGGAGGCCGCAATTATGGGGCCGATGCAGGCAGACCAGCAAAAAACTGGTGGCTCGGGCGCCAGGCCGCCGCTATCTTCAGGCCCCGAGCCATGAGCGCGACCAAGGTTGAGCCCGGCAGCGGCGTGCTTTTCGCGTTTCTGACGCCGCGGAAGCTGCCGCCGGCTGACACCCTGGCCGGTCGGGTGGTGGTGCTGGACATCGGGTTCGCATCAGAGGGGGGCGGTTCGTCATTCGCGGGCGTCACCATCCCATTCATCAACGGCCTGGGCAGCCGGCTGGCCGCCTGGGTGGATCATCACGACCACGAGCGCCACGTCGATTTCGTCCGCGATCCGCGTTTTTTGCTGTCGGGCAAGGCTGAGCACGGGGGCTGCCCGGAGATGATCACCCCGGCGTTCGTGGCCGCGGTCGGACCGGTGGATACGGTGGCCATGCACATGGACTTGGACGGGCTCTACGCGGGCGCCAAGTGGGTGCTGGGTGGGATCGAGCCCTATCAGGGCGCCGATGCGGACGCGCGCGCGGTGGACACGCGGCGGGGTGAGCCGGGCCCCATCGCCACGCGCATCGATCGCGCCTTGCGCGCCCGTTTTCGCGACGAGACGCTCAAGTACCGCGTGATCCAGTATCTGCTCGCGCGTACGCAGGCGCCCCATCATTGGGAAGAGATCGAACGCGCGGCCCGCCTCATCGATCCGCTGCTGGACCAGGCACGCAAGATTGCCGAGCGCTTCGAAGTCGAAGGCAATGTGGCGTACGTGGAGGCCCGGTCGAGCGCACCCTATGACAAGACCGAGCTGCTCCTCCTTGGCCAGCAGCGTGCGGCTGTGGCGGTGGTGCGGGACTCGGGATCGCTCTCCATCGCCGCTGACTACCGGTCCGGGTTGGACCTGATCAAGTTGTTCGACCTGGGCGGTGGCATGCCCACCCGCGTTTCGGTCCCCGAGTCACGCCTGGAAGAGGTGATGCAGAAACTCGCCGAGGCCGTGGCTCAGCGCCGGTAGGTAGCTTCTTTCCCCGTCACGATCTGGGTCCTGGTCAACCCGTCGAATCGAGGTAGATTGGACGCATGCATGTGAATCACGGAACGCCTCCCAAGAAGTCCCACCAGGCTCTCGCCGAGCGCATCCTTAAACAACGCGGTCGCGGAACCCACTCGCTGGCGAGCCCGATGCCGTCGCCGGACGAGGTCGCAACCCTAGTGGAGGACCTGCTCTCGGTAATCCTGCCGGGAACCCGGCGCACGCGCATGCTGGGCCAACCCTCGCACGCGGCTGCGCGGGAGCGCGTGGCCGAGGTGTTGGGCGACTTGGAGTTGCGACTGGAGGAGTTGGTTTTTCTGGCGTTGCACCGCCTATGCCCCGAAGTCGACAAGAACAAGGACTCCTGCTGGCGGCGCGCCCAGAGCATCACGGCGCGCACACTGGCAGCCCTGCCCGAACTGCGCGGCCTGCTGGAAAAGGACATCCAGTTTGCCTTCGAAGCGGATCCCGCGGCCACGGGAACCGATGAGGTGGTCGCCTGTTATCCCGGGCTCTATGCCATCGCCATCTACCGGGCGGCGCATCGCTTGCTGCGGGAAGGGGCGCTGCTGGTGCCGCGCATGATGACCGAGTACGCCCACTCGCGCACCGGCATCGACATTCACCCCGGTGCCGGCGTCGGCTCGCCCTTCTTCATCGACCACGGCACAGGGATCGTCATCGGCGAGACCACCCGCATCGGCCACGCGGTTCGCATCTACCAAGGCGTCACCCTGGGGGCGCTGTCGATCAAGCGCAAGCATGGCGTACAGGCGTCGGGCCCGGCGCCCAAGCAGCCCGTGCCCCAGCGCCACCCGACCATCGAAGACGACGTGGTTATCTATGCCAACGCGACTATCCTGGGGGGCGACACGGTGATCGGCAAGGGCGCAATGGTGGGCGCCAACGCGTGGATCAGCTACTCGGTTCCGCCCGGCCGGCGCGTCGGAGCCTAGCCTCATACAGTCAGAGAGCCGGATGGCGATCTCCCAGCGTCTGCTCGCCCTGCTGCGCGAGGTTTCCGCCGAGATTTTCGAAGCGCAGAGGCCGCTGCGGGTGATTCGCCTCTTGGCATGGCCCGAGGAAGTGGAGCGGGCCTTTTTCGCGAATGGCGCGCGCGAGCTGCCGCGTCCGTGCTACCAGGTGCCCCAGGACGTCGAGGCCGCGGGCCGGCGCTTTCGGGCTTTGGCCGAGCGGGTGACTGGTGACAACGAGATCGAACGCTTTCTGCACGAGACCTGTGTGGCCATGGCCACGGCGGCCCGCATGCTGCACGCCGTGGGCAGCAAGGATTTCTACTTTCACTCGGTCGAGATCTACGGCCGGCCGGGCAGTCTTTCTTCGGATCGGCGGACCACCAATTCCGATCTCGCCCACCACTTCGAGACCGTGATTTGCGGCTACACTCCCCCGCCCGCGGCGGTCGACCAGCCGAGCATCGACGCGGATGAGGCCGCGGCTCAGCTTCGCGTGCGCTTCGAGACGCGTTTTCCTGGGCTGCAGGTGCGGGTTGTGATCGTGGACGAGTTGGCAGCCAACGCATCGGCCAGCGTCGACGAGATCAAGATCAAGCGAGGTGCCCACTTTTCGCCGCGCGATCTGCGCCAGATCGAGTACCACGAGTTGGGGGTGCACGTGACCACGGCGCTCAACGGCCGGGCGCAGCCAGTGATGCCCTTTGTCGGCGTGCCTTCTCCGCGCACCACGCGGACCCAGGAAGGGCTGGCGGTCTTCACCGAATTCGTCACTCGCTCGACCAGTTTGGCGCGCGTGCGGCGGCTGTGCGACCGCACCCTGGCGATCCAGATGGCCGAGGCGGGGGCCAATTTCCTCGACCTCTACCGTTTCTTTCTCGGCCGCGGTCATGACGAGCGCGCTTCGTTTGATTGCGCGCGCCGGGTGTGCCGTGGGGGGCTGGTGGAAGGCGGCGCACCGTTTACCAAGGACGTGTGCTACCTGGACGGGCTCTTGCGGGTCACCAACTTCCTTCGCATCGCGCTGACCAAGGGCAAGAGCCAGTTGGTCCGCCTGCTCTTCGTGGGCAAGATCGCTATCGAGGACATCCCGCTTTTCGACCGGCTGGTGCGCGAGGGCGTGGCCAGCGAGCCGGTCTATTTGCCCGCCTGGGCGCAGGACCTCTCCTACTTGACCGCGTTCATGAGCTACACCGTGTTTTTCGGACGCAGTGATCTGACCGCGGAACAGCGCCGCCTGGACGACCAGGTGGCGCGGGCAGAGGCGGAGCTGATCTGAGGCGTTTGCAAATGCGATCCCGTCCTATCCCGATCAACATCGACCAGGATGGGAAGTACCAGACATGGGTCGCAGTCGCATTCATTGCGGCCCTCGTCCTCGCCGCGTTCTGGAAGTTGACGTTGATGCGGGGCCTGGTCATTGCTGACGATATCTTTGCCAGCGACCTGATGAACGAGAATTTCCCCTACCGCTTTTCGCTGGGTGATGCTCTCCAGTCGGGGCATTTGCCGCTTTGGGTTCGCGAGATCTACGGAGGTTTCCCGCTCCTGGCACGGGCGGAGTCCGGGATCTGCTACCCCTTCAACATCGTTCTCTTTGGCCTGTTTTCGCCATATGTCGCCCTCAATCTCACAATCCTCCTCACTATCGTTACCGCGGGCATCGGGATGTACCTTTGCACCCGTGAGATGGGGAGTAGTCAGCTTGCGAGCATTGTCGGGGGAATTGCGTTCTGTTTCAGTGGATACCTGATTTCGCATCTTAAGCATCTCAGCATCGCGAGCGCGACCTGCTGGCTGCCGGTCGGACTCTTTTTGCTTGAGCGCGCCGTCAGGCGAAACAACTATCGCTCGCTTCTCTGGTTCGGAGTTGTCTTTGCGCTGCAGCAGCTCTCCGCCAATAGCCAGACCGCGTACTACTCTGCGGTGCTCTATGTGTTGTACTTCGCACTTCGCCTACTCAATCAGCAAAAGGGAATGCCGGCTGGAGCTTCGCGCCGCCTGTTCAATCTCTTCAGGAGTAGACTCACCTGGTGCTTTGCCGGGATGCTCGTCCTGGGAGCCCTGCTCGCCGCGGTTCAGCTAATTCCCACCTACGAGATGGTTACCCTCTCCCAGCGTTCGGGCGGGGTGACATTCCAGTACGCGTCGAACTACGCCTACGATGTGAAGGATTTTTGGACTTTTCTTTACCCATACATTCACGGCGACGCTGGTAATCTTACGTATACTGGCAAGGGCGTTTTTTGGGAGGACTATGGATACGTCGGCGCCGTGACGTTCCTTCTGGCACTCTTTGCACTCCTGCGCTGGCGGAGGAATTGGCACGTGAGGTTCTTTTCGGTTGCTGCCGTGTTTTCCTACGTTCTTGTGCTGGGTCCAGCAACGCCGGTGTATGAGTATGTCTTCAAGTATGTCCCTGGGATGAACTACTTTCGCTTCCCGACCAGACTCCTGCTCATCACCGATGTTTCACTGGTCGCGCTTGCATCGCTCGGACTGACGGGTCTTGCTCAATATCTTGGCGCCCATTCTCCGAAAGCAAGGGCAGCCGGTGGTGGCGGCTCGCGCCGTTCTCTTCTGGTGCAGGGGGCAGTCCTAGTTGTTGTCATTTGCGATCTGCTGTACTTCCAACTTCGGCAGAATCCCATCGTCGATGCCGAGAAGTGGATGAAGCCACCGAGGACGGTCGAGATTCTGAAGCAGGATGCGTCTCTGTTCCGCATGTTTTGCCTGGGCGGACATCAGGCTCATCGGAGAACGTTTTTCAAACAGGCACGCGGCTGGGAAGGCGATCTCCAGCCGTACGTGGAGCAGCGTGAGTTCATTCAGCCGAGCAGCAACGTCCTTTACCGGATATCTTCGCCGGACGGCTACGCGAATCTGACGCCGAACTACATTGTCGACATCTGGGGTGATCAAAACCGTGCCGGCATCATCACGCAGACCGCGTCGATCCAGGGTGACACCTTTTCGCCGATCCCCCTGTTCTGGAAACTGATGCGCATGTACAACGTGAAGTATCTGACTTCGTTTTGGTTGTTCGCGCCGTCGCCGAACCTCAAAGCGCTCGGCACCTACGGCGGCGCGTATCTCTATCAGAACGATGACTTTCTCCCGCGGGCATATCTGGTCGGGGAGGTTGTAGCCGCTGCAGATGGCAGCACGGCGCTCAGCACGCTCAGGTCAGATGAATTCGATCCAGGACGCTCGGTCATACTCGATGCCGTGCCGCCGAGCTATCGGCAGGGTGGAAGCGTGGCTGGGAAGGTCGAGGTCACGCACTACACAACCAACCAGGCCGAGATGAGAGTGCAGAGCACGCAGGATGCAATCCTTGTCTTCTCTGATTCGTATTATCCGGGTTGGGTGGCTGAGGTTGACGGAAGCCCCACAACGATCTATCGGGCAAACATAACGCAGAGGGCGGTGGTTGTCCCAGCCGGCGAGCACCAAGTCAGTTTCCGTTTTCGGCCGCTGACCGTCATTGTCGGCTTCTGGGTGTCGATGGGTTCTCTGATCGTCCTTGTCGGTTGCTTCCTTATCCCGCTGCTGGGCAGGAGGAGGGGTTCGGCGAAGTTGCCGCGCAACAATCCCGTGGCAGTATGAAGCAGTAGCTCCTTCAGATGCTTGTCCGTCGCAGTCACGGGAATGGCACTCTCCCCGGTCCTGGGGAAGGCAGAGGCATGACGTCGAAGTTTTCGTACTACTACGAAATGAGCCGTCAGGTACACCCGTGGCGCGCGGCGCCCAAGGTTTGGAACTACCTGAAGTACCGCTCCCTGGCCAGGAAGGCTCAGACATCAATCCACAGATACACGCCGCAGATTGCCCATCTGATGGCTACCAGACGCTGTAACCTTGATTGCGGATACTGCCATGCGGGGAACTTCGTAGGCAACAAAGGAACAGAGTGGCGCGAGGGCGAGGCGACCCTTGCGAAGATTCAGCGCATCTTCTCCAACCCGTTGTTCAAAGATTGTCTATTGGTCGATTTCGGGTGGGGAGAGCCCCTGATGGTTGATGAGATTGACAGCATTGTCTCCTATCTGGTGAAACGCGGGAGCATCGTGAATATCTCCACAAACGGGTTGCTACTAGCCAAGCGCATAGCAGGATTGAAACGCGCCGGAATCTCCCGAATCAATGTCTCGCTATATGATGCCAATCGAAAGCTCATTGAGCGCGATATCGCCGAGATTAACCGGGTCTTCCCGGTGCATATGAGTCTGGTGTTGTTGCGTAGCAAGGTGGAGAGAGAGCAGGATGAGCTTATCGAGACAGCACGCTTTGTTCGCCAGGCAGGATGCCGCAGCCTGCGTTTCTGGCTTTATCGTCCAATGGGGGTAGACCCGAGACCTGAAGAGATGATAGACGATGCCGTTGCTGCCTATATCGAATTCCGTAGGCGAATGGAGGAGGCCCTTCCAGGTTTTTGCCTTTGGCCGACTCCTGTCCGGACGAGGGGATTCAAGAAGCTTTGCCCGCAATTGTGGCAGCGGATTAGCTGTGATGCCCTGGGCAATGTGGCGATCTGTTGCGGCACCGATGCGATGTTGCAGGGCCCAAACAGCAATCTGTTCGATAGCGAGCCGGACTCTGTCTATAACCATCCAACCCTGGTGGCGATGCGCGAACGGCTGCTGGAGCCCGGGGGTGAGCCGCCGGATATCTGCAAGACCTGCAATCTATTGGGTGACCCGGGCTGGTAGGGACCGGCGAATCAAGTCAAGCTGGCCATCGGCATGGTAGCTGGAACGGACCAGCGGCCCGGATTCGACATGGGCAAACCCCAGGGCCAGCGCCTCCTGTTTGAGCTGGGCGAATTCCTCGGGCGGGAGGTGGCGGGCCACCGGCAGGTGTTGGCGCGAGGGCCGGAGGTACTGACCCAAGGTTAGTATCTGGACACCGATCCCACGTACTTCGCGCATCACCGCGCGCACCTCATCCAAACTTTCGCCGAGACCCAGCATCAGCCCGGTCTTGCCGAGAAAGCCGCGCCGGCTGGCATGAGCGAGCACCCCGTAGGAGCGGGGATAGCTGGCCTGGACGCGAACCTCACGCGCCAGGCGAGGTACGGTTTCTAGGTTGTGGGCGAAGACATCGGGTTCGGCGTCGAGCACCTGATCGAGCGCAGCCAAGTTGCCGGCAAAGTCGCCGGTCAGGGCCTCCAGCAGAAGATCCGGAGAGCGTTGCTTGACCGCGCGGATGGTGGCAGCCCAGTGGGCTGCGCCCCCGTCGTCGAGGTCGTCACGGTTCACGCAGGTGATCACGGCGTGGCGCAGACCCAGGCTCGCCAAAACAGTGGCCACCCGCTCGGGTTCGCCGGGGTCGGGCGGCTGCGGCCGGCCGCTGGGAACGTCGCAGAATCTGCAGGACCGGGTGCACACGCCACCCAGGATCATGATGGTCAGAGATCGCCGGCTCCAACATTCGCCGATGTTGGGGCACGACGCACTTTCGCAGACGGTGTGCAGGCCCTGCGCGTGCACCTCTGCGCGCAGGTCGAAGTAGGCCGGGCTACCGGGCAGCTTCATGCGGATCCAGGGCGGATGACGGGGCTCCCCACTGGCCGGGGCAGGGCGCGTGGCCCGCAGGCGGCGGGATCGTGTATCCACGACGCGGCTCATGCAGAGAATGTGGTCGAATCGGTCGCGGCCTGCAAGTCACATCGCACTTGGGGCTCGTCCAGAAATGATCGATACGATTTCGCCGCCGATCCATCCCGGCTGGCTTCGTTGCTCGTCGTCGCAATACGTCGAGTATTCCTCCTCCTCGCGCCTCGCCAGCCGGGCACCTCGTCGCCGAACTCGTATCACTAATTTCCGGACGAGCCCCTACTTGTCGATGGCGTTCCATGGCCTATGATGAATGGGTTTCATGGAACGAACCATCGTCGTCGGCGACGTTCACGGCTGCCTGGATGAGTTGCAGGCTCTCCTACGCCAATGCGGCGTGGGGCGCGGCGAACTCGTGGTCTTGGCCGGGGACCTGGTGGCCAAAGGACCGGATTCGCACGGGGTGGTGCAACTGGTACGCGAGATGGGAGGGCTGGCCGTGCTCGGCAACCACGACAACTACTGCCTTGAGGTATGGCACAGGCGCCAGCAGGGCGAGGGTCGGCGTCCGCGCCGTTGGCTGCTCGACACCTTGGACGAGTCGGACTGGGCGTTCCTTGAGAGCCTGCCGCTCTTTGTGCGGCTGGGGTCGGAAGGCCCTGGCGGCCCGGAAGCCGTGGTGGTGCATGCTGGGGTGGTGCCGGGAGTCCCGCTTGAGAAGCAAGAGCGCGACCACCTGCTCAACCTGCGCAGCATGGTCGGGGGCACCGCCCCCACCGGCCGGTTGCTGATGCGCTGGCCCTGGGCCGCGGCTTGGCGTGGCCCCGAGCACGTCGTGTTCGGGCACGATGCGGTTCGCGGTCTGCAGCAATACCCTTTGGCTACCGGGCTGGACACCGGGTGCGTGTACGGCCGCGAACTCACCGCGCTGGAGCTTCCCGCGCGGCGCCTTTACAAGGTGGCGGCGCGACGACGCTACGCAGCGGTTTAAGATGCTATTCTAGAGGACGACCGTGATCGTAGAACTCAAGAAACAATTCCTCTTCGAGGCAGCGCACCACCTGCCCCATGTGCCGGCCGGGCACAAGTGCGCGCGCATGCACGGGCACAGCTACCGGGTCGAGGTGGGGTTGCGCGGGCCGGTGAATGCGCAGACGGGCTGGCTGGTGGATTTTGCACTCATCGACGACGCCTGGTCGGTGCTGCACCGGCGGTTCGACCATCACCTGCTGAACGAGGTGGAAGGGCTAGAGAACCCCACCTGTGAGAATCTATGTGGCTACATCTGGGCGGAACTCAAACTACGTATCCCCCAGCTTTGCGCGGTGACGGTATGGGAGACTGCGGATTCTTGCTGTACCTACCGGGGAGAGATGGGGTAATTAGCAACCCATCGTGCGTGCTCTTCGTTGCCTGACCCTGAACCTGTGGGGAGCCGAGCCACCCCTGCAGCGTCGCATGGAATTGGTGGCTGCTGCTTTGCGCGAGCTTCAGCCCGACGTGGTGGGCTTGCAGGAGGTGCGCGAGGTGCCTGGCCAGCTCCCCAACCAGGCGGAAACCCTGGCGGCGGCCGCCGGCTATCACCACGCCTTTGTGCCCGCCATGCCTTTTGCCGGTGGTCAGGAGGGCCTGGCCATCCTGTCCCGCGAGCCCATTTTGGAGCATGTGGGGTTCGGCCTGCCCCACGCGGAGCCCAAGGAGCGGCGCATCTTGCTGTCGGTGCGTACGACGTTCGAGACCGCCTCGCTTTGGGTTCACACCACCCACCTCAACTACCGGCTGGCGCATGGCAAGCAACGCGAGGATCAGGTTCAGGCCATTGATTCCATCGTGGCTGCCCGTGCCGGCGAGACGCCGTCGATCCTGATGGGCGATTTCAACGCGCGGCCCGAGGCTGACGAGATTCGGTGGCTGCGCGGGCTGGTCACGCTAGGCGGCCGGCGCACCTTTTTCCAGGACGCCTGGGACAGACTGCACCCCGACGAGTGCGGCTGGACCTGGGCCCGGTCCAACCCCTACACCGAGCGGTTGGCTTTCCTCGAACCCGACCGCCGCATCGACTACATCTTCGTCACACCCATGCGACGGGACGGACGCGCGACCGTCCGGTCGTGTCGCATCGTCTTGGACCAGCCGGCCGCCGACGGGGTGTACGCCTCCGACCATTTCGGACTTTTGGCCGAGATCCAGATGGATGAAGGGGTCTAGTGTTCCGGCTTGCCCATGTGACCGATCTGCATGTCCGCAACTTTGCGGGCGTGCGGGTGCGCGATTTTCTCGGCAAGCGGGCTATTGGCGCGCTCAACCTGGCGCTGGTTCGGCGGCGCAAGCACCGCATGGACCTGCTGGCGGCGCTGGGCGAGGATCTCCGGGCGCGGCGGTATGATCATCTGGTGGTGAGCGGTGACTTGGGCAACCTCTCATTGCCATCCGAGTGGCTCCAAGCCAGAAGCTGGATCGAGCGCACTGGTGTCTCGGTCGAGAACGCGACGGTCATTCCGGGAAACCACGACACTTACGTGCGCGAGGTCGTGATCAACGGGGCATTCGAACAGGTCTTCGCCGCCTACCAGAGTGCGGATCTGCGTCTCGACAAAGAGACTTATCCCTTCGCTCGCCTACGCGGGGAGATTGCCCTGGTCTGCGCCAACAGCTGCGTGCCCACCGGCGATCTGGGCGCATGGGGTCGCGTGGGCGAGGCCCAGTTGCGACGGGTGGAGGCCCTGCTGGCCGCGCCCGAGGTGCGCGCACGCTTTCGCGTACTGGTCATCCATCACTCGCCGGTCATGCACCGGCCTCCGGAGACTCGCAATCTGTCCGACCGCGTGCAGCTGGCCGAGGTGCTGGCGCGGGTGGGGGCCGAGCTGGTTGTGCACGGGCACGATCATCGCGACGAATTCGCCGAGCTGCCCGGGCCCGACGGCCGCCGCATTCCGGTGGTGGGCGCCGGCTCAGCCTCGTACGCCGGTGCGGCCGACCGGTGTTCTCGTTACCACGTCTACCAGATCGATGGTGCGCGGGTCGAGGTGCTCACCTACGCGCACGACAGCGCGACCGGCGCTTTCCGCGAGGTCCGTCGCCGGACCATTGCGCCCAACGGACAAGTGTTCCGGTGATGATTGCCGACGATGCCCACCCGCGCGTGAAGGTGGTGGTGCTGGTGGATTCACTGGCGCAGGGGGGGGCCGAACGCCAGGCCCTGGAGGTGGCGCGCCGCCTGCCCACTGATCAATTCGAAACCGTGCTGTGCACGTTGCGCGACGACTTGGCCTACCAGCACCTCTTGCCGTCCGGCCTGCGTCGCTTCGTGATCGGCAGCAAGAACCCGTTCGCCATCGCACGCCGGCTGCGCGCTTTCTTGGCTGAGGAGAAACCGGAAATCGTCCACAGCTTTCTCGAGCCATCCAATTTTTGGAACCGCCTGGTTGCGCCCGGCGTGGGACGACCCATTGTCATTTCGTCGGTGCGCTGCCGCCTCATGCGGCTGCGTTTTGCGGTGGTGGAAAAACTGCTCGCGCGGCGCTGCCACGCGGTGGTGGTCAACAGCGTCGGCGTGGAGCGCGAGCTGGTGCACTGGCAGCGGGTCCCGGCGCGCAAGGTTCGCCTGATTGGCAATTTCGTGGACTTTGAGCGGTTCCGGCCGTTGTCTGACGATGTTCGACAGCGCGTGCGTTCTTCGCTGGGTCTGGCCGGGCCGACCTTTCTCATGCCGGGCCGGATCACCATCATGAAACACCAGCTCGGCCTGGTTGCGGCGCTGGGGCGGCTCAAGCGGCGCGGGCAGCTTCCCCCGGGGGCCAGGTTCCTGCTGGCGGGCCGGGTGTCGCAGGGCTGGACCAGCCGGCTCTTCCGACACCTCGTGCGCCGTCACGGTCTGCAAGAACACGTGCACTATCTCGGACCGGTGGCAGGAATCGAGGAGATCTACGCCGCGGCCGACTGGGTGATTCTGCCTTCGCTGTGGGAAGGCCTGCCCAACGCCGCGCTGGAAGGCCACGCATGCGAGCGTCCGCTCTTACTTTCGCACGCGGCCAACCTGGATGGGATCATGGCCCATGGCGAGACCGGGTTCGAATTCCGCACCGGCGCCATCGAGCCGTTGGCGCAAGCGATCGCGCGCGCGCTGGGAACCCCGACGGAGGACGCGCAGGCCATGGGACGCGCGGGCCGCGCCCGCGTGCTGCAGCGGTTTGCCAACCAGAAGGTCATGAACGATCTCATTGCGCTCTACCACGAGCTGTTACCCCTACGGATGGGATAGGTTCCAACCCATGTGCGGCATCGCCGGCTTTCTCTCCTCGCAATCCACCGCGGACGGGTTCTTGCGCGAACCGGTGGCCCGGATGTGCGAGCGTATGGTGCACCGAGGCCCCGATATGCACGGCTATGCGGTGGACGGCCCGGTCTGCCTCGGCCACCGGCGGCTGTCGATCATCGATCTGTCGCCCGAAGGCGCGCAGCCCATGGCCAACGAAGACGGCAGCGTCCAGATCGTGGTCAACGGCGAAATCTACAACTTCGGCGAGCTGCGTGCGGAACTGGAAGGCAAGGGTCACCGCTTCCGTTCGCACTCGGATTCGGAGGTGGCGCTGCATCTCTACGAAGAGCTGGGGACGAAGTTCCTCGGCCGGCTGCGCGGCATGTTCGCCTTGGCCCTTTGGGACCGCAAGCAACGGCGGTTGCTCCTGGCGCGCGATCCAGTGGGCAAGAAGCCGCTCTATTATTACCAGGGGCCGCAGGGCCTGCTGTTCGCGTCCGAGGTTCAGGCGCTGGTGGGTTCCGATCGCGTGCCGCGCGAGCCGGACCTCGACGCTATCGACGCCTATTTGGGCTTGCAGTACGTGCCGTCCCCACTGTGCGCCTTTCGCGGGGTACGCAAGCTAGCCCCGGGCAGCTTTGCCTTGTGCACGCCGGGCCAGGAGCCGACCGTGCAGCGCTATCACCGCCTGGACTTCCATCCCGACCCGGACCTGCCGCGCGATCGGGGCGCGCTTCTGGCCGAGCTGCGTCGGCAACTGCAGGAAGCCGTGCGCCTGCGCATGGTGGCGGACGTTCCCTTGGGTGCGTTTCTTTCCGGTGGACTTGATTCGTCATTGGTCGTGGCGCTGATGGCCGGATTGTCCAGCCGTCCGGTGAAGACGTTCTCCGTCGGGTTTCCCGAGCAGGATCTGAGCGAGCTGCCCTACGCGAGGCTGGTCGCGCAACGCTGGGGCACCGACCATCACGAGATCATGGTCAACCCCGACATGGTGGCCATTGTGCCCAAGCTGGTCTGGCACTACGGCGAGCCGTTTGCCGATGCCTCCTCGGTGCCGACCTGGTATCTGGCAGAGGTGACCAAACGCCACGTCACCGTGGCGCTGTCCGGCGACGGCGGCGACGAGACCTTCGGCGGCTACGATCGCTACCGGATCGCGCGCCTTCTGCACAAACTCTTGCGGTTGCCGCGGCCGCTGCGCGCCGCCCTTTCTGCCGGCTTGCGCAGCCTGCCGTTTCCTTCGCTACAACCGCTGCGCAACACCGGACTGCGCTTGCGGCAGACCGAGGCCGAACGCTATGAGGGCTGGATTGGCCACTTCGAACACCGCGAGCGGCTGGCGATCTACCATCCGGACTTGCAGGCGCGTTTTGCTCGCGACGTGGTAAGCGCGCGCTTCGACCAGACCATCACGGGCGGAACCGCGGCCGACGCCGTCGGGCGACTCATGGAACTCGACAGCGAAACCTATCTGCCCGACGACATCCTGGTGAAGGTCGACATCGCCTCCATGGCGCACGCGCTGGAGGTGCGCGCCCCGATTCTCGACCGCGAATTCATGCGCTTTGCCGCTTCCCTGCCCACTGACCTCAAGTTGCGCGGCTTCTCCTCCAAGGTGTTGTTGCGAGAAATGGCCAAGGATCTTCTGCCCGCCAAGATCCTGCGCCGGCGCAAGCGCGGGTTTGGCCTCCCCATTCACCGCTGGATGCGGCGCGAGCTGGTGGCCATGTCGCGCGACACCTTGCTCGACGGCACCGCCCGCGGCCGCGGACTCTTTGCCCCCGCCGCTGTGGAAGCCTTGCTCGCGGCCCACGCCCGCGGCGAGCCGCACGGCCACCAGATCTGGAATTTGATGATGCTGGAGCTGTGGTTCCGCACCTTCATTGACCGCCGCCCTGACAAGCCTGGCGACTAGGTTTGCTTTGCGAACACGAATTCGTTGCAGCCGTGACCATTGGGCAGGATCTTGTCGCGTTCCAGCCGGAATCCGCGTTCCTGGTAGAAACGGCCAATCGACTCGGGCGTGGAAACCTCGAAAGGAAATCCGCCCAGCCAGTCGATCCAATCGTGGACCCGCGACATGCCACGGCTGCGCTTGTATTCGGCGTAGCGCCTGCCGGGGTTCTTGAGGTGCACAAGATCGGCGAAGAAACCGCTGACCGCAAAATAGGAACAGAACAGACCGCACACCAGGCCGCGGCCCAGTCGGCCGCTGTTGTACAGGCGCTTCACCTGCCACCACGCCTTGCTGAGCCAGCCTTGATCCCGGTACAGAGCGATGAACAAGCGACCGTGCGGCAAAACCGCGCGCGCTACCAGGTCGAGAGCCTGTCGCAGATGACCCGTGTGGTGGAGCACGCCCCATGAGTACACGACGTCGAATTGGCCCAAGCGTTCCAGGTACTCCGCATCGAGCACGCTGCCTTGTTCGACCACCCAATGGGCAGCGCCGGGGAAATAGCGGCGCTTGAGTTCGGCCGTGCAGTGGACGCTGTTGGGATCGTAGTCGAAGGAGTGCACGCGCACGGCCCCCAGCCGCATGGCCGCAAGCGAGAACAAGCCGCTGCCGCTGCCGACGTCGAGGAAGGTCTTTCCCCTTAGCAAGCTCGCCCCCAGCATGTGATCCAGGGATCGGCAGGCTTCCGTGATGCGTTCGTCGTCGAGGACCGAGAGAAATCGGCGCCAGTTCTTGCCGAATTCGAACCGTTCGCCCTTCTTCACGCCCAGTTCGTACGGGGAGTTGCTCACGGACGCATTTCCTCTGAGTTGGATGGAATCCCTGGTTTCTAGCCCCAATCATAGGGCCGCGGGAGGAGAAATTCTCCTGCCAAGCTGTAGCTTTCCGGGTGTAGGGGACGGTCAGAGCACGTAGGCGCCGAGACCGATCCCTTGATCCTTGAGCGCCTTGGTGATCAGTTGGGCGATCTGCTTGGCCCCGGCTAGCTGGAAGTGCGTGTGGTCCTGGCAGAAGAACTGACCCACCTTGCTTGTGGTCGAGGTGTAGTCAGCACTGTTGGGGCAGAGCCCAAGGCTGTTGTAGAGAGCAACGCTGAGCGCGCCCAGATCAATGACCGGCACATTGTTGGCGGCGCCGGCGTCGTTGGTGGCGGTTGTGAAGTAGGCGCTGCGAATGTTGATGGCTGTGCTGCCGTCGCTGCTACAGCCGATGGCGCCAACTGGAGGCATGAGGATGGGTTCCACGCCCATGCCTTTCGCGGCCTGCGCCATGAGGTTGAGGTAGCCAAGGTATTTGGCTTGGCCAACGTGCTTCGGACATGAAGCGTCGCCGTCGTTGATTCCAAAAGAAATGATCAGGTAGTCGCCGGCCTTCATCGCGTTCGTCCCACTGAGCATGTTGGTCCAGCGCGACTGGAAGGCAGTGTTGGTAACGGCACACTCACCGTTGGCATCCGGGGTCGAGCTGACACCCTGATAGAGCCAGGTTTGAATGGTCAGACCACCGACCGCATTGTTCACGACGGTCACGTTGCTGTTGAACAGAGGATCGAGCTGAGTTCCGTAGCCACACGGGCAGCCGGAGGCGGAGCAACTTGCGCCGTCGGCCATGGTGGAGTCGCCCGCCAACCAGACCTTGATGGGGGTCTTGCCGTCGCTGCTGCCCAGACCGCCACCGGCCGCGCCTCCCCCGGTTGCCGTCACACCGCCCGTCGCTGTTCCACCGGATGCGGTCCCGCCAGTTGTCGTCTTGCCGCCTGTGGCTGCGCCGCCTGTGGCCGCACCGCCTGTGGCTGCACCGCCCATGGCCGCGCCGCCCGTCGCGCTGGTGGTGCCGCCGGTTGTAGTTCTGCCGCCCGCGGCTGTGCCGCCCGTGGCGCCGGTGGTTCCGCCGGCTGTGGTCTTGCCGCCCGTGGCCGCGCCGCCAGTCGATACTCCGCCGGTGGTGATCGCGCCACCCGTCGCGCTGCCGCCTGCCAGGCTGCCACCCGTGGCTGCTCCACCCGTGGCGCTGGTCCCGCCGGTCGTGGCCTTGCCACCGCTAGCCGCGCCACCCTGAGCAATTGAGCCGCCTTGTGCCTGCCCACCAGAGGCAAGCGTACCGCCGTTGCTCGTCGCTCCCCCGGAACTCGTGGTAGCGCCACCGCTGCCACCGGTACTTACGCCACCGGTGGCCGTGACCGCGCCGCCTTGGCTTCCCCCCGAAGGACCAGTCGGGCTTCCACTATCGCCGGAGCTGCACCCAATGATTGAGAGGGAAGTGAGCGCAAGAGCGCAGGTGAAAACTTGGGGAAGAGACGCTTTCATGGCGGAGAAACCTCCAAGCTGACTCCTAGTTGACGGCGTAGGCCCCCAGCCCAATCCCTTGGTCCTTGAGCGCCTTGGCGACGGCCTGGGCGATCTGAAGGGCACCGGCCTTCTCGAAGTGTGTGGTGTCGTTGCAGAAGAAAGCACCTGACGCGCCCGAGGTTACGCCGCTGCTCGGGCAGAGGCCAAGGCTGGTGTACAGAGCCGCCGAGATCACGGTCATATCGATGACCTCCACATTGTCGGCGGCTCCGGCGGCCTTGGTTTCGGGCCCAAATGCGCGGTTGGGCTGGGCCGTGCTACCTGAACACTGCAGGCCGCTCATCGACGTCAGGAAGATGGGTTGCGCGCCTCGATCCGTGGCTGCCTGAGCCATTGTGGTAAGGTAGGTCTTGAAAAGCTCGGAGCCGACGTGCCGAGTCTTTCCGGCCTCGCAGGTAGTCGTGGCGTCGTTGATGCCAAATTCGATGAACAGGTAGTCACCGGGTTTCATCCCGGTGTTCGCGTCGAGCATGGCGGTCCAGCGCGGGTTGTAGGTCTTGGGATTGACAATGCACTCGCCGTTCGCGTCCATGGTCGAAGTCACGTTGGGATCATAGAGCCAAGTTTGAATGCTGCGGCCAGCCACTGAACTGTTGACGACAGTCACGCTGCTGTTGAACACCGAAGCGAACTGGGTCCCCCAGCCGCCGCCGTCGCAGCCTGAGCCCGACATGGTGGAGTCGCCCGCCATCCAGACTTTGACGGGGGTCTTGCCGTCGCTTGCGCCGAGCACCCGGCCGACTGCGGCATCCCCGGTTGCCACGGTACCGCCAGTCACGGTTCCACCCGAGGCGGTCCCGCCGGTGGTGGTCTTGCCTCCGGTGGCCGCCCCACCAGTCGTACTCGTGGCGCCGCCGTTCGTGGTTCGTCCGCCCGTGGCGCCGGTGGTTCCGCCGGCTGTGGTCTTGCCACCCGTGGCCGCGCCGCCAGTCGATACTCCGCCGGTGGTGATCGCGCCGCCCGTCGGGCTGCCGCCTGCCAGGCTGCCACCCGTGGCTGCTCCACCCGTGGCGCTGGTCCCGCCGGTTGCGGCCTTGCCACCGCTAGCCGCGCCACCCTGAGAAATTGAGCCGCCTTGTGCCTGCCCACCAGAGGCAAGTGTACCGCCGTTGCTCGTCGCTCCCCCCCCGGAACTCGTGGTAGCGCCACCAGTGCTACCGGTACTTACGCCACCGGAAGCCGTGACCGCGCCGCCTTGGCTTCCCCCCGAAGGACCAGCCGGGTTTCCACTATCGCTGGAGCTGCACCCAATGAGTGAGAGGGAACCGAGCGCGAGAACGCAGGCGAAAACTTGAAAGAGAGAGGCTTTCACGGCGGAGAAACTCCTAGTTGATGAGGTAGGCCGCTAGCCCGATGCCCTGGTCCTTGAGTGCCTTGCCAACCATTTGGGAGATCTTCAGGGCGCCGGCCTTCTCGAAGTGCGTATGATCGCCGCAGAAGAACTGGCCCACCTTGCTTGTGGTTGATGTGTAGTCGCTGCTGTTCGGGCAGAGGCCTTCGCTGGTATACAGGGCAGCCGAGAGCGTGGTCACATCGATGACCGGCACGTTGTCGGCAGTTCCTGCGGCTATGGTTGCAGCCGGGTATTGACCACGGGTATTGGTGTTGGCCGTGGCTCCGGTACACATGATGGCATTGGTTGGTGTCAGGAAAAGTGCTTGCGCGCCTCGGTCACTGGCAGCCTTCGCCATGTCCGTGAGGTAGGTCTTGAAGAGATCAATGCCAACGTGCCGAGCTTTGCTGCAGTCGCTACCGTCGTTGATGCCAAACTCGATGATGAGGTAGTCACCGGGCTTCATCCCCGTGTTCACGTCCAGCATGGCGTTCCAGTTGGCCGAGTAGTCGGTGTTGGTCAGGACGCACTCGCCGTTGGCGTCCGCCGTGGTGCTCACGTTCTTGTAGAGCCAGGACTTGATGCTCGTCCCGGATACCGCACGGTCGATGACGGTCACGTTGCTGTTGAATACCGTAGAGAATTGCGCTCCCCAACCGCAGGGGCAAGAAGCGCAGGCGGTCGTGTCTATGGTGTCGCCCTGCATGGTGGAGTCGCCCGACATCCAGACGGTGATCTTGCCGCTGCTGCCACCGATCGAGGAGCCCCCGGTCGCCGTTGCGCCACCAGAAGGGGTCCCGCCAGTGGTGGTCCTGCCGCCGGTGGCCGCGCCACCAGCGGAAACCCCTCCGGTGGCTGCGCCGCCAGTGGCTGCGCCTCCAGTTGAGGTCTTGCCGCCGGTGGCCGCGCCACCAGCGGAAACCCCTCCGGAGGCCGTGCCGCCGGTGGCTGCGCCTCCGGTTGAGGTCTTGCCGCCCGTGGCTCCTCCGCCCGTCGCGCTGCCTCCGGCCACGCTGCCGCCTGTCGCGCTACCACCGCTGGCAGCCCCGCCGCTCGCGCGGCCACCCGAGGCACTGCCA
>Ga0182017_10000631_pt1 | contig 27658 bp, 21 predicted proteins | sample 712E3DmetaG_FD_120492 | JGI IMG/M metagenome (GOLD analysis project Ga0182017, IMG submission 120492) | Permafrost microbial communities from Stordalen Mire, Sweden - 712E3D metaG | ecosystem: Environmental > Terrestrial > Soil > Wetlands > Permafrost | place: Sweden: Stordalen | collected... | reverse complement strand
CAACCTGGACCGGGAAAACAGCAAAATCCTTCTCGAACTCTTTATCAAGGCCAATAAGGAACTCAATCAAACGTTTCTCGTTGCGACCCATAATCCCGACCTTTCCAGGGGAATGCAGCGGACCATTTATATCGAAGACGGAAAAATCATAAGCAAGGACTGAACTATGCAATTATGTGAAGACTGCGGCGCCAACCCGGCGACGGTCCATCTGACCCGGATCGTCAATGAAACAACCCTGGTATCACATTTATGCGAGGAATGCTCCCGGAAAAAAGCCATCGGCGTTTCAATCACCCACGATGGCCCCATGCCCGAGGCGGGACCGGAAAAAGACACCGCCTGTCCGCGATGTCAATTAAAACTTTCGGAATTCAAAACAAAAGGATGGCTCGGGTGCAGTGAATGTTACCGGCACTTTGAAAAAGACATCGATTCCCTTCTCATGCAAGTGCATGGCTCAACCGTTCATAAAGGCAAGGTCTATCGCCATAGCGGCCCCGACAAACTTGACATAAAAGATATGGAACGGCTTAAAAGCGAACTGAGCGAGGCCATTGAAAAGGAAGAATTCGAACTTGCCGCGCTCATCCGCGATACCCTCCACTCCTTTAATACCCAAAACACCGGAGAAGCCCGGGACCGGGCCCGATGACGGAGCGATCGGCGCCTTTTGCCGTCCCAAAATGGTTTTCCGGGGCCGGACCCGACGCGGACGTGGTCATTTCCACGCGCGTCAGGCTTGCGCGTAACTGCGCCCGCTACCGGTTCCCCGTCAGGTCCTCGCTGTTCGAGCGAAAGCAGGTTTTTGAGGAAGTAACTTCCGCATTCAAGCAATCGCCCCCGTACAATGATTACAATAATTTCAATTGTTCCAAGCTCAATAAAATTGAGCAACAGTATCTGGTGGAAGAAAGGCTTATCAGCGCCGATTTGCTTACCGCTCAAGGCGACCGGGGCGTGATATGCGACATTGCCCAGCGCATCTGCATCATGGTCAATGAAGAAGACCATATCCGGATGCAGGCCATGGACTGCGGCTGCTGCCCGCTCGATCTGTGGAACATACTTGACGGTATCGACGACACCCTTGGCATGCAGCTCGAGTTCGCGTTCGAAAACAGACGCGGATTTCTCACGAGCTGTCCCACGAATTCCGGTACGGGGCTTCGGGTCTCGTTCCTCATGCATCTGCCCGCGTGTATCTTGACAAAAAACATAGACCAGGTGTTGCTCGCCGCCAGTCAGATGGGCGTTTCCACCCGCGGATTTTTCGGAGAACACTCGAACGTGGTGGGAAGTTTTTTCCAGCTTTCAAACGCGGCGACCATGGGCGCAACCGAAACCGAGTTCCTGGAAAACACCAAACGGGTGATCCTGAAAACCGCGGAAGCCGAACGCAAGGCGCGGGAGCGCATCCTTTCCGACGCGCAACGGGAGCTGACCGACAAAATCCAAAGGGCCTTTGGAATCCTGACCCACGCGGTCATGCTCGACGTCGATGAATTTTTAAACCTGTCTTCGGCCCTGAGGCTCGGGATCGAATGCAACTTGTTTCATGAAACCACCGTTCCACAGTTAAACCGGCTTACGCTCCGCATAATGCCCGCGCATCTGCAAACGTACTTTAAAAAAACCATGAACGACGACGACCTCAAGGTCGCCCGCGCTGAAACGGTAAAGACGTTTTTTAAGACGGGGAAATTGTAATGCTTGGGGCCACGTTACCGTTTAAGAATATTTATTTTTAATATCCTTGACTGAAAGATGGTATTTTAAGGTATCCTTACATAGGAAATTATCATGACCGAACGAGATTATGAAATAGCTAGGAAGCTTAAACGCAGGTGGAGCGAACGAGTTCCTGTTGTCGAGATGCGGGTATTCGGATCGCGTGCGCGCGGGGATAATGAGAGTGATTCGGACATGGATGTGTTTATTGAAATTGAAAGACACACTCGTGAAATAGAGGAAATTGTCCGCGACATTGCATGGGAAACCGGTCTGGAATATTTTATTCATGTTTCACCGCTCATATTCAGCAGGGACGATGTTGAAAACTCACCGATGCGGTCTTCTCCAATACTCGGCAATGTCAGAAAAGAAGGCGTAATGGTATGAGCGATATTGAGATGCTATTTGAATATCGCGCGGAGCATACATACGAGCGGATTTAGATGAAGCAAGAACGGCAGTTAAAAGCGCAAAGAAATTCATTTCAGAAATCGATCGATTTATTCTTGAATCTTGCAAGTAATAATCCTTAGAGGATATCGGTAATAAATTATTGTGACTCGGATGCATATTAATATATATTAAACCATAATTTATTTTGTCAATGGGGATCGTTTCAGTACTTTTTGCCAGGGATGATTTCGTAACCTGCGTGATGGCAATTTTGTCTTGATTTATCAATATGCCTTATAATACTATTAGACGAGAAGAGAAAAAAGCATCCGACGCCATTTCCATCTCTCGTCTTTTTTATTGTGGGCATATCCATTTTTTACAATTCTGTCAATTACGACAAATATTTTTTTACGAATAAAAGTATCGAGCTTTAGTATCTATTGTGGTTCCCTAATCGACGGTATCAGGTACCGCCGACGGGGGAAAGGTGTCTATATACGAAGTCCTTTATTCTTCCCTCCACTATTACTTCTCATTTTGAACCTCTCAATTTTAGAGAAAACATTTTTCAAAAATAGGAATTCGGTCTTTTCTTACTTACAATAAAAAGCAATACTATTCTAGGAGATTTTATAATGTGCATTTTATCAGTTGTTAGTAAACCATTTAAAAATGAAGAATATTCTATACCTTTAATAATTGAGTCGATTGCATATCATGAACAATCTGCCACAATTACAGTTGATGCCTTGTTGAGGAATGATTCTTCGGACACAATAGATTATTATTTCATTCACCGAGGCCGTGTGACACCTATACCAATAGCCAAGACACTATTGGATTATCGACCGTTAAAACTTAAAAATAAGAAACCATCCCAAGATGATGTTCTATTTCTTGCGTTTAAAGATTATTTTGAAGCAGATAAAACTGTTTCAAATAATTACAAAGAACGAATACCAAATTGGTTTGGAACCAACAAAGATTATACTCGAATTGACAAAATATTAACACCGAATATCATAATTGCATCGGAAAATTGTGCAAAAAATTATATCCCACCTTATACTGCTATGAAAATTGAAAATATACCCATAGGGAATACATGGGTTCGTTTCAGATTTACTATTGAAGGTCCGACATATGATTGTTTTGTAAAACAACATACACATTTTTGGGTGGATGGACCTAATAGAGTGCGGAATCAAATTATTGAAGAAGACCTTCCTATTAGGGGCTATTTAATTCCAGATTCAGAAACCTTCTTTGATGAACTTATAAAAAATACAGTTACCCCAAAATCCTATGAAGTAGTTATCTTTCAATCCGAAACTGAAGGTGTTGACAGTGATATTATCTGTAAACCAATTTCAGGGGAAGTAAGTGATGTTACCCTTTTTAACCCTGAGATAGTTGGGAAAGCATGTCATTTTGTTGCTAACCCTAAAGATTTTTGGATTGATCTTTGTTTTAAAACGGATATTGATTTAATTAATTCGATTACAACTAAAAACAAAGATATCGTCAAAAATCACTTAATGCCTGTATAATTTTTCAAAAAGGAATCAGCAATAATGTTAGAAGAAAAACCATTCCTTTGCAACATAAGGCATAAAGCAGTGGGTAAGTTTTTAGATATAAAAGCACGCAAGGATCCAATAAAAATCGAAATCAGTGATTATAACGAATTTGAACCTCTTTTCCGAGAAACAGATTGGTTAAGTACACGATGCAGTGAATTCTCTTGCTGGTGGGAAAAGCAACTTTTTGAAAGCATTTGTTGGTTGTGCTCTGCTCAGAAACAGAATCTCTTATTTGAATTAATAGTAAAAGAATGGCTAACTATCTCCTTTGATATGATCTGTCAAGGCGATAAGTATTGTGTATGTAATGATGCTAATTTCATTTCTTCAGATTTGATAGATCCCCTTCGCGAATTTGTTTCAAAGAATTGTCATAAATCAACGGTAATAAATTTAGAAGATTGGGAAAAACATAGGCTCACATTTGCAATAGAAAAAAATCCTATTTTTAAAGAGTATATTTTACTCAAAATTTCTAAAAAATTGCAAGATGCAAAAGCAAATGCTCACGTTTATAATTCTTTGTTTACCTATTTAACTAAAAAAGCCCTAACTGATGAATTGGACTTGTTACTTACAAATTATTTTGGAATTGCCTCTGATTTTTCTTCACAGTTTCCAACTACCGCAATAAATTTTTTAGAAGATATTTTTCAGGTTGTCAATAAAAATCCATACCTTTATTTCCCATATTTTGGTGATTATATCAAACCAATTGCAAAAAATGCATTAAACGATGCTCAAAAAAAGAAAATAAGTTTTCAAATCGAAGGATGGATAGATAAAACAGAGAACTCTATGCAAAAGGCAAGCATACGAAGGGCTCAAGACAAATTCATGTATTTAATTTGGAACCATAAACCTCGACCGCCAAGAAAGTCCGGTGATAAAGAAAAAACGAAGGTTCAAATTTGCTTGCCAGAACCAATAGGGTTAAAAACCTTCATAGAAGCAACACTTGCAGATGTTTCAGATGGTCCAGAAAATCGAAGAGGAATAGGCATCAGGTTAAGAACGTCTGGATGGATACTTAAAGAAAATATTTATAAAAGAGATTATAATAATATCTCCTTTAAAGCAACATGTAAAGAGACAAAACAAGGTATTGATTTGAAAGAACCAAAAATTATTATTGAATTTAATGATAAAAGACTTGAAGGAACTTTTACAGCTCTTCGTTGTTTTGATTACCAAAAATATGGAATCGATGATTACGGTGTAGTATTTGAGATTGCTAACCCTACGGATCAAAAAGATTTAAAAAATTGGCAAGAGTTTGTATTTAATGAACTTGAACCTGTCGATTATGGAAGTACCGGAATACTAAGGTAAATTTTAAAAATGGAGCTAAATACAAAATACAAAAATCAAATTATCGAAGACGAAATTGAAGAACACAATTTAGATAAGTATGATTTTTCAAATGCAACCTTTATTGGTGTAAATGCAAAAGGTAAATCTTTTCGTTATTGTAATTTATTTAATTTGACAATTGATATTAATAAAAACAAACAAACTGATTTTAGTGGTGCTAATCTCTCCTTTGTATTGAATTTTGATACTGTCAAAAACATTAACAAAGCTGTTTTTAATGATAACACAATATTAGATGATATAGATTTTGAAAATCTTACTAAACGCGACCCCATTACAGCTCATAAATTAAAACAGATTAGATATATCGGTCGATTTAAGAGTGAAAACAAACGACTATATAAAATATGGAAAATAAGCTGCGATTGTGGAAGATCATGGAAAAAGTTGTTAAAATGGGCAATTCTAAGCGTTTTTTGTTTTGGACTATTTTTTTATTTTTGCGAGAAATCAAGCTTGTGTTTTTTACCTCACATTAGTTTTATAAAAGATCCTAATACTCTATTTCCGCTTTCTTTTTTTCAAAGCATGCAATTTAGTGCACTTTCATTTGTAGGTTTTAATATGCCTGAGGTCACATGGAACAGGTCTTGGACTGGCTTCTGGGTGATTGCTGAAACATGGTTGGGGCTTGCATTTCTCGGAATGTTGGTTACAGTAATCTCTACAAGGCTTGTTAAAAATGATTAATAAGTAGATCATAAGATTTCTAATTAAAAAATATGGTAAAGGACTTCCACCTATCGAGCGGAAGTCCTTTTTTATTATTTATCAATAGGGATATCCTTTGAATTTGGGACAATTTGATCGCAAATCTTGCACGATCCTGCAATATTTGAAATTTATTGTTGCAAAAATTAAGAAATAGCTTTATATTATATGTGCCGGCCAGTTTGCCGGCGGATTAACTGTGTTTATAAAAGGCTTAAATAATGCAAAATGACCCGATTTTAATAAAAATTACTACCGCTACGCAGCCTATAGTTGAAAAAGCAGGCTTTCGATTTGGGGAAATTGGAACCCATACGTCTCGCACTATAATGGTTAAAGAACTTTCTGAATTGTTCAAGCATTGCTCCCAAGATGCCTCACGTAGCGATTACGAACATGCTGTTGTTGAGGAAAATATTCTTGGCAAACGAACCGGCTCAACGCGAAAGCTTACCCTGCAAAGATTGTCGGAATTGTATGGCCTCCGTCAGGAGATTTTACTTTTTCGTATACTCCGTTTATGGTGGCAAGCTGACGAAACAGGCCACCCATTGCTAGCGCTTCTTGAATCGTTGGCGCGAGATCCAATGCTTCGGGTTACAGCGCTACCCATACTTGCTATGAAAAATGGCGAGGAGCTCAGTCGCCATTTGTTTACTGAAGCACTATCCAGAGGAACGGGAGAGCGGCTTAATGAAAGTTCGCTCGACAAAGTTGTCCGCAACACCGCCTCGTCCTGGACCCAATCGGGACACCTCGAAGGCCGTGGCAGGAAGATGCGAAAACTAGTGCGCCCAACCCCAGCCGCAACGGCGTATGCCCTGCTGCTCGGATACATCATGGGCGACCGGGGATCTTCGCTCTTTCAAACATTCTGGGCAAAAATCTTGGACGCACCACAGGATGACCTTATATATCTTGCGATGGATGCTAAACGTCTCGGATTCCTTGATATGAGCCAAGCCGGCGGGGTTATTGACATTTCATTTTTTCGGGTCCTTACAGAAGATGAAAGGCAATTGATACATGGGACGCATTGACGATCTCGATAAACGATACAGGGCTCATATTTCCGCACCATGGCCGAAAAACCTTGCCGGTGATCAAAAAACCATCTTTGTGGTCTACCCAAAAGCGGACGAACGAAAACTACGCGCACGAATCGGCCTATTTGAAATCTCAACAAAATCCGCCGGTCATGAATGGAAACTGGTCGATTTTACATCCGTTTTTTCGCAATGGATGGCCACAAACGAATATCGCGATATTTACTTTGAAGAACCGGAGTCTATCAACCTGAAACTGCGCAGTACCTTTGTCCCCTATGCCGCACAGGTATTACGGGATATTTTGATTGCTTCGGATGTGGACGAAAACACGGTTGTTGCAACCTACGGGGTCGCAAGCCTGTTTGGTTTTTCGCAACTGTCCCTGATACAAAAGGAAGTAGTAAAAGACATACGTGGAAGGCTCGTTGTTTTTTTTCCTGGGGAATACGAAAATAATAATTACCGCCTTTTGGACGCCCGTGACGGATGGAATTACCTTGCTGTTCCGATTACAATAAACGGAGGATTTGATTCATGAAAAATCGTGAAGTTTTTCAGCGTGATCCCTCGCTAAATAAACTATTGAACGATGGCGTTGCGGCGGTAAACGAAGCCGTTTCCGAAAAAGAGATTGAAACGCTGCGCTATGAGTTAGAGCACTTTGTTTGTGAAGGACAGTACAAATCCGGACTCGTGCGGATATTGGAATCATATATCGAAAATATAAATTCACCGGCTCAACGGGCCGCATGGGTCAGCGGTTTCTACGGAAGCGGAAAATCCCACCTCCTAAAAATGTTTCGCCATTTATGGGTTAACACCTCTTTCCCTTCGGACGGCGCATCAGCACGAGGCATTGCGCATTTGACAACAGATATCACCGATGCGCTTAAGGAGCTGGACATCCTCGGAAAACGATATGGCGGACTTCATGCGGCCTCCGGTACGCTGCCTTCAGGCGGTGGAGAAAGCGTCCGTCTCGCGGTTCTTGGCATCATATTTAAGTCGAAAGGCCTGCCTGAGGTACTACCGCAGGCGCAGTTTTGTCTTTGGCTAACGAAGAATGGAATATTTGATAAAATCAAAAAAGCGGTTGGACTTTCCGGGAAAGACTTTGCAAACGAACTTCACGACATGTATGTGAGCCCTGCATTGGCCAAGGCCTTGTTGGATGTTGATCCGACGTTTGCAGGCGACCTGAAGCAAGCGCGGGCAGCCCTACGGGAACAATACCCGCTGGTTGAGGATATTTCGACGTCGGAATTTATAAGAATTTTCCGGGAGACCCTCACGGTAAACGGTCAAGTTCCTTGCACCGTCATTGTTCTTGATGAAATGCAGCTTTTTATCGGGGACAGCACAAAAAGATCGACCGATATCCAGGATGTTGCCGAGGCCTTGTGCAAACAGCTCGACAGCCGAGTGCTTCTTATCGGTGCCGGTCAAACTGCTTTGGCTGGGAATGTTCCTTTACTGCAAAGGCTTGTTGGTCGATTCACCATTCCCGTTGAACTGTCCGACATGGATGTTGAAACTGTCACCCGCAGAGTCGTACTGGAAAAAAAAGCCGACAAGCGAAAGGACATCGAAGACCTTCTGGATTCCCATTCCGGGGAAATTGACCGGCAGCTTTCCGGTACTAAAATCGGTAAAAGAAGCGAAGATGCGGCAATAATCGTTGAGGATTATCCCCTACTCCCGGTACGCAGACGTTTCTGGGAAAACGTGCTCCGCGCCGTTGATCCGCGGGGTGTAAACAGCCAGCTCCGCACGCAATTAAAAATCGTTTATGATTCTGTACGGATCACCGCAGATAAGTCTCTGGGAAATGTCATCGCCGGTGATTATATATTCGATCAATTACAGCCCATTCTTCTTCGAACAAACATTCTACTTCAGGAGCTTGATCTTACCATCCGTTCTCTCGACAATGGAACGCCGGAAGGTATCCTCAGTAAACGGCTTTGCGGACTTATCTTTCTTATAAGAAAATTGTCACGGGACCCGGTCGCAGATATCGGCGTTCGCGCAACCCCGGACATGCTTGCAGACCTTCTTGTTTGCGACCTAGCGAATGAAGGCATTACCCTGCGAAAAGAAATTCCTCAAATTCTCGACAATCTTGTTGAAAAAGGAAAGTTAATTAAAATTGACGAGGAATACAGCCTGCAAACACGTGAAAGCAACGAATGGGACCGAGAGTTCCGCAACAGGCAGGGACGGTTGAATAACGATATGTCCACTTTTGCCCGCAAGCGTACAGAACTTATTACTGCCGCCTGCGGCACTGCCCTGGACAAGATAAAATCCCGTCAAGGGAAGAGCAAGGAACCGCGAAACACCATAATTCATTTCGGAGCTGAAGCACCGGACGCAAAAGGCAGTGATATTCCCATCTGGATCAGGGATGGCTGGGGCGCATCGGACAGCACCGTGCTTTCCGACGCCCGCGCAGCTGGAAATGACAGCCCTGTAATCTTTATTTTTATTCCAAAAGCAAGCGCATCCGATTTACAAAAGGTGATAGTTGATTACGAATCCGCCAGGAGCACTATCGAGATCAAAGGAACACCGTCAACCGCAGAAGGACGTGAAGCCAGGGACGCAATGGTCACCCGGATGAATAATGCTGAAGCCGCAAGAAACACCCTTCTGCGCGACATTATCAATTCCGGCCATGTATTTCAGGGCGGCGGATCGGAACGGTACGAACTTACATTAGAAGAAAAAGTGCGTGAAGCCGCAAACGTTTCTTTGACCCGGCTCTTTCCACAGTTCAAAGAAGCCGATGATTCCCGGTGGACCAGCGTTATTAACCGTGCAAAGAACGGCGACGAAACAGCACTTCAGCATATCGACTGGAAAGATGCTCCGGAAAAACACCCTGTACTATCCGCTGTTCTCGCAGATATCGGCTCCGGAAAAAAGGGAAAGGATATTCGAGACACATTTAAAAGCAGCCCTTACGGATGGCCGCAAGACGCCATCGATGCAGCATTGATAACACTTTTCACCACGGGTCATATCAGGGCTATAAATAAAGGCCAGCCCCTTTCGCAGGGACAGCTCGACCAGGCGAAGATTTCCGTTACGGATTTCCGGGCCGAAACGATAACCATTGATGCCCGGTCCCGCATCAAGCTTCGTGGATTGTTTCAGGCAGCAGGCGTTCCATGTAAACCCAATGAAGAAATCTTTGCAGGCAACGCTTTTTTAGATAAGTTGGGATGTTTGGCTTCAAGCAGCAGCGGGAACCCTCCGCTTCCGGCACGTCCCGATCTTAAACACATTGAAGATTTGAAAGGCCGCTCGGGCAACGATTTGCTCGACGGCATCCTGAAAAGCTTTGATATTCTTGAAGCGCAATTAAAAACATTGGCCGAACTTGCAGAAACTGCGGCGAAACGATTACCTGCATGGAGTATCGTTTCCACACTTCTTAATCATGCACGGATAATACCAGAGGCCCAGGAGCTTTTGCATCAAGCCGAAGCAATAACGAATGAACGGCAACTTTTGCAGAACGTGGACCCTATACCTTCTATTGTCTCGGACCTTTCCGCGTTATTGCGAAAAGAATTAAAAAAAGCCCACTCACAATATGCCGATGTTTTCAACAACGAAATGATAGCGCTTCAAAACAAAGAGACATGGAAAAAGCTTATTCCGGATCAGCAAAATTCAATCCTTGCGGCGGAGGGAATAACCTGTGTTCCTGCGCTTTCCATCCAGGACAATAATGAACTGATCCAAAGTCTCGCCGTCATAACACTCCCGGTATGGCAGACAAAAACAGACGCATTGCCGCAGCAATTTGGAAAGGCGGCCATTTCGGCGGCACGGTTGCTTGAACCCAAGGTCCAAACCATCAAGATTTCATCGGGAACCATACGAACCGAGACGGATCTGGATGCCTGGCTCGCAGAATCGAAAAAACGTATATCAGGGTTATTGAAAAACGGTCCTGTAATGCTGTCATAATAAAGGGGCGTTATGGATTACAACATTTATTGCGATGAATCATGCCATCTGGAACACGACCGGCAAAAGGCCATGGTGCTTGGTGCCGTGTGGTGCCCGCGTGAAAGGGTGCGCGCTCTTTCCGAATCAATGAGAGCGATCAAACAGCGGCACGGGCTCCAACATGGATTTGAAATAAAGTGGACAAAGGTAAGCCCTGCAAAGGTCAATTTTTACCGCGAAGTCATCGAATTCTTTTTCAACGAACCCGACCTCCATTTTCGCGCCCTGGTCGTCCCTGACAAAACGGAATTGGACCATGAGCGGCGTAACCAAACTCACGACCAGTGGTATTATAAGATGTACTTCGATATGCTGAAGGTTATAATCGAGCCCACCTCTAATTTTCATGTGTACCTCGATATCAAGGACACCAAGAGCGGAGAAAAAACCCGGCAGCTTCACGATGTGCTTTCGAACAACAATTACGATTTTAATAAAAATATCGTGAAGCACGTCCAGACCGTCCACTCCCATGAAATTGAACTGCTCCAACTGGCGGACCTGATAATCGGCGTTGTGAGCTATGCAAATCGCAACCTTTCTACCAGCCCGGCGAAGAACGACCTGGTAGAGATTACCCGCCGCAGGAGCGGATATTCTCTCTCGCGGTCAACTCTTTTCAGAGAATCGAAATTCAACCTGTTTATCTGGCATACGGGATTCGGGAGGAACAATGGACGGTAGTTGCGCCTGGCTTCCTCCTCTTGTGGAGCTCGAAAACTTCCGGGGCGATTGGAACGCCTATCTGGATGCCTTGTATTCGGTCTTTACAAATGATTTTATTGCATACCGACCGCGTTTCGACGGCTTACCTGTCCAGCGCAGACGGTATCCTCTTGTCAGAAACAAAGAGGCGACCTTTTGGCATATTATAGCCGAAGGTCCCATCGAAGAGGAGCGCACCCCGGACCTGAGACGATGCGAACGGATCAGGTGGCCCAAACCGGTCATCGAACAGGCCCGGCGGCAAGGTCAAAAAATATGGAAAAATAAAAGAGGTACGCAGACTTGTATCTGCATATGGATTGAAGATACCGATTATCTGGTAGTATTGGCGGATAGGGATGACTATGTGCTTTTATTAACGGCCTACTGTGTCACGCAGGCTCATACGAAGCGAAAACTTGAAAAGGAATATCGGGCATATAAAGCAAGTGCCGCCCCATGAGGAACGGCACCCATACTCCTTCTACACATGGTAGATGAGCTGTACTTAGTATACTTAATAAATCTACGGTTAGCAAGGCTTTTTTATTGTCGCAATTCCTTTGATCGTAGTTTGCTGAAAACGAAGGATTGCAAAACAGGGATATCGTCATGGCTTCAACACTTAATTCCGTTCTCCGAAATAAACTCGAATCCATAGTGACCGAGGCACGCGATGTTGCGGAAGACGGTGCGCGTGCTGCACTTGATGCGCTGGCTGTTGGCCTTCCTAAAGCCGACAATCATATGACGCTGGAAGACCGGCAATTGCGCAACCAACTCCGTGCGCATGCACGGTTGGCTGGCGATAAGCAGGACCAAAGCGATAGGATAGAACTCCACCACCTTGTTAGTGAATGCGCATACGAGCACTGGCACCGCATGCTTTTCGCCCGGTTCCTTGCCGAAAGCAATCTTCTTATAGAACCCGAAACCGGCGTTGCAATCAGTCTTGAGGAATGTAAATCACTTGCAAAAGATGAAAATGTCGATCTTTGGGTGCTCGCCAGCAGGTTTGCACAGCGCATGTTACCTCAGATTTTCCGGCCTGACGATCCGCTCCTTCAAGTTTCGTATGCAAAAGAACACCGCCTTAAGCTCGAAACATTGCTCGACAACATAGACAGTACTGTTTTCCTTGCAAGCGATGCGCTCGGTTGGGTATACCAGTTCTGGCAGACCAAACGGAAAAAGCAGGTCAATCAATCTTGGAAATCTGGCAAGAAAATTGGCGCTGACGAGCTTTCCGCAGTCACTCAGTTATTTACCGAACCGTATATGGTTCATTTCCTCATAGATAATACGATAGGCGCATGGTGGGCCGGGAAGGTACTGGCGCAAAAACCGGATCTTGCCGTAACTGCAACATCCGAGGAAGAACTCCGAAAATCTGTTTCGGTCCAGAGTATAACATGGGATTTTCTGCGATTTATAAAGACCGAAAACGGCAAATGGGCTCCCGCAGCCGGGACATTTTCAGGATGGCCAACCAAAACCGCAGACCTTAAAACCATTGACCCATGTTGCGGATCAGGACACTTTATCGTTGCGCTTTTTTATGTTCTCGTGGTTCTGCGAATGACTGAGGAAGGATTGTCCGCACAAGATGCCTGTGATGCGGTAATACGAGATAACCTGCACGGCCTTGAAATCGACGAACGCTGCACGCAGATTGCCGCCTTTGCCCTGGCTGTTGCCGCATGGACGTTGCCAGACGCTGGCGGTTTCAGGAAACTGCCGGAATTTCATATTGCATGTTCTGGTCTAGCTCCTTCGGTAAAAAAAGACGAATGGATCGCACTGGCAAATACCTACGTTCAAACTATTTCACTCGATTCCGCGCCCTCACTGCACCTTGATCCGAATAAAGATCCTCTCTGGCTTGCACCGTTTGAAAACGGAATGGCCGCCCTCTATGATTTATTTGAAAAAGCGCCGGTGTTAGGGAGCCTTATCGATCCAACGCAAATAAAGGGGACAATGTTTCAGGCAGATTTTACGCAGCTTTCCGGGTTGTTGCAGGATGCGCTCTCGAAAGAACAAAAGTCCATCGGGGAAGATGCACATGAAATGGCAGTTGCGGCGTATGGGTTGTCGAAGGCGGCGGAACTGCTGGGTCGGAAATACAATTTGGTTGTAACAAATGTTCCTTTCTTGGGCCGGGTTAAGCACGATGAAATTCTTATAAATTATGCAGATGAATTTTATTTTTCAGCCAGATTTGATTTATCAACGATTTTTATTTCCCGATCCTTAAGCTTTCTATTTGAAAATGGATTTTGTGCTTTGGTAACACCGCAAAGCTGGCTGTTTGCAAAAAGTTATTCAGGTTTTCGGAAAGGAATACTTCAAGAATATTCAATAAATATGATAGCACAACTCGGAGCACGCGCATTTGAAACTATTTCGGGCGAAGTTGTGAATGTTAACCTCAATGTATTTACTTCTGCCAACCCAGATAATTTTATACGGGGAATTGATGTGTCCGGCGAATTATCTCCAATGGATAAATCATTAAATTTATCTAAAAATGCTCTTTCGTTCGTCGCACAAAAAGCTCAATTAAAAAACCCGGATTTCAGGATTTCCATCGAAACGATTACTGGTATGAAACGGTTGTCAGAATATGCGGAAGGTCTACACGGCCAAGGAACGTTCGATAAAGGCTGCTTTTCTTTTAACTTCTGGGAATTACCCTTTATTACAAATGGCTGGGTATTACAACAAACAACTGCATTAAAGGAAAAAAACGACTTCGGTGCCGAGCAGGTTTTTCGATGGGAAGACGGCACAGGCCTTCTATATGAATTAATGGAATTAAAAAAAGAAGATGGCTATTCCTCGGGCAAATGGAAAGCTGGTATTGGCAATTGGGGGAAAAACGGAATTGCAATTTCCGGCATGGGTCGCCTTTGCTTTTCACTTTACCTAGGTCAAAGTTATGATGAAAATGTTGCAGTTATTATTCCGAAAAATGAAAACGATCTAATTCCTATTTGGTGCTATTGTACCTCACCAGACTTTGAAATTGAATTAAATAAAATTGATAGGAACCTAAAAGCAAGCTGCAACACCCTTGTTAAGGTACCGATTGATCTTCCGCTTTGGCAACAAGTAGCCTCAGAACAATACCCTCACGGCCTTCCAGAGCCATACTCCGACGACCCAACACAATGGGTTTTCCATGGATGCCCGGAGAAATCGAGTTCACAACTGCATGTCGCCGTAGCCCGCATCCTCGGGTATCGTTGGCCGGCCGAAACAGATAGAAACATGCGCCTGTCTGCGGAAGCACGCGACCTGGTATCAAAATGCAGTGAACTTCTCTCCTATGCGGACCAAGACGGAATCCTATGTATTTCCTCTGTCCGTGGAGAAGAACCCGCCGCCGATCGTATCCGCAACCTCCTTGTTGTGGCTTATGGCACCGAATGGACTCCCGCAAAAGAATCCGAACTTATTAAAACCACCGGCACAACCGCCCTGGACCTCGATACTTGGCTCCGTATTGATTTTTTTGAACAGCATTGCAAACTGTTTCATCACCGGCCTTTTTTGTGGCACGTTTGGGACGGTCGAACGAGAGACGGTTTTCATGCGATTGTAAATTATCATAAGCTTGCCGAGGCCAATGGCAAGGGTCGGCGATTACTCGACACTCTGATATATTCCTATTTGGGTGATTGGATTAACCGGCAAAAAGACGAGGTGAAACGGAATATCGGCGGCGCGGATGACCGATTGGTAGCTGCGCAAGAACTTCAAAAACGCCTTGTCGCCATTGCCGAGGGAGAACCGCCATTTGATATTTTCGTCCGATGGAAACCATTGTCCAAGCAGCCCATCGGATGGGAACCGGATATCAACGATGGCGTACGGTTAAATATCCGGCCTTTCATGGTGCAGGATTTCCCAGGAGGAAAAAAGGGCGCTGGTATACTGCGCTGGAAACCGAACATCAATTGGAATATAGACCGGGGCATTGAACCACATAGGGACAAGGCAGAATACCCATGGTTCTGGAACGGAGATGGGTTTACGGGGGAACGACTGAATGATGTGCATTTAACAATTGAGGATAAAAGGAAAGCGCGGCAATAAATATGACACTATCATCCGTTGCTTCCGCAACAACCCTTATAGAAGGATTAAAAATATCGTTAGGACGCGCAGGCCATTTCGACTCCGGTGATACCGTGGCTCCCGCCGCCATCCTGTGGACCGACACGGACGGTCAATGGCAGGTGGTTGTCAATCAGCTCCAATCGCTTATGCCGAACATTTATACCCTCGGCGAATATAATCCGCAGGAGAAAACCGGCCCTGCTATTTGGCTCCGCTGTATTATAGACAGAACACTTCCCGACAGTCTTATCCTTGAAGGCGAAATCCCCATTATTTACATGCCGAATGTAAGCCGACAAACCCTTCGTGCGGTTGAAGAATGTCCGGATAGCCTCAAACCGCTTGTCGAACTGCAATTCCGGGGTGTTCTTTGGATTCAACGCAATGGAAAAGACTGGACTGTTGAAGCATTCCTGATGTCCGATGACGGAGGTCTTGGCCTTGATGTTGCCCAGGACAAGCAAACCAGAAATGCAATGCTCGGGGCCCTATCCCAGCTTTCCATGACATCTTTGTCCCGCCTGCGAGGCAAACACCTTGAGGCGGAAGATTTTGACAAACTGATGATAGAAGATACACCGCGTGACCTGCTCATGTGGCTCAGCAGCCCTGCGCAAATAAAAGAAAAATGGGACGATGTTCGCTGGAATGCGTTCTGTTCCCGGTGCAAGTCTGAGTTTGATTTTGACCCGGAGCATGATGGTGATATTATGGGCGGTGAAAAGCTTGGACGTAGAGATGGGGTTTGGAATGCTGCATGGGACCGGTTTGTAGAATCTCCGCAGCTTTATCCCGGTATTCCTGGCCTTTTACGTAGAGCCCGTCCGCAGGAAATATTGTTTGTTAAAGAAACATGGCCCGATGAAAATGAGAATGAAGAAACTACGCTCAGGGAAGAATTGTTAAAAATTGAACAACTCAACCAAACCGACGCACGTAAAAAGATAATTGAACTGGAAAATCACCATGGCGAACGCAGAGGCTGGGTATGGTCACGCCTGGACCTTTGTCCATTAGCGCACGCAATAGGACATCTCTCGATACTCGCAAAGAAAACAGAACAGGCGCTTGGCGGGTTCTCATTGGAATCACTTGCCGCGCAGTATATGGAAAACGGCACTATCGTTGACGATGCAGTATTGAAAACCCTTGCAACGGTGAAGGCAGTAAACGATATAAAGGCAGTGCTATTACCGATAAAGGTATTGTACCTGCCTTGGGTGGACGATGCCGCCCGTGTTCTTCAAAATCTGTTAAAAGCTGCAGGTGGGTTCCTTGTCAAGAAAGAAGACGCTCCGGTTGTCGAGGCGTTTCCCGGACAATGCTTATTATTTGTGGATTCCCTCCGGTACGACGTGGGATTGCGGCTTCTATGCTTTGCAGAATCCAGAGGTTTGCATGCCGAAAAAAGCCGGCATTGGACCGCGCTACCGAGTGTAACCCCCACTGCGAAACCCGCTGTTTCTCCTATCGCCAATGAAATCGTTGGTTCCGGAAATACTCCCGATTTTGTGCCGATATTCTCCGATACCGGTGATTCGGTAACACCGGATAGGTTTAAAAAAGCGTTGAATAAAAAGGGATACCAAATTCTTTCGGCGCATGAAACCGGATCGCCCTATCAGCAGGATGCGAAAGGATGGTCGGAATTCGGGGAGTTCGACAAGGAAGGCCACACACTGCAATCGAAACTTGCAGGACGCATCGACGACCAGATCGAACTTCTCACCGACCGGGTATCATCCCTGCTTTCCGCAGGGTGGAATAGTGTACGGCTTGTGACGGATCACGGCTGGCTGCTCATGCCGGGAGGGTTACCTGTTGTCAAATTACCAAAATATTTGACCGAAATCCGATGGTCACGTTGCGCCGCCGTTAAAGAAACATCGCAAACAGAAATACCCATAGCGCAATGGTATTGGAATTCATCGGCACAAATCGGGTTTGGCCCCGGAGTTTCATGCTTCACTGCGGGAAACGAATATGCACACGGAGGCGTCAGCCTGCAGGAATGCCTGGTCCCGGATATCACTTTCAAGGCAGATTCCGCTTCTTTACCGCTGAACGCACGCATCACGGACGTTCAATGGTTGGGTATGCGCTGTAGAATAATTGTTGAAAACGGGGCTCAATTAACAGCGGAAATACGGACAAAACCAGGAGATCCTGCCACTATAATTGAAGGTACACGCAAAGGAATTGATTCAGAGGGCAGGGCCGGATTACTGGTAGAAGACGACGGGCTTGTTGGCGTATCGGTAAGCGTTGTTGTTACCGACCATAGCGGCCAGGTTATAGCGAAACATCCGACAATTATTGGAGGTGAATAATGACAATAGAAATGGACGTATTAGACAAAGTTGCGGCATCGGCGTTCGAGGGTTTTCTTGTCCGCAAAGACCTCGTCCGGAAATATAGCAGACAATACCCCGTGCCGACCTATGTTGTGGAATTTCTTCTCGGAAGATATTGCGCTTCAGTCAACGAACTCGAAATTGAGGAAGGCCTGCAGGTCGTCGAGCGGCAGTTGAGGGACCGAACCGTTCGCACAGGCGACGAGGAGCTTTTCAAGGCAAATGCGCGGAAAAAAGGCTCCGTGAAAATCATTGATCTTGTAAAAGCCCGCCTTGATTCTAAAAACGATTGTATCCTCGTTGAACTACCAAGTTTGCGATTGCGTGACGTCCGGATAAGCGATACGCTTGTCCACGAACATGAGAGGATGCTCACCGAAGGATTTTATGCGGAGGTAAATCTGGCGTACGATGCTACCGTTGCGCAAGAGGCAGGCGGACGGCCTTTCGCTATTGAAAGCCTGCGTGCCATTCAACTTTCCAACCCGGATGTTCTAACGATATTGCGAAAAGGCCGTGAAAAATTTACTATCGAACAATGGAAGGATTTCCTGCTGCGATCTGTTGGACTTGAACCTGCGGCGCTCACGCAGCGCGGCAAACTTGTGGCGATACTTCGGATGGTACCGTTCGTGGAACGGAATTTCAACATGATTGAGCTTGGTCCGCGAGGAACAGGAAAAAGTCATCTTTACCAGCAAGTCTCCCCTTATTCTCATCTTGTATCCGGAGGTAAGACAACCGTCGCAAAGTTATTCGTAAACAATGCCAGTGGTCAACGCGGACTTGTCTGTCTTTATGATGTGGTTTGTTTCGACGAAATTTCCGGCATTTCTTTTGACCAGAAAGACGGAGTAAATATCATGAAGGGATACATGGCCTCCGGTCAATTTTCACGGGGCAAGGATAATATCACCGCTGAAGGCAGTATTGTCATGGTGGGGAATTTTGACGTTGACGTAGTGCAACAGCAACGTATTGGCCATTTGCTCAGCCCCCTTCCGGAAGAAATGCGAAACGACACAGCGTTCATGGACCGCATCCACGCTTATGCTCCTGGTTGGGATTTTCCCAAACTGTCGCCGGATAATTTCTGTAACCATTTCGGCCTGGTCAGTGATTTCCTCTCCGAGTGTTTTACAAACCTTAGATCCGGTTCAAGAGTATCTGCTTTACAGGGTCGAATTAACTTGGGTGGTGCATTAAGCGGTCGCGATATCGAAGCGGTGAATAAAACCATCAGCGGAATGCTCAAACTACTTTATCCCGATCCTTCGGTAGTTGTTCCGGACCCTGAGCTTGAGGCTGTTGTACGCGTTGCGCTTGAATCCCGACGCCGTGTAAAAGAACAGCAGAAACGATGTCTTAAAACCGAATTCCGCAATACCCATTTCAGCTACTTTGTCGGAGCGGAAGGCGTAGAACAATTCGTATCTACCCCAGAGCTTCATAGCGACGAAGCAATCAGCGGCGATCCGCTGCCTGCCGGACAGGTATGGGGTGTATGTCCTGGCGGTCCTGAATGTTCTGTTGCCCTGTATCGTATAGAAGCCACCGTGGGGCCTGGCAGCGGGGTCAAGATATTAAACTCGCCCGTACCGGCATCGTTCCGTGAAAGCATGAGATATGCCGAGCAAAACCTTTATACACGGGCCAAGGACCTTGTTGGCGACCGTGATCCCCGAGGGCATGAGTTCTCGGTCCAGCTTCGAGCAATGGACATCGATACCACCGGTCATGGTTTGGGCCTTCCCGTTCTTATCGCACTGGCCGGAGCCCTCATCGAACGCAGCATTAAAGGCGGCTTGATAATAGCAGGCGCCTTGAACCTTGGCGGATCGGTCGAGACCATCGCAAACCCTGTGGCCATAGCCGAACTTGCCGTGGAAAAGGGCGCGTCGGCGCTGCTTTTGCCAATATCGGCTCGTAGGCAGCTTTTCGAATTACCCGACGACATGGCAACAAAAGTAAGGATTGAATTTTACGCAGATCCGGTGGATGCGTTTATGAAGGCGATTGTGGAGTGAGGTAATCTCGAATCCAATACCGAAATGAAGGTTAAATAATGCTACCGATTAAAAACTATTGGGTGGTGTCGCCGAACGTCAGAAATAACGAAATAACAGTTGGGGATTGGAGGCAAGCGTCGGTCAGCGCGGCTGCGGCATTCATGGGGTATTACCCTGGCGATTCTGGGCATGGCCAAATCGGTCCCAAGTTCGCCGGTAAAACGAAACATGGCATAAAGATCGGCGATATTATACTGATTGCCAGGCGACATCGACATGAACCCGAAATTGTTGGCTTCGGGGTAGTCAGTGGAAAAGCCTTAAAACAGATCAAGGGCTTCAGGACTCCCGACACCTTTGGGTCTCTACGACTGTTGCAACCATTCATTCCTCGGAGCAAACCGCCGAGAAACGTTCCGCTCATAAAGGTTGTTCAACACACCAAAGCTTTGGTTCAACTCCATCCCGTTAGAAACAACGCCCACAGAGAGGTCTGCGAATGGATTGACCAGGAAATTCAGAACAGATCATCTGGCGGGCATATAACCAAGCGTAAGAATAGACATAAGGGTAACCCAACGAATCCTGACCCTGACGAGAGCGTGATAGTGTCTTCACCTGAAAACCATCAACTGGACTATAAAGTTCAAACTAAGGCTAAACTTATAAAGGCCAAAAATATTGAAGCTGAGTTGCTACAAGGTTACCGGTGCTGGCTGGAGCAGCAGGATCGCAAGCTCTCGGCCGTGAAATATAAGACCCTTCGATGCGATGCGTTCGAAGAGGAACGTCGAAATCTAATCGAGGCCAAAAGCTCGGCAAGCCGAGAACATATCAGGATGGCGGTGGGCCAGATTCTGGATTACGCTTTTCAGGGGAATAAAAAATTCGGCGATCCCCACAAAGCAATCCTTCTTCCCAACAAACCGCGTTCCGACATTATTGAATGGCTCGACTCATTGAAAATCAATATCATCTGGCGAAAGAAGAGAGCGTTTTTAGATAATGCGAACGGGCAGTTTTCCTAAGATTTCTTCCTTGCATGGAGTGAGATATTCTTGAATGCAAAATATTAGCAAAGACTATACCACATATTGTGTCGTCAGGTACTTTTTATACTTGACCAAAAACCAATGAGGGCCTATTTTTATTAAGCATAAATAAATTGATCTCATTCACTTTGACTTTTTTTTTGGGAAATATGTTATTAAAAAAAGGCGGTTTATAAAGGTCGATTATAAGCCGCGGTTAGAAAAAAGTAAAGGACATGTCTTCGCTTGCAGGCACGACATGTCCTCTACTCAAGGCTACTATACAGTTAGACCATGCATAGAATTTTATTTGTTACCTTCTATGCATGGGTTTTCTGTTTTTTAATATAACATTCTATTTTTCTAATTACAATTAAAAAAGGATTTTATTATGTCAAAGTCGAATAGAAACACAGGGAAGCATTGGACTCAACAGGAAATTAAACAGCTTGACAAATTGGCCACACAAAATACACCGACTCGGGTTATAGGATTTAAGCTTGGTAGGACAGAAGCCGCAGTTTATTCCAAGGCTTCGGAAGAGGATATTTCGCTTAGTCCCACTAATCAAAGCCCCTATAATCGAAGTAAATAAGCTGTAATTTCTTGATTCTGTAATTAAGATGTTGCTTTAAAAAAGGGGCTAAAATGCCCCTTTTTTATTAAGCAACATCCTCGCACATCCTGTCAATCCCGAACCGCTTTCCCAATTCCGATAGTTTCTCAAGATCATCGGCGTTTTTTATCACCTCAAACCATTCACGGGGAATGCTGAGTACCGCGGGCTTTTTTGAAAGCGCGAAAAGGTCGGTGGCGGCATAGCCGATCTTTGGCGATCGGGGAATGTGCGGAAGGATTTCCTTGGGCGGTGTTGCGTAATCGGGCAAATCGGCCTGCATAAGCATATCGATGGAAAACGCGTAAAGCCCGGTATTGTATGGCAGAAAAAATGTTTCCGAAGGGTCTTTGATGCGCATGGTCTTTTCGTTTCTGATCTCCTGTTCGACGATAACGACTTTTTCCATGCTATCCTTGACTGTTGCGACATAGGTCCCGAAGGGGTCGGCGGCGTCGAAACGCGCGCGGAAAATGCCCGCGCCCACGCAATCGTGGTGTTTCAGCGCGGCCGCGAGACAAAACAGCATCCCCGGCTCATATAATCCGGTGGCCTGAAGAAGGAGTATTTTTTCGCATCCAAGCCGCCGCAGCCATTCCAGAACGCTTCCCTCGGGACCATTACGTTCTTTCTTTAGCTTCATGAGCGGACCGCCGGTCTCGTCGGGATGGGTGATGGGTTTGGGCACATCGTCAACCATTGAAAAGACGATTTTATCATCAAGGGAAAGATGCAGCCTTTCGTCCTGCTCAATGACCGTCAGGTGCTCAAGACCGAACCGACCATACTTTTTTAAAATTTCCGGTATGACGCGCGCGGTTGTGGAACCGGCGGGCCCGGTGGTCACCACCACCGGCAGGTGCAGACCGTATTTTTTATTTAACGACGAAACGAGGCAGAGGTTGGCGTGCAATGCGCCGAAGTCGCCGTAAAATCCCGGAAGCGGATAGGTTGCCTTTGTAAAATTTTGCAACGCGCTTTCGGAATTCCCTCGCGCAAGCAGGCTTTTCTTCAGCCGCTCCCCGTCGCCACCCGCCGTAAGGACAATGGCGCATTTCGCAAGGTCTTCCGGCCGATGCGGTATACCGTTATTTAGATAAGGGGGGAATTTCTGTACGGCGCCGCTGAGGACCTGCTTTGCATTTTTGGTATTGATAAGCGCCCGTGCCCGAAGCTCGCGCTGGTGCATGTACAGCGACGGGGGAAATTTTTGATTCAGGTATGCTACAAGCCCGTTTTGTTGGTCCAATAAAAGTTTTTCAAAATCCAGAACGGTCTTTTCAACCGATTCAACGGTCCATGAGTCCACAGCGTTTTCCATGGTTGTTAAAATAATCTAAACCGGCCACGTTGGAAAAGCAGGTCAACAAAGTATTTTCTCCTTATCGATGTAGAATTTCGTTAACGTACTATTTATATTATACAACTTGCTTAATGTGTCATTCAATAAATAGAGAGCGGCCGTCCACAATGCCGGAAACAACCCCTGCGACCTCCAACCATTCACTGAAAGTGATCCATCCCGTCCATCAATGCGATAGCGCTCGGGTGCCTTTTGCCCACGCGCTCAAGCTGGCCGCGGCCTCAAAGGGCGAACTCGAAATTGTTGATTTTCGCGGACGTGACGGAGAGGGCCTGGGCGTCCGCGCGTTCCTGGAAAAATGGGGACTTCTTCCCCAAGGGGCGCACCGCGGAGACGTGCAGAAGATCGGGATCAAAGTAACGAAGGTCGTAAAGCACGGCAATGAGAAAAAAGAACTTACAAAAAGAATGGAAAAAAACAATCACGATATTCTTGTTCTCGGCACGAAATCTCAAAGTCATTTTCTGCATTTTTTCGGGCCTGACCTCGTAGCTTATCTTGCCGCCCATTTCCATAAAGCCACGCTCTATGTTCCCGATGCGGCACGGCCCTTCGTCGATCCCGACACGGGAAAAACCCTTTTGCAAAGGATCCTCGTGCCCGTCGCGGCGTCCCCTTCTTCGGACCGGGCATTTGCATATCTACACCGGCTCTTGAAAATTTTCCCCGGACCGGCGCCGCGGATCATTGGTTTGCATTGCGGAAATAGTTTTCCTTCCATTTCCGCCCCTTTTCTGAAGGGTTTATCATGGACCCAAACGCTCTCCTCGCGGGCCATCGCGATTTCGATTCTGGAAAACGCGCGGCAACAAAACGTCGACTTGATAATCATGGCCACCAAGGGACGGGACACGTTTACAAAAAAAATCCTGGGCAGCATTACTGAAAAGGTGTTGCATTCCGCCCCGTGCCCGGTATTATCGGTCCCGGCAGGGTCATAAAATAGTAGAGACGTTGCGCGCTATAGCCGTGCAACGTCTCTACACATTCAAACTGATTGAAAATCCCTATTATTTAAACAATGCCAATACCGACGACGGCAATGCATTTGCCTGCGCAAGCATCGCGGTGGCTGATTGCGTGAGAATCTGGTTCTTGGTATAATTCGATGTTTCAGAAGCAAAATCAACGTCCCGGATTTTGGATTCGGCGGCCTGCTGGTTTGTATTGCTCACGTTCAAGTTATTGATGGCATGTTCGAGCCTGTTAACGAAAGCGCCGATATTGGCCCGCATTGTGTTTACGCTGTTAATCGCGATATCGAGAGCGCTGATCGCGGTAACGGCCGTGGCCTGGTCGGAAACATAGGTGGCCGCTCCCGCCGCCACGCCGAATGTGCCGATTTTCAAAGCGCCGGTAGTCAAGGTATCGATGGTCACCGTAATACTGTCAACACCAACCGAGTGATTGGCATCGATCCACAAAACCGACCCGGTTTGACCGAACCGGTTGGCCGTCGTTGACAACAGTTCCTGGCGGTTATAGTTGGTGACCTTGGAAATGCGGTCGATTTCATTACTCAAGGCCTGATATTCCGAATTCGTATAACCGCGCTCGGTCGATGTCAGCGTGTCGTTGGCGGATTGAACGGCAAGTTCGCGCATGCGCTGCAGAATCGAGGAGACCTCATTTGCGGCCCCTTCAGCCACGTTGAGCGCCGCAATGCCGTCTTGGGCGTTTCTGGACGCCTGGGCAGTTCCATTTACCTGGGTGCGCAGGTTTTCGGAAACGCCAAGTCCGGCGGCGTCATCACTCGCGCGGTTGATGCGAAGGCCCGTGGACAACCTTTCCAAGGATTTTGATAAAGATTGGGATGTTTGATAAAGGGCGCTCTGGGTGATCATCGCCGAGATGTTATTATTGATACGCATGGAAACCTCCCTGTTTTGAAAAATTTAAGATCAACATTCCTTGTCAATCTTTAAAACGAAATCTAATTTCCCCTATTCTTTTTATCGGCACAAAATATAATTACTTTAATTTTATTTTCGCGATGCTATCTCTCATTACTCTTTTTCCCTTACTTTATTAAAAAAAGAGCGTAAAAGCGCGGCACATTCATCACGCATGGTCCCTGACTTGATCGCGGGAAAATATCCGTATGCCCGTTCAATTTCCTGCCTGTAAAAAAAAGTGTCCAGCGCGCCCAGTCGCGGATCGGCGGTTGCGTAAACAATCGCGCCTATTCTCGATTGCATAATGGCGCCCAGACACATGAGACAGGGCTCAAGGGTAACAAAAAGGTTACAACCTTCTAGTCTCCATGATTGCAAAGAGGTCGATGCCGCCCCGATTGCCAGAATTTCCGCATGTGCCGTTGGGTCAATACATTTTTCCATACGGTTGTATCCCCTCCCGATGATTTTTCCTTCCTTCTCAACCACCGCCCCCACCGGTACTTCCCCATCATCAAACGCCTTTAATGCCTCTTGATAGGCCGCATTCATGAAAAATTGATCATCCATTGTGTTATTGCGCCTTTCTTGCCCGACCGAAAGAATATAGCTTGATTTCCTGACCTGCCGAGGGGCAGATAAGAGTCTCTAAATTTGAATTATCTACGCGAACAACCCCGACGCGTGGATGATTCAAATAGACACTCTAACATCTGAGAACCCATTTATTATTTTAGTTACTGTGTCTGAATTATCTGCTCGACAACGCAGATAATTCCTGACTACAGTAACTTACCTGCCCTTCGGCAGGTAGATCTTGGTTAAAAATATGTTTTTACAAATATTAACTGGCCAAAAACGAATATCTTGTTTGTTTTAAACCATTTTATTGTACTATCATGATTGAACAACTCGGAAAACTTTTGATTCTCGCCCGGGAAACCGATGAGCAGTCGCTGCAAAAAGCCTTGTCTCTGCAACAGGCGCGGATTCAATCAGAAGGGAAACATCCATTAGTAGGTGAAATTCTCATGGCTGAATTCGGATGCACGGAAGAAGCCGTTTTTCGCGCTTTGGCCCAACAGGCCTCAATGCCGTTTGTTCCTATAATAAATGAAAGGATCAACTCCGGGGTCCTGGGCGAAATTCCCATGGAGTTTTTGCGGGAAGGACGTTTTTTTCCGCTGGACAAAGACAACGGGGCCCTTACGATCATTTGTGCGGACCCGTTTGACCTTGACACGGTTTTATCGATACAGGCATTCACCGGGTCGGTTATTCAAACACAGCTCACCACTCCTTCGGAACTCAAACGGGCATTGGGCGCTATTTTTGAGGGCGATTCCCTGCTCAAGCAGTCGATGGGGAAGATCTCCAGGGAATATGAGGAAAATGCGCAGGCGGACGAGACCACGCTTTCCGTGGAAGAGATGAAGAAAAGGACCGAGGCCGAACCGGTGGTAAAAATGGCGGGACTTATCTTCGACGAGGCGCTTAAGCTTAAAGCCTCCGATATCCATATTGAACCCGGCGAACACAACGCGATCATCCGCTATCGTATCGATGGCCTGCTTACGCAGCACATGGAAACGTCAAAATGGATGTACGTGCCCCTTACTTCCCGCATTAAAATCATGGCTGACCTCGACATTGCCGAGAAACGCGTGCCGCAGGACGGCCGGATCCGTTATGAAAACAACGGCGAGCAATACGATTTCCGCGTTTCAACGCTCCCCACGCATTACGGTGAAAAAACCGTCATCCGCATCCTCAAGCACGACACGACCATGCTGTCGCTTTCCAAAATCGGACTTGGCGAGAAGGAACTGCATGCCATCAATGAATGCATCGAAAAGCCCCAGGGTATGGTTTTTGTGACGGGTCCCACCGGAAGCGGAAAATCATCGACGCTTTTCGCGGCCCTTAACGCGATCCGGAAAAAAGCGATCAACATAACCACCATTGAAGACCCGATTGAATACAAAATAGAAGGTCTTAACCAGGTCCAGATAAATGAAAAGGCCGGTGTAACCTTCGCCTCGACACTGCGTTCCATATTGCGTCAGGACCCCGACGTTATCCTGGTCGGGGAAATCCGCGACCGGGAAACGGCCGAAATCGCCATGCAAGCGTCACAAACCGGCCATCTTGTATTTTCTACACTGCACACCAATGATGCGATATCCGCGATTACTCGTCTTAAAGACCTCGGGATTCCCGGGTTTCTTATTTCGTCTTCGCTCCTGGCGATCCTGGCGCAAAGGCTCGTTCGCTTATTATGCCCGGAATGCAAGAAAAAAGCGGCGATATCACCGGAAATCAAGGAACGGTGGCGTATCGTTTTATCGGACATGCCCCTTCCTGATTCGTTCCAACCCGTGGGCTGCGCGGCGTGTCATGGTCTGGGATACAAAGGCAGGGTCGGCATATTCGAAATTGTGCTCGTCAACGACGCCATACGGGACCTGATAACCGAAAACGCCACGGAAAACAAGATCCGCCTGTACCAGCGGTCGATCGGGATGAAAACGCTCATACGGAATGGAGTTGACAAAATAGAACAGGGCATAACCACCCCTGAAGAGCTTTTACGCGTGGTCATGGTGGAGGACATCGTCAAAATGAAGGAAATCAACCAATAGAAGGGCCTTTATGAAACGCATTGTCAGCGTTATCGTTATAGCACTATT